>JADEYI010000710.1_pt1 | contig 38027 bp, 21 predicted proteins | sample 8542331 | NCBI WGS metagenome assembly JADEYI01 (sample SAMN16510988, study PRJNA670497) | mine drainage metagenome | isolation source: biofilm near Copperflume 1 | place: Germany: Marsberg coppermine Kilianstollen | collected 2018-02 | reverse complement strand
TCCGGGACGTGCGCGCTCTTTCGTGACGTACGAAGAGGCCAGGCGAGTAGTAAGGGAGGCCGGTATTCGGTCAAGCGCGGAGTACCACGCATGGTCCAGGCGGGGCGGGAAGCGCTCCAGTCTGCCGGCGAACACGTGGCGCACCTACGCTGGGCGCGGGTGGAGGGGCTGGCGCGAATTCCTGGGAACCGCTTCAACGGGGTCAGAGAGTTCACCAAGGGCATCCGACCACATTGTCGGGTAAGGAGACGGTGTGGCGATGTGCGGTCCGGATATAAGACAGAAGCGACGTTCAAAGGGACGAGAAGGAGCATGGGAAAAGCAAGATGACGGGGACAGTGAGCCCAAACACAGGGGAAGGTAGATGTGGGGTCTGAGGGGATATGTCATCTATCATGGTCAAAGTCTTCGATCCGCCATACGGGGCACGCTGCGGAGCATTAGATGTGGGTTAGAGCGGTCTGTTTAGGTGTCCTATGACCCCCACAACTCAGTTCTAGTCTACACCTGTCAACGTCCAGACCGTCACCCGCTACCTCTCCATTTGTTCTTGTTCAGGCAGCATGGATTCATTGCCAAGGCCAAACTTCCCTCTTGACAACGGAGCAACACAACAATATAATTGTGTCATGCTACCGGACTTTGATGAAGATGGGAAGCTCCCTTCAGGAATCCACTGGGCCTCTTGGGCCGAGTTCGAGACTCGGTTTGGAGCTAACCAGCATCGGCGAAGACTCCTTGCAGGTCTGAGGGCGGCGCTGGCTGCGCTCGCGGTCGCAGGCTGCATAACTGTATACGTTGATGGCAGCTTTGTTACAGCAAAGGAGGATCCGGAGGACTACGATGCCTGCTGGGAGGTAGCAGGAGTCGATCCTTACGCCTTAGATCCGGTTTTCCTTACTTTCGAGAATGGCCGTGCTGCGCAGAAGGCGAGATATCTGGGAGAGATGTTCCCGGCATCTATTACTGAGGGCGCTAGCGGCGCGACCTTTTTGGACTTCTTCCAGATTGATAAGGAAACGGGCGACCCAAAAGGTATAGTGGCCCTAGATCTTCGGAGGCTTCAGATATGATCAAGAATGAGCGACAGTATCGCATCACAAAATCGCAGGCCGAGAAGTTCCAGCGGTCTCTTGCTGATCTTGCCGTGCCTCCTAACGGCGACAAGATACATCCACTCCTAATGAAAGCCCAAGAAGACGCGCTGCGCAGCCAATTAGCTGATCTGCAGTCCTCGCTCCAGGAATACGAAGCACTGCGTAACGGTCACCATACGGTAATCGAGGCTCAGACGTTCGATGAGCTGCCGGAGGCGCTCATCAAAGCACGCATTGTCCTTGGCCTCAGCCAGAAAGAGTTGGGGGATCGCCTCGGCCTAAAGGAGCAACAAATACAGCGCTATGAGGCCACTGCATATGCTTCAGCTAGTCTGGAACGCTTGAGCGAAATAATACAGGCCTTGGGCCTGAGAGTACGGGAGGATATCTTCCTCCCGCGTGCCGAGATCTCGTTGAGTGCCCTTTTCAAGAAGCTGAAGGAGGTTGGTTTGGACTCCGATTTCGTCATGAGCCGACTCATACCGAGGTCGTTAACTGCCAGATTGCAGCGCCAAGCAACTACACAAGAAGAGGAGAATTCAGCACTACAGGTTGCATCCATAATCGGGCGTGTGTTTGGCTGGCGGCCAGGCGCGATCTTCGGTGCTGAACCTCTCCAAGTGGACCCCACCATATTGGGAGCCGCGCGCTTTAAGATCCCAGCACGGGTGAGCGAACGTAGATGGAGCGTGTACACCGTGTACTCCCACTACCTTGCGCTCTTAATCCTTCAAGCGACCTGGAAACTGCCGCAGAAACCAATTCCAACAGATGTCGAAGAGGTTCACTCCGCAGTTATCGAGAGCTATGGAACCTTAACTTTCGAGCATTTGCTCCGTTACGTTTGGGACTTGGGGATACCCGTCCTTCCCTTGAAGGATCCAGGCGCGTTTCATGGTGCATGTTGGAGAGTGGACGGCCGTAATGTCATTGTTCTGAAGCAGTCTACGCGCTTAGAAGCTCGGTGGCTCTTTGATCTCCCTCATGAACTTAGGCATGCCGGTCAGGAACCTGACAAGGAACAACTGGCCATTATCGAGCCAAGCGAAATGTCGGATGAGATGAGATCGGATGAGGAGCGCGATGCTAGCCAATTCGCAGGTAATCTCCTCCTAGCTGGCAAGGCCGAGGAACTAGCCGAGGAGTGTGTTCAACTGGCGAAGGGGAGTGTCGAGCGATTAAAGAGTGTAGTACCTAGAGTAGCATCCGAAGCAGGGGTACCTGTTGGTGCGTTGGCTAACTACATGGCATTTCGGCTGTCACTGCAGGGTCTTAATTGGTGGGGGGCAGCAACCAACCTCCAAGGGGACGGCGCAGATCCGTGGCGCATAGCGCGCGATATACTCCTGGAGCGTGTAGATTTCGGATCTCTTTCGGAGAGCGATCGTAGTCTCCTGCTACAGGCTGTTTCGGAGTCAGATTAGTCACAAAGGTAGAACATCATGCCGGAGAACCGCAGTTCACTCGTCGAATTGAAGCCATAGGCAATTGCATGCACAAGTAGTGATTGTGCCCATGGCCTACACTGCTTCAGGCAGAGTAGGAAAATGCGAGAATCAAATCAGGGCGGCCGGTGCAGGGCCTGTGGGATCAAGTTAGTCGATTGGGATCGTGTGCACAAGCGTGACCTGGCTGATATTGGGCACACCTTTGAGGCTCTCAAATACGAATTGATACGACACCATTACTGGCACGTTGACATCGACCAGAGGGCTATCAACCACGCGCTCCGCAAAGGGAGTATCAAGATGAAGGCGGCAACCGAAAACCGATTGCGGAAGTCCGTGGGAGCAGCGCAGCCCATTCGCGATGGCTACCAAACGCCGAGAGAGGGCAATGTCATATATTATGCACAGCATGCTACGGCATCCTGCTGCAGGAAATGTATGGAGGAGTGGCACGGTATCCCATTAGGTCAGGAGCTCACAGATGACCAGATCGCCTACCTGACCAACCTGGCGATGTTGTACATTGAAGAGCGTCTCCCTAATCTCGCCCCGGCTGGGGTAAACATCCCACCGATGCGACAAGTAAAGGCTGGCGCCGAAGCGGATGCGCGGAGAGGAACCCAGCATGGCGAATCTCATTGACACGGACACCCTGTCTATGCGGTACAGAACTGCCGCAGTTGATCTTGATGATAAGCGACTGCTCATCACCAACTTCCATAGTACGGAACAGGAAGTCGATCTAACGGAACCGGCGAACTGCAACGGCTACGGCCGAATCAGGCATTTCCGCAGAGAGGCCAGCGATGGATGGCCATCTAACCCCTTGCCCATAGATCCGGCCAGTAAAGCCCTTGGCCTGGCAGGGGTTGACCTACTACGTGCTCAGGTCTTCCAGAACGCAGTCTGCAACTGGCGATGCTGGTACTGCTTTGTTCCCTTTGACCTGCTGTCAGCAAATCACAAGCATTCTGGATGGCTCAGTGCCGCCGACCTGGTCGATCTTTACTTGGGCCAACCAGAACCACCACCGATGATTGACCTTACGGGTGGCCAACCAGATCTGGTGCCGGAGTGGGTGCCATGGATCATGGCCGAGCTACGCGCCCGTGGACTTGATCAAGTCGTATATCTATGGTCTGACGACAATTTGAGTACGGATTACCTGTGGCGCTTCCTGACGGACGACCAGCTGGAGTTACTGAGTACCTATCCCAACTATGGACGTGTCTGTTGCTTCAAGGGATTCAACTCAGCATCATTCACTTTCAACACGAAAGCTGAGCCCTCGTTGTTCGAGCGGCAATTCGAGTTGATGGGCAAGCTCTTAGACCTGGGTCTCGACATTTACGCGTACACCACCTTCACGACTCCGGTACGTGCAAACATTCGAGAAGACATGAGCCGGTTTGTAGATAGACTGCAGATGCTTGATGAAAACCTGCCCCTTCGCACCGTTCCCCTAGAAATCAAGGTGTTCACACCGACACGCAATCGCCTCGATGATGCTAGAATGGAAGCACTTGAACATCAACATGTCGCAGTTGAAGCCTGGTGTGCCGAGCTTGAACGGCGCTTCCCAAGCGAGCTGCGGGAACTTTCTATTGCTGATGTTCCGGTAAGATCTCTACACACCAGACGCGAAAGCCAAGTAGGTGGAGGTAAATGAATATCCCAGATAGCGCGCCAGATTGGGCAGAACAATTGAGAACTGCTGTTCGTGGAGATCCGTTCTGGGAAAGCTATCTTGCTCCCTTGTTTAGTAAAGACTGTCCCCCTTTCAGCCTTCATCTCGCGATCTTTATCGAGCCTTTTCTCGGATACGTCCTGAATGGGAAAAAGACGGTAGAGTCTCGATTCTCTTCACGCCGCTTGGCTCCTTACGAAGCTGCGGCCGATGGTGACGTGCTGCTTCTGAAGAGGTCCAGTGGACCTATCGTTGGACTCTGCCGAGTCACCCACACATGGTTCTATAGGCTCGATCCTGCCTCCTGGCACCTGATCCGGACCGAATTCGCTCAGGCCCTGTGTGCACAAGACTCGAGCTTCTGGCAGGCACGCGAAGCTGCCTCCTTTGCCTCTCTCCTGCGAATCGACCGCATTATGGGGGTAGAACCGATCAACTTCAGAAAACGCGATCGCCGGGGCTGGGTGGTCTTACAGAAGAGAGCTAACAAGCTAGCGTTTGAGGATGTGGCTGTGTGAAATCCTTGGTGTTAGCGTTTGCCGGGCGTATTGGCAGCGGTAAGTCATCTATTTCGAGAGCTGTGGCAAAAGAACTCCGTTGTCCATACGTGAGCTTTGGTGCCTATGTACGGGAAGTCGCCGGACTTCGCGGTCTGGGAAGCGAACGTGTTACTTTACAGGATCTTGGTGCTTCTCTGATCCAAGACCTAGGCTGGGATCAATTTTGCTTGGTCGTCTTAGCTCAGGCCGACTGGAATCCCGGGGAGTCCTTGGTCATTGACGGTATTCGGCATTCAGAAGCTGTCTACACTCTGGGACGACTGGTTGCCCCATCGAGCCTTGTGTTGGTTTACATAGATGTAGATGAGACTAGCCAAGAACGTCATCTCGAAAGCAGAGGTACAACGCACAGCGGAGATCTGCACAGAATTGAGGCACACCCAATCGAACGGCAAGTAGCCACTCTAGCAGAGATAGCAGATCTGGTAGTAAACGGAGAAAAGACGGTGGAGCAACTGGTCCGGGAAATCACCGATTGGGCAGAACAGTAAACCTGACGCATTATCTCACGCTCATTTTAGCAGAATAAAGCATGCGCTCGGACCCTTCCACGCTTTCCGTACGTGAGTGCTGCCTTAGTCTCCGTGCTGGATGCGAGCTGGGAATCCCTGAGATGAGCCTTGGGTCGAAAACTACGTCCCCTGAGAACAGCTGTGTGAAAATGTAATGTTGTAGCACAGCCTAGATCAGATCGGAAAACGAACCATTGCGGGTGAAATATGGACCAGCCAACCGACCCCAATCGTGATATGACGCCTAGTATGCAGATAGGGGCGCCACCACGCTTCTTTGAACTTGACGAGTATGTATTCCAAGATCTTTGTGCTGCGCTTCTAGGCAAAGAATCGGGTGTCTACTTCTCAGAAGTGTACGGAGAGCGCGGGCAGAAACAGGATGGCATTGATATCTGGGCGTGGCGCGCCGAGGACAGGGGAACGGTAACCGAAGTTGGTCAGTGTAAGCGATATCAAGATTTCGAGCCTCAGGATATCAGGAACGCGTCCGACGAGTTCTTCGCTCACTGGGAGACCCGTTGGAAAGACGCAAAGGTCAAGAGATTCATACTGTTCGTGGCTAGTGAATTCAGGACTGCCGAGCGGATCCGTACCTTGGGTGAGCAGCGGCAGCGTTTTGAAGAGAAAGGCATCAGATATGAGCCGTGGTCGGCGCGTACGATCCGTGATAAGCTTCGACCTTATCCCGAGATAATCAGAACCTACGTAAAGGAAGACACAGAGACTTGGGTACGCAAGATCTGTGGCGAGGCGCTGGCCCTACCTGCAGCCGTGAGTGCGGAGAGCGCGGACAACCAGACGGGGCACGTGAGCGTCCTAACTCAGCAAGTAGACGTGCTCGAAGCGCGCCTGGCAGACGACATAGAGCAGCATTATGAACAGGCCCGCACCGCGCTCAGAGAGGGCCATCCAGAAGTTGCAAAAGCGCTGATACGAAGAACACGGGATGACACTGCCACGTGGGGAGCGCTCACACCCAGGCAAAAGGCCCAGCTCCTGGGCTTAGAGGCCATCCTGGAAATGGGAAAGCCCGGAGGTCTGCAACGGGCTGAGGATCTCGTCAACCAGGCGCAGGAGCTTGTCCCCGGCGAAAACCTGGCACGCTTACGGGCGCTACTAGCCTACCACCAGGTTGGTCCTGCGGCAGCGTTGCCTTTGCTGGATAGCCAAACTGAGTTGGCCAATGTAAACCTTCGGGCCGCACTCCTGCTTGACGATCACCAAGTCGATGCAAGCCTCGACCTGATCAATACGGTTATGCCTGCACCAGAGGACGCCGCCAGTCTGAAGCCGGAGCACGCCGAGTCTCTCAGGGTGCAGGCCCTCGGGTTTCTTGCTAACAGACAAATAGATCAGGCGCGGCTCTCCATTGGCAAGGCGCAGGAGTTGGCCCCTACCTGGGTCGGGGTACGCTTTGCTGCTGCTACAATTAACTACTTTAGTGCGCTGACCCCGGCCGTGTTACCTGGCTTCTTGGTCGCGTGGCCATCGCCCACAGAGTGGGATTTTGTCCAGCGCGACGATTCCAGCCTGGGGAGGCTGCGCTCCGCAGCGGCCACTTTCCACTCCTTACTCCAGGAAAATGCGCTCGCGGATGAAGGCGACATAGGATCGCTGATCCCTATTTGGTACCTAGCTTGCCTGGCAAACGATCCTGAGCAGCAGGAAGCGGCTATCGCCAATTGCCGTTCTCTTCTGGAAGCGAATCCAACTAACTATGCGGCTGTACTTTGGGCCATTGCGCGCCATTTCGATATAGACCTGGCACCAAGCGCAAGTGCTATCGCCGGCCTGGTAAACGACGGCAAGGCGAGTATCGTGCATGTTACCTCGTTGTTCCACTATCTACTGGCCGATGGCAAGCCGGATGACGCGGCCAAACTGCTTGAAGATCAGCGTGCGCTGTATGAGCGCTCGGACCCTGATGGGCTGGCAGGTTGGAAGTCTTTGTACAACCTGGCCCTGGTAGCCCAGGGTGATCTCGATGAGGCAGAGCGGGTCTTAAACGAGCAGAGCGATGGTGCTGTTGTGCGGCGAGCCAGGGCGACAATTCTTGATAGGCGCGGGCGTGAAACAGGAGACTGGAAGCCCCTCCTGGATCACTTGGATGCCGGCTACAGAGCCACGGGCGACGTAACTTACCTGCTCGACGCGTGTAGATTGCACGCATACAACAGTAACTGGGCCTACATTGCTGAGAACGCTGACGATCTTATCACGTGCTTACCTACCGTCGCAGCCTTACGCCTGGTGGCAACCGCCACATACGAAAGGGGCCAGTATTCCCGCTGCTTAGGCTTTTTAGAGGAGTACCAGCGGCTATTTCCACACAGCCAACTCCCTACCGATCTACGTCTCGGGCGTGCAATATGCCAAAGAAAGTTAGGTATCATATCTAAGGCTATCGCGGAAGCGGAAGCTGTGGCAGAGAGTGAGCCCACAAACAACAACCTGCTCGCGTTGGCAAACCTCTACTTTGAAAAGGGAGATATTTGGGCGCTAGGCAGAGTGGCTCGCAGACTTCTCAGTCACGAGAACCTTGCCATCAGGGATGCCTTACGGCTGTGTGATCAGGTCAAACTCGATAATCGCGATCTGGCTATCGAGCTTTGGCGATATGCGGTTCGTCAGGGGATTGAAGATGAGCTTGTAGGACTCGCATTCAACCTTGGGACTTTCCTGGGCCTGGAGCGAGAAGTAGGGCCGCTGGCTATGCGGATGACTACGCTGGCCCAGGAGGGTAAGGCTGGCCTACAGGCTATTGAGATCAAGGGCCTGTTGGAAATGATGGACTCGCGGCACAAGTACGTCAGCGAGTTAGCGAGCCACTATTGGGCGGCCAAGCTCCCTATACATACTGTCGCTGCGGAACTTAACTGGTGGCTACCCTTGCTGTACCATAAAATCTTGAGGGACAATGCCACCCGCCCCGACCCAGCGCGGCAACCCGTCACTATGACGAGGTATGGCGGCCACCCTTTTGCTGCAGGAGTCTTACCTCAAAGGCCGCAAGATCGCCTGATCGCTGACGTTACATCTCTGCTGCTTGCCGCCCACTTGGAGATACTCGATGCCGCCGAGCGCGTATTTGCGCCCATCTACATTGCGGATACGGTAGTCCAGGCGCTGATGCAAATGCGCGGGCAGCTCACGCCGCACCAGCGCTCCAGGCCAGAAGAGTTCCGCGCTGTGCTAGACCTGGCCAATACCGGAGCACTGCGCGAAATGAGCGCAGAGCCGTCCGCAGAGGCGATTGAAGCGCTGAGGGCCGAATACCCACAGTTTGCCGACGACCTGGGCGAAGAGCGGCTGGCTGTGCTTGCCACCGCCCGGAGTGAGAACGGGTACATGGTGGACTATCTCCCGCTTCACGGTCGCACCCTGGATAGGCCACAAATCGAGATATCCGCAGGTCTACAAAACGGCATCATTAACATCCGCACCGTGCTGGACGCACTGCGTCAGCACGGCCCTTTGGCGGGTACAGAGTATGTCCAGGCGTTGGAGGTCCTGGGTACGGAAGGCAGAGCGGAGCCTGCGGGCGCCATTCCCCCTCCCCGCTCCAAGCTGTTCCTCAACGGAGAGATAGCACGCTCGCTAGCTGGCGCCGACGTGCTGAGACACCTGTGCACTCAGTTCCAGGTCTTTGTAGAGCCCGGGGATCTGGCCACGGCGAGAATGGTAGTCGAATACACGTACGGCGAGGGGCGGCAGCTTACCGACTGGGTGTCAGTTCTACAGGAGCGCATCAATAGTGGCTTAGACGGCGAGCATCCAAAGTACGCGTGGCTGCCTAGCTATGTGCCCACGGACGATAACAAGCACTTACCGGATGACCCTACAGACGCGAGCCTCATAACCCTACTTACTACGCCCGCTGGCCCCAACGACCTGGTGTGGGCGGACGACCGCACCATTTCGAGCTACCTACTGTTGGGGGCGGCGCCAATAATCACCAGCAGCGAACTGCTGAAGATCCTTCTAGATGCGGGGGCCATTAGCCAGGAGACTTACTATCGTAAGCTCCACCAGCTTCGGGCCGGTAACGCTCGTTTCCTGCCTGTGCAGCCCGAGGAGATGGTCTACCACCTGCTGCAGGCCCAAATCAAGGACGGCAGAGCAGTTCCTACCGAGGCTCTGCAAGTGCTCAGATCGTACGTGGCGGCCTGTATTCTACCGGGGCCGGCAGGCCTCCAGCGCATCGACAGGAATACCCATCAGCCCGAGAATCGCAACCCAACAGCAGAAATGCCCTTCCTGAGCCAGCTTAGGGCGGGCGTCGGGCAGGCTATCCGCCAACTATGGTGCTCGGGCGACACGGAAAACGCGGCTATCAGGTCAAAATGGCTACTGGATAACCTGTATGTAGAGCCCCTCGATCCTTACCCGCAAGAAGATAACCCCCTAACACCGGAGGCGGAGACCTACGCCAGCGCCTTAACCATTAGCAACCTGTTCTTGCAGACTCTGCCAATGCTGGTGGAGCTGGAGGGTCGAGGGGATGAAATAGCACGGCAGTACTCCGATTGGCTATGGAAGCAGGTGATCGAGCCCCGCTCGACGAGCGACGCTTATCTGGTACCCGCTGTAGCAGAAGCCCTGAAGCATAGCACCTTCGCGTTGCTCCAAGGGCTTGTTCCCATTCCGGATAGGAAAGCCAGGGAAAGGGACAAAGCGATTGGCCTGCGGCGCCGGCTGCTGACTGCGTTCTACCTGAAGCTCCCCGCGGCACTAAAACGCGAATGGGATCAAGACCCGCAAATTATGGCCAACACGGACCTGGTCAACAGATCGGTCACAAAGGTAGACGATATCTCATTTGAGACCGTCGCGTTCAATCGAGCAGCGGCCAAAGCCTTGAGCGGCAAGTCTACTGCGATCCCTACACTGGAGCCGAAGACCAACCTGAAGTTCCACCCATACAGGCGATCCGATGGCGGGACGGAGGGAGGCAATGGGGTAAAGGGTAAAATAGAGGGGCTCTGGTTTGAGCATCCCGTTACGAAGCAACGTGTCAATATTGACGCTACGCATACCGGCCTTGGAATCGTGCGCGGCTCGGTGAGTGACCGCGAGGCGTGGCTGCAGCAGCGGCGAGAGTGGTTCGACACATCCGAGAGTGAGTATGTACAGGTAGTGGCTGAAGTCGCAGCCGAAACTGACCCCGCTCGGCGTGTGAAAGCTGTGGATGAGTGGCTTGAGGCCAACCTAGCGTTTTTCTACAAAGACCTGGAGTCAAAGCTTAACAGGCGTGAGCCTCTGAGAACTGTAGATCTGGTGTCGCTTAGTGCGTCTGGGCTGGTGCGGCACCTACGGCTTCCTATTAACGTACCCGCAGGCGAGGGTTTCGCGGCGGCCCTGGATCAGGCCGCACACCTATTGCTGAAGGAGTGCGGGGCACAGGAGGCCCTAGAGCGGCTGTGCGGACTACCCGTGCCGATACCACAGAATATACTTGATGCGCTCGCGGGGCTGTCTTCAAGCGAGCGCCGGGAGTTGGTACACCATATCTTGCGAACGGCGCCGTCGCCAGTCGTGGCGATTCACCTGTTGCGCATTCTGCTTGCGTTTAGGCAGGATAGTCCTGCTTACGAGCGACTGGCGCGTTGGATAGTAAGGCGGCTGTCCAGTGAAGAAGGGACCAAGGAGTTTGGCGCGTTCTTAAGGCTGCTTCGGTGGGTTGAGGTCTCGTCAGAGTCCTGGCAAGGGCGTGCAACCTTATCACCCTGCCTGAACCTCGCCTTGGTGTGGGCCCACACGCAAAGACTATTCGCAATCCTCGGAACGTGCGGAGTCTCGCTGGACTGGGTTCCTGCTGAACACGAGTCAACTCGACACCGGAATCCTGCAAACCTCTTTGCTCGACAGGACGAATACTCCCGCGATGTAGCTAACCCCTTCCGCGTTTCCCACGGCCCCTTCTTACTCTCGGCGCTCGCCTACGGCGTTGGCGATTCAGCAAACGTAATCTTGGACGATGCACTACGCGATCAGGTGGTAGAGGCCACCTACCTACAGGTAGGAGATTTGAAATACCCATCACTCGACCTGATGCGCGAAACATCCGCCGCAGCGAACGGCCTGGTCTCTTTCCTTGGGGATAATGTGGTAGAGCAGTATGCCAAGGTGGCGGGCAAGGATGCCATTGTAGTCCTAAATCCGGAAAAACTGCGGGAGTCTATCGTAGGGTCGATAGTCAGCCTGAAGGAAGCCCCCACTGACGCACGAGATTGGGCGGCCCTCGACTCGGTATTGGGAGACTTGCCGCCGTCTTCACCCGTGGCCGACGCGCTCAAGGATCTGATCATGCAAACGAGCTTCCAGGAATTGTTTGCTGCTGGTCTCACCTGCGGGATTGTGGCAATGCAAACATCTACACGCGCTGCGAGCCATCTCGATTCAAAGCCACTGCTCGAGCACCTTGAAAGTGAATTGCTAGCTATAACATCCTTCCTGGCAACTGGCGCCGAAAATCGTCCGGCGGAGCGAGAAGCCACCAACCCTAGCACTAGGGGTGAACCGCCAGATCAAGATAATGATACTGTCGTGACTAATGAGGAACTTGGCTCGTACCTGATGGAGTGGGGGTATTTCCTGGCACAGGCGGCCGGGGATGGACAGGTTATAGCTACCAAGTTTGCCAACCTTCTGGGTGAACTCGTGAATCGTTGGCCCTTTCTTACCCGCAATTACACCAAGTCAGCCTCAAACCTCATTTGGACCTTGCCCCTCGATCTAGCGAAACCGTTTTGGAGCCTGCTAGTTCGGCTGCGCACCGAGAAACTAGACTGACAACCGAATCTCGGGTAGCTAGGGAACCTCACTGCTCCCCAGCTACCCGACAGGAGATCGTCGCTAGGTTTCCAGAGGCACTTGTGTTTTGCGTTCTATCGCCTGGCGTACTGACCGTTGACGCCATCGGCAGTGTATTGTCCCAAATGCTCAGAGAAGAGAGCAGTATGTGATTTGCGATATGTGCTCAGACATCTGACATCGACGGAACAAGGCGTTACCTGCTGTTTTCGAAATCTGTCCTCGCGTGGCGTTGCAGTTCTCCGTCAGACAATGTGCCGTCAAAATAGTCGGCAACCAACGCTAGCCCGAGTCCTGTGGCTAGGAGCTGTCCAGGTGTGATGCGCTTTGGCGTCGTGCGAAGGTCTGTGGCAATCTCCTTTGCATTGTGGCCACACAAGGTAAGCAGATTTGAACGATATAGGGCTGAGGTTTCTCTGTATGAAGCATCTATGCAAATCAGACGCCGAAACAATGCTACGCTTTCCAAGTAGATTAGGCGTGCTCGTTCGGCCTCTTCGCTGTTCGCTTCTCTGACGATGTGAAGCATGCGTTCCCAGGTAAGAGCAGAATTCATCATCCTTTGTTCAAATTGCTCGCTGGAAAATGGCACACGAATCGCAAGGTACTTCTCAAGCAACCCCCAAAACGGTCGCAATGAACCACCTTCGATTGGTGTTCCGAAGATGCCCATTCCAAAGATAAACTTGCCTATCTCGAGATGTTGGATACCAGCATCTTCAGAGATATCGTCTACATGGGTGCCTAAGATCTCAGGCGTTATAGGCTTGTAGATATGATCTTTGACTTGGCTCCTCTGCGCTTCGATAAACTTCTGCAGTCCTGCTAAGCATATTGGTTGTATCCTGTCCCACCCCCAGCCATCTCTGAGAAACAGTAATATGCGCAGCAACGAGCCTTGAGCCCCACGTTTGCGCAGCCTATACAAGTAGAATGCCCGTCGTTGAGCGATCCGTCCCCACTGTCCTGCTCGGCCTCGAATAGGACTTTTCGACTGAACACTAGGTCGTGGCAAATAGCCAGCCTTCACATCTTGCGCGAGCATGTTGCTGGTCACTTCGAGACCGGCTCCTTGCAACCGCCTAAGTAATTCGTCTGTCCATATTAGGTCACCTTCCATAGAAGAATCCTAATTCATACTGTGGGATTTGTCACGCCATTCCTGCTGCTAGACTACCTCTGCTATTATCCGATCAACCCGCCGGTGTTTGATAGGGGTGTCATCATCTTCAATGGAGAACTGTGGCAATTATGGAAATAAATGTCCATTCGAGGATCCCTCACAAGTTAGTTTCATATTCTTGTCGGCGTGGTCATTTTGTCTAGCCATGGAGAGAGGAGGTAATAAGCATGCCAGCAAAGAATAGTCGTGCCAATAAGGCCCTGGTCTCATTCGCAGCTTCAGTTGTTTCAACATTGCTGTTAGCACTGCTACGCAAGTTCCTGCCCAGAGACTAACGAGACACGAAGATAGAAGGCAGACCAGGATCACCCAAGCTTGGGTGATCCTGGTCTGCCTTGCTCAAACCCATCGTTTTTGATAAAAGTCGTTTACGCGATCGGGTTCTATCTGCAAATTACTGCATCTGGAGACCAAGGAGCTGGGTGCGTTCGCGGAGGTCGTACGCCTCGGTATCCTCGCTCAGTATGGCTCGGTGCTCATGATGTGCTGGTTCGCCCATCGAGGCTATCACCTAATATCCCTGCTACGAGGTTTGTGATCATGGTTTTGAACCTTGCCGTTCAAGGATGCCTCGGAAATTCTTGTAGATAGTTCTTTGTATCTCGTGCGTAGGCATATTCTTCAGTTCGGCAAGACGAAGAGTAACATCTGCCATGTTGTGCGGATCAGCTGGCCGTCCCTTTAACTCAACGAAGGGTCCATCCGACTCAGTGAGCAACCTATCCGGCGGGATGGCGCACACGATCTTTTGACCTTTCTCTGTGCTCAACATTGCAGGATTCACAGAAAAGTAAAACCCGAAGGATATCGCGTGCTCAAGCACGCGTATTGATCCTGAGAACCAATGCAAAACGACGGTTCCAGGATAGTGATCACCTAACAGATCCACCACCTCTTGAGCCGCACGCCTGCTATGGACTGTTAGTATCTTGTTCCCATAGCTTGCACAGCGATCAGCAATCGACGTGAATACCTTTTCCTGAGCCGCTCTATTTCCGCTGTCACCAGTCACAAAATCGAGACCAATTTCTCCCACATACCTTGTTTCACTAAGCAATTCCAGCGCGAGCGGTAGCTCATGCGCACGTTGATAAGCAAGTTGCGGATGGAGTCCCAATGCCGCTCGCATATATTTCTTGCCGTCCAATAGTGCAGCACATTGCCGGAAAACCGATGGCGTATTTGTCACGGCAATCGTGTATATCCCGGCCGCCTCCACAGACTCAATCAATGAACGAAAGTTTGGGTACAAATCAAGATGGCAATGGGTGTCAACCAGGTGATTAATGGTTGTCTCGCTATTCATACTTACTCACAAACCCCTCTACCTCATGCAGACCCCGTTGAAATACGCCAAAGTATGAAACTAGCTCAGCATCAGTGCCCGGTAGCGGTCCTGCCCGAAGGACATCGCTTAGGCGGGGTGGTGTCTGATTGTAGTGGTCAAGAGCCATCTTTATGGCACGCAGATCCGATCCTCTCCCTGGCCCTAGAGGCTGCACAAGATGGTCAATCAGGTAACGGGTAAGATCAGGCAACCGATTGTGGAGAGCACTCCGTCGGATTATGCAAGGGACGCAATAACCGCAATGCATGGTAGCTGCCCCTACAGATAGAAAGCGTGCTGCTGCGGGGTGAGCACAAGACATTGTAGCAGGTAGCGCCTGCTCCAAGGCTGCCATATTCCTACAATCCGCTACCATCTCGCTCTTTGTGGCGAATCGATAAGGCAGCTCAATGTCAACATCGATGCCTAGCGATACCAGCAGATCCCTCAACAGCCTTATGAGGAAAGGATGTGTCGTTCGGGTGCTGAAAGTGCCCAAACGCGAACTGGTAAGGGGCACGTTGAGCGAAATGAAGCCATTTTCGGGTACGACCAAGTTCCCGCCCTCAAGCCCACTCGCTACGAGAATGCCTAACGCAAGGAAAAGAATGGACCGGGCACGTGTAGTAATCTCGGACGCGCGGTTGGCTCCTTTAGGTGCAGAGACCCAAAAGTGTAGAAAGGGTGAGCGTTCCGGCGAATATGACCTATGCAAGACAGCCAAGGCTGCCTGCTGCGCGGAACTGGTAGGTCCCGCACCTCGGCTATGGTGACCGACAAGGGCAACTTGGCCCTTGTCGTCCAAGAGATCGACCGCCCCGATGAACGAGTCTAAGCCTCCCGAAAAAAGCGATACAGTAGACGTTTGTAACCTCTGTACTCGCCTGGGGCTGGATTTGTGTCGCGCAAGAGGTCTGTACCTGCCCACACTTGGACGGACCTCTACCTTCCAATGATCGCCAGTTAGGAAGGAGAGCAATCGTTCCAATTGTGATTTACTGGTGGCCCAATGAGCTACATCGGAGACAGCTAGGTACAGGATCATGTCCCTTGTCCAGTCGTCGAACGCCTCATCACGCGCAACACGTACATCGGCTGTATAGGCAGTGAGTGCGACTGTAAGGAGTTCGATTGCTGCATCCGTAGGTGTAAGGTCATAGCCGCTCAGTATGGCACTAATCGTCTCCTGAACATCATCAGGATGACCAGGAGCGCCAAAGGGGACAAACAGAATCTTATCATCGGGTGCTACATCTGGAGCAAAGTGGTCGTCTGGTCCCAGCAAGGACACTATATGCCAAGTCATCCCGTGGCCCCTCCAAGAAGTTTATAAGCGTCCTGATATAGACGATCCGTAATCCCGTGCCCTTCATTGCCATTCCAGTCCATAGCCAATACATCCACGTGGCCAAGATCAATCTGCACCATGCCAGCTATGAACTCCTTGACCTCAGTAGCTAATCTGTTGGCTTCCTGTTCAGTATGAGTTCCTCGTTCGACACACTTTTCCAATTCGTGTTGGAAACGCGCATTGACATAGTTGGTCACTGAAAGTAGGATTATCTCTCGCATGCCTTCGGCATCAAGCCTGTCGAGACCAGTAATGCCTTCCGTCTCAACATCGTAGCGGTCAAACAACGCGATAAGCGTGTCGATCGTCGCGTCGCGTGCCGCCGGCTCATCCCCTGCAGAACCATCGGGAGCAAGCATATCTATAAATGCTGCAAGCACAAATTGGGCATCGCGCCCGACCAAGTTGAGTATGCCGAGGCCCTCTGCTGCTCTAATAAAACCTTGACGAATGCCTGCCTGTAAGAAGTCTGCTATTCCGCGGGTCGTTGACCTACCTGCACGAGCAGACTCTGCCGTTCTGCGTGGGCCACCATGCGCCGAAACGTATGAGCGTGCAACAGATCCCAGTGCAGCACGCGATGACGTTCCCCTTGCCACGCGGGTAAGTGCAGATTTAGGAACTCTCCATTCAACTGGAGGAATAACACCTGGAGGCGTCAGTGGTCGCATAACCGGAACCACGGGATCGACAGGTGCATCTGGTAGAGGCTGAGGATATGGATCCGGTGGGGGAATAGGATCTGCGGGTTCGAAAGGAGCATCAGGAGCCCACGGTGGCAAAAGCGGCTTATTGCCAGTTGGCCCTGGGTTTGATGTAGAAGTTCCCAATATTCAGCCTCCAGGTTTGAGGTGTACTCGCGTTTACTGTGTTATGGCTTCGCCATCCTAGAAAGTACAGCTTTAGCTGCAGCGGCGAGCGTCGTTACAGAAGAATGGGACCAGCGTTCGACCAGTTGTAGTGCCGAGGGCATAGCTGCCGTGTCCTTCGTCGCGTTGTACACGAGCGGTGGAGTAGCTATTGTAACTTTCGATTCCGGCAAAGATGTATATAAGGCTACAATCTGCGACAAGAGATCTGGACGACGCTCGCCTAAACGGAAGAGAACCCGTTGGGGAGATTTTTCATCAAGTGTTTCCGCCTGCCTGATCCGCTGTGCTAGCGCCTCAAACAGAGCGGTAATGTCAGCATCTGAAAGAGCTTCAGCCATTCGCAGGCCAATATTCTGAGTTGCCTCCCCTGAATCTAGGAGCTTATTCAAGACTTCCTTTGCAGCAGTGCTAAGATGTAGTTGTGAAACTCCAACCACGCCCAGGGTATCATGTGCTATATAGAAGTATGGCCTGAGGTCGATCTGCTGTAGGTGAGGTTCAGATAACATCCAGGATCTCATCCACGTATCAGCAAGCCAACCCTGGACTTCAGCAGGCAAGGCCTGGGTCGTCAATTCGGATTTAGCAGGTACTGATGCGACAGACGCAGCTTGCTCGCTGTTGGAGCCACTCGCTCTTGGCGCTATCGAACCTGGTCGCTCATTAGTATGAGACGTGCGGATTTCACGGCGTGATGGTACTGAGGATGACCGAGGGGGAATAGCCCTCGCGGAGTCGGCTGTCCGTGTCTTGTTTGCCTGTGTCGGCTCCAGACTTGCTTCAGAGCCTGGGCCATATGAATCCGATGTGCTAAGGAAAGATTCAGCAACTGCTAGTTCAACAGGTTTACCCTCCTGGTCTGCTTGCAGGCGCGCTAACTGCTTGAAAAACTCCGGTTTCAGGTATTCTAAGAGCATAAGCTTGGCAAGAACGGTACGTTGTAAGCTAAGACCGCGATCGTTGGCAATTGACATCCGCAAAAGTAGCATGTTTAGAAAACGCTTAGTTCGCCTTGGGCTTCCGCTGAGGCCTGGCGTCAGCACGGGTGCAATTTGCGCAACCAAGTCAAGGTCGCCTTGAAGCTTTCCGAGAGCGTCTTTGTCCTCTATCAGTTCGCGGGCTCTGTCAACACTGAAGGCTATATCCGAAATGTTGTTAGGCTGGTATTGATCGAGGGAAGCGCATACCTTCTCATAATCCGCCGCTGCAAGTCTCCGTTCTGCAAACAGCAGATTCATGTATGACTGGATCTCAGAGCCACTCAGTGGTGGAACTTTGAGCGGGTTCTGTATTAGCTTTTCCAAATAGTCGCGGCCAACCTCAAAAGTCTCAGTTCCTGGCACTTCTGGAAAGCGCCGCCGGACAGCATACTCGACCAGCCGTGGATCGGCGCCGATTATGAATGCTGTACCTTCTACAAAGAGGAAAAGCTTTATCGCCTCGAGCGTCTCGATAATGGTATCCGGTAGGCAACGGTCTAGGTCATCAATGAACACAACCAGAGTCTTGATCTCGGCTTCTTTCAGTAGCGCTGCGAAATCCGTTCGAAATTCTCGCACATTGCGCCTTACGTTTTCTGTACCTCCTGGCGCATCCTTGAGAAGTTCCTTCAGCTTCTCAGGATCGATGTCTTTGGCGTTTCCAAATAGCTTCTGTAGCCCTCCCACAACATCCTGACCAAGGCTGGCAAGCGCTATGTGGGGCATACCTAGTAGCGTAGGCACAGCGTACCGGGCAACACGCATCCAGTTGACGCGGCTAAGCAGCTTGCTCAGCAAGTCCCGACCTTTCTCAGTGATTGTTTTGCCTGCGGCTATCTGGTCCTCGATAGTCTCAAGTATGGTACCCATGAGCGCGGTCTTCGCGTCCTCATAACCTTCGAACAGCCAACCGTTAAAGCCCACGCACACCGTGCCTTCGTCTTGCTCCAAAGCTGCCCGGATCATCTTTATAAGTGTAGATTTGCCGCTTCCCCAGTCTCCAAAGATGCCTACTGTGGTAGGCAACAGATGCTGCGCTCTGACAAGCCGAGTAACTGCAGCAGTCAGGTACCGGAATTGTAATAGGTCGATGTCTGCTTCATTATCTGACCACATAAGCAAGTCAGTCCCCGCATTGTCATTACGTTGATCCATCTATCCCTCTTTCCTCTAACTAGGACGAATGTCGGTCGCTCATCTTTCTATTCGGTGATTTGTAATTCGTAAATGGCAGAGCCTAATTGCTGGTGCTCCGGCTTGTTGCCATTGTAGAAAGCATCCCTTACTTGCTGTCTGCCGAATTTGCCTGGGCCACCAGTCGCAATTCAGTAGCAATAATCTTGCGCTCTTCTTGGTTCACAGGTCCCCCGCTGTTTGGCCTCAAGCCAGCGATCTTTTCCTCAAGCTCAAACCTGAGCCAAACGTCTTCACGATTATCAGTGAAGTTTTCTGCTGCCTGAGGCTCTGATAGGATCACGGCTTTCTCTATGTACCTTGTGACGTTGTGACGGGCCAGGAAATCATGTAGTTGAGCTCCACCGGAAGCAGCCTGCCTTAGGGGATTACCATCTAATGGCCTCCACTTATTCCCAGCCTGGATCTCCCATCTCCCCCCGTGAACACGTATTGGCGGCTTATAGCCTTTGACCTCGAACACCCATATTCCCGCAGGGCCGACTAGTACAACATCGAGGTCACTCTTCTTGCCGGGCAACTGCAGGTTGCGGAACACGGTCCAACGACTATCGAGGCTAGCACGAAGTCGATCCACGAACCACTCCTCGGCCTCTTGGCCTCGGTAGAAATCGCGATACCTGCGTAGATTGCCTTTTATCGAGCGGAAGAGCCAAAACCCAAGAGGCACACCTAGAACTACCATCCAGAAAATCAAGCCGAAGACTGCAAGGGGCCAAGGTGTGCCTTTACCTATCAGGCTAAGAGCAGACTGTACAAGGCCGACGGTGAGGAACAGCGACACGAACACGGCGCCGATGGCATATGCCATGGCCATAGCAAGGCTTTCCTCGCGCTGGTCCGTGGCATAACTGCTCCCGGTTACCACCTCCGGGCCGCGCCGCACCGACGCACCTGTAGCCGGCGCCGCCTCCAACCAGCGTAGGAGGAGCACTCTGCACGCTTCGCGCAGCATTGGCGTCTCGCCGCGGTCCACCATGTAGGCCAGGTGACTCGGGTAAATAGCCTTGCTGGCTATGAGTTCCCCGAGCGTACCCTGCAGGTGCGAATATCTACCTCCTGTATCTTGCCATTGGATTTGTTCAGCCTCCCTGCTGGTCATGGTTATTGGGACAGTTACGTTGATCACCCGAGGCACTGGTCGCGATTGTGTTAGGTCCGTTGAATCAGGCATTCATTCTCCAGTTTGAGTCCCGGGCGCTCTCTAGCCCGGCAACACCGGCCATGAGCTTGCGCCTCCCGGCCGTCTTGACCTCTACATTACATCTGGTCCTGACCGCTTTCGCGCAACCTCCCGTACTTCACTGCAGAGGAAGCATTCTGCGTCAGACACAAGCATAAAACCAGATAGTCACACGCGGACTCCTCAGCAAAGCCCCCTTGATTTCCTTGTCCTATGGGGCGATCATAAATCTAGCACCACCGTATCAAATGTGTACTTCTCAAGCATGGGCACGGTGCGCCCGCTGATGTTCACACCCCATTCAGGTGCGCTCTTCTTGCCTTCATAGTCTCGGCCCACCAGCAAAGGATTAGGAGACAACCAGGCTGTCGCGGGTATAAGGAAGTGGTGTGGCGCCTCTCCCTCGTAGAAAAGTACCAACGCTAACAGCATGCTAGGTCGCAAAGTGAAAGCAGCCTTCGTCATGAACGCGTAACTGCCTCGGTCGGTTCGCCTCACCGACTTTACTTGCACGTCGAAGTAGTGTTCGGCCTCCCTCCGCACTACGAAATCTATTCCCTTATCGTCCACTTCTGCTGAGTACACATCGAAGCCGAACATTGTGAACTCCATCTTCACGAAGTACTCAGCGTAGCGTCCTATTTGCTGATGGTTGAGTTTGCTCCACTCGTACCGCTTCACGCGCCGCTGCCCTCCACCTGGCCTTCCCTATTCGCGCCACCCTCCGGTTGCTCCGCCGTCCGATCATTGGTTGCATTAGGGCCAAACTCCACACAAACCGCCGCGGTAAAAGCCTGCAAACCGTGCGCGTTCCTGGGGTTGTTCAGGAAATTGCCCCAATAGGATTTCAACGTATCTGCAAATTCGTTCGTGCGACCTTCTTCGAACATGGAGGTAGGTATAACGGTCTCCCGCCAGAGCTGCGTCCATCGGGTGGCTTGTCGGCCCATGGGCTTAAAGGGTGGCTGCACCTTCTGCGCCAGATCAAACAAGCGATGCCGCGTGTCCTCCGGCCCTGGACCCAGCATTAACTTGAGCCATAATTCTTGCGCGTTATTTACGAACTCGAACAGCAATAACATTGGAGAGGGCCGCCACCCAGTGCCCGTGGTCAACTCTGGGATGTTCCACTCCCTGGGGTAGAAGCGGATATACGCCTTGTTCGATGGAGCCAGTTCGACACTGCCGGTGGCTTTTATCATAGCCACCAGATCGTCGCGCATTGTAGCTTTCTGCAAGCTGATGCTCATCGGGCTGATAACCGATCCGGGCACAACCGTAGGTCTGGAGCTTATAAGAAGATCCTCAGGCGCGTGCGGTGCCGGCCAAATCTGAACCGCAGTGTCCGCAAGCGAGTGGGCACGAGTGATTATCGTCTGCTCGTCCCATTTGTCGAACTGGCGCAGGTACTGATTGAGACGCAGCGGACTTTCGGCATAGCCTCCTTTCTTAGCATCGCGCTTATCGATGAAGGGCCGATCGCTGAGTTCCGGGTTATAGCCGGTTAACGTCAGATTGCCCATTGTGTTGAGGTATTTGGCGTGGACACTTTGCCAGTTGTCGCCCAGATCGCGCCGCCATGCGGGCAATAGGTTTTTGTTTTGAGGCATGATGTGCTCTAACGTGAGGCCCTCGAAGCTGACAGGCTCTTTACGACCGTAGGTCTCCAGCTTCTGAAGAATATAGCTAATAAGGCCACTGCCATTTGGCACATCGGTCACAAAGTGATCACGAACCTCTGCATCGCTCGGGAAACGCAACGAACCTTCGCGGAGCTCTAACGCCGCCTGGAAGGCATCAAGATATCGAGCCTTGTCTATTTGCTTTGTGAGGATAGGGAAAACCTTATTGAGTCCAGCTGGCGCGAAGCGGCAAACCGCCCGGCGGACGACGTAGCTCTCCACTAACCTCAGCATGATGAGAAATTCCGGCTTGGTAAGGCGTGAATTAGAGTAGTCGTCATAGAGCTCAAGAAGAAGGGGATAGGCAACACTGGTGAGCACTTTGATGCGAGCAAAGGCGCCATTGAGATCGGGATCAGGTTCGCTCAGCTCGACGATTCGCACGTAGTATTTGGCATACATGTAAAGGTCAGCCGCGACCTCAGTGACTGATGGGGCATCTAGTCCTTGCATATATAGTTTGAAGCTACGATATACTTTTCTTTCGTTTGGGATCTCACGTGTGGGAGACTTGATGGTGAGGTAGTCACGCATGAAGCGGTCAAAGAGGCCATTATCAGCGAACAGCTGCTGCATTGGCCACCAGTACTTGTTGTAGAGATCATTTTGAGGTAGGCGCTCTAGGTTCATGAGAACGTAGTTTCGTATGAGGTCGGCCTGGGTAAGCTCACGGCCTGTGGAGTTGAGACTCTCGAAGATCTCCTGGGGGTCCTCACCGCGGTCGAGCCCGATCTTGACTATTAGCAGCTTGCTTAGGCCTTTATAAACAATCCGAAGGTCGACATCTGGTTCGTCAAGCTTCTGAACGTAAAAGTCGTAGCAGTTGATGAGGCGCTTAGAGGCGATGCCCGATACTTGGGCATTGTTATCTATGAGCGCGGTGAACGTTTCCTTGTCGTCCCGGGTGAGCATCAACTTGTATTTGAGTTCGTCTTCACGTCGTGGATTATAGAGGAACTGCGCTTCGATGTCTTCCACGCTAATACCAATCTTAGCGCCCGAGCGCTGGATTGCATTGCGTAGGGCTGCCAATAGCATGGACACGGTAGTGAGACGCTGTTGACCATCGATAAGAACCAATTCGCGAACGGGTTCATATGCCGAGCCGCTCTCGTCGACGAAGACTATTGAGCCTATGAAATAGCTTTTAGCCTGGTCGTTCGCCCCGGCATGCATAATATCGTCCCAGAGGGTATTCCAATCTTCAAGCTCCCAGCTATATACGCGTTGGAATATTGGCACCTGGAACTGGCCGGATTGGCTCAAGAATGAGAGAAGACTGTCGGGTTTTGCGTCCATGCTGTACTCCTTGGAGATGTTGTCCCCGTATTGCGGGTCGGACCGGCTGGATGTATTAGTTGCCGTCTTGCGCCTACTGCGTAATGCCCGTTAGAATGTCCTTTCTTACACTCTCTCCAACCCCGCCATCGTTGCCATCTGCCGCCGCTTCCCCGCCGTCTGGAAATCCCCTCTAGGTTCTGATCCTAACTCCTTAATCAGCATGGGGTCGCGAACCCTACTTAAGCGTGCGAGTAACGAAGTCGCTTGCGGCTGCTAGCAGACTATTTAGAGCAATTGAAAGCCATGCCAGCCTCGAACTCGTGGCTTGGTCAGTGAAATCAAAGCCTGGGGAACCTGTCCATCCCGTCGGTCCTTTTACGGGAGGTTGACCGACTGAGAGATGCATGCTGAAGGTGCGACCCAGAGCCGTACGGTGAGCAAGGATATTCCGAACATCTCGCCACTCTCCGTATTCTGCCGCTGCAAGAGGGGCTTGCACCGCAACAGTAAACGCGTCGCCGGGAAAACGACCCACGAAGCGGGGTACTACCGACCGCGGATTGATGCCGCGTAGGTCCCCGCTCCCCATGGGGAAAGCAGCAGCGTCTAGAATGGCTCCGACCGCATACATCGCGTAGAAGAAGCTCTCTATCGTGGCCAGTCCGGTGACGAAGAAGTTGAAGATGTCTCGCTCCTGCTCATAGCGTTGGAGCGGGGGCGGACTATCCCCATAGCGCCTGATGGAATTGGTGAAGGCGCGACTATGCTCGTCTGCGGCCTTGCATCGATAGCCCACCGCATTCCATGCCCCTCCGAACTGCTCACATGCGTCTGGAAAGGCCGCTCTCTTGGGTTCTACTCGCTCATGAACCGCATTGTAGCTTCGAACATCGAAACCTGCCGGCATCATTACCCCAGTTGTCGACAGCGCGTTACCAGAGGCCGGTTGTTGCCGGGGCGTGGTGAGCCGACTTAGTAGTCGCCTCATAGTCTTCGCCTCCTTCTGTGAATTGCAGATGACTGAACGGTCTGTGGTCTAAACCCTCTCCAACCCCGCCATCTTCGCCATCAGCCTTCGCCTTCCCGCTGTCTTGAACATCACCGTCACGATCTGGTCCTGCCCACTTGATGCTACCTCCAACACCTGGCCCTCACCGAAAGTGGCATGCTTTACGCGATCCCCGACGCTGAAGCTGGTAAACATAGGCGGCTCGACGAAGCTCTGCTGCTGAAGCCTCGGCGGAGCGGCGCCGAAGACGGGCGTGGGTTTGGTGGTGGGCACCGGCATCTTCTGGCCGTCAGTAGGAAGTGACGCTGGCGCAACCTGCTCACTTGCTTGCGTCGTCGCTACTGGCGGTGCGGCGGTTGTCGGCGGTGATGCTGCCACACTATGGGCGATCACTGCCGCCGGCTTCGCAATCTCTGGCGCGGGTGCCTTGGCAGCGACTTGCGCCGGTGGTGACAACTTTGCACCCATGGCGGGCGGAGGGTCCAGCAGGGTCTGGTAGGGCTGGCCGGCGTCGATGGCCTGCTGCATGGCGTCGTATATCTCCAGGATGACGCGCTTGGTGCGGTACTCGCCGTGCTGCGCTTCGTCCTTGCGCTTGACGATGGGGAAGGTCTCCATGATGTAGTCCACGTCGTCGCGGGCGATGCCGTAGAGGTGGAAGTAGGTGGCGTCAAGCTCACAGCGCAGCAAGAAGCGGCGCTCCTCATCCCAGCGGAACGGTAGGTCGTTGTAGCCGCAGTCTTTGGCAAACGACTCTAGGTCTCGGGCGGTGTAGGTTAGCTCCAGCACGCGGGGCAGGATCCAGCCCAAAACCGAGTCTGTGGGAGACCACAAAGTGGGGCTAGCGAAGTCGGCTGGTCCAAGGAAGGGAAGTTGTTTGAGAATATAGAAGTTCAGGTTACCACCACTCGCCTTTTGCCGCAACACATAATCCAAGACGAATGAATTCATTTGTGACAAAAGTGCACACGCGGCACCTGCTCCCGCGTGTGCACTGAGAAGTGGCATCGAGTTACCTACTCCTGAAAGTGGAATGACTGAGGCAACAAAACTCCGCGAGTCTGCAACGGCACTTATAGCGTTGCGAAAACCCAGAAGCCAGCGACAATCGGCCTCCACGCGTTCTAGGATCTCAGAATGTGGAACCCAATATCGGGGGAGTATCGCGAAATTGGGATCGGTTAGCTCTTCCTCAGTAGGAGCGTTCGTGCCTGCGTGCGTCCGAAACCGTTCTGCCTGTGGAATACCACGAAATGTTGCAGCACGGTGGTTGTATTGATATGCAAGTTTAGCTTCGTAGAGTGGAACGTAACGAGCGCCAGCTTGCTCAAATATGGCTCCGTTTAGATTCCAACCCTCTCCTTGGAGACGCTCAAGGTTTCGGAATAACCAAGAGTCGTTTGTCATATGAAACATTGCGTTCGGTCTTGCGCCCCAGCGATTCTCTTCTGGCATAAGCTCCCTAATAAGAACCGGAATCCTTGTATATATTGCCTTTACAAGTTCTGCATCTCTCTTAGCACGAAAGGTTGGACAGTTCATCGTATTAGGATTCATGCGACGAATGTCGTCCGTTGACAGAGCGTACTGCCTAGTGGCATCTCGCAGCAACGTCGGGTCATCGAGCTGAGCAGAAACCAAGAAAGCCCTTTGAGGCGATGCACACAAACTAAATAGACAAAACTTGATATTGCCTTGGACAGCCGGAAATATCTTCTTGCGGTTTTCAAAGTCATAAAAGCTAACCAGAGCTTGTCTATAGAGAAGGTCTTGGAAGAAAAACTTTGTGGTGTCGTCTGTCGCAATGCCAGACGGTATCACGCATCCTACCCGACCAGTTTCATTAAGTATTCTCCACATTGTTTCAGCGAATAGGGCATAAGTGTTGACATCTCCTCTTCCACATAGCGGGAACCGCCCACTTCTTAGCGCGAAATGTCCATCGCCTGCAGATTGTCGCAGTTCGTCTAAGAAGGCTGCAAACAGTGGTGGATCCTCTACTCGAAGGGCTTCTATCATAGACTTGCGTACGTCGCCATTGGGAGCGTCTGCGATATCCGGTCGTCGCGAAGCAAACCACTCTTTTTCCTGTGTCTTCACCCGTTCCCAAGGCGGGTTGCCCAGGACTACATCGAAGCCGCCCATCCAGCCTGCCTGCTCATTGCTTGCTTGCTCGCCCCTGGCGGCGGGGCGAAAGACGGTCGGGAACTGCAGGTGCCAATGGAAGAAGCCGTACTGCTCCGACAAGCGGTCGATCTCCTCCTTGCGCCAGCCTGGTATCGCGTACGTGCCTTTTGCCCGTATGCGCCGGAACTCGTCCTGGGTTATGGGATAGGAGTCCTTGGTCTTCTTCCAGACGAAGGCCGCGCACCAGGCGTTCGCCAGCAGCGCCATGTGCTCGTAGGCAGCCGAGTTGACCAGGTCTTCGTACAGACGCTGCTTGCGGTGGATGTCGTCCGTCGTGTCGTCGGCGTAGCTCTCGATGTCGAGCATGGACGTGGCGATATCACCCAACTGCTCAAATGGCTCCTCCATATCGAAGCCTAGCAGCCTCATCTGGCCCGTGCGCTCTTGCTTGTTCTTCTTCTTGTACTCCGAGCAAACCGCCTTGTCGTCCCCTTCAATCGGCTCGAACGCCTCGTCGGGGATGCCCTCTTTGAGCAGGCGCGGGATAGCGCCCAGCAGTGAGTTGCCTTGCTGGATATGGTGCTCCAGGAATGATAGGGGCTTGCCCGGCTCCAGCGCCTCCATCCACAGGCTAACCGTGCAAAGTTCAACAGCCATTGGATTGAGGTCTACTCCGTAAATGCAGCGCCCGATAACATCACGGAGTGCCTTACGCACAGCTTCAGGGGATGGTTCATCATCACCTGTGCGCACCGAAGCCAGACGCTTTGCTATTCGGTGCGCCGCGGCCACCAGAAAGTGCCCTGAACCGCACGCAGGGTCGCACACCTTGAGGTCAAGGATCGCCTGCTCAGGGTTCGGTTTCCGAGCAGCTTCTTCTAAGACCGGGTCGAGGGCGGTGTCGAGCAGTGAGTTTATGAGGCTGGTTGGGGTGTAGTAGGAGCCCGTGGTCTTGCGCTCGTTGCCGCCGGCTGTGGCCAGTTCAAATGTGCCCGCAGCCAGACTCACCAGGGGGTGCAACTCTAGCAACGACTCATAGACACTGCCCAGCTCCTCAGAACCCAGGCTCCTGTAGCTCACGGGGCGGCGCACATTGCCATCTACCACGTAACCCAGCTCGCGTACGGCCTCAAGCAAGTCGTGGTTCGCAATCTCTGCCCCATCAATGTCAGGCATGGATCCTTTTCCACCACCCTCGAAAAGGAAAGAGTTAAGAGCAGGCAGGCCCAGATCGGGGCATCCCGCGTCCTCACCCAACATTCGCATAACCAGCCTGAGCGAGTGATACAGGTCCGAGTGGCGCGTGCCTCGCTGTTTGATGGCCAGTCTTCGCAACCTCGCCATCGAATAGAAGTCCATATACCGCTTACGGACTTCAGGCGCGGCCTCAGGAACGAATAGAAGATCCCTGTCCTCGGCCACAAAGAGGAATATGAACCTGTACACCATACGAAGCAATTGCCTGTAATAGTCCTGGTCGGCCAATGCACCGGAACGCAGGCGATCGCGTAACACAACGTTGTCAGGGTGCGACAGGAAGCCTTTCCCCAGTGCCTTTATTGACGCCTCTACCCCGTTACGAAGCTGGTCAAGTGCGCGCGTGCCCTTCTCGGCTGCAGTATGCGACCACTTCTCAAGCCAGCACTCTTCAGGCTTCTCTCCCTCGAACCTGGATTGGTGGCACACAAGCCACAGCAGCACGAAATCGCTATATACGTCTCCGTCCATCATGGCTGCCAGGTCGAACTCCACATACGCCTGGCGGGTGAGACTGCTGTTATCCCTCAAGATTCTTAGTCGCAGGCCATTACTGACAATACCCCATAGATGTTGATCAGATGAGTTCAAGAACTCCTGTAGGATGCTATGGGGGCTGGCGCTCGCTGCGCCACGTACTCCCGCTGTTCGGCGGTCAATGCTGGTACCCGCTCCAACCAGATGGATTGGTACGTTTCCCAGCATGTGAGAGATCGCGTATGTTTTACCTGCAATCTCTTGCGTGCCCGCTGCGGGCAGGCGTCCAAAGCCTAGCTCTTGAAACAATGGTTGAAGCCAGCGACTTTGCGTTTCCGGGTAGGCGGTGGCTCCTTCAGGTAGAGTGGAAAGAGCTGCACGGAAACCGGTCCACAATCCTGTGAGCCGGTTCCAGGACCGGCTTGTTGCCTCACCGAGCTTCTCGCCGGGCGCCAGACCGTAGTCTTGCGGTGCGAGGCCCTTTATATCAGGACCACCCTTCGAGATTTGTTCAAGTAGGTCTGCGGGCAGCAGTGCGCCCTCGGTTGTAATGGTCGTGAAAAGGCTGCGTCGGCTGGTATGCATTACCGTCCTCCCTGCACCTGCACCTGCGCCTGCCCGGGAACTGGAGGCAAATAAATGTACATGCCTAGCACATCGGGCGGTAATTGCGCCTCTACTCGTTGGTTTATGCCGCGCAGCCGCGCCGCGGTCCGCACCCTTCGGTGGGCTTCCAACAGCTCCCGCCCGCGCTGCTCCGCGATCTCGTTGAGATGCGGCTGTATGGCCTCGAAATCGTCGATCACACGCTGCAAGAAGGTCTGCGCCATGTCCGCAGGCACGTTCACATCCGGCTTGATCAGGAGAAGCCTCTCTGCTTCGCTATTGTCGAGCCATACCGCATTCTGCGGGGAGCCGGAAAAGGCCGCCAGTTGCGAATCCTCGGCAAGGAGCGGCTGCTCACCACCCGCCAATTGGGTAACGATATGGTAGCGCATTCTCAGAAGCAATACAGTAGTGCGGGTTTGCACCTGTGACGTGCGAATTACTCCGCACCGCTGAGCTATACCCTCGCTCTGCGGGTCAAGGGCCATATCCATGATGTGAGCCGCCAGCCCCTCTACCATCGGGTGGGTGCGGCTCAGATAGATCTCGTCGTCCTGTACAGGCAACTCGAACCTGGCCTTGAAACGCTTGCGGTTGTCCGTTATACCCATAGCATCTCGCAAGGCCATCGGCACCTCTGTGAGATCGAAGTCCACCGGGCCGGTGCCTTTGCTGTTGCCGCTTACCACAGCTCCGTGCTCGCGCATAGCATCAACTGCGAACCGGGCAACGTCCACACCGGAGCCAATTGCCTCTCGCACCTGGCGCAGCTCCTCAGCCACTTCGTCTACCTTAATCGTTTCCTGAGCAAACACAGTTCGGGACCGCTTTTCACGCTCCGCGCTGGCATCCCACTGGCTAAAGAGCTCTTCCTTTTTCGGCCTCAAGAATTCCTCAAATGCGGGCAGATACCCCTGTACATTTCCTGACTTCTCCCTCAGCACCAACCCCTCGAAGATTGCCTCGATAAGCTGGGTAGTGTCAACCGGGACCGGCACGGAAATGCCCAGCGATGTCCTTATGGTTTTATGCTTGCGTATAAGCACCTCAAGCACAATACCGTCAATCGGGTTATCCTGGCCGTAGTAGGTGACTACCCGTATTTTCTTGGCCGGCTGGCCGTATCGGTCAACTCGACCTTCGCGCTGCTCATGCCTGGTGGGGTTCCACGAGAGGTCGTAATGTAGAACCGCATCGAAGTGCTCCTGTAAGTTAATTCCCTCGCTCAAACAGTCTGTTGCCACCAGCACACGCTGAGGTGCCTGTCCAAGAAGCTGAACCCGCTCCTCACGCTCCGCGGGCGGCAGCGTGCCAGTGACTGCTTCAACCTCTATTCCCTTCGGCAACCTCTCGCGTAGAGCCGCTGCGACGTATTCTGCCGTGTTTATGAAGCGGCAGAATACGATTGGATTGTATCCGTCCTTGAGAAGGGCCTGCACCATCTGTATGCCCTTCTGCAACTTAGCATCCTGAGCACCCTTGAGGGCCTCAGCATCCCGGGCCATTTCAAGCAGACGGCGGCGGTTACGCTGACCCTCAGACTCCTCGCCCTCGAAATCGCTGCCCGGTGCGAGGTCTACGCCCCCAGTGGCCTCGTCCTCAATAAGGTCAAGCACTGTGCGCCGGCCCACCTCGTCCGCTTCCTCCGGGGTGTCTGTATTGGCACTTGCCGCACGGCTGCGCAGGGTGGCAACGGCGGCCGCCGGGCTTGAAGCTATAGCGCGCAGCAATGCCAGGACAGACCACCATCTCACACGCTGGTGGAACTTGCCGCCCGTGGTATCTGACACAGTCTCCCGCGCATACCGCATCACCTTGTCCATCAGACGCTGATACTCAGGGCTGAGCTTGTATACCTGCTCGCTCTCTTCGCGCTCCGGGAAGGGTGTGACAGTGTCCATATAAGCTTTGATGTCACCACGACGTCTCTGTACAAAGTGAGCGGCCAACCGCCGCCTCTGCTGCTCGTTCTGCGACCCGGACAGGTCTTCGGGCAGGTCGCGAAATGTAGGATCCAGGAACTCCAGGAGCGAGCGGAACGCGGCTTCATGCCCGCTGTGAGGCGTCGCGGTGACAAGGATCAGGTGGCGCTTCGAATCGGCTGCCAGTCCCTTGATTAGCTCGTGGCGCTGGTGGCAGCCACCCCTGCCCTCTCCCCCAAAGCCGCACGTATGGGCTTCATCCACAATAACAAGCTCAGGGCAAGTGCGGAGGAATTCAAGCCGCCGGTGGTCGCTCTTTATGAAATCGAGCGATACGATCACAAAAGGGTAGATCTCAAATAGCGATTCGCCGATAGCTGTATTACGCTCAAGGCGGGATGCGGTTGAGGAGAGCACCAGCTCGGCTGAAATGTTGAACTTGTCCCGCAGTTCGTCCTGCCATTGCTCAGCCAGTTGTGGGGGGCAGAGCACGGCCATGCGCTTTACTTCGCCTCGGTCCAGAAGCTCACGCGCAATAAGCCCCGCTTCTACGGTCTTACCGACACCGACGTCATCGGCAATCAATATGCGTACGGGGTCCAACTTGAGCGCGATGAGGAGGGGTACAAGCTGGTAAGGTCTAGGCTCGACAGATATGCTGGCGGCAGAACGGAAGGGGCCGGCAGAGGATCGAAATCCAAGCCGCACGGCATCTCGCAACATGCGAGAGGAGCGATAGTCACCCGGGTGTGAAGGATCTGGCAGTTCGAACCGCGCTGGCTCAACCTTTTCAAGGGGCATATAAATGCCCGTGACCTCGTCCTGAGTGCCTCCCAGCGGACGCACCAGCAGCATCTTCTCATCGGAATCTGGGAGCACTACCCACTCACGACCCCTCGCCCTTACAAGCGAACCTACCGCAAAGCTCACGATTAGTTCTCCTTCCCGAATATGGAACCATACCTGGCAAATAGGCTGTCCCAGTCCTCGTCGTGCCGGAACCTTATAACGACGTATCCATAGTCTTCCATCATCTCGGTCTGAGCAACGTCTCGCTGCCTGCGGTGCTCGTATTCTGTATGTATCGGCCCGTCGACGTATATAGCAGCCAGATGCTCTCCATCATAAAGGTAATCGGGACGCGTCTGACATGCTTCTATGTAAGCTTGCGCGCTGGCAGGCAACCTTAGTCCCAGCTCTTCTACCCGCCTGAGCCACTTCTTCTCCAGTTCAGACCCTGCCACACGCATCAGCATCTCAAGGTGTTCAGCCCTCGTGGTGGGTGCTGGGGATGCATCTATCTTTGCCTGTGAAAGTTGCATGAGAATATCGAGAATAGCCTTGCGGTCCAGCATACGATGTTCGCGCTGATTGCCGTAGCTCATCAGGCAGTCATAGCAAGCGGACTCGCAGTCCTCGGTTGCATGGGGCGCGTGGTGCCTATCCTCGCCAGTCTCAGGGTCAAAGTGGCAGAGCTCCAGGGCCTGCCGTGCTACCCGCGCAAGAGCGGCAGGATCGTCCAGTAATCGCCGGAGTACCCCGGCCCCACCCTCGGCCGATTCGTAGAACAGAATTACTCTCGGCTCATCTCTTGTGGGGAGCGTCTCTACTGCCAGCTCGCTGTCCTCAAGCTGATATACGACCTGTATCGCGTTTTTGAGAGCGGATTGCAGCGAGATCAACACCTGGGGCTCGAGGGGTGTTGCGGGATCGAAGATCAGACAGTTTCGCCTGTCTTCTACGTAGGGTACCACTCGGTCGAGTGAGGGAGACATCGGGTCTGAAAGGTCCTCGTCCTCTATCTCGTCATTGCTCGACCAGTAGCCGCGCTCCACGTCCAAAACGAAGCCGTACTGGGCTTTGTTCTTACGCCTTGCCCAGCCCAGGTTTATGCGCCATATGGTGGCAGTGTGCCCGTAGTTGAGGCTTGCGATCTGCTCTTCACCCGCAGCACCCGCAGCACCCGCGGTAACCGAGGCGTTTCGATATGAGGGCCGCCCGTCCTGTTCGCCAAATCGCACCCCGGTCATGAGCTCGTACCCGAGCCGGGTACGCTCCTCTTCATCCGACGAGATTTTATCCCGGCGTTTAGTGGACACGTTCTGCATACGGAACAGCTTTCTCAAGGGCGCGTCCAGGGGCACACCGCAGCGCTCGCACAGGTCAGGACCTCGACCGTCCCCTACCGGGTGGACGTAGCCGCACGCCGCGCATAACTTGGCCTCGCCCAGAGCGAGCCGGCTCTTGCCGTCGTTGCTGTCCTCTTCGCCCACGGGCAGGATTACCTTGTTGATGATGTAACGAGATCCTTCATGGTAGATGATAGAGCGAGGGCCGAACTCGGAGATAGCCAGGAAGCGCGGCCTGCTGAGAAACTCGTCCCCCTGTTTTACTCGGCGCGCCGGCACAAAGGCGGAAACAGGCAAACGAGGGAAACTATACCCCGGCAGGAACCCTTCACTTGCAAAGTATCTGTAGGAATAGAAATCAGACTGCACGACCTTCGCAACTTCTGCAAGTAATTCTAACTGAGACTCAGCCTCACGGCGCAGGCGCTTAGCTATATCCTTATCAATCTGACTGCGAGTGGCATCACCGATGATGCGGTTCTGCACAGCAAATTGCTTACGCGCCGCCCTGTACAGGCTCCGCCACCGGTCCACTGTCTTATCAAACTGCAGCACTACCTGGGTAAGCACTTCATCGAGCCACCCATCGCTGTACCAGTCGGAGGCACTCAGTTCATCGCCTACCGTAGCGAGCACCCGCTGGGCACGAGTGCGCGCCCGCTGCAGAGCCTGGGTGCTCTCGACCGTATCGCGCACATCGGGCAGCAGATCCAGGCTTGGTTCATCGCCCGTCATATCCAGCAATTCCTTTACAGAGTTGCCCAGCCTCTGCCCGGTTTCGGCAAGCCATATAGCATACACGTGAGATCGGACCAGGTCCTCGTTCGCCAGGTCTATACGGGGCGGGGCCACCTGTCCGGATACCATCTGCCGGGGGTGTCGGAAGAAATACTGGTCGTGCGGGCTACCGGTCGTGCAGTACGAGAATACGAGCGCGGGCTGGCCGCTTCGCCCGGCCCGTCCGGAGCGCTGGGCGTAGTTTGCCGGGGTCGGTGGGATGTTGCGCATGTTAACTACGTTCAACTCGCTGATGTCCACACCTAGCTCCATAGTAGGAGAGCAGTACAACAGGGGCAATTTTCCTTCGCGGAACTTCTCCTCACGCTCTTCCCTCGATTCATATGGCACCTGAGCTGTGTGTTCGCGGGCCTGCATTCCGTGCAGGTTTGCCGCTGCCGTCTGATAGAACTCAATGAAGTAGGGGTTGGTACGACCGCCGGCGAGGGACACGCGCGGTACGCGAATGGGGTCGTGGAAGGGTTTTGTACCGTCGCCGGCGGCCCAGAGCATAGCAGAAGCCGTAAGCTGGTAACCCGGCACATCGCCCTCTTTCTCAGCCGGGTGCACGATGTTTACAAGGCCTGCTGCACGGAGGGCCGCCAACAGGTCCTTGATAACCTGGTCTATTCCCTCAAGGCCGAGGCGCTTCCCACCCTCGGAGAACGTGTTAGGGCGGCGTAAGTACTGCCCGAATCCGCCCCGAGCTGAGAGGTAAACACCGGTGCGCGAGTCCTTGGGCTTGCGGGGCCGAGGGTACAGGATGGAGGCGTATTCCAGAGCTTCTTGCTCATCGAGCGCCCATGGAGAGATGAGATGCTGGTTGCTTTGCTGCAGCAGTCTCTCCTGGCGCGGTTGATCCAGATAATCCACCTTGATGGCCAGCTCTCGGCGCATGTAGTCAAGGAGCACTTTGGAGATTTTGGCGCGCACCTGTGGCGTGGCGTTTGCGAGAGAAGGATGCATACCCTGCCACACGTCCTCGGCCTCGCACAGCTCGTCAAGGGAAAGGTACTGAATCTCAAGTAGACCGCACTGCTCGAGGTTGGGGGATGTAATACGCCACCCACGCTTCAGGTCTCGGTACAAACGGTAGCCCAGCACGTCCCTCAGAGCTCTATCCAGGTCTTGACGCCCCTGAAAGCGCACTTCAGGATCGTTCGCATATTCTTCAACCGGCAAGGCCAGGGCGCTAAATACGGCCTGAGTAAGCTGCTCATGGCGTAGCCCGCCCTCGCCTGCATCGCGAACTGCGCGGTACAGCGCAGAGCGCAAAAGGCCCACCTCAACGAAGTCGTTGAAGTGACCGGCTTGAAGAGATGCGTCCTGCCGGTTATCAGTGAAACTGAGCACCTTCTGAGCAACCTTGGGCAAATCGGAGTGGCGCAGGTTACGCACGGCTGAGAGACTCAGGATCGTCGTCGCGGTGCTGCGTCCCTCGGAGCTGAGCAGGGCTAGCTTCGCGAAGTCGTTGCGTTGTCGAGAGTCGTAAGAGACCCCACAGTTGAGGCAGAACCGGAATGGTGCCGGTATGAAGTGGCACTCAATGGCCTCCGGGCTATCAGTCTCGCGCCCGTCTGTGCCGACCTGAACGAACTGGGGCAGGTCCTTCCTGCGGGCACTCGCCAGGCTCTTCGCGCCCTCATCGTCTTCCAGCCAGTCATCGGGTAGCCTGTTCAGTATCTCCGCATCAGTCATGGGCCACGGGTTGGCAGAGCTGTAGTACAAGAAGCCCGGCTTTCCGTCGGCGTCCGTGGTCATCTCCCCGATGTCTCGATACAGGTACTGGTCGAGGCCCGATTCCTTGTCCGCACCCTGTCGTACGCAGAAGTATTCTTGGCCGCACTCACGGCAGAACACAAGAGGCAAGAGCACCTGGGGGCGGCTCCCGGGCTTGTACTCCTGGCGGTGCAGAGTTATGTACCTCGCGCTCTCCTCTTCGAGTGATGCGTAAACAGCATCTCCACGTGAGATAAACTGGTGCAAACGGAACGCGAAAGTCGGGAAGCCGGTCTCAGGATTGGTGCAGTTGTACCCGGCAAGGAGCGCCTCGCGTATAGCGTCAGCGCAACGTTCAGGAGGATGTCCTGTGAGTACGCTAAGCCGGGTTGCAGCCCCATGTTCCCCAAGCAGCGTCTGGGGGTTGCGTCGTATAAGACGGCCACTCTCAGGCTCTGTTGTAACCCCGAATTCGCTTTCTATCCATACGCAAAGAGGATCAGCGGCAAATGCAGGGTGGTCGTGCGGAGACATGAGATTTACGTCGGCTACCCGCCTGGACAGATCGGATAGGAACGATGGATCGTCCAAACCTCGCTCAGGAGTTGTTCTACGCAGTGTCTCGCCTATTACGTGCTCGGGCCTCACCTCTGCACCGAAAAGCCTCGTGGCTACAACCGATACTTCTTTCCTCTGGGCATCAAAGGAGCCGACCCCGGCCAGCGTTGCTGAAGTACCCACCGTTTGCATGTAGGGACTGTCCATACGATCCCGTACACGACGCACGAGCAACGCTACATCGGCGCCCTGCCTGCCGCGGTAGGTGTGGAGCTCATCAAGTACCAGGAAGCGCAGGCCCTGGGCCGCCTTGATGAGGGGCAATTCAATAGGACGGGTGAGGATAAGTTCCAGCATTACATAGTTTGTGAGCAAGATATCAGGGGGGTGCGCCATAATCTCCTGGCGCTCAGCGTCGCTCTCCTGGCCAGTGTATTTGGCAAATGTCACAGGTCCTTTGCCATCCGGATATCCATGTTTCAGGAACTTACCTAGCTCTCGCTCCTGCGAGTTCGCCAGGGCGTTCATAGGATAGACAACGATAGCTTTGATGCCCCCGCCTGACCCTGTGCGCAAGACGTAGTCGACGATGGGCACTATATAGGCGAGGCTCTTACCGGAGCCTGTGCCTGTAGTCAGCACGTAGTTGTGCCCCTGCCGGGCGGTACGAATGGCCTCTGCCTGGTGGCGATGCAGCCTCAACCTCTCAGGCCGAGAGTCGGGCTCTCGCTTTATTGAGAATACTCGGGAGCACTCAGCGTGAAGGGTGCCGCCAGAGACCAGTTCATCGATGTATTCGCCCGGCTCAAATGAGGGGTTGAGTTGTATAAGGGGGTCCGGCCACAGAGCGCCGGAATCGAGGCTATCGCTTACGTGAGTCCGAATCCGGTCGTCCGAGATATTGATAAAGCTGGCGATATACTCGCGGTAGTCGCCGATTAGTTTATCCCGCATTTGAAATACGTCCATCGTGCCCCCCATTCCCCGTTCCTCGTGGCCAGTATCGGAAATGTATTGCGACTTTTATTTCTGCGTAGTATCGGTATCTGCCTTAGGTGGCCGTCCTACGCGGCGGTCTGCTACCGAGGCCAGGTCTCCTTCTTGTATAAGCCACAGCCCCCGAGTCGGAATCACGGTCACTCTGCCTGCTGTTATTAGCATGGCCAACTCTGCGGGAGACGCGCGGTGTGCGGGCAACCTGTTCGACTCAATAAGAGATCGAACACGCCTGCTTGTAACTCCGAGGCGTTGCGCAACCTCGCCCGTTAGCAGCAAATTAGAGTTGGACATGTATACCCCTCGTATGTCAGCAACCCATCCTGGGGATTGCTTACCACGAGTGATTGGCGTGGCACTGACAATTATACCGCAGACGGAACAATATTGTGCATCGAGTGGACGTCATAGCTGACCAATACCCAAGATTTGAAATGGAGAAACCGCCACTTGGCGGCCTCTCCATTAGGTAGCAATCTCTGCTGGCTGGGTCGCCACGTCCGGTCCGGCGATTCATCTTATTGCTGAATGTTCGACTCCTCGCCGCCGGGCCCCGCGTAGCCTTGCAGCCAATCGTCCAGGAAGGCTAACACTTCACCGTTTCTACTCTGCGGAATGAGCTTGTAGCTGCTCACCCTGAAGCGCCGATATAACTCCCCGAAGATTGCCTGGTAATGATTCCTTGAAGGATCCTTCTGGGAGAGGAACTGGGCTAACGCTTTTACTTTATTGGATATCTCAGCAGCCTGCTCGTCGGTTACCTGGGCGCCCGGCTCCAACTTGCGCTCGATTGTGCCGAGGCGCTGTTGCAGTTGCCCCACAATCTGAGCAGCCCGGTCCAGCCGCTCGTCGGCCCTATCTACCCGGACCGACAGGACAGTTACGGTTCCATCTATGTACTCAACATGTCCTTCCAGGGCCATCTGCTGCTCAGCCAATTGTGCGATGGCAAGACCCATCTCGCGCACCTGCGCCAGGGGCGAGCGCATTACGGTTGGCTGATGGCGCTGGACAACACCCGACTGAAACTCCCGCCAGAGAACCTTGAAGCATTCTTCGCGGTACAGTTCGAGCTTGGGAGCCAGATCCGCCCTGACCTTGCTTACTGTGAGGCCAAACAGCCAGCCGGCCAGCTTATCGAGAGGCAAGCAGAGCATGTCTCGGAGTTTGCCATCCGCGCCATGGACCGTCAGGGTGCGTATGCTCCTTGCGAGCACGCTGTCACGCTGTACACGCCTGTACTGGCTGGACCATTCAAGGCCCAGGTATTCTGCGAG
>JADEYI010000709.1_pt1 | contig 38079 bp, 19 predicted proteins | sample 8542331 | NCBI WGS metagenome assembly JADEYI01 (sample SAMN16510988, study PRJNA670497) | mine drainage metagenome | isolation source: biofilm near Copperflume 1 | place: Germany: Marsberg coppermine Kilianstollen | collected 2018-02 | reverse complement strand
CCTCAGCACTCATTGCTGTTAGAAGAACCATGCCTGATTTTACATGTGACTATTCGTTGAAGGGCGAACCATTCGCGCATAACTGGGAGCATACTGTAGGCAGTGGACATGCTACCCTTGCCTTGCGTGCCGACTGGCAGAGGCAACTAGTCACCTGCCACAAGGAGCTGGGCTTCAGGCATGTGCGCTTCCACGCCCTACTCTCTGATGATATGGGCACTCTGCTCTGTGAGCAGAATCAACTCCTCTATTCCTTCTTCAATGCTGATCAGATCATGGACTTTCTGCTTTCTATTGGTATGAGGCCTTTTGTGGAGCTTAGCTTTATGCCTGAAACGTTGGCATCGGGTAGCAAGATAGTCTTCCACTATGAGGCAAACGCCACACCACCGAACGACTACGACGCCTGGGCCACCCTTATTGAGAAGTTGGTGTCGCATTTCGTCGAGCGGTATGGGCTCAAAGAGGTGAGCCAGTGGTACTTTGAGGTGTGGAATGAGCCTAATCTAACGGCATTCTGGACGGGCAAGCAGGAGGACTACTTCAAGCTCTATCGCTACACTGCTGATGCAATCAAGCGCGTAGACCCTTCGCTGCGGGTGGGCGGGCCTGTGACCGCTATGAACGCCTGGATCGAGGATTTCGTTTCGTTCTGTGAGAAGAATGATCTCCCAGCCGACTTCGTGAGCACGCATATCTACCCCACTGACCCCTTCGGCAAGATAGGGGATGACACAATAAGCCAACTTGCCAATAGCAACAGTAGCGTGATGAGCGATCACGCCCGGAAAACGCATGGCTGGGCCAAAGGCCGGCCCGTCTACTATACAGAATGGAGCACGTCTTCTAACCCACGCGACCCTCTGCACGACGCGCCATTTGCCGCTGCCCTTGCCGCCAAGATCGTTATGGAGGTGAATAGCTTTGTTGATTGCTATAGCTGGTGGACCTTCTCGGACATCTTCGAGGAGAACTATTTCCCCTCTGTGCCTTTCCAGGGTGGCTTTGGGCTGCTCAACATAGAGGGCATCGCCAAGCCTGTTTACCGCGCTTTTGAATTGCTGCACAACCTTGGCACCGAGCTACTGGGCGTTACGCGTACAGATAAGGAGAGCACCGTCAGCGCCTGGGGCACACGTAAAGGCGACACCTTGATCCTTTTGTTGACCAACCACGCCATGCCACGCCACCCGATCAACACGGAGCTAGCGCACGTGCAGATCACCAACGTGCCTGAGGTCCGTGCCGCGTATATCGAGCGCGTTGACGAGTACCATGCCAACGCCACCCGCGCCTGGCGCGACATGGGCGAACCGGAATATCTGAGCGCGCTTCAGGTGGCACAGCTACAATCGGCGTCATGCTTGCTCAAGGAGCCGATCGCCTGCAACTACTCTGATGGCGCTATTCATCTCGATCTGGGCTTGCCTTCGCACTCTGTAGCGGCGGTCACGGTGGAGCTAGCTTCCCTTGAGGAATTATGAATTATGAACTATGAGTTACAAAGTGCTCAGTACTTATCTTATCCGTCAGCTAATTGCTAATTCGTAGTTCCGCGAAGCGGCAAGCACGGTGAGTAACTTATATGAGCAGTTCACGGCCTGGTGATGATGAAAGGCTGGAAAGCCTGCAACGGGAGACCTTTAGCTATTTCCTTCATGAGGTCAACCCCGAGAATGGGCTGGTGGCCGACAAAACGGCAGAGGGATGGCCGTCCAGCATCGCGGCGGTGGGGCTGGCGCTCACGGCCTACCTTGTGGGGGTGGATTGTGGCTTTATGAAGCGTAAGGAGGCGGTGCAAAGGACCCTTACCACCCTCCGCTTCTTCTATAGCAGCCCGCAAGGGATGGAGAACGATGCTACGGGCTACAAGGGCTTCTACTACCACTTTCTTGACATGAAGAGCGGGCGGCGCGCCTGGAATTGCGAGCTTTCTACCATAGACACAACGCTCTTGTTGGCCGGAATGTTAGCGGCAGCGCTTTACTTCGACGACGATACTCCTGACGAGAAGGAGATAGGTAAGCTCGCTGAAGAACTTTACTGCCGCGCTGACTGGCAATGGGCGCAGAATGGCGAGGCGCGGGTGAGTCTTGGTTGGAAATCCGAGAGCGGCTTTCTGAGCTTCAAGTGGGAGGGCTACGACGAAGCTCTCATACTTTACCTGCTGGGGCTTGGCTCGCCGACGCACCCTCTTCCCGACGAGAGCTATCCTGCATGGACGTCTACCTACAAGTGGAAGAAGATTTACGGGCATGAATATCTTTACGCCGGGCCGCTCTTCATCCATCAGCTTTCACATGTATGGGTGGATTTCAAAGGGATACAGGACAGCTATATGCGGGAGAAGGGAATAGACTACTTTGAGAACAGCCGTCGAGCTACCCAGATTCAGCAACAATACGCAATCCGCAATCCGCAGAAGTTTGGCGGCTACTGCAAAGATTGCTGGGGAACCACCGCCAGCGACGGCCCCGGCCCGTCAACACTACGTATAGACGGCATCGAGCGGCGATTTTACGACTATCTGGCGCGAGGTGTGCCTTATGGGCCTGACGACGGCACGATAGCTCCCTGGGCCGCGGTAGCCTCTTTGCCTTTCGCCCCGGAGCTCGTGCTCCCTGCTATCGAGTACTTCGATAAGCTCAAGCTTCGAATGAACAACAATTATGGCTACAAGGGAACATTCAACCCGACCTTCACAGATGGTACGGGCAAAGCGCCCGGTTGGGTTTCATCATATCACTACGGTATCAACCAGGGGCCGGTGGTGCTGATGATAGAGAATCATCGCTCAGGCTTGATATGGAAGTTGATGCGTCGCAGCTCTTACCTGGTGAAGGGCCTGCAAAGAGCAGGGTTTAGCGGTGGCTGGTTGGGTGCCGGGGTTTAGTGGTCAGTTGCGAATAACCACTGACAGCGGTAATACAGGAAGAAAGGACCGGTTCAAGGAGAATGGATAGATCGAGCAAAGCTGAAGTAGTGATAATTACAGGCGCATCAGCGGGGGTGGGGCGGGCCACTGTGCGCGCTTTCGCCAAACGCGGGGCGCATATTGGTTTGCTGGCGCGAGACCACGACGGCCTGGAGGGTGCGCGGCGCGAAGTGGAGGCGGCGGGGGGCAAAGCCGTTGCGCTGCCTACTGATGTCGCCGACGCGGATGCGGTTGAGGCGGCGGCTGAAGCAGTGGAGAAGGAGTTCGGACCTATAGACATCTGGGTCAACAACGCCATGACGTCGGTATTCTCGCCTTTCAAGGAGATGGAGGCGGACGGCTTCCGCCGCGTCACGGAGGTGACTTACCTGGGGTTCGTCTACGGCACCATGTCTGCTTTGCGGCGGATGCTGCCCCGCGACAAAGGCGTGATAGTACAGGTTGGCTCGGCTCTGGCTTACAGGGGTATACCTTTGCAATCGGCTTACTGCGGAGCAAAGCACGCGATCCAGGGCTTTACCGAGTCGGTGCGCTGCGAGTTGATACATGACAAGAGCAACGTGAAGATAACAATGGTGCAGATGCCCGCCCTCAACACCCCGCAGTTCGGGTGGGTCAAGAGCAAGCTGCCCAACAAAGCGCAGCCTGTGCCCCCTATCTACCAGCCCGAAGTAGCCGCCGAAGCTATTTATTGGGCCTCCCACAACTACATGCGCGAAGTAAACGTGGGCCTCTCTACCAGCATTTTCCTGTGGGGCAACAAGTTCGTGCCTGGCTTTGGCGACTGGTACCTCGGCAAAACGGGCTACAAGTCGCAACAAACGGACCAACCCGCCGACCCGAATCGCCCCAACAATCTGTGGGAGCATGTAGGAGGCGATCATGGAGCGCACGGCATCTTTGATGACCGCGCCCATGAGCACAGCACGCAACTCTGGCTTACCACACGTGGCCGCTGGTTTACTCTGGTAAGCACAGGTATCGCTGCGCTGGCAGGCGCTTCGCTGTTGGCAAGGAAAAGGTGATGTACGAGCACCGAGGTGTGAGGAGTAGTAAGCCGCTATCCATTCAGCCCTCACTCCTCGGCGCTCGTTACTGCTATTCAGGAGGTAATTTATGGCCGCAAAGGCGAACAAGCAAAACAAGGAGCAAGAGAGCGCCACACGCCTGACGCTGATAGGCATTTTCCTCTCTATCTTTGGCGCATTCTCACTTAGAGCTCAGCTAACTGACGATGATAAGGAGCTAGGGCTGTTAGACCTGGCGCTGCTGGGATTGGCGACTTTTCGTGGTGGGCGTTTAATCGCCTATGACAAAGTTACTGAGACGTTGCGCGCACCTTTTACTGTGACCAAAGAGGACGAATACGGCGCAGGTGAGATGGTTGTTGAGAAAGGCTCCGGCACGCGCCGGGTTCTTGGCGAACTCTTATCATGCCCGACGTGTGTGGGCACCTGGGTAGGCGCGGGCCTTGTCTATGGTATGCGTATCGCTCCACGCCCCACCCGGCTCTTTGTAGCTATACTGGGCGTAACCGGCCTCGCCGAGTTGCTGAACGCCACAGTCGAGGCGCTTTCCTGGTCGAGCCAGGCTGAACGCAAACAGTCTGCCCCCTCGAAGTAAAGGGCAACAAGTTATATACTGGGATATAAGCGGGCGGGCATGGACGCTAGCGCCGTGCTGTGACTTATGCCGCGCTTTGTCCGGCGTGTGGTGGAGTAGCATCTGTCTCTAATCTGTAGTCACCTACCAAATGAAGACCAGACCGAAATTGCCATCTTTACGCCTGCCCGGGCAGCCCAGCGGGGCCGCAGGGCGGCGGCAGCCCTATCGCAGCGAACTGCTGAGCCTGGAAAGGCTTGAGGAGTACGCTCGTGAGCTTGCTATTGCGCACAAGCGCGAGACCCGGCGCGCCCCGGCTATACCTGCCCTCTCGCAGCTAGAGGCGAGCATTCGCACCATCGAAGCGGCCTTTATGCGGCTTTCGGCAGTGGCGCGCCGGAAGCTTGCTCTTATGCCTGGAGAGGAATGGCTTCTCGATAACTATCACATCGTACAGGACAACATCGCTGAGGTAAGAGTAGACCTCCCGCGCCGCTACTACCTGGAGCTTCCGAGGCTTGCGGGCGGGCCGTGGGCGGGCTATCCACGCGTTTATGCGCTCGCCTGGGAGTTAATAGGGCATACCGACGGCGTGGTCAACAGCTACTATGTTGAAGCGTTCGTCCGAGGCTATCAATCTGTCATTCCACTGACGACAGGCGAGCTTTGGGCAACTCCCATAATGCTGCGGCTTGCTCTTATCGAGGACCTGGCGCACCTGGCAGAGGTGTTGGTGCAGACGAGAAGCCAGCTTGAAACTGCCGACCGCTGGGCCGACCATCTCCTTACCCTCGCCGATGCCGCTGCGGAAAATCACGGCGGCGATGTACAACTCCCCCCGGACCTGCGACGTCAGGATGCTCTGCTTACCCCAGCTTTTGTCGCCCGCTTTGTGCAGCGCCTGCGTGACGGTGGCCCCGCCGTTGAGTCGGTTCTCTCCTGGCTGCAATCGAGAATGATCGCCAAAGGCACAAGCGTAGATGAAGTTGTACGTGTTGAGTTCGGCAACCAGAGCGCACTTCAGACCTCGGTGGGTAACACCATAATTAGCATGCGCACCATAGCCGCCACCAATTGGATGGGCTTCGTAGAGCAGCACAGCGTGGTCGAGGCGCTGCTGCGCGAGGACCCTGCATCCGTTTACTCGATCATGGACTTTGCCACGCGGGACCGCTACCGCCACGCAGTTGAGCGCATAGCCCGTCGCTCCCGCACCGCTGAAAAAGATGTGGCGAGCGTAGTGTTGCAGCTGGCGAGGGAGGCGCATTCGGCAAACCCTGGCGACACACGCCGCTCGCACGTCGGCTACTACCTGATAGCTGTAGGAGTACATCAACTCCGGCGTGCTGTGGGATATAGATCGCGCCTGGGCGAGGTGCTTTCGCGGGCGTTTAGACGCAACCGCACCGCGCTATATCTGAGCGCGATCACACTGGTTACTTGCCTCTTCCTGGCTGCTCTGCTCTTTTTCGGCATGGACCGATATGGAGGCGCGAATGCGGCAGGCTGGTGGGTTGTGACGGGCCTGCTGGCTCTCTTTCCTGCCAGTGAGTTCGCCGTCTACTTTGTCAACCAGGCTGTGACGCTACTTCTACAACCAAGAGTGCTCCCCAAGCTCGATTTTTCGGGGGGCATACCTCCTGAGCAGCGCACATTCGTGGTAATCCCCACCCTCGTAAGCAGTCGTGAAGATGTGCTCGCTCTCATAGAGCATGTAGAGCTGCTTTACTTCGCCAGCCCGGGTCCTAACTTGCATTTTGCTATCCTTAGCGACTTCACCGACGCGCCGGCAGAGGAGATGCCCGAAGACGCCGCGCTGCTGGAGAGCCTCTCCACGGGAGTGCGCAACCTCAACCTGCGCTATGGCACACCTGACCGCTTCTATCTCTTTCACCGCAAGCGCCAGTGGAACCCGAAGGAGCAAGCATGGATGGGCTGGGAGCGCAAGCGCGGCAAATTGGCCGATTTTAACGGCCTGCTCCGCGGCAGGATGAGCTTCGATCCTGAGCAGAACCCATTCAGCGTCAGCATTGGAGATATGGCGCTTCTCTCCGGCGTGAAGTATGTTATCACCCTTGACCGCGACACCGAAATGCCCAGGGATACTGCTTACCGGCTGGTGGGTACTCTTGCTCACCCGCTCAACAGAGCGGAGATTGACCCTGCCGAGCGCATTGTTGCGCGGGGTTACGGCATACTCCAGCCTCGAGTAAGCACCACCTGGCAAAGCTCGGTTAGCTCGCACTTCTCGCGCATCTTCTCAGGGCACACCGGGGTTGACCCATACACCACCGCAGTCTCCAATGCTTACCAGGACCTTTTCAGCGAAGGGATTTACATAGGCAAGGGGATATACGACGTAGATGCTTTTGAAGCCACAACCGAAGGCCGCTTTCCCACGAACGCGCTCTTGAGCCATGATCTGCTGGAAGGCTCGTACGCCCGCGTCGGCTTCGCCAGTGATATCGAGCTTTATGAGGATTTTCCCACCCGGCATAACGTTTTCACGGCTCGTGAGCATCGCTGGGTGCGGGGTGACTGGCAACTACTTCCCTGGCTGCTCCCCCGTGTGCCCACAACGAGGGCTGAGCAACGAGGGCTGAACAATGAGAGCAACGACCCTGCTAGGTTCTCAATCCTCAACTCTCATCGCACCGAGCGTAATCCCCTTTCCGTCATCAATCGCTGGAAGATAGCAGATAACCTGCGCCGCTCGCTGGTTGCTCCTGCTTCTGTTGCGCTCCTGGCTCTTAGTTGGACTGTGCTGCCCGGCTCGCCGCTCTCCTGGGCGCTCGCCGTGTTGGTGGTGATAGCCTTTCCCTTCTACGCTCACCTCTTTACCTCTGCGTGGCGCAAGCCTCCAGCCGCCACCTGGGCGCGACACCTCTCGGCGGTTACGCAGCAAGCACGCATAAACCTGTCGAGCTTCGTCTTGGCCATTAGTTTCCTCGTTTACCGCTCGTACACAATGAGCAACGCGGTGGCGACAACCCTGGTGCGAATGTACATTACCCACCGCTGCCTGCTGGAGTGGACAACGGCGAGCGAGGCGCAGCGCACCCTCGGCAGCGACCGTTCAGCCTTCTGGAAAAGGATGTGGCAAAGCAGCGTAGTGGCCGCCTTGCTCCTCATCGCTATCCTCTTCACCAATCTCCTCGCCCTCCCTGTGGCATTGCCGGTGCTGATTGCCTGGCTGGTTGCACCGGAGCTTGCTTACCGGATCAGCAAGCCTATTGTGGCCAAGGTCTATAGTGCGACTGCTGATGAGCGTGCATACCTGCGGCGGGTGGCCCGCAAAAGCTGGAGATACTTTGAGGAGTTCACAGGGCCTGGCGACCTGTGGCTCGCTCCCGATAACTACCAGGAAGAGCCGAACGGCGTGCTGGCGCACCGCACGTCGCCCACCAATCTGGGCTTGCTACTTATCTCCACCCTTTCTGCCTATGATATGGGCTATATCACAAAGTCGGAGTTGGCGGCGCGCCTCGATTGCACTCTGAAGAGCATGGAGGGACTGGAGAAATACAATGGTCACTTCTACAACTGGTACGACACCCTGACAGGTAAAGCCCTCCCTCCTAAATATATCTCCACCGTAGATAGCGGCAATCTTATAGGTCACTTGCTGGCCCTCAAACAGGGTTGCGGCGAGTTGGCCGACGAGCCTATCTTCACAGAGCAAACGCTCCTCGGCCTGCGCGACATAACTTCCATCATGTCGGAGGAACTGAAGTTCCTGCGAGAGCGAAGTGAAGTTGACATAAAACCGATAGAGAGGCAGTTGAAAATGGTGAGCGATATGCTTTGGGGGATGCCTGTTACCTTGCACGATTGGCTTGCCCTCTTTCGCTCGTTGCTGCACCCGGCGACCAACCTGGCGACGGACCTGAGGCGTCGCGCAGGTGTTCGCGGTGCCCAGCAGCAGCATGTAGCTTCGGGTAACGGAAGGAGTCAGGTTGCGGGCAGCGGGCGCAGCACCCTGGATACAGGGGCGTTGCAGCTTCTCTCTCTGTTAGACGATCTGGCATTCTGGGCGGAGAGGCTTGTTGTGGGCGTGAGGAGTGGCGAGGAAGAGCTAAGAAAGCTGGTGCCGTGTACCCTTATGACGGAGTCGCCTCACCCTCTGCTCGTTGACGCGAGCCACCCTGAGATAGCTTCCCGCTGGAGTCAGCTGCGGGAGTTCTCCGAGCCGGTGCCTTCGCTCAGAGGCAACCTTGTTTGGTCAGCCGGGCGCATCGCCGAAATACGCCAACTTCAGTCGTTGATCCGTGAAAAGCAAGTTGGGGCGGACGGCGCAGCCGCGATACAGTGGTTGGAGAAGCTAAGGCAGGCGGTATCCTCCGGCTGGAGCGCTACCGAAGAGCTTCTCGGGCAGGCACGCACTCTTGCCGCGCGCATGGAAGTAATAGTCGGAGATATGCACTTCGGCTTTCTGATGGACTACGGGCACAAGCTCTTCTCCATCGGCTATAACGTCTCCGATCTGAGGCTGGATCACTCGTACTATGACCTACTTGCTTCCGAGGCGCGCCTGGCAAGCTATATCTCTATAGCCCGGGGCGAGGCCCCTCGTGAGCACTGGTTCGTGCTGGGTCGCCCGCTCACAGGGCACGGCAGCAACCTTACCCTCCTCTCCTGGAGCGGCACAATGTTCGAATATTTGATGCCCAATCTGGTGATGGCTACTTACAGCGGCACATTGCTGGCTCAAGCCACATCCGGGGCGGTATGGCGGCAAGTGCATTATGGGCATGAAGAGAGCGTGCCCTGGGGCATCTCTGAGGCGGCATATAACAGCCTCGACCCGAGCGGCAACTACAGTTACAGAGCCTTTGGCGTGCCTGATCTTGGCCTCAAACGCGGGCTTTCCGATGATCTGGTCGTGGCGCCTTATGCTACTTTGCTCGCCCTGCCTGTTGACCCGCAGCGTTCCCTTTCTAATTTGAGGCGTCTATCTAACCTCGGCATGGAAGGCCGCTACGGCTTCTACGAGTCGCTCGATTTCACCCGCTCACGCCTGGCCCCCGGCGAGCGCGCCGCTCGTGTCGGCACCTTCATGGTGCATCACGTAGGCATGGGGATGGTAGCTGTCAACAACTACCTGCACGACAACTGTATGGTGCGCCGCTTCCACTCTGAGCCTCTGATACGCTCCTCTGAATTGCTTCTACAGGAGCGCACCCCGATGCAGGCTCCCCTTACCCTGCCGCACCCCGTTGAGATAGACCGCCAACGCACAGAAAGAGAGGTATCACCACCCGTCATGAGAAGCTACGACACCCCATATACCAGTGTGCCACGCGCCCATCTTCTTTCTAATGGCCGCTACTCTGTTATGCTCACCAACTCCGGGGCGGGCTATAGCAAATGGAAAGAGTTAGCGGTGACACGCTGGCGCGATGACAGTGTGCTCGACGCGGACGGCTCCTTCATATATATATCTGATGTTCACAGCGGCAAAGTCTGGTCGGCGGCGGCGGCTCCTCTCGGTGGGCAGCCTGAGGCTTATAATGCCTCTTTCCAATTCGATAAAGTGGAGTTCCGCAGGCGCGACGGCGACATCGAAACGCACACCGAAATAGTGGTAAGCCCCGAAGATGATGCGGAGGTGCGCCGCGTTACCCTCACCAACAGGGGGAATCGCCTGCGCGTGCTAGAGCTTACCAGCTATGCGGAGATAGTGTTTGGCTCGCAGAATGGAGATAAAGATGCGCCTGCTTTCAGCAAGCTCTTCGTTGAAACCGAATACTCTCCTGAGTATGGAGCCTTGATAGCCACACGCAGGCCTCGTTCGGGAAGTGAGGCTCGCAACTGGTTAGTGCATGTCATGTCCGTCAATAGAGAGGGCAGCACCACAACAAGCGTACTTGGCTCGCCCGTGCCCGAACACTACGAGACCGACCGCTCGCTTTTCCTGGGGCGCGGTGGCACACCCTCCTCTCCCGCCGCCTTAAGGAAAGACCACGTTCTGCATAACAGCGCAGGCGCAGTGCTCGACCCGATTTTCAGCCTGCGGCAAAGGGTGCGTATTGGCCCTGGAATGAGGGTGCGCGTCACCTTTACGACGGCGGCTGCCGAGTCGAGAGAGCAGGCGAAATCACTGATAGATAAGTACCATGATCCGGTATGGTCGGCACGCGCTATGCGTATGGCCCTCACACGCGAACGTATAGAGCTACGGCAGCTTGGGCTTTCGGGCGACGCAGCGATGCAATATCAACGCCTCTTCTCGCGTATGATCTACCCAATGCGCGGCACTCGCCCCTCGGCTGAGACGCTGGCCCGCAATATCAAGGGGCAGCAGGGCCTCTGGGCTTATGGCATCAGCGGTGATCTGCCCGTTCTCCTTGTGCGCGTCTCGGAGTTGAGCGAGGTAGATATAGTGCGAGAGGCGCTGCACGCGCACGAGTACTGGCTCAACAAAGGCTTCAAGGCCGACCTTGTTATCCTGAATGAATATCCCGGTGGGTACATACAACCTGTGCAGGATGAGCTTGAGCAAGTGGTGAGCGCCAGCCATGCCCGCGACCTGTTGAACAAGGCGGGCGGCGTTTACGTCAAGCGTGCCGACATTATGCCGGAGGCGGACTGCATTCTGCTGAGCAGTGTTTCGCGTGTGATACTCATAGGCGGGCGCGGCAACCTGGCCGCGCAGCTTGATCGCCAAATACCCGGCCCCGAATCAGGCGTTCGCCTCGTGGAAACAGCTGCCACCCCTGCCCAGCGCTCTCGGCCTTCGTCCCCGCCTGCGAGTTATCCGTACCGCACCCCTCGATCTACCTTCAGCGCCGATGGACACGAATACCTGATAACGCTCGATGCCGGCGAGTGGACGCCCCTTCCCTGGACCAATGTGATCGCCAACCCACGTTTTGGCTGCATGGTCACCGAGAGCAGCATGGGATCGTCATGGGCCGAGAATAGCAGGCAAAATCGCCTGACCCCCTGGTCGAACGACCCTGTTTCAGACCCCCCGGCTGAAGCAATCTATATACGCGATGATGAGACGGGGCGCATCTCGACCCCCACGCCTCTGCCGGTGCGTGACAACAGCAGATACACTGTGCGCCACGGCCAGGGATACACAGCTTACGGGCACACCAGCGATGAGATAGAGCAGACGCTGCAAATCTTCGTTGCGCCTGATGATCCCGTAAAGATTTGCAAGCTCATCTTGCGTAACGCTTCTGCTCGCCGAAGACGGCTGTCGGTGACATATTACGCCGAGTGGGTTATGGGCGTAAACCGCGATGGCTTTGCCCGCTATGTGGTTACTGAAAGTGATGCTGCGCGTGGGGCTATCCTGGCGCGCAACTCTTACAACGCCGAGTTCGCTGATAGAGTAGCTTTCGCCGCCACAAGCGCCGAGGCATATACGATTACAGCCGACCGGGGCGAGTTCCTGGGGCGTGACGGCTCGCTAGCTAACCCGACGGCGCTCAGGGGGCGGCGAAAGCTATCAGGGCACATCGGCGCGGGGTTCGATCCATGCGCGGCGTTGCAGTGCGCCATAGAAGTAGCGCCCGGTGAGGAAAGGACACTGGTCTTTACTCTGGGCGAGGGTGAGAACGCGCAGGAAGCGCGTGCTTTGGCTGCCAAATACCGCGATCCTGAGGCTGCCGAGCGCGCCTATGCGGGCGTGCTGCAAATGTGGGATCGCCTTCTCTCGGTGGTAGAGATCTCCACCCCTGATAGAAACATGGATATAGTCGCCAACAGGTGGCTGCTTTACCAGGCGGTTAGCTGCCGCTACTGGGGGCGCTCGGCATTCTACCAGGGCGGCGGCGCGTATGGCTTCCGCGACCAGTTGCAGGATATGATGGCGCTGGTTTATGCCGCGCCTGAGATGACCCGCGAGCATATTTTGCGCTCTGCTGAGCATCAGTTCAAGGAGGGAGACGTGCAGCACTGGTGGCACCCACCGGGCGGGCGCGGGGTGCGCACCCACTTCTCAGACGACCTCTTATGGCTGCCTTTTGTTACCGCATATTACGTCTCGGCTACCGGAGACAGCCAGATTCTGGACGAGAGCCGCCCCTTCCTCGAAGCGCCTCTCCTCAAGCCTGATGAAGAGGATATGTACAGCTTGCCCGCCATCTCGGAAGAGGTTGGCACCCTCTACGAGCACTGCCTGCGTGCTATTAGACACGGTACGACCTCTGGCGCTCACGGCCTGCCGCTTATGGGAACGGGTGATTGGAACGACGGCATGAACAGGGTAGGCAGCGGCGGTCAAGGGGAGAGTGTCTGGGTCGGTTGGTTCCTGTACGCTGTACTGTCGGATTTTTTACCGATTTGCGAGGCGCGCAACGACGAAGCGCAAGTTGCGGGCTTTCGCGCTGAGATGGAGAGGCTCAAAGCCGCGCTTGAAGCTCACGCATGGGACGGCAAATGGTATCTGCGCGCCTACTACGACGATGGCACGCCCCTTGGCTCGTCAAAGAGCGAAGAGTGCAAGATAGACGCCATAGCCCAGAGTTGGAGTGTTATCTCAGGGGCGGGGGAAAGCGCACGCGCTGCGCAAGCCATGCAGTCGCTGGAAGAGCACCTGCTGATCACCAGCGAGGAGGCCAACCGGCGAGCTGAATCCGAGGCGGAAAACGGCCTGCTGCTGCTACTGGCCCCTCCTTTTGATAAAGGAGAGCACGATCCAGGCTACATAAAAGGCTACCCGCCTGGCGTGCGAGAGAATGGTGGGCAGTACACGCACGCGGCGGTGTGGAGCGTGGTAGCCAAAGTGCTCATGGGAGATGGCGATGGGGCCTACGACCTCTTCAAAGTAATAAACCCGATCAATCACGCTTCTACACCTGAAGAGATAGAACTCTACAAAGTAGAGCCTTACGTGATAGCCGCCGACGTATACTCGCACCCACAGCACCTGGGGCGCGGCGGCTGGACGTGGTATACAGGCTCGGCAAGCTGGTTCTACCGCCTGGCGATAGAGTACATACTCGGCTTGAAGCGGCGCGGCGACGCGATCTTCGTAGAGCCTTGCATTCCGTCAAGTTGGCCGGGCTACAGCATGATTTACCGCTTCGGAAAGAGCAGCTACCATATATCAGTGGAGAATAGCCATGGCCTGTGCAGCGGAATAAGCAATGTAGAGGTTGACGGTGTGCCGCAGCCCGATGGCCGGATAAAGCTCGCGGACGATGGGAGAGAGCACAACGTCCGGGTAGCTCTTATGCCCAAAGAGGCCGGGCGCGCCATGCCCGTCGGCCAGGGCTAAGGTGAGGATCAAGGTCTGAGCAATCTCACCGCAGCTAACTTCTCCCATTTGTATTCCGCAGGTGGGCAAGTTGCGACAAAACGCGCCACTGCTTGCTCCACCTGAGCTTCGTTGTTATGGGATGCGGGGAGGAGGGCCTTGTTCGATGCGGGCACGCACGCTGTTCAGCCCATCGGGGGCGGACCACATTGTCTCCATCCACCATGTCACTCCTGCGTCGGCGAGAGGCCCAAGCCTGGCTGCCGCCCTTTCCGGCTCCCCAGCGGGAGTCTCGCCTTCCATTACGATATCATAGGGTGTCGTTACTGTGCGTCGCTCGTCTATGAATGCCTTCATTTCTCTGACATCGCCGGGCGTCATCTCGCCTCCGGCTTTGGCGGGAAGCACGCCGTCCCAGTGAAGAGCGCGCCTCATAGACTTTGTTCCGGGCCAAACCGCCACCACCCACACCGGGATGCGCGGCGACTGCACCGTGGGTGGCAGAAAGGTCATCTCTTGTATATTATAATGCTTGCCGCTGTAGCTGAATGGTTGCCCGCTCCACAATCCCGCTATGATCTCCAACGATTCATCGAGCAGTTCTGCCCGCACCTTGCGGTCCGTCTCTTCACCCACTTTGCCGAAGCCCGCATCGTCCAGCGCGCCGAGGCCCACGGGCAAGATGAGCCTGCCGCTCGAGAGATGGTCAAGGGTCAACGTCTCGCGTGCCACCTTCCAGGGACGGCGGCGCGATAGTGGAGTGATCATCGTGCCCATTCTAATCCGCTCTGTGCGCATGGCGATGGCAGCCAGGATGATCCAGGGATCGAACCCGAGAGAGCTGGACGTTTCCTCCTCAATACAAATGCAATCAGGAATGAACACCCCGTCCCAACCCGCCTCCTCTGCCTCGTGGGCAAGGTTCGCCACCGTACGTGCATCGCCGCCCGGTATAACAAAGCCGTAAAGCATTCTGCTTCCTCCCTCTATTCAACTGCTCTCACGCCGTCTACAGAGAGTATATACGATAATTCCCGAAATCTATTGCCACGCTTTACGCGCCCTGCAGTAGTGGACGCAAAAGATACATCCTCCCAAGTCTGAGCATGTACAGGGCTGCAAGCGCCCGGCGAAAAGCAACACAGCCAAGAGACGGACGCAGGCGCGTCCCTTGGCTCTATTGCGGCTTGTAGCTCGTACTGCGGTAGGCCGCTATCGGTGGCTACTGGCCGCCGGCAAACTGCATATCGTCCACGTAGTAGGCGGGTTGTGCGCCGCCGGTCGTATCCTGCAGAACGAGCGCAGTGATTATGCGGTTGCTGGCGCTGAGCCTTGACAGAGGTACTGTGACCTGCCGCCAGACGTTGCGAGCCACACCGCCCCCACTGATATAGTTATCCAGAGGCTGCGAAGGCAGGTAATTCCCGTTTGCGTCGGCTAAATAGATTTCCATCTGCTGGCCCGAATTAGCGCCGCCGTTGATCCAGAAGGTAAGTCTATCGTAACCGGTGGTGTTGAAGCCCTTAGTGCCAAATTGTAGGCCCGCCCAGGCGGAGTTGTACTTGACCCGTACCGAGTAACTGCCGCTATGCACGTAGGCACTGTTTGCCATAGCGATAGTTGAACCCCAGGACCAATTTTGCCAGCCGTTCTGCAGTGCGTCGTTGTAGACCAGGCTGATAACGCCGGCTACCCCGGTAGGTGTAGCTGTGGGGCGAATGGGCGTGTTGGTCGGGGGAACGGCGGTTCGGGTTGCTGTGGCTGCGGGTGTAGTGGTACGGCTGGGAACAGGAGTCCTGGTCGCCGTAGTGATAGAGGTTCGGGTAGGTACGGTGGTGCTTGTAGCGATAGGGGTGGCTGTGCGTGTGGCTGTGCGTGTGGCTGTGCGTGAGGGCGTTATCGAAGGCCTGGCTGTGGGGATAGCAGAAGTAGCTGTAGGAGTAGGTGTGGCAGGGTTACCATTGGGCAGCGGAAGTGTGCCGCCGTTGTAGTAAGCAGCCACGTTGAGGCGAATGTAACCACCATCATCATCGGCCACTGTTGAGGTCAAATTGTTGCCGTTGATGGGCGCAGGGTTGGTGATGCCATCGCCCTTTGAGTCGAAGTAGTGAGACTGCCCACCGGCCCCGGCCCCGAACATGAGCCCTATAACACCATAGTTAGCCCACTCCGTCATGTGAGCACGTCCGGTGGAAGGGTTCAGAAAGTATTCGGGGCGATTGTCCTGGTAGTGTCCATCGGTGTTGTTCTCTGTGCGGTATCTCTGGTTGCCATTTGGCACCTGCCACATCAGAGAGCGCTTATTCGTGGCTGTATCAATGCGGCCAAGCCAGGCGGCCATTGTATCGAAGTTGGGTTGCTGGCTGCCGTCATTCCACCAGCGGTTAGAGCCTTGCGTAATCTGGTAGTAAGCGGCGTCGCGGTCCAGAGGGGAGAAGAAGTTGAGACCATAGCCCGGGCCGAAGCTGTTGTGGTATGTGGCGGTGCGGTCTGCGTGCGCTCGCCAGTCGTAGTTGGGGTCGTTGCGCAGCGCAATTGTCAGGTCGTAGTCAGCGCCCCAGAGCGACAGGTCCTGCCCCAGCACCACGTTAGGGGCATAGAGGTCGCGAAGGTGGGCCAGAGCCTGCCAGAAATTGCGGAAGTTGTCAGTCATACCGGCGAGATCAGGCACCCCGGACCCGCCTACCTTGGTCGGCTGGAGCGCCGCGTTATCCCCGGTGTTAGAAGGATTCTGCATCATCACCCCGTCGAGATCAGGCTCGACGTTGACGAAGGCTGGGCCCCCGTCGTTCATCTGCTGCATGAGGGCCTTGAAATCGTTGTAGTAATCCCTCATTGCGCCCGCGTCGTTCAGATTGTTATATTCGTCATAGTACGGTGCTGATTGCAAGATGTTGTAGTAAACAAAGCCTGGGATGTATCCGCCCTGGCGTGACTGCGACACGTAGTTGGCCGCGTATCGGGTGCCCCATGTTTGCCAGCCCCCGCCGGTGTTCACTCCGCCTGCCAGGTATTGGTAGCGATAGTCATAAGGGATACCGGACTGCATATCAGACATACTGCCATTGAACAGACCATAGCCGAAATGATTGGGGAGACCGGAGGGAATCGGCGGGAGACCGGAGGCCCCGACCGTCGGCGTTGCCTGAACGCTCAGCCCGACCGTTCCTGCGACGAATAAGATGACCATAGACAGTGAGATTCTAATTCTATTTTTCAATTTGACTCCTGTAGATCGCACGGTGCCACGTGATCAGTTTCCGATGCTAGCCTGCTCATTGACCAGATAGTAGCCAAAAAATCCACTGCGGCGACGCCGATCGTTAGCACGGCGGATCAAACCTGCGGTGCTATGTAAAGAATGGCTCTCTGAGCCTCTTTAGTTGTTTTAGGGGAAATGGAAACGCCGATTAAAAGGCGTGGGTAAAAAGGATAACGGACGAGAGTCCGTGAGGTAGAGTTCTCGATATCGAATCGGGTGGTCCAGATTCGAGTGCCTGCTTTGAGATTAGCGGTCCAGAACTGTTGTTGCCGTGTTCCGTCTGGCAGGCGATACGCTTCCCAGGTATAGAGGAGAGAGGTCCTCTCCCATGTGAACCATTGTTTAGCCGGTGTGAGAACGCTGTGTTCAGAGGGTTCCAGGATTTTATAATCCTGTTCACCCTCCTTCATGTCTCCTATTACCTTGTACTGGCGCTCCTACGTGCCGTGCCTGCGCCTGGGCGCATGGGGCGCCTTCCCCTGTCGCTATAGAAACGCGCTTTTTGCGCGCCAACCGTGCTAACCTTACCAAATACTCAGTGGCGACCGCAAGTCGAATCCTAGTGCATATTACGTATCAAGCCATAGCTAAAAGTCCTATTCTTCACATCCTGAGGAAGATAACGTTGGTGATCGAAATAACTCACGTAGGCTCATTGGTGCCTCCGTAGAGAAGGAAACTTGAGCGCCAGTGGGTCTCCTTATCTGTAAGGAGACCCACTGGCGCTCGTAAGACCTTGATTACGGAGTGAGGTTATTAAAGCCGAAGGGGGCCACGCTACATTCGCGACAGTATTTCTGCCTTCTTGGCTTCGTAATCGGCCTCAGTGATTAGACCCACTTCCATCATCCGTTTTAATTGCTTCAATTTTCGCATGGGGCTTTCCCGGGGCATCAACGCTTTTGGGGGGTCTGCATGTAGCGTGCTTGCGTCGGCAGCCAGCTCCGTGCGATTTGGCTCTTGCGTGGAAGGCATTTGGGCAGTGGGTATCTTCGCGGCCTCCTCATCCTGCTCACTATGCAACAAAGCCGCTGCTATGAGGCCGTTAGACCCGGGTAGATGCAGGCCGCCTTCGTCGTTTGACCTGTTGGGGTTGTTTGCTCCGTTTGAAGCCCCATTATGAAGCGAGTGCGGAGTTGATACCTGGTATGCGACCAGCTGTGCCGGTGCCTGCGATACTGAGGACAGATGCGTAAGAGGCTCTTGGGGCTTATCAGAGGCCTCGTTATGTTCCACCTGCGCTCCTGGCGGAGGGCCGCTAATAAAAGGCCCAACCGCGCGCTTCGCGCCAGGCGCTTCTTTCCCCAGCAAAGGGGTAAGCAAATCGTCCAGTCCTCCAACCTTGTTGGGCGGCGAATCGTCGCTGACGGGTACGACATTTACAGGTTCTGTGTGGGAGGCAGATTGCCCCTGCCAACTTTGCTGCGCCGGCTCCGGTTCCCTCTCCGGGGGCCCCAGCTGAAGTGGTTCGGCCAGAGGGTCCACAGGTAGTATTGCATGGTGATCTGCAACATCCAGAGCCTTCCTCTGGGCACCGTCCATCATGGAGAAGTGCTCTTGCTGCGGTTGCAAGGGCACAGCCACCTCACTTACACTGGCTTCCCCCGCAAGAGAAGCGCTTTGCGCCGGGCTACTCGTTGCTTCGAGCATCTGCTGTAGCTGAGCCTGAAGCCTGACGTTGTGCTCCGCGCCCACCTCGAACAGCCGCCTGGCTTGCGCATGGGGCAGCGCGTCGGCGGTAAGCTTCCAACCCTGGATAGTCTCTACAATGAGGGTGACACCATTACGTCCTTCCCTCAACTGAGCCTCTCGTACGTCACGCCAGGAGCAGTCATCAAGTTCCACCTTACCGAGTATTTTCTTTTTGTAATCAATCAACCGCTTGTTGGTAGCCACCACGCAAGCAGGAGCGCTTCCAACCATGCTCTTGTTGGCGGTTGCAATATACTCGATCTCCTCTCCGTGCGTCATAATCCCCGACGCCTTCAGATATATCTGCCTGACTAAAGCCTCGTCCTGCTCCTCGTTCAGGAACTTCTTCAATAGATCATTCTGAGCATCAGGAGGCGCAGCCTCTACACTAGCAGAGGCTAGTGCCGCAGGTAGACTACTTAGAGGCGCTCCACAACGGCTGCAATATGGAGAGCCATGGACGTTGGCTGTCCGGCAGTTAGGGCAAATTACCTGTGATACCATTTTCGATGAGGCCATTATCGAGTCTCCTACCATACTACGCAGACCAGAGACGAGCAACCAAGATCAAGCAGGCGTATGTTATATTCGCTCGTGGTGTTTATCATCAAGTACGTATCAGTTTATGGTCTGTACTGGGGCGCAAAGGAAACAGGACCCCGAATCAAGTGCACCCGTACGTTGACTGAGGACCCAGGCGGCGAACTGACAGCACCCTGTAATGAATAGTATAAGGAGGCTTGTTTAACATGATAAGAATAGTGCGGGTACAACGTCTTACCGTCTGTATAGAAATTGAGCGCTATACAGAAGGAGGTTACTGTGACCTCGTCATAGGCCTGCTGAGCTGACAATGAGTACCTGTGCGTCAGGGTGCCAATCTCTGCAAACTAACAGGCTGGTTCTTGACCGGGAGAGGGCGGTGCGGTGTGGCGGAGAAGTAGGGCGCGCTCGTTGGCTATATCAATTTTCACTCAGTAATTGCTGCTGGGCAGCTACATCCATAGCTGATTACGCGGCAAATGTAGCCTACTATGCTATTACTTGCAGCTTTGTAAGAACGTACCTCGAGGCGACAATGTACATTCGTGTTGCTTGTCAACTCCATGACAAAGCTGTAACCAGAGTTTTAATAGCGCTTCAGCCCTCATACAGCAGGCGCTGCTATATTGTATATAGCGAAATACACGCATGGAACTTTGAAAGGCATGGCATTTACACCTGTCGCGATGCGACAGCCTTGTGTGGAATGCAAAAATCGTAATAGTAATAAGGAGCCTCACCTGATGGCACTCACGAACAGATTGCGCCCAAGCGAACCGGACGGCCAGATAGTTCCGATTGAAATCCAATCTAAATGCAGGCCGGTATTCGCACAGTTACAAAGTGAAGTGCCTTTAGGCAGTGCGTTTGTGCTTGGAGTTACAAGCTCAGCGCGTGGCGAGGGGCGATCAACTCTGTCCCTGGGGCTGGCAGTAGCTGGAGCAAACATACTCGGCACTCACAGCAGGCTGCTGATAGTGGATGCAGACGTTCAGAACCCTCTGCTGCACAGGCGCTGTGGCTTGAGCGATGGGCCGGGCTTGCACGAGGCAATGACGCAAGAGATATCGCTCTCCAAAGCCACTGTGGAGATTATGCCCGGTTTATGGCTGCTCCGTGCGGGCAAGTGGTCCAGCAACAGTACGCGTAGCCTTAAACAGTTAGAAGAGTTGGAGTTTTTCACGCGCCTGGGCGAAATGTTTGATGCGGTAATAGTAGACCTACCTCCGGTACTTACCCCCGACCTCGGTCTGCTCCCTCCACGGTTGGTACCCAGATTGGTCATGGTTGCGCGAGTCGGAGTAACCCGGCGGGAGCAATTGCGGAACAGTCTGGCTACCTTCCCACCGGACAGTATAGCGACTGTGATACTCAATGAGTACCGAGAGCGCACCCCGCGTTGGCTCAAGCGCGTTCAACATTGATCTGATACGACATATCACCAAGCAAACAGCCTACCTGGGTTCCCATGGGTTCCCAGGTGGGCTGTTTGCAATCTCTTCTACCCGAAGCTGAGACACTCAGAGCGTAACTGCGGTTCGGATATTTCCTTTTAGTTTGCCAGCGTTCCCATCAGTTCCACACCCTCGGTGAGAAGATTGCTATCAGGCAGGCCGCCTACTGGAGTGAACTGAGGCACTTCTACGTACATCGTGGTGCCAACATCCAGTGCACTTTCAACTGTGATGAGGCCATTGTGTGCTTCAACTATGTTCTTGCATATGGCAAGTCCTAGCCCCTGGCCGCGCCTGCGCCGCTTGGAATGATTGTCAGCCTGGAAGAAGCGGTCGAATATTGCCTCAAGCTGAGAGGACGGGATGCCGCAGCCTGTATCCGATATACTGACCGTAATGCGCCCGCCGTCGGCCCTGCAACAGAAAACAATTTCGCCTCCTGGATCGGTGAACTTGGCAGCATTATCAAGCAGATTGTCAAACACCTGCTGCAACCTTACCTCGTCCCCTATTACTACCAAACCCTGGGGCACATCGCTTTTGATACTTAACTCGTCCGCCACCAGCCTGGCGGAGGCGCTGCGGATCACCCTGACCAGCAGCGATGACAGGTCCAAAGGCTCCATCTCCATATGGAGAGTTCGACTTTCCAGTCGCGAGTAATCGAGCAGGTCGTTGATAAGTCTCTTGAGGACGACGGTCTCTTGTTTGGCTGTGCTCAGAAAATCTGTCTGCAACTCGGTGAGCGGGCCGATCTTGCCCGACAGGGTGATGTCGAGGAAGCCATACATCGAGTTCAGAGGCGTGCGTAGCTCGTGCGAGATCATCGAAAGGAAGTCTGACTTGGCTCTCTCGTTGGCGCGCGGTATAGTGACATCACGCAACATAAGCACAGCGCCGAATACATCTCCATTGTCGGCGCCCATGATGGGGTTTACAGAGGCCTCGTATGTACGCGCCTCGCCATCAAGGCTCAGATTCAGGTCTTTGCTCTCTTGCTGGGAGTATCTGATGCAACTTCGTACCAACTCTAGCAAACCTGTGTGGTCGTCAAGATCCGCAAGAGATCGTCCGTTGTTCATCTCCCCCGGCACATTCAGTAAGCAATCGGCGAGATTATTGCTGATAATAACATTGAGCGAGGTGTCAACAACTATCACACCATTGCCCATTGAGAGCACCACAGCCTCAAGCCTGCGTTTGCTGTCGACGAGTTCAGAGTAGAGGTGACTGCGCTCCAGAGCGCCTCCCGCGTGCGTGAGGAGCGTATTACAAAAGGTGGTGTAAGTGCGGACGAACTCTTCAGGTGGTACGCTGGTAGTAAAGCGCACTACGCCGAGAGCCTCCTCGCTGCTCATCAAGCGTGCAAGCACAACCGGTGGGTTCAGGCATGCACTCTCAGCGGTAAGGCTCTGGTGCACTACGCAGTTGGTTCCTTCATCGTCCAGGTCAGCTATCACCAGGCTTGAGGAATGCAGCACTTCAAACAACGCACTTTTAGCGTCAAGAGCTACCTCCTTCGGACCGAGGGAAGATGGGACGTCGAGCGCTTGCTGTGCCAAAGCCTCGCCATGCTTCTGTAGTTGTGTACGGCTCTCGTCAAAAAGATACAATTCGCAACTATGTATAGGCAAAGCTCTCAATGCGCCTTGCAGCATCATATCCACAACGGATGTTGCTTCAAAGGATTCCTGCACCTGGGTAGCAATGCTATAAAGCATGTTGGATTGGCGCATTGATCGCATCCTGGCTTCCAACAACTCGGCTCTTTCCAAAGCAACTGTGCTGTGAGAGACAGCAAGACGCACCATTTCTTTCACTTCGTCGTTTATCGCGGGGTCAGCCTTTGGCTCTATCACCAGCAAGCCGTAGATGCGTCCTGCGTTGGCAAGGGGGATGGTGATATATTCGGAGGGTACTAATATGTCCTTCAGCTGCTGAGGCGCGTTCCGCACAAGCAACAGGTCGAGCGGTTCTGCCTTGCTGAGTGCGGTTAGAACGCTGCTGAGGAACGAATCACCATGTGCCTGTAGTGACACTCTCGACATGTCTTTTGCCGCCCATTTTCCGTCAGTAGCCCACACAGTGATTCGCGCTTGCTCACTATCTTCCATGAGTAGCGCGCTTGCTTGCGCCCCCGTAATTTGCCGCAACTCGCTGCACACAATCCGCGCAAGCTCCTTACGGTCGGGTGCTCCGTTTACACTTAGCATCAGCCGATAGAGGGCAGTCGCCTGGTGCTGCTGGATTGTAACCTGGCTGAACAGCCTGGCCTTGACGATGGCGATTGTTGCGGCATCGGCCAATTGCCTGGTCGCCCGGCGCTCTTCGTCCTTGAACGGCTTGAATCCCTGGCGAGCAAGCAGAATATACCCAAGTGCATCTTTGCCACTGACCAACCGCAAACAAAGTAAGGATATACCGCCCGACTGCCAGTGAGCTATGGATGACTGCGGCGTCTGCTCCCACCATTTCATTACAGCTGCGTCTACCCCAAGCTCCGCGTCGGCTGGACCAGGGTCCTTGCCTGCTAAAGCGGACAATTGTAGCTGACCGGTACGCTCGTTGCACAAGTATATGAAAGCCTGGTCGAACGTTACTAACTCACCCATGCGCGCGATGATAGTGTCCAGTACCTCGGGTAGGTCAAGGCTGCTCAGAACGCTCCTGGTAACAAGGTTCAGGCTTGTAATCAGCTCCTTACGACGTCTGAGTTCATTACGTTGGCGCGTGCGCTGGGCAAGCAGCTGACTCTTATAGACGGCCGTTGCCGCCTGTTCGGCGAAACTGGTGATCAGCCCTTGATCATCTTCAGTCAGCGCGTTAGGCATTGAGTGTGTGACGCTCAAGGCTCCTATTACCTTCTGCTCAATAATCAGAGGGGCACAGAGCATGCTGCGGGTGCTGCGCCCCGTCAAAGGGCTGTTGTCCAGGCTGATATAGCGCGGATCGGTAAACACATCATTAATGAGCGCAGGTACGCCGTGCTGCACGACCCAACCTGCCACCCCTATTCCGGGAAGAAAGTAACGCCCTTTCAACTCCGAGCTGTCAATGCCCGTCGCGCATCGAACAACTAGATTGCCGGTTTTTTCGTCTATCAGCCCTATAGTACTTTGTTCCGCTTTCAGCACTCGCACCGCGTTGTTGACTATCATCATCAAAAGGTCATCAAGCTCTATGGCAGAGTTGACAGCCTTGAGGCCATTCTGTAGCAGGTCGCGGCGCAGCACTTGTGCTGACAAAACGTCGGCAGCGTGTTCAGCTTCTGTGCGTGCAGCTTCCAGTACCCTGGTGATATCCACTACCTGAGTTCTTTCCCGTATCCAGATCGCGTAGCCGAGTATCGCCAGGGACACTATAACGGCTAATACTTCAACGCCGTGAAGTGGGAGTAAATCGTTCCTGGTATGTACAAGAAGATAGTTGGTATTGATTAGCTCGCCTGCCAGAGCAGCTGTCAGCACGATTATAGAGGTCAGTCTACCCGCCAGTTGCTCAATCAGCCGGAGGCTTGCAAGCGCTAACAAAAGTGGCATCACAGCTTCTCCGCCGCTCGTGTATAACAGAAACACTCCACCGGCGAAGGTTATGTCGGCTATTACGTTGAGTGCTATGAGTGGGCTTCTATGCCCCCAGACTAGAGCATCTAGAAAGGTGGTAACGCCTCTAGAGTACATTGCCCAGGCGTAGATATTGACCAGCAAGACCAGGGCATAAAAGAAGAACAGAGCCGTGCGCTCGAGAAACTCTCCGTCGCTGCCTGGGTTACCTGATAGTGCAAATGCACCCAGCGTGAGCATTGCGAGCATAAAGAGGGCATCGAACCAGGCATGTTTGTGAGGAACGCGTAACAGTTCCCTGTAGAATGCGGGCGACCAGGCGGCGTGGTTAGCCACCGGCTCCTGTTGGCGCCCGAATACAGGGCGTCGCCGCCGGACAGTTTTATCTTTAAATTCATTCTCCATCTTACACTCCAGCTGCTTATATTAATGATAGTGCCAGCTGCCGAGCGCTTCAATACGTGTGGCACCCGAAACCAAACCGGTGCTTAGTAAAGAGCTAAGCGGCGCTTTGTGCGAGCAGCTACTTCTATTTTTAACAGCAACGAGAGTATAAGATAATAGCTAGAATGCGTAGAACTGCAATCATAGAATACAACCCAATTCTTGCAATCTCATGAAAAGGCCCTTGAAAGATTCGCCGGTTGATATTTGTGTCCGTACAATCATCAAGACTCGGCGTTCCTGGAAAGCTTTCTCACAGTCCAAAGCCAACTCTCAACGTATGCAACAGCCATTGAGCCGATAGGCCCAAAGCGCTGGTAGACTTCTCACATTCACCAACAGCGCGCCACACGGAGGCCAAAAGCAGACCCCCTGTACGGGAAAGGCCCTGCCCATCGCCTCGCCAGGCGGTCTGTATTTACATGTTATCAAATTATTACAGGAATCCTGGACAGAATCAAGAGCATTATAACTGCTATTGATCAGTACACTTTGAGCCTGGATTACACTGCGCATTGCGCAAGGCGTAACTACCTGCCGGGTGAATCGGAGAAGCTACGATTCCCATTTACGTGCTAGCCGACCACGAGAATAGGCTGATTTTTGCAGACTGTACATACATAGCAAGCAATCAGGCAGACGAGGTCTGCCTGATTGCTTGCTATGTATCTGCTCCCAGGGCTCAACTACACAGGGTGTGATCTGCCCGTTAGCCTGGTCATATGGTGAATGAGCGATGAGGGCTACCGACCCCGATTGTTCCATCAACGAACCGCAGGTTAAAGGCGATGCCAAGCTCCTGCTCCCACTTTTGCAGGATCTCTTGCTCGCCTTGGCGGTTGATGTCGTCGAGAATCACTGTGTAGTCCTTCGCCAATGACCCTTTGAAGAACGGAACAGCCGGATAGCGTGCGTAGCGCAATTCTTTGTCATAAGCCGGGGGTCCATCAACAATTAGCATGTCAATATCGCGTCTGTCGGTCAGGCGCTCGAGACTGTCTTGGTTATACCACAGGTTACCATTAAGAGAATATGAAGTTCTGGCGAGAGGCGCATGTATCACGGAAACATGGTCACTCAGGCGCTCTGCTTCCAAAGCCTGGTTCATTATCGCTGCCCAGGCGGCGTCGTGCTCAACAGTGAATAGGTGGCCTCCACGCCCGCGCAGCAGCCGTCCGATATAAAACGACGAGACGCCGCCACCGCATTCCACTATGCATGAGCGGTTGTTAATCACAATGTCATTCAACACAGCGGCGATTGCACTTGGGCGCATTGCTGCTTGACTCCAGGGCAAGTAGCTCGACGAAAGAGGCGCCAGTGCCTGCATAGCGAGCACGTCTCTGCGGTCTCGCAAACTGTCGAGCAGATACTTGTTGAGCACACGTTGAAAGTTATAGGATAGTGTGTTCATTTGCCTATCCTCGCCTACCTTTACGTATTTGCAGCATATATGTGTTTATTCTTCAAGCGCAGAACGCGCCTCTAATTTGTAGTCTACACGTCCTCTATTATCGAGCATGGCTTCGTATATAGTTGAAAAGCCCGCGGCCACTTGCGCCTCATGGAACAGAGCCTCGGCGCGCCTGCGGCCCGCCAGCCCCATCCGCTCGCGCAGCTCGCGGTCACATGCTAATGTAACCATCCTGCTTGCAAGCGCTTTCGGTGATTTTGGGGGCACCAGGAAACCTGTGATCTGATCGACTATTTGTTCTCGTATTCCTCCCGAGTCGGCTCCAATCGTCGGCTTGGCTCCCGCCATCGCTTCTGTGACGGCCAGATTCCAGGCATCCTCTATGGAAGGCATCACAGCAATATCACAGGCAGCAACCAGCTGTGCCGCTTCGGGTCGTGCGTCGGCGATGATCAGGCTATCTGCTAACTCCTCATCACCGCGAATCTGCTCCAGCTCAACCCTGTAACTATCGAAAGGCCCTCTGTATCGAGGGTCCTCCCACCCTATGAGCAACAGGCGTAGATTCGGTACCTGCTGCCGTGCCAGGCTGAAGGCACGCACAGTGTCTTCCTGCCGTTTTTGCTGTATGAGACGCGCCAGTTGCAATATAAGCACCTCATCATCAGCTATGTTGTACTCTCTGCGTATATCTGTTCCATTAATGCCTGGATGGAACTGTTGACAATTCACTCCATTCACCACCACATCCACCTTCAAACCCGGCGAGTGTTCTTGTACGCGGTCGGCGAGAAACCGAGATACAGCCACGCTACGATTGGCGTGGCGAGCTATCAGCCTTTCGGCAAAGCCGCGCATTCCCTGGTAGCGACCTGGGATGACATGGTAGTGCAATATGAGGCGCGCCCCGGATAGCCGTGCCAGAATCAGACCCAGTATGCCCACACGGGGCGCGGCTGAGCACTGTATTATATCTATGCCTTCGCGGCTGATGAATCTCACTAGGGCTGCCATGCTGACCGGTAAGCGCACTCCCGAACGAAGCGCCTGTAGCAGACCACCACGCAAAGCGTATCCAAACTTCCACTGCTTGATATGGACCCCTTCTGCTTCGCTCAGTCCCAGTTCGCCTTCAACCTCGCTGTTCAGCACCAGGTAAGGCGCAAAGCGTGAACGGTCAAGGAACCGAATTATCTGTGCGTAGACGGTCATCTCCGGCCCAAGAAACTCATTAGGGTAGAAGAAGAGCACCTTTATTTTCCTCTGTGATCTATCGTTGCGCACCGGCATGAACTCCTTACAGCCTCAGTATCTAATATGCGCCTTCCCTCTTCATGAGCACCGGAAGCGTGCGCAGAATTACCGTAAGGTCGAGTGATAGAGACCAACTCTCAGCGTAGTAGAGGTCAAGCTTGACCATCTCGTCGAACGAAAGATTTGATCTGCCGCTAACCTGCCATAATCCTGTCAGGCCTGGCGTCACATCCAGACGCTTGCGATGCCACTCGTCATACCTGGCAACTTCGGCAGGCATAGGAGGCCGGGGGCCGACCCAACTCATCTCGCCCTTCAATATATTGAATATTTGCGGCAGTTCATCGAGAGAGGTTCGCCGCAGCGCTTTGCCAACGGGAGTGATGCGCGGATCATCTTTCATCTTGAAGATAGGGCCATCCGCTTCATTCAGGTGTCGCAATTCTTCGAGACGCTTCTCGGCGTCCTGGTACATAGAACGGAACTTATAGCAGGTGAAGATGCGCCCCCCTTTACCCACGCGTTGCTGGCGGAAAAGTATAGGGCCAGGTGAGCTGATCCTGACCACAATTGCGATTATTAGCATGGGTACAGCCACGATTGCTAGCATGCCTACAGCCAGCGCCAGATCAAGTAATCGCTTCACGAGCAGATTGAATCCGCGAAGCGCCACGTCCTTAACACCAATAAGTGGAACGCCATTGAGCGCATCAATACGCACTTCGTTGAAGCGCATCTCGAAGAGGTCGGGCACCAGCCTGAATTCTATTCCACACTCGCGACAACTGTCTACTATGCTCAATATTTGAGCATGATGGGTAGCAGGTAGGGCTACAACTACTTCATGCAAAGGCCATTCTCTCCGGCAAATAATTCCCTGCGCGTCCTTCAAGTCACCCAATCTCCGCAACCTGCCTCCCAGGCGGCTATTGATTGGCACTTTCCAGTTGAAGGTACCGTGCTCATGGTCGCTATCAGCAACGTACCCGATCAGTTCGTAGCCGAGGCTGGTCCTCTCCACAATGTCCTTCATGATACGTTGTCCTGCCATGCCTGCGCCTACAACCAGCACCCGCCGTATATTGATCCCGCGCTGCCAGATTTTTACGCGAAGCTCACGGTAGAGGAAACGCTCAATAGCAAAGATGGCGATGGTGCACAACCACAGAAAAAGCAGGAGCAGCCGGCTGGGCAAAGTAGCGCTAAATAGAAGCGTTCCTAATACCAGGAGTGACATGCTTGTAAGGGCAGCGCCTGAAATTACTCGCATGTGGGCAAGCCAGGACGCGCCTCTGGGCAGCGCGTACAAGCCTCGCGTCTGAAACCAAAGGATGGTGGTAGCCACATAGGTAAGCAGGTAGTAGAGACCAAAGGCTGGGAGAGTGAGGTTCGATGCGGCTGTACCTGTGGAGCCCCCAAGCTCAAGTTCGAATCGGAGCCAGTACGCGGCGAGCGACGCAATCACCAGAAGCATTACGTCTCCCAGGATCCGAGCCGCCAGCAGCGCCATCCTGAGGCGGCGCGCTCGCTCTGCGCTCTGGCCTGCAGCGGCCCTGGTAACGAGCGGGAGAGCTATAACCGCGCCACTTCCCTCGCTTGTGGGGCGTGAAAAAGACCTGTTCTCAGCCACCGCCATATCGGACGGTGCGATGTATGAGGCCGCACTGGAGTCGCCGAGTGGCTCGGATAAAAGCGAATCAGAGCTATATGAAGGGGCTTGCATATTTGCAGTATTTTCCTGGTTGAATTATAGGGCCTCTAAATGCTGTACGACGCGTGCGGGCACACCCATCACCATTGTGTAGGGTGGCACGTTCTTTGTGACCAGGCTGCATGCCGCGACCACCGAGCCGCGCCCTACCGTCACGCCTTTCATTATCATGCACCTGTTGCCCAGCCACACACCGTCCTCAATAACTATCGGCTCGGCTTCCATATTCCAGGACCGATCAGACAGGTTATGGAAATTACAGTCCATGATGTTCACATAGGTGCCGATCAGGCAATCGCGCCCGATTCTTACAGCGCTGGCGGCCGAGATCGAAGTCCCATAATTTATGGTAGTGCCTTCACCAATCTCGATCTTGCCGCCTTTCCAGGCAACTAGCTCGCTTGTAGCAGTCTCGGACCTGAAGCGCACTCGGTCTGCTATGCTGATTACGCCCTCATTGCGCACACGCACCTTACCTCGTACCCGTACCCACTTGCCCAGGGTGTCGCAACGTCGCAGTCGAAAATGTGCTAGTACGATCTGGCGGGTTACGCTGAGCAGCCACATAGGGCCGTGAGAGGTCAGCGCCGCTAAGAGAGACGTTGGTACAACTGGTTCATGCAATTCGGCAGGAATCTCGCCGGTACGCACAGGGAAACCGGTTGTAGCATCATCTAACTTATCGTTGGGCGGCATGCAGCCGTTTTGGGCCAAGGTGCTAGATGCTGAAGGCTTCGTGAGACCAAGGGAGGCAGATGTGAAGGCGAAAGTAGTTGTAGGGCCGTTAGCGGGTTCTTTGCTATTCATGATGCGTCTCCGGTGATAACGCCCTCACCTCGTATGCAGATACCTATAGTCACTATGCTGTCAACTGTGGTTACAAAAGGCAGACATATGGCGATTACCGGGCGCGGAGCTTTTGCCGATCTCCTGCCTACTCGAGGTTCCTTCAGAATAATCACGCGCTTCCTGACCTTCTGTATAGTGCTCTTTTTCATAGTACGAAAATCAACTCTTCAAACAGCAATCTTACAGGATCAGGCTTGCCACCACGTGAACGGGCGTGCAGGTAGCAGTTACAGTTCTGTCACTACTCTGATGTCAGCCACTCGGCGGCGCGTTGCGCAGCCCTCTTTGCGGTAGCTCGTGCGAAGCACCAGCGACTCTTATTCTTGCAATTTTACAAGGATGGTTTGTTTATCCATCTCTTACACCACTGTCATCATGTAAAGATTCCCATTGTGCTTGACAGGCGCAACCTCCTTCAAAAAGATTCACATTTACTCTGTTCCCACTTCAGGAGCCGGTAACATCTGCTTGCTACTATTGTCTTAACTATGGTTTCCGGTGCTCCCCACGTCTTCTAGTAGGCGCGCCAGATGAGGGTCCTAAAGACCTACCCATCCTTTGGCGCTCCTCGACCGGCTCTATATTCGCACCGACCCGGCCACCATTCTTATCCAATAAACCCGGTTGTTTCTGAACGGAGGTATGGCATGAATGTCATGCATAGACAGGTAGGCATCCTGGGTGCCTATGTGGACTGTGTGACGCTCGCCGAGGCGACGCAGCGAGCGCATGAATTTATCGAGTCGGGCCTTCCCCACCAGGTAGTAACAGTTAATGTAGACTTCGTACGGCAGGCACAGAAAGACAAAGAGTTCCTGGGCGTGATCAATCGCAGCGCACTGGCAATAGCTGATGGCATGCCTCTGGTGTGGGCGTCCCGATGGATGGGCGACAAGCTGCCGGAGCGCGTGACAGGGGTAGAGCTGGTGGAGCAATGTTGCAGCTTTGCGTCAGAGAAAAACTACCGCGTTTTCTTGTTGGGTGGTGAGGAGGGCGTAGCACAAGGTGCAGCACGTGTGCTCGCCGAGCGCCATCCTGGCCTGCAAGTCGTGGGAGCCTATTCGCCACCGATTGGCCCCTTTTCCGAAGAGGAAGACAACAAGATAGTCAATACGATCCGTGAGGCCCGGCCCGATATTCTGTTGGTCGCCTTCGGCGCTCCTAAACAAGACCTGTGGATCTCTACTCACCAGCACCAGCTATCGGTACCTCTGGCTTTCGGCGTCGGCGGTGTGTTCAACTTTGTGACAGGCCGCGTCAAGCGCGCCCCCTCCTGGATGCAAGATCGTGGCCTGGAGTGGCTTTACAGGGTTATCCAAGAACCAACCCGGCTGTGGCGACGTTATTTCGTACAGGATCTACCGGTGGTAACGAGACTGCTCTTTGTTGCATTGCAGTTGCGAATCGCCGCTTTGTTTCTGGCCCCGATGACCGTTCTACAGCCTCAACCTGAAGTGACGGAGCCCCTAACGAACCAGTTACCAGCAGCAACCGCCCACTACCATTCTGATACAACCGCCTGAAGACAGCAATTGAGATAGTACAGGCTTAGTGGGTGTACTACCCGCCTTGTTGTGTACCCTCTTGCTCCAGGCTTACTATATTTCACATTTGTAAGGGTGTTTGCTGCGCCTGTTCATTTATAGTTCACCCTGCATGGTTACTATTGTTATGACAGAATGACAAGGCCGCCGGTCGGCCCTTTCCCAGTGCTCTCAGGGGCGTGCTCCCTGGCGACTATTCAAATTATAGGGATATACCTAATGGATCAACACTACAACGGCCGCTTTAGAAATCTGCGACGCTGGTCGTATCTGCCACTTATGTTGTTAGTCATGCTTGCCCTCGGGCAACTGCCTTCTGTCATACCCGAGGCGGGTGCGTCACAGCCTCTAACCGGCGCACCTCAGCACCAGACCACCTCGTTGGCCGCGGCTGTTCCTGTGGGAGTTCCAGCGGCCGTCGGAACGCCGACCCGCACACCTACCAGAACGCGTGTACCCACCAGGACGCGTACCTCCACCAGCACAAGCACGTCTACCAGAACGCGTGCCCCCATCAGCACAAACACACCTACAATTACAAACACACCCATCAATACAAATACACCCGTAGCCACAAACACGACTACCAGTACGCCAGCGCCACCTACAGCCACACCGACGCAGCCCACTCTATTGTCGGTAGCAGTGTCACCGTTGGTGGCCTCCCCCGGCAGCTCGCTGGTGCTCTCTTACACAGTGTTCAGTCCGAGTGCGCAGCAGGTATCACTTGGAGCAGGGATACAGCCGAGCGGCGCTTGCTGCTGGACATATGACGGTCAGAACGACCGTACTCTCACGATAAGTGCAGGTACGAGCACAGTGACACGTCTGTTCACAGTGCCGATGAATGCGAGCGGAGCACAGGACATCATCTGGGGGTTATGGAGCGCAGGCTTTGGCACTGAGTACGGCTCTCAGATCGTAACCGCTGCTGTGCAAGTGCAGGGACCTCCCGCTACTTCGATACCCACGAGCACACCTACGGTAACAAGTACGCCAATCATGGCCAACACTCCCACGAACACTTCCATACCCACCCAACCCGTTCTTGTTAGCGTGGCTATGGCGCCTACAGTGGTTGCTCCGTTTGGAACGCTGGTATTGACATACACCGTATGGAGTCCAAGCGCCCAACAGGTGTCACTGGGAGCAGGTGTACGGGTGCATGGCTCGACCAATGGATTCACCACGGATCCCTTCAATGATACAACTGTGAGCGTCGCAGCGGGCAATAATGTTGTCGCAAGGGCCTTCACAATGCCTGGTCAGCCGAACGTTACCTATGACGTTGTACAAGCAGTGTGGAGTCCTGGATTCGTCACGCAATATGGCTCCATAGAGAGTGACAGCGCCGTTTCAGTGAACAACACGTCTCCGCCAATGTGCGCGTACAATGTCTCACAGACCACAGGAGCAACGATCGTCCCTGGCACGACTCTGGTCAGCCGTACTCAGTGCAATGACTGTACAGGTCATATTGATATACCATTCGCCTTCCCGCTTTATGATCAGATGTTCACGGTCGCACACTCCGGTGTCAATGGCAACCTGCAATTTCCGAGTGCAACAGGTATCTCGAACGGTTGCCTACCACAAGCTGAGTTCAGTTACACCATTGCGCCATACTTTGAGGATCTGGACGCAGAGGGACCGGGTGAGGGGGTGTTCACCTCTATCAGCGGCGCGGCACCCAATCGCATCTTCAACATCGAGTGGCGAGCGCATTCTATCTCGAATAATCTGCCGGTCAACTTTGAAGTTCGATTGTACGAAGGGCAGACTAGATTTGACATCATTTTCGCCCAGGTAGACAACAATGGCGCTAACGCCAGCGTTGGTATACAGCGTGACTACTCGATATACCAATCACTTTCGTGCCAGAACGCCAACCTTACTTCAGGTCTTATGCTCACTTATCAGCAAGACTGCTCGCTCGCGACCCCAGTGGCAGCGACACCTACGAACACACCTCAAAGAACCCCTTCCAGCACAAACACACCTACAATTACAAACACACCCATCAATACAAACACACCCGTAGCGACAAACACACCAACCATCACGACTACCAGTACGCCAGCGCCACCTACAGCCACACCGACGCAGCCCACTCTATTGTCGGTAGCAGTGTCACCGTTGGTGGCCTCCCCCGGCAGCTCGCTGGTGCTCTCTTACACAGTGTTCAGTCCGAGTGCGCAGCAGGTATCACTTGGAGCAGGGATACAGCCGAGCGGCGCTTGCTGCTGGACATATGACGGTCAGAACGACCGTACTCTCACGATAAGTGCAGGTACGAGCACAGTGACACGTCTGTTCACAGTGCCGATGAATGCGAGCGGAGCACAGGACATCATCTGGGGGCTATGGAGCGCAGGCTTTGGCACTCAATACGGCTCTCGGATAGTCTCCTCTGCCATAAACGTGGTCGGTCCAACTCCTACACCGTCTGTTCCGGCCCTTGTCAATGTCGCAGTTGATTCCACTGCCTACAGGGGAGGAATGGTCGTTCTTAGCTATACGGTCTTTCTGCCCGTGGCGCAGCAGGTTGCGCTCGGTGCAGGCGTAGCGCCCAGCGGAACGGGACAGTGGGTCTACGATCCTGCGCATGATCGCGTTGTAAATGCCATTGCAGGCACATCAGTTATCACACGCAGCTTTAACCTGGGTACACTACCTGCTGGCCCGCAGGACGTACGTTGGGGTCTGTGGAATAACAATTTCACCACCGAATACAGCGAGCAACTTCGCAGTGGGGTGCTGACCATACTGGCTGCCACAGCCACGCCTACCAATACAGCCGCACCAAGTTCCCCAACGCCAACTGCAACGCTGGGCACACCGCCAACCTCCACACCTACGGTCACAGGCACGCCCCCCACCGCTACTGTCACGACTCAATCCACAATTACACCGGTTGCACCCACCTTGCTGGGCGTAAGTCTCTCCACCGGTTCGGCTAACACCGGAGGCGCGGTGACGCTTTCCTATACCATCTTCAGCCCCGCCGCAGGCAGCTTTGCTCTGGGCGCACAAATCCGCAACGCCAGGGCCTCATTCAATGATCCCGGCAATGATCGTATGGTAACAGTGCCTGCGGGCAACTCCGTGGTAACGCGCCAGTTCTACATCGCGCCCGACTATGACCCTGGGGTATTCGATGTAATCTGGGGGTTGTGGAACGTCTGCTTCACCACAGAGTACGGTACTCAGCAGCGAGTGGCTGCCCTCACCGTAGTCCAGGCGACCGTTACCCCTATGCCAACACAGCCGACCGCCACACCCACCATCGTTTCTACTCCGAGTGGCGCAGCTATTGCTCTGGGAGCAACTGGACCGGCTGCGGGGCTTAGTGTGAATATTGGCAGCAGCTTCACAGTAAACTACACCATCTACAACACCACAGGCAGCGCCAGATCAGTGCGTTTAGGCGCTCGCCTGATACCCAGTGGCTCTGACGTTTACGTGCCCGTTGATGACACGGCACACCAGGTCACAATCAATGCGCCCCCGGGAACAAGCAGCTTCACTCGTCAGTTCCAGGTACCGGCAAGCGGCAGCGAGGGCAGCTACGATCTTGTGTGGAGTTTGCTGGACCCATCCAACAACGCGCTTCTTGACACCAGAACCGGTAGGAACCAGGTATGGCTATCTGCTCTGGGCAGAGATGACACCACCGGCATCAGCCTCGGGGGTGGCACGCTCACAGCCAACACTATCACCTTACAAAACGGCATAGTGAACCCTATCAGTGGCAATTTCACAATCGTCAACAGCACCTCGGTGACTATACGAGTGGTCATGCGAATGCGTATAAAGCTCCACGGGGGGTCGAACTGGGTGAGCGATCTGGCAGGTGAGAGACTGGTCAGCGTCCCGGCGGGTAGCTCTACCTACAGCCTGAACTTTGCCGTACCGCGCTACCTTCCAAGCGGCTCGTATGATGTTCTATGGGAGCTAGGCGCTTCCGACTTCAATGGGGCAATTGACAACTCTCTTGTAGCCAATGCTCTGCAGATCACCAACCCTGCCATAGTAACCAATGTCGGCGTGCCTATCCTCATGTACCATAACATCAATCCCACCTCGGCAGGCGGCAACTGGGTCACAGTCTGCAACTTTACTACGCAGATGGATTACCTGGCGAATAATGGCTGGACCACTATTACCGGGGAGGACATGTACAACTACATCTATAAAGGTACAGCTCTCCCCGCAAAGCCGGTGTGGCTTACCTTCGACGACTCCTACGAGAATATATACGATTATGCGTACTCGATTATGCAAGCGCACGGCCAGAAGGCGAGTATCTTCAGCGTGACGCAGTATATGGGCCTGATGAATAGCTGGGACCTGGGAACCGAGGCTCAGCACTTACACATGACGTGGAATATGCTGAGCACAATGAGTCAAGCGGGCCAAAGCGCCGACGGCCACACTCAGCACCATGTAGCCCTCTACGACCTCACGGTGCCTCAGCAACAGGCGGAGATTTGGGGCAACCAGGTCGATCTGGTGAGTCGTTTAGGCCAGCCAGGCTTAAACTTCGCTTACCCCTACGGCCAGTATCCTGATTCGGCCAAGTGGCTGGTGGCACACAGCGGCTTCCATGCAGCCACCGTTATAGGACAGGCCAAGCAGTACACTGATTACGCTGATATGTACGAATTGACGCGCATAGGTGTGTACGACAGCGATAGTCTGTCCACCTTTATTAGCAAACTTAATCAACCATAGCTAAACGTTGAGCGCCGAGTGCTGCGTGCGCACCACCGTGCACGCAGCACTCGGCGCTCAACTCCCGTTCTTATATTGGAGGAAGTATGAACCGTGGGCCGAGCGCGTTACGCACCATCCTGGTAGTACTCGGTTCTAGCTGGTTTGCGGTCTTGTTCAACATATTGCGAGTGCTGGTGTTGCCCGCCAAACTAGGTGATAGTGGCATGGGTGTCATAACACTTGCGATCTCCTTCACCACTTTCTTTGGTATTTTTAGCTCTCTGGGAACTTCCACATATCTGATCAGAGCGGTCGCAAGGGACCCTAAAGAAGCAAGCCGCTACTTGAGCAACGCCATGTTGTTGCGTATAGCAATGAGCGTTGGGGTGTTGTCTTTGATGATGGAAATTGCGAGCCTGCTAAATTATTCTCAGCAGACGCTCCTGGTGATATTCATCGTAGGGGTCTCCACACTGATTTTTACCCTATCTAACGTTTTAGAAGCGGGGCTGCAAGGCCTGGGGCAGCAGAGCTGGCGAGCGGTGGGGGTGGCAATAGGACAAACCGTTACCACAGCCCTGGGTGTTGCTACGCTCCTGGCAGGGGGTGATGCTGTTGCCTATGCAATTACGATTCCCATCGGAATGACAGTTCAGTTCGCTGTCATGATCTCTTACTATCTGTTGAAACACCCGATCAGCTTCAACGTAGACACTGCTGTAATGCGTGCTCTGCTGATCGGCGGGATGCCCCTCTTTCTGTGGGGTTTCCTGCAGTCGGCTTATGGGCAAATCGACGCCACTGTATTGAGTCTTTTTGCAGGCGTACACGTGGTTGGCTGGTTCGGAGCCTCCACACAGATTACCAGCACCCTGATTATGGTACCTATAGCTATTAGCGCGGTGGCTATGCCTATGCTGTGCAAGTTGTATGTAAGCGACGAGCGCAGATTCGATGAGGTGGCAAGTAAAGTTACGGTTACTACCATGCTCCTGATGGCTCCAATTGGGATCGGTTTGGCTGTCTCCTCGCGAGATGTACTTCAACTGCTTCCGTATCCCTCGACCTTCTTGAATGCCGCTCCCGTACTCTCCCTCCTCGCTCTCAGCCTGCCGGTAACGGGTGTTCTAATGATACTGGCATCGCTGGCGGTCGCGATTGGCCAAGAGCGGCAGTGGGTGAAAATCTCAGCTTTCGCAGTATGCATTTTTCCCCCTCTATATATTTCCCTCATATGGTGGTTCCAGACGAACCTGTCGAACGGCGCTATCGGAGCAGCGCTTGCTAACTTTATTGGGGAGACCCTTCTCCTGATATGGGCCTGGGTAATGCTACCTGCGCGGGTGCGTCAGGAGAGAATACTCTACCAGGGGGCGCAAATCCTGGCCTTGTCGCTCGCGATGCTAGCATCGGTGGTTGGCTTGCAGCAGCTGCGCATGCCGTTGCCTATCTACGTGCCGGTAGGCGCTCTGGTTTACCTCGCCGGTGCATGGCTCTTGCGACTGGTCACGCCTGGGCAGATCCGTGTTGCGCTAACTTCGCTCGGCAGGCGCGACCGTCGTGCGGAGGCTATGAGTTAAGGCGCGTAAAGGATGTTGTCAATGTTACCAGGTAAGTTACTGAGGAGATGAAAGTGAATAAGATAGGTATGTGCCTTTGGCGGTCGCGTACCACATTATATCTACTGATGGCGCTGTGTCTCACAAGTATTAGCTCTGGTGTGGCGTTCGCGCAACCGGTACCCTCAGTTCTGCACGACTATGTGGTTCGGCTTACTCCCCAATTGCTCACTGTGACCTCCTACTTGCGTATCAGCCCGGAACTTGTGCCTAGTGTATATAAACAAATAGAAACAGACAATGATGGTAAGACTTCCAGTTCGGAG
>JADEYI010000708.1_pt1 | contig 38106 bp, 33 predicted proteins | sample 8542331 | NCBI WGS metagenome assembly JADEYI01 (sample SAMN16510988, study PRJNA670497) | mine drainage metagenome | isolation source: biofilm near Copperflume 1 | place: Germany: Marsberg coppermine Kilianstollen | collected 2018-02 | reverse complement strand
CTGCCTGCGGACCTGATAGAGATTAGCCAGCGCAAACATGGTCTGCGCTCGCGCCGGGTCACTTTGCCCTTCCCGTTCCACGCCATCGATGCGAACGTCCGCTGATTCCCCATCCCCGCACCTCCACGCCTGCCGATCCTACGAACGGTTTATACCAAAACCGAAACACTTGTGCAGAGATTCCTTAGTAGAGACTGGCTGCTTAACGCAGCAGTCGCCAAAGGCGACTGCATAATCACCATTCAGCCGTAGCGGCGGTCGCGGTCAGGGGCGGCGACACCTATCTGGGCGAGCCCGTTGCATATCGCAATTACAAGTGGATCGCGTGCGATCCGGAGCTGCTGGGCGGCAAGCTGGCGGTGCGGGGCACGCGGCTGTCGGTTGCGTTCGTGCTCGCCTGTCTCGGCGAGGGATGAGCGCGGAGGAGATCGCGCAGACCTATGGGCCATTCCCGCCGGAGGATATCGCGGAAATCATGAAGGTCGCTGCGGAGCTGCTCGATTCCCGCATTCCAGCCTCGGAGCGCTGACACCGATCGAGTTTGCAAACCAGCAACGGGACCGGCCGCTTGAGCTAGTTTGGGGCTGTAGCCGCCGGTGCAAAACTGACCCGGGTCTGGAGTGAACCCCATCGATTGGACAGTTTTCAGCTAGGAGATTGGACCAGGATGTGGTGGTGTCGTTCCTCGAACCGCACGGGCGAAAGATAACCGAGTGCCGAGTGCAGTCTGCGAGTGTTGTATACCTCGTCAATGAAGCGCGGAAGTCTCGCGATCACGTCGGCATGAGTTCGATAGTCACTGAGATAGACCTCCTCACACTTGAGCGTCTTCATGAAGCTCTCGGCTTTGCCGTTGTCGTAGGGATTACCGCGGCGACTCATTGAACCGATCAGGCCGTGGTCGGCAAGTACGCGGCGATAGGATTCTGCGGCGTACTGCACTCCTCGATCCGAGTGGTGAATGCAATTGCGTGGTGGCTGTCGGGTTTCGATCGCGGCGCGCAGCGCCGCCAAAGCAAGCCGCGTATCGATCTGCCGACCGAGCGCATAGCCAATCACCCGGCGCGACCAGGCGTCCAGAATCACTGCCAGGTAGACGAAGCCGGTCACGATACGGATATAGGTGATATCGCCGACCCAAAGCTGATTGGGACCGGTTGGCTGGAAGCCACGGGCAAGGTTGGGAAAGATCGGACCATGGTGGTCGCTATCCGTGGTGCGGACGTACTTGCGCAACGGCCGCACCTGGAGGCCGCTTTCGCGCATCAGTCGCGCAATTGCCTTGTGATTGACGAGCGTTCCCTCGGCGCGAAGGTGGTGGGTGATGCGCCGGTAGCCGTCGCGTGGAAACTCCGTACACAGCGCTTCAATGCGGTCGCGCAGAACCTTTTTCTCCGCCGCACTGCGGCGGCTGCGGTAATAGTAGGTCGAGCGCGCCAGCTTCATGATTCGGCATCCCCGCGCAATGGAGAGGGCTTCGGGCCGCTCACAATGGAGTAGCTCCCTTCGTTGAGCTGGCGTCCCAACTGCGCCCCTTTTTTGAGCAGATCGACTTCCATTGTCAGCTGGCCGACCTTGCGCTCGAGTTCAGCGATCTTGCGCTCGTACTCGGCGACGTGCACCGACTCGGCCAGCTCGTCGGTGAACTCCCCCGCCTCGTACTTGCGGATCCAAAGCCGAATCAGGTTGCGCGAGAGACTGTGCCGGCGCGCCAGCTCATGCATGCCCGCCCGGCCGTCAAGAAACTCTTTGGCAATCTGACGCTTGAAGTCTGAACCGAAACTGCGATGCCGAGCCATGGACTATCCTCCGATAAGTCCCTCGCCCGGTCCAATTCGTACCTACCTGCCGTCCAGTTTTAGGGGTTCACTCCAGAGCTGCCCAGCCTCAGGGGTTCACTCCAAAATGGATCAGTTCTTTAGCGGCATATCATTAGAACTAACGGCGCGGATTTCGTGCAATATCCGGCGCACGGCGAAACCTGCGCCATAATGAACGAAAACCGGTCGCTTCGCGTGGTAAAATCTGGTTAAGCGGAATCCCGGCCGCCCGCGCCAGCTTCTTGAGGACTCGAGTTGGCGGAACCTCGACTCCGGCTATGTAAGCCTCAAGCTCGTAGTATGATACTCCAAGCAAGTTGCTCACATATTGGCGGGTCCCCAGCCGCAGGATTATGTTTGCCAGGGACTGGTCGTCTTCCAGGTTGCTCATGGGTTGCATCTTACAAACGAATATTTAATGGGGCAATCTTTATTCGTCGGCGATTTCTCCTAACCCGTGCCCTCGCCACGGCCCACCAGTACCTATGGGAATGCTCACCATAATTTTCTCGCAGCCAAGAATGCTGGCCTCGTCGGGCTGGCGTCATTGCGATAGCAGCCAACGGCCATCGACTTATTGGGTGGCGCAGTCGTTTTGGCCGGTCTGGCCGGCGGTTCGTGACCTCCACCGACTCCTGTAACGGCCGCAAGAAGCCATGGGCCAGACCTTCGGTTTGTAGCGGTTTCGGATCCACGGCCGGCGCGTCATGCACCGCGCCGGACGGCAGCGGCGGCCCAGCGGTGCACGCGGCGGCTGTGCTCCCTGCTACCCGGTGCGCACCCGGCGAAGTCTGAGGGGAGCGTGGTCATCGAGCGCACTGGCGGCAGCGGCCACCGGGAAGGCCACGGTGTGCCAGCTATAGTCGACGAGTCGGGCCCTTGCTGTGGTTGGGCTTGAGCTCAGGAAAAATTTGGGTGATCTTCTGGAGTAACAATTCGGAGCTGATGAAGGGCTTTTCGAAATACGCCATTGCCCCTTCGCGCATGAATTCTGCCCGCTCGGCCGTCTTGGGCCGCGCGCTAATCACCACCACCGCGACTTCGGGGGCCTCTTGGCGGATGGCGCGGAACAATTCTTTGGTATTTGGGCCGTTGCCTTCGGGCATCACCAAATCAAGCGTAATCAACTCGGGGCGCAGAGCTCGAAACTGATCGAGGCCGGCGGCGGTATCCGAAGCCTCGCCGACCACCTGGCAGCCGATCTGCTCAAGCCGCCGCTTCAAGAGGCTTCGCATGGGGGCGGAGTCTTCAATTATGAGAACTCGAACGCTCATTCTCATTTTGCTCCCCGGAGCCGGCTGCCACGTCAGCACTAGAGCAAAGACCGGTGATCGTTGCAAATTCGAAACAGGGCTAAGAAATTGATGCTTGAAGTGGGCAGTTTTGAGTTTAAAAGCCACGACCGCCTACCTAAGCAGTTAAAAACGTAAACTGCTCAATAGCACAAGTTTTGCTATGGTTACCATTCCTTACGTCAAGTGAGAGCGGCAGGCGGCGCAAGGTGGCAGATGGAGGGGCAAAAGCGGTTGGAAGTTTACGGAACGGGAATCTGGCCCGACTTTGAATCGGCGCTTGAGCACCGCGGATCTTCAAGGGCAGTTTGGGAATGCGTCTGCTCTGAGCCGAGAGCTATGGTGGCGCGTACCTTTAAGATCGCCTTGGTGCCGGAAGGGGTTGTGGTCTGGCCTGCGTGCAGCGCTGTGAAGTTTCATCTGGCAGACATTCTGGCCGGTGCCTGCCTGTTGACGTTAACCAGCCCAGGGCAATGGTTTACTGGCAATCCTCGGGCGCGACATAACTGCGATCAGGCGGGCCGAAGACGAGCTGAGGGATTCACGTGAGGAGGGGCTGCAAGGTGTCCGGGCCAAGTCGAAAATTTTGTCCAACCTGGTGCACGAAAGCCATCCGCCGATGAGCGGCAGCCTCAGCATGGCCGAATTACTATTGGAAATCCCGCCAACCGACGAGCAGTGCAGATGCGTTGCCACCATACGCTCAAACGGCGAGGCGCTGCTTAACCTGATCACCGAGATACTCGATCCGGCCAAGATTGAAAGCGGGCGGATGGCGATCGAATCACTCGGTTTCGACCTGGCGGAAGATCTCGACCAGAGTGCGGAGACTATGGCAATCTGCGCCCACGAAAAAAGCCTAGAACTGGCGGTGCGTATCGCCCCGGAGGCACCACTCATATGGAGCGGTGATCCACCTGGTCTACGCCAGATAATTATGGACCTGGTCAGCAACGGGGCCAAGTTAACCGATCCGGGTGAACAACTGCCGGGGGTGGAACGCACGGCTGCCCACCACCGTCCGCCCGCCTGCTCGGCGCACGGTGGCGGGGACCGGTGGGTTGGTCTGGGCTTTTCGGTTGCGGATACCGGAAGCGGTAGACCCAGAGATGGAGGCGGAGACAGCTTTTCGGACTGCGGCCAGGTGGACCGCTTAACTACGCGCATTTACGGCGGCAGGGGGCCTGGGCTCACGATCGTCAAGCGCCTAGTTAAGCTTCAAGGCGGTAAAGTCACCGTCCACCGCGCGCTAAGCGGGCGCAGCTGTTTTAGCTTTACCGTGGCTGTTGCGGCACGGACGCAACCCCTGGTGGAGGAGCTGACTGGATGGCGCCTTCTGGTGGTGGACGAGAGGGTGCGCAACCGGCTGCTTATAAAGGAGATATTGGCCTCGATTAGCGCTCGGACGGGCGCAGCGCAAAGCGACAGACAGGGACTGGCCGAACCAGGTAGCGCCAGGCAGGCCGGACAGGCCTATCAACTGCTACGGGTGCGCGAGCGGGATCGGGCGCGCCACCGATATCCTCCCGCTGTGCTAAGGCTCACGTCGGATGACTTGACCCAGAGGCGGACGCGCTCATGCAAGATCAGCACTGCTTCCCACCAGGTCGAACCCATCCGGCACCACGAAGGGCTGATCACGATGGCACGTGCGGGGGGGGTTGGCGACGCTTTAACAAACCGCCCACCCGCGTGCGCGGACAAGGCTGCTTATCAGCTCCCGCCGCTGCGCATCCTGCTGGCCGATGACTCAGAGGACAACCGGCTGTTACTTCGCGGTTACCTCAAGCATACGCCATTTCAGCTCGATGAGGCCGAAGACGGCGAGGTGGCGCAAGACATGTTCAAGCGCAACAGCTACGACCTGCTGTTGATGGACATGCAGATGCCGGTGATGGATGGCTATGCCGCAACCCGTGCAATCAGGAGCTGGGAGCAGGCCAGCCGTCTCAACCCAACCCAAATCATTGCGCTTACCGCCTCGGCGCTAAATGAGGACGTCGCCCGCTGCCTTGAGGCGGGATGTGATTTACACTTGAGCAAGCCGGTGAGACGTCAGCCATTGTTCGAGGCGATCACCAGAACTGTGGGATCGCATGGCCTCCACGGCGGCGGTTATCGCGAAAACTTCATCGCCCGGGTGGACCGGGAGCTGCAGGATCTGGTGCCGAGTTTCCTCGCGCTCAAGCGCGTCGATATAAAGACCGCTCTCAGCGCGCTGCAGCGCGGAGAATATGAAGTGGCGGCGCGTGTCGGTCATCAACTCAAAGGCGAGGGAGGAGCCTACGGCTTCGACGGTGTCAGTGAAATGGGTGGGGAACTTGAGTTAGCGGCCACCTGCCAGGACCGTCAGGCAGCGTTCAGATGGGCGGCGCAACTGGCCGAGTTCCTTGAACAAGTGGAGGTGACCTTCGCTACTTGATAGCGCGCGAAGTGAGAAAAGTGCGGTCGCGGGCCTATTTGCGCGACAGTCAGACAGAAGGGCTGGCGGGAACCAGTCCGCGCCATGTTTAAGGAAATTACCAGAATCGTCGCGGCCACTCCGCCATCGAACCGGGCGAACGAGGGGCAGGCTTTAAGGCTGGCAAAGAAGCTTTGGCGGTTACGTTGTCCTGCCAGTCGCCGTGCCGGTGCTGTTCTCGCGCCGCCCAGCTTGAGCGCGTATTTGTCAAGACCGGGGGGTCAATTAGTCTTTGGCGCTGAGGTCGCTGGGCCAGAGCCAAGTGCAGCGCCTCCAGTGCCCGCCTACGATTTTCACTGCTTCCGTAGCAATCGGATGCAGTTGTGGGCTTGAGGAGGCCGAGGTGACGAGAAGCGGCGGCAGTTGGAACAAACCTGCACAGATAGTAATTAGCGCAGATGTAAACGCGAGAGGACCCCGAAGTGCGGCAAATCGGCCAGCCCAATCGGGCTTTCATCCCATTGGAACTGAAGTTGGCGAAATAGCCAGCGATCGTCAGCCCTCGATAAAACGGCCGTAAACTTAATTGGATGCGCCGAACGCTCGAACGTGACTTTACCAGCGGTGGCCAACCAGGCCACATTTCCGTCGGAGTTGATCACGGCGTCGTCGACGGCGAGGCGAAGGTTACCCCAACTCGCCCAGTCGGTTGCGATAAAACGCGCAATCGAATCGTAGCCTTCAACCCATTCGCCGGAATTCGTCCCCACTACGATCACGCCGTCGTCGTTTAAGAATAACTGCCTCATAAATCTGTCCACCTGACGTACGTCACGCCGTGTATAGCCGTCCTGGAAAGCTTTGAGCACGGCTAGAACTTCGGTACGAACAGAATTTGAAGCATGGCCTTTGAATGTAAGAGAGGGCGGTTGCCGGTTGGCATCGCTTATTACAATTAGTCTTCTGCTGGCGATCCAGCCGCTCAAAAACCCGGTGCAAAACAGGCCCGCCCCGACAGTCACCAGGATGAGATACAGGGAAAAGCGGATCGGCATTCCAAGCTTGGGCTGTAAGCCCGCCGCGGGACTGATCTGATTCTGTTGCCGCTTAACCACGGCGCGGCACTTTCGTTTCGGGTTTAAACATTGGCCATACCTTCTCGGGAGGTCGGCCGTTTCCCAATCGGCCAACGCTATCATCTTCGACTACAGTCTGCTGGAATGTTGTTTTTGGTACAACCAGATTAAAATTGAGCGATCATGATTAACTACTGATTTTGACCATACGGTCTGGTCCACTTTGGAGTGAATTCCCCGGGTTGGACATCAGCGCAGGGGCGAATTGGACTGCCTCAGTGTAGGAGATTCGCTGAGGATGAATTACGTAATTGAAAGTTTTCCATCTCCGCCGCGGGGCAAGGTGGAAAGCGTTATGGATTTTGGATCCGGAGGCGGTCGCGTCATGCACCGCGCTGGCCGCCGGCCGGTCAACTACTTCGGCAGCAGATCTGATTTGCCGAGCTGAGCAGTCGCGTGAAGCGACTGTCCAATGATCTGCCGAGCCGAACTGCCACATCCTATGACGCCGTTATCCGGGGTATCAGCATGATCCTGCGGCGGGGTGCGCAGGCGTTGTCGCAGGGTGCCGAGGTCGGCCGGTCAGATATTTTTCCGGCCGCGGCTTTTAATTGCGTGAGCCGCGGCCAAACCGACTATCGCGATGGGTATCTATCCCGGTCCCACGCTCACCGCCCTCGCAGCGGCCGCCGAAGTCAGCCGTTGCGTGACCAGCACGCGAAGGCGCCACCGTCACCCTTCGCGATGATCTCGCGGAGGCGCCAGATTTTCGTCTTCATTCCATTCGTCAGCCGAGGGAGCATAAGCGGTCGCATCGAGCACCGCGAGTACGAGGGCTGCACCGATAACGATCGGGACGAATAAAATGCCGCGAATCCGGCTGACGCTCCGCGCCCACAACGGTTCCGGTTGAGATGTCTGGCCCGGCCCCCGGTTGCGGGCGCCCGGTTTAGTCCCGGCCATGAGAGGAGCTTCCACCCGTTGGCGCCGGCGAGCAACAAATGTGGGCCAGGCGAGGTATCGTTTCATTGCATCAACCTCCGTTCAGCGCGGCACGCGCCCACTGCCCCGCCGACCGGTTCGGTTGCCTGTCTGCTGCGTGCGGCCGTTTATTAGCGATCAATTTCGCTCAATCAATTCTGCCGCACGTTCCAGCAGCACCGATTCCACATAGCCTAGACAATTGGCGGTCAGGCGACAAACCAATTGGGCGCTTTACTGCTGCTTGCGTCGGTCAGTTTTTTCGGGTCTTCCATTTGTATCCGAGCAGGACCAAAGCACCCAGACCGGCGGCCAACAGCAGTACCGAGCTAGGCTCGGGCGTGGGGTCGCCATCATCTTTTTTATCATCCTGGTCCCAGTGATCCACCCCGTGGAAGGGACGATCACTAGCATTAGAAGAATTGTCCAGGATGACGCGCTGGATACCCGAACGGGAGGCCGTATCAATGTTGGCGACCGTTTCAGCAATGCGTGAAACCGCCGGCGGCGCAGTGCGTGGAAAGATCGCCGCATGCGCCAGCGTTGGTACCAGCAAGACGGAGCAAACGATCTCTACAAACGTGGCTAAATTCTTCATATGAACTCCTACTGTCGTTTTTACGACTATGTATGCATCGTTACATCACGGATGCTGTGAATCAAGCACGCTGTTGCTAAATAATGCGATTTCAACTCTATCCGAGATCCCGCAGCCTTTTGTCGCGCTCATTCAGGATTGAGGCTCTCTAGTCGACACAACTGTGCCTGTGAGCTTCCTGCGAGCGGGCCCTGCCGGGTGGGTAGCTCAGACCCGGGGCGATCTGGTACGCAAGCAGCACCTGCGGCCGGATTTTTAAAAACGATAAGTGCCTGGGCCTGGGGGCGGCTGATTTTGCCGCATCCTGCGCTGGCAGAAACCGCTCCATAAGGATTGGCAGCGCCACGGTGGCGAAGGCCGAAGCTCGTGTGAGAGCATCCTGCGTATTGGTTGTGATCGGAGTGGAAAACCTGATCAAGCAGCCAAAACTACGACCGCTCGTGGCGCTGCTCCACATGGTATGGAGCGCCCCTTTAAGTTCGCTCGCCTGTGGCGTGCCCTGTTCGAGGTACCAATACAAGACCAAAATTCGACTATTTTCGCGTTGAAAAACAACTTCATTGGCGTCGAAGGGCGGCGCGGCTTTACTGAGCTGGAGCGGGATTAGCCGCCGGCGTTCGACCTCCCATCCGGATCCTGGAATGCAATGCAGCGGCGAGTGCATCGTGCTACCCTGCTGTTGGCGCGAATAAAAGGCCACGTGGAACAGCACTGGGGCCTCGTGCTGATGGTCCTGATAGTCGCGCATCAGTACGTCATGCGTGCCCAAGCTGCTGAATTGCCGGTCGGTCAAGGTGAGGTCGCGGCCGTGCCAGTCTTTAATGTCACGCGGAAAGTAAGCCAGCTGATCACGCAACGGTTCGGCTTGAACGGTTCGCAACCCCCGGCAATGTATCGCGAGCGTGACCAAAACAATTACGATTACCGCCCACAGTGGAATTTCTGAAGCAGCGGCGGCTGGCTCCCCGCTTGACCCCGGCGCCCGCGCAACGGCGTCGGCGCCGCCTTGCGGCCGTGCCAGTCCCCTGCTGATGAAGAGCATCATCAGGCTTCCGATGGTAAAGACCACCACGCCGATGGAGGCATGGACAAAGCCCTCGGACGCCTCAGGGCCCCAAAAGTTAACTGCGACAGCGGCGGAAGTTATGCGTGCCGCATTGAGGCCGATGGCGACGGGGATCGCGCTGAGAATCAGCAGTATCCGGCGTAAAGGTCCATGCAAAAAGAGATAGCTGATAATGCAGGCGAGGGCGCTCAGCGCAAACAGGGAATGGAGGCCCGCGCAGGCCTCGGCCACCTCCAGCACGGTGTGGTGCAGGATTAAAAGGTTGCCCTCCCGCAAGACGGAGATTCCCGCTGCCTGCAGCATGTGTGCGGCCAGTACGCTTGACAGAAGCTGCAATTGAAAGGTCAGCGGCAGATAAACCAAGGCCGGGAGGGGCAGGGCCAAAAAGAGGAGGCCGAAAGGAAAGGCCAGGCTCCGCATCGCGTGGCGCCCCAGCAAGGTGATAATGAATCCGGCACTCACGATCAGGAATGAGAGGCGTGACAAAAAAACTATGGTGGTCAGGTCGCCGATGACCAGCAGGGCGCACCCTCCCAGCACCACCGGGATTCCGGCGGGATCAGGACAGCGCAGCGGCGCAGCGAGAGAGTGGCGGTCAGCTTCGATTCTGCGGTAGCCAAGATAGCCCGCGACGAAGGGCAGCAAAAGCGCGAAAGAATAGCTCGGGTCGGTTTCGAGCTCTCTCATCCAGTCGAGCAAAATTTGAGCATAGAGCGGCAGCGTCAATACAATGGACACCGCGGCCAGGATCAAGCATCGGTGCCGCAGGGGGCCCAGATACGACTGCCAGGGGCGGGGGGGATTGAATGAGTACCGCGCGCCAACGTTACATGGTTTCAGCGAATTTGAACTCTCATCGATCATCAGTGAATAATTAGTACTCGTTGACGTATTGTGTGTCAATCAGCAGTTTATGTATCTTAAGCTTGTGTATTTTCGCTAATGGCAACCCGCCGGATGGAGATGCGGTCGATCGCGACGACTTTCGCCTTGCGGTGCTGCCTCGATTCCGTACATGCGAGACCGTTCCTGCTATCTTCGCGCGAACCGGAACGAGCAGAAAAGATGAACATTGCCACTTTCTGATAAATTCAGTATGTAAATATGTCTAGTTGCGTTGAATTTGAGATAAATCCGCCAATGAGCAAGGTTGGAGATTCTCTAGCTTTATCTATTGACACCTGATATATCCATTGGCGTTGAAGAGTGGGGGTGGCTGGCGGTCGGGACCCAGGTGGACCGACGAGCGTATAGTTTTTGAGCCGCGACTTGAGATCCCATGTCGGATGGGCCAGCGGACGCTCGTCCCCAAGCCACTTGTGGGAAGGGCTGGGGCTGGCGAATACGGCGAGCGCAGCGGCTGGGGCTGAAAGGTCGTTAATGCACCGGCTATTGGGCCGCGCCGAATAGATGCTGGCGTCACCTCGTGCTTGCCATCGGCAGGCGAAGACGGCCACTTTGATTAAACCCACTTTGATTAAACCCACTTTGATTAAACCCACTTTGATTAAACACGGTTCAGTCTGGAAACTAACCTGGGGGCGTATGAAGCGTAAGAAGCCAAAACTCACGTGGGTTTTGATTGATCGCAGCGGCGGTACGCTCACACGGCCGGGTTGGTTACGCGGGTTGATGACCAGGGCCGCTTCATGCGCGATTTTTCTGGGCTTGACCCTGACGGTGTCGGCATGTTTCGGAGGTCCCCCGCTGAAGACCCGGGTGGTGCCCAACCCGGCAGCGGCGGCCGAGGTGGGGCCTTACAAGATCGGCCGCGACGACGTTCTCGATATCCTGGTCTGGAAGCAGCGCCAGCTCAGCGGCCGGATTCGCGTCGCCAGCGATGGCACCATCATGCTGCCGCTCATCGGCCAGGTGACAGCAGCCGGTTTGACCACCGCCCAGTTGCAGACCGAACTGGCGACGCGCTTTGTTCGTTTCGTCAACGCCCCCAAGGTCACGGTGCGGGTTTTTGATCCGGCCAGCCGAGTCTTCTATGTGCTGGGCGAGGTTGCCAAGCCCGGCATGTACAAGCTGATGTCAGGTGAAGTGCTTTCGCAGGCGCTGGCGGCGGCCGGTGGTCCAACCGAGTACGCGAACCTGAGCAGGGTCAAGATCATCCGGCGCAGCGCTGATCAGCAGACCGAGCTGACCGTCAACTATGGTGATGTGCGCGATGGCGATCTTAGCGCTGACGTTCCATTGCGGCGCGGCGATACGATTACAGTGCCGTGATCACCACACGCCGTATCGTCTGCTGCCTGATCTTGCTGGTGCTGGGGGTAGCGCGTGGGGTCAAGGCCGCCGAGATTTCGTTATGGCCGATGGCGGAACTGGACGAGATCTACGACAACAACGTGAAACTGACTCCAACGAATCGAAAAGGCGATTTCGTGACGGCCGAAACGTTCGGCGCCACGCTCGAGGCCGATACCGCCGCCCGCAATTTTTTCCTTACCTATGAGACGCAGATGCTGGAGTACCTGTCCTATCCGGGACTCGACCGCTTTGGAAAGGACCACGCGGCCAATCTGCGCGATAACGAGAAATTGTCGGCCGCCACCACGCTCTCGATCTCGGATAGTTTTCTAGTGGGAAACGCGGCGAGCAACGGCATCCTGGTCAATGGCGCGACGCCAATTGGCACGCAGATGATGCAGTCGCTGTTCTACCAAACGTCGACCCTCAGCAACGACTTCGCGATCGATCTGTCTTCGCGCTACAGCGACTCATTTACTTGGACGGCGGATATTCATCAGCTTGTCTTCACCACCCTGTCTGGTTCGTCGTCCTCATCCGGCGGCAGCGGCTACTTCTTCGATGAGGGCGGCGCGTTGGCGGGTGAATGGAATCTCCCGGAACGGTTTGAAGCCGGCATCGCCTACCAGTTTGACGATTACCGCACCAGCGCTAATTTACCGACGAGCCAGACGCACTGGCCGCAGGTGCGAATGGGATGGGGCGAAAAAACGCCATTCTCAATTCTGGCGCAGGTGGGGCCAGTGATTACCAACAGCTCTGCGGGTTCTCTGCTGACGTCCGGCCCCACCGGTGGAGTCAAAACCACGACGGTGCCGGCGCAGACCACGGCCGATGTCGGCTATATGGTGAGCGGTAACTACCGTGACCGCAGGCTGACCATCACCGCCTCCGCCGCGCAAGAGCCCGGATTTGGGGCCGGGTTTAGCGGCGTGGCGACCGAGCAGGTTTACGGCCTGTTGATCAGCTACAAGCTCAGCCGGCGCGCGACGATCTTTGTCAACGGTAGCTACTACACGATCAGCGCGGTCGGCACGTCAGCGGACGCCGCGATCTATTCCGCCGGTATAACTTATCGGCTTAACGAGTATCTGGCCCTGAGCGGGAACTATCTGGGTTTTTCGACCACCGCCAGCGGTCCGGCGGTGGCGGGGACGCTGGTGGCGGTGCCGGGGAAGCGGTCGACGGTTAATTTGCTGCAGGTGGGCATTACGCTGGCGCCGCCGGCGCTCAAGTGGAGGCTCTAGGTGAACGACGCTAAACCTCTCAGTCTTACGCCTTACCTCGACATAATTTACCGGCATCGGCTTTCCGCGGGGTGCGTGCTTGGGCTGGGTTTGGGCACTACGCTTTGCCTGATGCTGATGCTGCCCGACGTGTACCGCTCGACGGCCGTGCTGGCGATCGAGCCGCCGCAGGTGTCGTCCGCCTATGTCGACGTGGGTGATGCCACCGAGCGCCGGCAAAACCTCAACGTGTCCGATCAGCTCGAGGCGCTCGCGCACCAGGCGTTTAGCCAGCGGCGGCTGGAAGAATTGATCCGAACGTTTGGATTATACGGTAAACGGCCGGGCCAATCCCTGGAAGCTGCAGTTCGATACATGGGGCGTCATATCGATCTGGTGGTGCCGCAGGACGCCATACTGTATGAGAGCGCACGCACGGCGCAGCAGGCGCCCGACGTGCTTAAGATCTCGTTTGAGTATGGAGACCGCAAGACCGTCCAGCGGGTGACCGAGCAACTGGCCAATAACTATATCGACGAAGGTTATCGTGAGCGGATCGAGCGGGCGGAGAACGCCACGCGGTTTCTCACCACGCAAGTGGTTCGCGCCAGCGCGGAGCTGGCGGCCAAGGGCAGGCAGCTTCAGGAGCTGGAACGGCGCTATGAGGGCAGCCTGCCGGAGGAGTTGGAGCCGAACCTGACGGAACTGGGTCGCCTTCAGAACCAGCTGAGCCTGATCAACCAGCAACTTACGACTGCGCGTCTCAACCCGCTGGCCGTGGGTCAGCCGGTTGCGTTGACGCCGGAGCAGGAACTTACGGCGCTCGAGCTTAAGCTCGCGGCGCTTCGCGCCGAATACAGCGACGAGTATCCGGATGTTATCCAACTCAAGGAGCGCATTGCGAATTTAAGACAGCAGCTCCGCCGCGCGCGCGGATCAAGTTCCGGGTCTTCCTCCGCCTCCGACCGCGGCGATTACCCGGGGTCGGCGCAAGCTGCGCTGGAGCGCCAGGCTGCGATGCTGGCCAGCCAGATTGCCGCGCTGAACGCCCGGATCGCCGCCACTCCAGTGCATGGGCAGGAGCTCGATGCGATCAGGCGCGATTATGATGCGCTGGACACTGAGTACCATAATCTGCTCAAAAAGCAGCTGGGGGCCCAGCTGCATCTGACCTTGGAACAGCGCCATGAGGACGGGCGTCTGCGGCTGCTTGAAAATGCGGATCTGCCCAGAGGTCCGCTGAGGCCAGATCGGGCCGCGATCGGGATCCTGGGCGTGGTCTTCAGCCTTGGTGCCGCACTCGCATTTCCGTTTGCGCTGTACTTCACCGACACCTCCTTCAAGGAGCCCGCAGAGCTGCAGGGCGAATACGGGCTTTCGGTAGTTGCGATGATTCCGGAGCTGGAGCTGCCGGCTGAGCGCCATAGTGCGCTGCTGCGGGCGGCGCTGGCGTCATCGGGCGCGATGCTGGTGATCGCGGTTGCAATCTGGGCCTACACCAATCTGCTGTTTTAACGAAGATGGCGGTCTACGAAGCTTACTATCACTGCCGGCGCGAGCCATTCAGTTTGAGCCCCGATCCGGGCTTTCTTTATGCGTCGGAGCCTCATCGTGAAGCGCTTGCGCAGCTTCGTTATCTGGTGCGGGAGCGCAAGGGCTTTGCGGTGGTGACGGGTGAAGTGGGGACCGGCAAAACCATGTTGCTGCGGAGCCTCATCGAAGCCGTGGGGTCCGGGGTTCAGACCGGCTATGTTTTCAATCCGCCGCGCACGATCGGTGCGCTGTATGACGCGATTGGCGATGAACTTGGAATCACGCTCAACGGCGCGGCCAATCCAGCGGCGGTGCTCAACCGCCATGTGCTGTCAGTCTATGAAAAGGGCGGCACGGTGGTGCTGATCTTCGACGAGGCGCAGTCGCTAGCCACCGAATTGCTAGAAGAGATTCGCCTGCTGACCAATATCGAGACCGCCAGCGCCAAACTCACGCAGGTGATACTGGCGGGGCAGCCCGAATTCGATTTGATGATCGACTCGGTCGAGTTGCGCGCGTTGCGCCAGCGGCTGGTCTTCCGCTATGCGCTGGGCGCGCTCAGCCCGGCGGACACCGTGCGTTATATCGCCACCAGGTTGGGAGCGGCGGGGGCCGAGCGTTCGCCGTTCACGCTCAGGGCGTGTAACGCAGTGCATCGCTACTCCGGTGGGGTTCCACGGCTGGTCAACGTTATCTGCGACAACGCGATGCTAATTGGTTATGCGACCGAAAGCCCGGCCATCGACGAAAAACAGATCGCGGAAGCGGCGGCAGATCTGAGGCTCACCGGGGCGGCGCCGGCGGTGTTGCGGGCGGGCCGGAAGCGGCGTCCAGGGGCCAACGCTGAGGCGGCTGGTCACGGCCGATCACGGCGCCGGCTGATCTATGCTGTGGTCTTTACGTGCGCCGCGCTGGTACTGGGGTTTGCCGCGATCCTAATCATAACTCAGCCGGATGGAGAGCTGGCGGTGCCGCTCAGCCGGATGCGGGGCAGGTTCCACAATGCGCTGCAATGGCTGGGTGAAAGCGCCCATCATGTGCTGGATAACGAGGGGTACTGATATCCTCCAAATCAATAAGCCGGGAGCGCCATGAGCCGAGTTTATGAGGCATTAAAAAAGGCCGAACGCCTGCGGGCGATCGCACCAGCGCCTGCTGCCTGGACTGGTGAAACGGCCGACTCCGATGAAGCGGGGCTAGCGGCCAAAAAGCCTGAAGCGGGCAGCGCGCCATCCGCTGGCGCGCAGGAGCTTCCGCTGCCGGAGCCGGACGCAGGGCTATCGAAAAGCGATCATGGGCCGAGGTTGGTGGTCGGGTGCCGGGAGTATGCGGCCGCGGCCGAACAGTTCCACGTCTTTGGCCGAAGACTGCATGACTGGGCGGTTAATCATGATAAACGCACGTTCGCGATTACGAGTGCGCTGAGCGGGGAGGGCAAGAGCTTCATTGCGCTCAATCTGGCGGTCAGTCTTGCCCGGAGCGGCAATCGTGTCATTTTGGTGGACGCCGACCTGCGCGCCCCTTCGCTCCATCGCTTTTTCAATCTGGCCGCCATGAGCGGGCTGGTCGATTATCTCGAGGGCGACGCCGACTTTAACCGCTGTCTGCACCCGACCGCGATTGAGAGATTGTGGCTGGTCCCGGCCGGTGGCACGAGCAGAGAGCCAGCCGAGGCTTTAGGGGGGGAGCGGATGCGTGAGTTCATGCGGGAAGCCCGCGCGATGGTGCCCGCGTCGTATGTGATTATCGACACTTCAGCGGCTTCAGCGGTGCCGGAAGCTCAACTGGTGGCGCGGCAATCCGACGCCCTGGTGATTGTGGTCGCGGCGAACCGGACACCGCGCGAGATGGTCCGACGGACTATCGAAAACGCCACCGGTACAACCATCTTCGGTATCGCGCTCAACCGCTTCGAGCCTCCGCGTTCGACGGTCGTTCACTATCCCGACAAATACACCTGGCCGCCAAGGTTGTAAGCAGTCTCTGCACCCGGCTGTATAACTTGTGAATTGGCCGAGCTATTTCACGATTGCGTCTTGCGCATAACTTGATTTTTATGACCTTTTACTACGTCTTGCTATTTTTAACCCGGTTCCATTCGGACCCGCGCGCGGGCATGCCGTTGTTTAACGCAGCGTTCGTGCCGGTGACACCGGTTAAAATAGCTGGATGTTTAACCGTTTTTGCGGTCCTGGTGATTCCACGACCAAAGGACGCGGTGCCGCGCCGCAGGAATGTGCTGGGAGTGGTGTACTTTGCATTTGCGGCAATCCAAATACTCGAAGTAGCGGTCTTCAGGCTCCCAATGCCCGCAGATTCGTTGTCTGCGCTGGTATCCTTCGGTCTGTTTCTGATTGCGACGCGCGCGCTCGTCAGCACCGAAGAGCGGATGCGCAAAACTGTGCGAGCGATGATTCTGGCCTCAGCCTTCGCGAGTTTATGGCTTTATAAGCAGCATTTTCTTCAACATTTCGCGCGTCCCGACGGAATCGAGGGCGATTCCAATTATGAAGCGCTGACGCTGGTCACCGGGATTCCGCTGGCGTTGTGGATGGTGCGGTATGAAACAGACTCCTGGTGGAAACGTATCGGGGCGGCATGCGCAGGGTTTATGGTGGGCGGCATCTTGCTAACCGAATCGCGTGCAGGCCTGATCGCAGCCGTGGTGATGGGTCTGGCCGCGGTGGTGTTGGCTCGGCGAAAGGCGCTCACGACGGCCCTGCTCGGTATCACAGTAGCAGCCGGAGTTGTGCTGGCTCCTGCCGGCTTGGTATCTCGCTTTCATCACATCACGTTTGAGGGCTCCGCTACCAATGGTGACGAGGCCTCGAGTCGTATTCACTTCGAATTACTGAAGGCCGGACTTGCGATGATAGAATCGTATCCGCTGACCGGAGTTGGACTCGAGCGCTTCAAGGCGGTCGCACCGGATTACAATTCCAACCTGCTTAAGGTCGCCGGCCGGCGCTTTATCGCACATAACACCTATGTTCAGATAGCGGCCGAAACCGGACTCCCAGTGCTCCTGCTGTTCATGGTGCTAATCACCTTGGCCTTGATGAATTGCCGCGCGGTGCGGCACCGCGGGAATGAGCCGCTGGCCCAGATGGCTACGGCGATGCAACTTGGATTGATCGGATATAGCGTTGCCGCCGCGTCGGTCACCGCCGAATACGTAACCACGCTATGGATCCTCATTTTCCTCTCACAAAATCTTCGTGAGATCGCGGCCGCGTTTTCGGCGCATGATTCCCAGCGGCCGGTCGAGGTCGCAAGCAGGGCGATCGGCACAATTGGCAGAGAAAATCGCAGGGCCGTAGACATCTTACGTTTACAGAAGGTGGAGGGGAGCGCCGGCGGTTTCGACGATATAGGCGGCGCTGGCGATCAGCGCAGGAACATGACGTCGCAATGAGACTGATTTTCTTTATCGCAGTGTTCTGGCTGGCCTACGTATATGCTGGATACCCGGTTTTGCTGGTTATCTTGTCCATGCGGAGGCGGATTCAGCCCCTGATGGATCAATATTATGAGCCGCCGGTGTCGGTGCTGATCGCCGCCCGCAACGAAGAGCAGGATATCGGATGGAAGATCGCTGAAACGCTGGCGTGGGATTATCCGCCAGAGAAGCTTGAAATTCTGGTTGCGTCCGACGCATCCGAGGATTCCACTGACGAAATCGTCCGCGGGTTTTGTGGCCAGCGGGTGACGCTGACTCGGATAGATCGGCGGGGTGGGAAGGCGCGCGCCCTGAACCAGTTGGCGCCCCTGGCGAAGAATCCGATTCTCTTTTTTACCGATGCCAATGCTCACATTGCACCGCATGCCCTACGCCTGCTGGTGCGACAGTTCGCCGATCGGCGCGTCGGGTGCGTGACCGGTGACTCGCGAACGATCAAGGAGATGGACAGCCAGGCGGTGTCAAAGGGCGCCGGTGTTTATTGGGGCTATGAGTCTATTCTAAAGCGCCTGGAGAGCCGCCTTGGTTCAGTTCTGGTCTGCGACGGCGCGATTTTTTGCATGCGCGCGGAGCTTTATCAAGAACTGCGCCCGGAGCTGGCGAACGACCTGGAGATTCCCATGCTGGTGGCGGCGGCGGGCTACTGGGTGACGCATGAACCGGAGGCTTTGGTGTTCGAGCGTGACACCACCTCGCCGCTAGAGGAATTCAAGCGCCGCCGAAGAATGTGCGCCCAAGGCATGTTGGCGATGTTCAAATTACGCGGTGCGTTCCATGGTTTGCGCGGTTGGCAGTTTGTCTCGCATAAGCTGTTGCGCTGGCTATCGTTGATGCCGATGCTGATGGTGATGGTTGCCGCAACCGCACTGGCTCCGGGCTCCGCTTTCTTTTCGTTAATGGTAGCGCTCCAGGCGCTCTTTTATGGATTGGCCGGACTGGGGCTGATCATGGGGGTGGCTGGCCGCCCAGTGGCCGGGGCATTGGCTGTTCCTTTCTACGTGGTGCTGGGCGTGACCGGAGCGCTGGTGGGAATTGCGGAGTCGTTACTCGGCAGACGATTCGATATCTGGGACATCCCCAAGCTGTCGCGCGGCCCGACGCCGGAGGCCTCTTCCAATTCGCAGGAGATGCTATGACATCTGAGAATAGCGAAGCCATAAGCCGTCATTGTGTATTTTCGATCGACGTGGAGGACTGGTTTCATATTCTCGATCTGCCATCCACCCCGAACCTCATCGAGTGGGATCGGCTCCCCTCCCGGGTCGAGCGTAACTTCCTGCGTTTGCTGGATCTGGCGGCTGAACATAACGTGCGCGGCACCTGTTTCTTTCTCGGCTGGATTGCCGATCGTCACCCGAATCTGGTGAAAGCAGCGCGTGAGCGCGGTCACGAAATAGCGTCTCATGGATGGGCGCATCGCCTGGTGTCGGAACTCACCCCCAAGGAGTTTTACGAAGATGCCAGCAAGGCCAAAGAGGTGCTTGAGCAGATCTCAGGCTGTAGGGTGCTTGGCTACCGGTCAGCCGGGTTCTCGCTCTCCGAGCAGACCGACTGGGTGTTTGATGAGCTGTTGCGTGCCGGGTACGTGTATGACTCGTCCGTATTTCCCGCCTGCCGCGCTCATGGCGGATGGCGCAACGGCCACTACGCTCCTTACGTGGTGGAACGGGATGCGGGGACCTTGCTTGAGTTTCCGATGTCAGTCGAGAAGGTGTTCGGGCGTCCTTATTGCTTCTTTGGTGGAGGTTACCTTCGACTGTTTCCACTTGGCGTCATCCGCAGGATGACGGCGGAAGTTCTTCGGCAGGGCAGGCCGGTCATCTTTTATGTTCATCCAAGAGAGATCGATCCCGAGCAGCCGCGCCTGATGATGAGTCCATGGCGGCGGTTCAAGAGTTACATCAACCTGTCAACTACCGAAGACAAGCTGCGCGCGCTGCTGGCTGAATTTGACTTCGTCACTTTCGAAGAGTTGGCGGCAGAAAGCTTCCCGTCATCGGTCAGTTCGGCGATCAGGCAGCCGCACGCAACGGTTAATTCTGCGGATCTGAAATATGCATATTGAATTAGCGAGCAACCGTGAGTCGTGGGACGCGTACATAGATTCCGCGGCACCGGAGAGCCTTTATCACCGCTGGGTCTGGCGCGAGGTGATCCAGGAGACCTTCGGGCATCAGCTATACTATCTGGCTGCCATGCAGGATGGCCAGATTTGTGGTGTGTTGCCGCTGGTGTGGATACGCAGCCGGCTTTTCGGAAATTCGCTGGTCTCGATCCCGTTCTTCAGCTACGGAGGCGTGGTTGCGGACAGCGATACGGTGCGCGAGAGCCTGCTCTCGAGCGCGGCGGAATTGGGAGGTGAACTTGGCGCGCGCCATATTGAGCTCCGACAGGGGGACCAGAGTGCTATAGCTTGGCCTATGTTGGCTTCCAAGGTCACGATGGAAATTCATCTCCCAGCTACTGTCGATGAATACTGCAACCAATTGAGTCCTAGTAGAAGAAAGAGACTTCGCTATAATCTTAAGCGCGGATTGCGTGCTGAATGGGGCGGTGAGGAAAGCCTGCCAACCTTTTATAAAATATTCGCGATTAACATGCGGAATCTTGGTACACCGGTCTACCCTAAGGCATTTTTCGAAAACCAGATGCGTTCGCTCCGCGATAACATTAGAATCTTAAGCTTATGGGATGGTGCGAAACCGGTTGCCGCCGCTTTTGTGACGGCTTATCGCGATACGATCGAGCTTCCATGGGCAGCGTCCCTTCCAGAGTCAAGAAAAAAGGAAGCGCCGATGCTTATGTACTGGGCGCTAATTGAAAAGGCTATTATCGAGGGGTTTCACACGGTTGACCTCGGACGTTGCACCCCCGGGGGGGGCACCTACGAATTCAAGCAGCACTGGAATCCGGTCGAGCGGCCGTTGCACTGGTATTACTGGCTGCCGGGCCGGGCTTTAATACCCCAACGGGACAGTGCCAGTCTCAAGTTAGCAACTAAGGTATGGAAACGGCTGCCACTCGCGATTGCGAACGGTCTTGGCCCGAGGCTGGTGCGCTCGATTCCATGAGGAGTGAATGAATACTTTGAACTCCGATCAGGCCGGCGGATCGCCAATTGAGCGCGTGAAGCGTCTGCACATTTTTGTTCTAATCGATGCGCTCGGTTGGGAAATCATCAAAGGCCGTCCGTTCCTGAATGACGAGCTGCCGTTTCGCCAGCCGCTCGAAACGGTGCTGGGTTATAGCTCGGGCGCAATACCGACGATTCTAACCGGTCTGGATCCGGCACAGACCGGCCATTGGAATCTCTATTATTACGATCCCAAGGGTTCGCCCTTTCGCTGGCTACGATGGTTTGGTTTCCTGCCCGAGCGAATTCTCGATAACCGCGTCTCGCGCAAGCTCATCAAGGAGCTGGGCCGGCGGGTGCTCGGGATGGGTCCGCTGTTCGAGTGTGGTGTCAATCCGACGCTGCTGCCATTTTTCAACTTCGTCGAAAAGCGCAACATCTATGCCGAGGGTGGCATCCCCAATTCAATGTCGATCTTCGATCGGTTGCGCGCACAGGGAGTTGCTTATCGAGCTTACTCATATCACCGGTTGTCAGATTCTCAGATCGTCGAACAGGCGTGTAGTGATATTCAGTCCGGCGCCGCGAGTTTCTTTTTCCTTTATCTGAGCGAAATGGACCATTTCCTCCATAGCCAGCGTGACGCGCCGCAACGTGTGGCGGAGCGCCTGGCCTGGTATGATCGGCAACTGCGCGAAGTGTTCAGGGTTGCGGCGCGCGAGGATCCGGAGATGGAGTTCGCGGTATTCTCCGATCACGGGATGACGCCGGTGCACTCGCATTACGATTTGGTTGGAAAGATCGAACGGCTCGGGTTTTCGATGCCCAGGCAGTACCTGGCGGTGTATGACTCGACCATGGCGCGCTACTGGTTTTTCGACGCGGATGCGCGCCGGGCGATCGTTGCGGAATTGGCGCGTACCTCATGCGGCCGGATTGTGGACGATTCGGAGTTGGAGCGGTTGGGCATACTTTTCCCTGATCGGCGCTATGGCGAGGTGGTGTTTTTACTCGATCCCGGATGGCTGCTCGCGACCAGCGACTTCAACGGGGACGGCTGGCGTCCGGTGGGAATGCATGGCTATCACCCGTCGGATTCGCAGTCCGACGCAATCTTTTTGAGCAATCAGCGTCCGGGTTGGCAGATGAAGACGATCGCCGACATCTACCCCTGTATGGCGGAAACGATAGGGCACCGATGAGTATTGATCGGCGTATTGCCGTGATGCATTTCGCCAGTACGCCGGTTCGGGGTGGCGCGGAAGAGCACATGCTGATGCTGCTCACCCATCTGAACCGCGAGCGGTTCAGGCCGCTGCTCGCGGCGCCACCGGGTCTTATTGAATTGCTGCGTCCCGACCTGCCGCACGATGTAGAAACGATTCCGGTAGCTCTGCAGCGTGCGGGCGATCTGGGCGCCGCCTGGAGTTTCGCGCGCCAGATCGTCACGCATCGAGTCGATATTCTGCATTCGCATATGTTCCAGGCGAGCCGGCTCGCGTCGCCGCTCGGATGGCTGGCGCGGGTGCCGGTGATAGTGGAGACGCCCCACGTGCGCGAGCATTGGCGCAAGGGTTGGATCAAGGGAAGCTACGTTGTCGATCGCCTGGTGGCGCGCTTCGTGACTGCCTTTATTGCCGTTTCGGGGGCGAATGGCGAGTACCTGCGAACGGAAAAAGGTCTGCCGAGCACGAAGGTGTTCGTCATACGCAACGGTTCTCCGATCGAACGATTTGACCCCGAGCGCGCCGCGCCACCCACCTTGCGGATGAAACTGGGCCTTGATCAACACGCGCCGGTGGTGCTGGTGCTTGCGCGGCTGGAACCGCAAAAGGGCCACCGGGTGCTGCTCGAGGCATGGAAGTCGGTTGCGCAAGCATATCCCGCCGCACGTCTGGTGTGCGCCGGCGACGGCGTGCTCCGTGCGGAGCTGGAGGCGCAGGCCGCTGCGCTCGGGATTGCGGGCTCGGTTTCATTCGTCGGCCAGCAGTTAAATATACCCGACTGGCTCGCGCTCGCGGATTTCACAGTCTTGTCATCCTTCTATGAAGGTCTTCCGCTCGCGGCTATCGAGTCGTTGGCGGCCGGCCGTCCGGTGGTTGCGACCGCGGTGGACGGCACCATCGAGGTGGTGCTGGACGGCAAGACCGGCTTCACGGTTCCCGCCGGCGATCCGGTGGCGCTTGCCACCGGTATCTCCCGAATGCTCGCCGCGCCTGAGCTGGTACGAAGTCTGGGCCGCGCCGGGCGTCAGTTTGTGCTGGAGCATTTTAGCCGCGAGCGGCAGGTTCGGCAGACCGAGGCGTTGTACTTGGGGGCCTGGTGCCGCCGCCGCAGTGGTCGGCGTGGTGTCCCCGAGTCGGGCAGGCGGGCCACAGGAGGAGACGAGCAGGGGTGGGCGAGGCAGGCCAGGTGAGCGCCGCGACGCCGATCATTTCAGTAGGCTACGATGCGCAGGTGGCCGAGACGATCGCCGAGCTTGCGGCCGCCGCTTTTCCCGCAGGCCTGCGCGCGGTGGTGCTGACCGGAAGTCTTGCGCGGGGCGAGGGAACCTGGCTGCGCGACAGCTCGCGGGTTCGGTTGGCAGGTGACGTCGATGTGTTTGCGGTCTTCAATGATCGCGCCTGGTTGCCGCCACCTGATCGTGTCGCGCGCCTTCAGCGCGAGATGGAGGATTGCCTTGGCTCGGACGGGATTGAAGCGCACATCGGCTTGAGCCCGGTTCGATCCGGCTACCTGAGCCGTCTTCAGCCGAATATTTTTTCGTACGAACTGACTACTCACGGCAAAGTGGTCTGGGGCGATCCCGGCATTCTGTATCTCGCGCCCGCTTTCGCGGCTTCCGACATTCCGTTGGATGACGGGTTTCGGCTGCTGATGAACCGGATGATTGAATTGCTCGAAGCGGTGTGTACGGCTGACGCGCCGGTTACTAACGCGCCGGTGGTTCGTTACCGGGCGATGAAGTTGTGGCTCGACATGGCGACCTCGTATCTGCTTTTTGAGCGCCGCTATGTCCCGACCTATGGCGGGCGCGCTGCGCGCCTGAGCGAACTGGCGGCGGAGCCTTCCACGCGTGCGCCGATTCCTCTCCATCGATTTGCAAAGATGGTCGCCCTTGCGACGCGGGGAAAGCTCGCCGAATCCGCGGATCTCAAAAGGCGGGAATTAGCCGATCTGGATACGCTGATCGACGACGCGCACTCGCTGTGGCGTTGGGAACTCGAACGTCTTACGGGGAGTGTCGCGAATGATGCCGAGTTGCTGCACCGATGGATCGTTGCCGAGCCAATCTCCGCGCGGCTGCGCGGGTGGGCCGGAGTCGTCACGCGTTCCGGAGCCGCACGCACCATCGCTCAGATACCGGGTTGGATCGGCCTCGCACGCAAGGGCTCACCGCGCCGTCTGATCTACGCCACCGCCAGCGAGCTGTTATTCGCGCTCCCGCGTCTGCTCGAAGAAAGCGTAGCTTCGGGTAGCGACTCGCGGTGGAGCGAATTGCGCTGCGGATTGCCGATCGTCGACAGTCCTGATTTGCTGCCCTCAGTGGACGCATGGCGCCGTTTGAGTCGCGCCTTGGCCTATAATTACAACTGTTTCCTTACCCCAACCCGGTCATGAGCATGACAAAATCTCCTCTCGTGAGCGTCGTGATTCTTAATTACAAGCGCCGTGAGGCACTGGTCAGGAGCCTCGATTCTGTGCGGCAGCAATCGTATGAGAATCGCGAGATAATCGTCGTGGACAACAATTCGGAAGACGGTATCCGCGAGTTTCTAGTTCCCTACGCACCCGAAGCACGGCTAATTGAACTAAGCGAGAACAAGGGTGCCTGCGGCGGCCGCAATGCCGGAATTCGTGCCGCAAGGGGTGAAATTATCATAACGTTGGACAACGATGTTGTTTTTGAAGGGCCCCGCGAGATCAGTAAAGCGGTCGAGACCTTCGAGCGTCGGTCCGATATTCACGTCCTGGCCTTTCAGCTCTGCGACGAGCAAACTGGTGCCGTGCGGGTTCGCGAATGGTGCCATCCGCGGAGCTTGGCCACTTACGGCGAGACTGAGTTCGAGACAAATTATTTCATTGAAGGCGCCTGCGCAGTCCGACGGGAAGTGTACGAGAGCGTCGGTTTATACTACGAGCCGCTGTTCATTTACTGCGAAGGATGGGACCTGGGGCTCCGGATTATCGACCATGGCTTTCGAATTCTCCATACACCACGGGTCCGTCTACGCCATCTGATGTCGATGGAAACGCGTACGCCTGAACGTCCTTACTATATCTTCACGAGGAACTATATTTGGATCGCGTACAAAGACTACCCGATTTTTTCGGGTGTGGCGTTCGCGACTTGGAAACTCCTGATGATGCTGTATTTCTCGCTGCGCGCACGCCATCTGGCCGCCTACCGGCGCGGATTCAGGGACGGCTGCCGGGGACTGGGGCGAATCCGGCACGAGCGCACACCGGTTGGATCCGGAACACTCAAATACCTCAAAGAGTTGGAAAGATGGCGTCCCTCATTGTGGACGCGCTTTCGCCGTCATCGCGAAACCATCCAACTGTGAGGCCTAAACTAGTGGCCTGTAACAGTCGCAATGGTAGTGCCACTCGCGGGGCGTGAGATAATAAAGTCAGCAATTTAATGGGACCCGGGACGTTACCAGGATGTACGGGACCGATACCAATGTCACTGTTACGGGCCACTAGAAGAGCGGCAAGGGATATGTAGCACCACTTGGTGGCTGCGGTTAGCCTGCCGGTGGTCTCAACCGCGCTAGGTGCCGAGGGTTTGGCCGCTCAGCCTGGTGTTGAAATCGAGTTTGCCGAAACTCCGCTGGAGTTCTGCTCGCAGGTCACCCAATTACGCGATAACTGCTCGCGATGGCGCAAGCTGTCGATCGCGGGCCGCAAGCTGGTCGAGGCCCGCACGACTGGGATGCCATTGGCGCGGAGCTGACAGATGTGTACCTTCCGTTTCTGCGGTCCGATGGTAATGGAAAGTCTGCTTAAAGTATCAGTGGGTCTCCGATTTAGTCTTGAAAGCTAATGCTGTAGAGGATGCTGGGAAGTCCGAGATGAGTGTGTGTGAAATAAGCAATCGAGATTACTTTATTCGCTTTAATCGCTGGTGCCACAAAGCGTTCGAGGTGCATCCTCCAGGTGGAAGAGCCCTGCCTATAGAGGGGTTGCGCGCGTTTGCCGTTCTTCTAGTCTTTGCGGTTCACGATCATGCTCTTTTTTCGAACTTTGCGCCACGCGGGACCCTTACCTATCGAATCTCGGAATTTGGCTCTGCCATTGGAAATGAGGGCGTCGACATCTTTTTCATCATAAGCGGTTACCTTCTTTATGGTGCTGTGCTCCGCAAGCAAACCCCGTTTTTCCGCTTTCTTGGGCGGCGATGCCGCCGTATCTACCCGGTTTTTCTGACCGTATTGCTGATCTATCTTGCAGCGGGCATCGCAATTCCGGGCCTGAGTCATGTCCGCTGGAACACACCGCACTTTTTCGCTATTTTGGTCGAGAACATTCTCTTTTTGCCGGGAATTTTCCCAATCGTCCCGATCATTCTTGTCGCATGGTCATTGAGTTACGAATTCCTGTTTTACCTTGTGATGCCAATCGCAGTGGCGGCGATGGGGATGCGCGCTTGGCCTCGCTCTCGGCGGGTGGGCTTCTTCATTGCGCTTGTTGCGATCGAAGCATTGCTCGATGGGCTGAATTTAATTGGCCATCTTCGGATGGCAATGTTTCCGGTCGGGATGCTGCTGTACGAGACAATTGACTCGAGAATCTGGGAGGGCCTCCTTGTTTCAGCGGGAGAAGCCATTGCTATCATGGTCTTTTGCATGGCATCATTTCTCGTCGCTTGGCTGGTTGTGGATCGGAGCGTGCTTCTGACATTGCCCGGATCCGGACACTGTATTGTTATATTGCGGCTTGCGATTCTTGGAAGCACCGTTTTCCCCGTGATGGTTTTTAGCCTTTGCTTCGATGGGGTACTTCGCCATTTTTTCAGCTTGGCGCTGATGCGGTGGATCGGAAACATAAGCTATTCCTTCTATCTTTTTCATGGCATTTCAATGCATGTGCTACGCGATCTGATGCGAATGGTCTTGCCTTCACACTTTTTAGTTTCAGTCGTCTTATTCTGGGCGCTAATGCCGGTCGTGCTTGGTATCGCGACCACGCTTTCGGCGGTGTTGTTTCTGGTGATAGAAAAACCTTTTTCATTATCGATGTCGTCGTCCGCAAGCAAACGAGCTGAAAGCAGCACCGACGCGTTGTCGGCGCCACCCGATGAGGCGTACCAGTCGACGACTTGAGCTGAGATTTTAATCCTTTCAAACGCACAGATGCAGACAAGCTCCGACTCTACTGCCGGTATGCTCGGAAAACTTCCCGAGCATCAACGCCGCCGCATCCTTTCTGGGATGCGCTGGACCGTTTGGCTTTCCGCCGTCGCGATCCCGTTTAGTTTGGCGACCAATTTTTTGCTCGCGCGGGTAGGCCCGGAAGTTCTCGGCGTCTACGGGTTGCTTGGCGTTTATGTTGGGCTTACAAGCGCGTTTCTATACTTCGGCGGCGACAGCGTAATAATGCGGTTTATACCCGAATGCCGCCACGAAGACCGGGCGTCATTTCTGGTTTCATACCTGCTAGTGATTCTGGCCGTGATGAGCGGCTGGCTAGTCTTCGCATGGTTCTGTCCGGCGGCGATGCGCCTGGCGCTGGGCGCAACGGGCGGTAATCGGTTCCATTTCCAGATTCTGTGCCTTGCAGTGGTGCCGATTACCTATGCGATGGTCATTGCGTGTTTGAAGGGAATGCTGGAGATTAGCGTCGCCCAGATGCTTGCCAAGCTATTGGCGATTACGTCGCTCGTCATTTATGCGGTGCTGTACATCTTCGATCGTTCTCTGCTGGCCACCCATCCGACCGCGGTCATTTGGAGCATTTTCTTAGGTATCAGCGGCACGCTGGCCGCTATCGGGGCTGTCAGAATAGTCTGGCTTTGCCGCTCGCCGAGCCCGCGTTGGTTCCTGCCGGCTGGATTCTGGCACTATTCCTTTTCCACTCAGCAGGTGAGTCTGACTTCTTTTTTTGCGGCAAGGCTCGATTATGTATTAATCGTAAACTTTGGAGGCGTAAGGCTGCTCGGCAAGTACGTGGCGGTCATGACGGTGGCGACGATCGTTCGGATGGTGAGCGGACATTTCATGGACACGCTATTCCCGTCGCTTACCAATACTATCGCGGCGCGCAATTACGCGGGCGCTGCGCAGGTGTTCACATTGCACGTGCGGATATTGTTCCTGGTCGTCACCGCAGCGAGTTGCGCGGTCATGGTGCTGGCGGTACCCGCGACGACGATACTGGGACCTACGTACGCATCGCTTGGAGGTCCGGTCATTTTCATGTCGCTATGTTTTGGGCTTGCGAGTTCGGGTGCTGTCGGTGGCACTGTGCTGTCCAGTATCGGGAGGCAGCAGCTTGCGGTGTGGACCAGCGTTCTTAATGTTTGCCTGTTTGTTGGTCTCTTTCTGGCGATGTGGCCGCGCTGGAATCTGGTAGGCGCCGTGGTCGCATACGGGATGGCCCTGGTTATCTCATACGTGATCCTAATGGTCGTCGCGCTGAAAACGGCGCAATTCTTGCCTTCAATCTCGGGCTTGTGGCTGAAGTCCGCCGCCGTGCAGGCGATGGTCTCCTTCATCGCCATTTGGTGGATTCCCTTGGGGCCCGCCAGCGCGATTGGGGTCTGGCTGGGTGCGATGATGCTGTTTCTCTGGCTGGCGCAATATGACTGGCCTGAACTCAGGGGATTGGCACAAACGTTTCTTCCCAGTCTCGCGGGGCGATTGGCAGCGAGCCCTGAAGAATCCATTACGGGGCCAGTAAAGGCACAGATTGTATCCCGCTGAATCAAAGGCGAATAAGAGACGCACAGGAAACACGCAATGATCAGCGAGGCCATTTCAACCGGCGCGGGAATGGAGGTCGTTGATCCTGGCTTTCGAGCGGTTGGCCGCCTTGGACTGCGGGCCCTTTTTGCGATGCCGGTCGGTCTCCGAAAAAGGTTTCTATTCGGGAAGTCTGCAGTTTGTTTACCGCTTCAGAAGCTTCTGGTCAGGCTCCTTGGCGGAAAGTTCCTGGTACAAACGCGGTTTACCGAGGGCCCGATGCGCGGGAAATCCTTCGCCTGCTGGTCGTCAGAGGCATATTTTATGCTCGGGAGCCACTACGAGTGCGATGCACAGCGGTTGCTGATGGAGATTCTACGGGCGGGAGATGTGGCGTACGATGTGGGAGGCCATGCCGGTTACATGGCACTCTTATTTTCAGCCTTGGTCGGGGCCAGTGGAAAGGTTTTTACCTTCGAACCGTCGCCGGTGAATTTTCCACGGGTTCAGTGTAACGTCGAGGCGAATGGACCGTCTAATATCACGGCGGTGAACGTTGCCGCTTCAGATCATGAAGGCGTGGCGATGATTGACGAGCGTAGCAGTGAGAGCGCAATTGTCGAAACTACCGCCGGGCACCCCGATCGCTTATCGCGGGTTCAGACGATGCGCCTCGACGACTTCGCTTTTCGCGACGGCAACCCACCTCCCACCTTTATCAAAATTGACATCGAAGGCCATGCCGGTCCCGCACTGGAAGGAATGAGGCATATCCTCGAGGCCGCCCATCCTAAGATAATCTGCGAGCTTCACAACACCGGCGAGGAGGAGCAGGTCATGCAGATTGTGCGCGCTTATCAATATCAAGTGTCCTCGATCGATCCGGTTCACAAATTTCCTCGCCGTGTGCTGATACTTCCAGAGTAATGCACAATATCTACACGCCGCAGATTTCGCCCGTCACCGTTATCATCCCGACTAAGAATCGGCCCCATAATCTCCAGCTTGCGACACGAAGTCTGTTTGCTCAGACGTGTCATCCCGGCTTGCTCATTATCGTCGACCAGAGTCCGGATGATACGAGCCGGTTGTGCGTGGAAGCGGAACTCGCTGCCGCAAAAATCGAGCGCGGCGCGGGATGGAACCTTCAATATGTCAGGGATCCGGCTATCTCCGGCGCCGCCGCCGCCCGCAATCGTGCGATGGCGACCGCTACCGGCGATATCTGGCTCTTCCTCGATGACGATGTGGTGCTTGAGCCAGACTTTGTCGAGCAGTTGCGGGCCACCTATCGCGATTATCCCGAGGTCGGCGGGGTTTCCGGGATCATCACCAACTACCAGCGTCCTTCGCTAGCTTTTCGTCTCTGGAGTGGATTATTCATGCGTGGACCATTCCACGACGAGCGCCAGCCGATCTACTGGAATGCCGATCGGTTGCGCAACTCACCGCCACTGCGGGTGCGCGGATTCACCGGAGCTTCGATGAGTTTCCGCGCGGACGTGATCAGGGGTAAGCGGTTCGACAAAAATCTCCACGGCGTTTCAGACGGAGAAGATGTCGATTTCTGCATCCAGCTCGGGTCCGCAACCAGGCTGCTGATCGCTCCGCGCGCCCGCCTGGAGCATCGCCACAGTCCCATAGGCCGCTTAGGCGATCACTGGCTGCGCCGCCATGCGCGCGGCAACTTGTTCCTCTATCGTAAGAATTGGAATCGAGGTCTTCTGAATAAACTCAGCTACAAATGGCTTTGGCTGGGCTATTCGGCGGTGGCAACAGCGGCGAGTTGCCGGCGGCTCTCGCTTGACCCGTGGCGTGCCCTGCGCCTCGGCGCGCGCGAAGCCTCGAACGCGCTTGTCGGCGCTTCGTGAATTTCCATTGCCCAGGTCGCTCGCGTTATTTCCTTGACCGAACCCTGAACCGCCGCGCTTGAGTCTTGATGGTCGCTAGCACCGACTTGTTTGCAGCCTTGACGGCCGAAATAAAATCGCCGTAATTGTCGGCTTCGCCGCCGGTCGGGTAGCCCCACTGGTCGTTGCCGTCGCCGCCGACGGTTGCGCTTTTACCGTCATAAGGATTGTCGTGAGGGGTGAGCAGTCCCCAATTTGCTTTCTGGCTATCCATGTCGTAGAGGCTCCACCAGTTGAAACCGACTACCGGGTAGCTGCCATAGGCGGTGGTTTTGGCATTCACCATGGCGTTGACCATGCTTTGGTAGCCGGCGCCGCGGTCAGCCTGGGTCGCATAAGCGGGGTTGGGGGTTGCGGAGGCCGATTCGGCGGAATCGGGCAGGGCGTAAAATCCACTCCAGTTGACCCAGGGGCGATCGCCCAGGTATTGAGCCGTGAAATCGATTCGGGACTGCTGGTCCGTGCAATTTAAACATACCGACGCCGGTATGTTTCCTATGATCGGCAGGTCAAGGTACTTCGCGGTTTCAGCAAGGACTTCGCGTGGCGGTGGCGCGCCCCAACTGCCGACTTCCATCTGCAACATCACGCCCGGCGCATAGGTGTGAAACTGCGCCGTTTCGACGCTGAAATACTGGTCCAAATAATGGGTGTAGAAGCTGCTCATATCCGCCTGCATGGCGGCGGTCTCGGCCGTGGGGAAGGCTGCGGAGCTGCCGAGGGTATGGGGATCACCGACCCAGCATGGACTGCTGCCGCGTGCGGGACAGGTGCCATTCTCATCCAGCAGGCCGGTGCCAACTCCCCATCCTCCAGCCGCGCCGAAGGTGGAGTAATTGGCGCCCCACGCGGTATTGAGGGCAGCGATGTTCCCGCCATAGCGGTTCGAAAGCCAGTTGGCGAGTTCCTGTTTGGTGTAGACCGTGGGGTCGGAATAGGTTACGCCCCAGGTGGAGTTTGAGGTCTGGGTTGGAGCGGTAACCAGAGTTATCCAGGCGGCGTTAGGGGCGTTGTATCCAGGCGAAAGCACGCCGGTGTTCGCGACCTCGGCGGTGCTGAAGTCGGGTCCGGCATCGAGAAACCCGGTCTGGTCTGATTCGTCGATCGTGACGTAAACCAGGTACGGGCTATTAGCTTGGTTGAGGGCAAGATGCAGTCCCCAGGTGTCATTTTTAAGATTGTTTCCAACGCACGCACTAAAGTTCGGATCGAAGTAATCGCCAAAGCCATAGCGATAGCCGGTAAAAGCCGATCCGACGCCACCCATCATATCCTTCAGGGCTGAAGCGCCGCATTCACCGCCGCTGTTTATAAAGGCGTAGCGTGAAGTGAGCTCGCCAACTGAAAATGGCAGCTTGACCGGGATAGTATTGGTGGAGTTGGCCCAGGCGGGATCGGGGGTGCCCGGCCACAACTCGGTTAAGGCATATTCCGCGATCGTATTGAACCCCCAGCTCTGAATCCGCCGCACCTGTTCGAGCGCCCAGTTGGCTTCCCAGCTCGATAGTGGGGCAGCGTACTTTGACTGGATAAAGCTGGTTTCACTGCTATTGACGTTTGCGCCCATATCCCAGACGCCCTTCAGAAAGAAGCCGTTGCCGGCGGGGTCGCAGATCCACCACCGGTTCCCAATCTTCTCCGTATAGAAATGACGCTTGGGACCGGTCGGACACCGTACGCTCGTCGTCCCCCCGTATTTATCAAGACGTGCCGATGCCCTCGAAGTCCGGTGATGGCCAGTGCGAACGGTTTTCGTGCGTTTGGCGTGGCCAGACCGAGGGGGAGTCGAAGATGATGATTGAAAGCAGGCCGGAAGACCCGCCAACGAAAGAACGCCAAGCGCCAGCGCCAAGGCAAATATCCGCGAAGGTCGCACTCCATTAATCCCCGCTGCATATCTATCAGCGCGAGACCTGGTATGCCAAGGCGCCCGAAGAGAAAACTGTACTACTTCGCGGTGGCGTGGTAGCCCAAACGCAAGCGACCGAACCGCCAGTCAGCTTTAATCAATGGTGTTCACAATTTAGCGACATTTGTGGTTTCGTGAGCCCTTTCTTCACGGTGTGGCGATCAGTGCTGGGTAAACTCCGATGTTCGTACTCTCGACCGCCGAGATAAAATCGCCGTAATTGTCGGCTTCGCCGCCGGTCGGGTAGCCCCACTGGTCGTTGCCGTCGCCGCCGACGGTTGCGCTTTTACCGTCATAAGGATTGTCGTGAGGGGTGAGCAGTCCCCAATTTGCTTTCTGGCTATCCATGTCGTAGAGGCTCCACCAGTTGAAACCGACTACCGGGTAGCTGCCATAGGCGGTGGTTTTGGCATTCACCATGGCGTTGACCATGCTTTGGTAGCCGGCGCCGCGGTCAGCCTGGGTCGCATAAGCGGGGTTGGGGGTTGCGGAGGCCGATTCGGCGGAATCGGGCAGGGCGTAAAATCCACTCCAGTTGACCCAGGGGCGATCGCCCAGGTATTGAGCCGTGAAATCGATTCGGGACTGCTGGTCCGTGCAATTTAAACATACCGACGCCGGTATGTTTCCTATGATCGGCAGGTCAAGGTACTTCGCGGTTTCAGCAAGGACTTCGCGTGGCGGTGGCGCGCCCCAACTGCCGACTTCCATCTGCAACATCACGCCCGGCGCATAGGTGTGAAACTGCGCCGTTTCGACGCTGAAATACTGGTCCAAATAATGGGTGTAGAAGCTGCTCATATCCGCCTGCATGGCGGCGGTCTCGGCCGTGGGGAAGGCTGCGGAGCTGCCGAGGGTATGGGGATCACCGACCCAGCATGGACTGCTGCCGCGTGCGGGACAGGTGCCATTCTCATCCAGCAGGCCGGTGCCAACTCCCCATCCTCCAGCCGCGCCGAAGGTGGAGTAATTGGCGCCCCACGCGGTATTGAGGGCAGCGATGTTCCCGCCATAGCGGTTCGAAAGCCAGTTGGCGAGTTCCTGTTTGGTGTAGACCGTGGGGTCGGAATAGGTTACGCCCCAGGTGGAGTTTGAGGTCTGGGTTGGAGCGGTAACCAGAGTTATCCAGGCGGCGTTAGGGGCGTTGTATCCAGGCGAAAGCACGCCGGTGTTCGCGACCTCGGCGGTGCTGAAGTCGGGTCCGGCATCGAGAAACCCGGTCTGGTCTGATTCGTCGATCGTGACGTAAACCAGGTACGGGCTATTAGCTTGGTTGAGGGCAAGATGCAGTCCCCAGGTGTCATTTTTAAGATTGTTTCCAACGCACGCACTAAAGTTCGGATCGAAGTAATCGCCAAAGCCATAGCGATAGCCGGTAAAAGCCGATCCGACGCCACCCATCATATCCTTCAGGGCTGAAGCGCCGCATTCACCGCCGCTGTTTATAAAGGCGTAGCGTGAAGTGAGCTCGCCAACTGAAAATGGCAGCTTGACCGGGATAGTATTGGTGGAGTTGGCCCAGGCGGGATCGGGGGTGCCCGGCCACAACTCGGTTAAGGCATATTCCGCGATCGTATTGAACCCCCAGCTCTGAATCCGCCGCACCTGTTCGAGCGCCCAGTTGGCTTCCCAGCTCGATAGTGGGGCAGCGTACTTTGACTGGATAAAGCTGGTTTCACTGCTATTGACGTTTGCGCCCATATCCCAGACGCCCTTCAGAAAGAAGCCGTTGCCGGCGGGGTCGCAGATCCACCACCGGTTCCCAATCTTCTCCGTATAGAAATGAGACTTGGGACCGGTCGGACACTGTACGCTCGTCGTTCCCCCGTATTGGTCCAGTCCTGTCGTGCTAGGCGAGGCGGTTGCGGTGGGAGTGGCTGTTTTAGTGGAAGCGATCGTCGGCGTTGCAGTTGGTATCGGTGTAGGTGTTGGCGCTATTGTCGGCGTTGCAGTTGGAGTCGGCACCGGCGTCATGGTTGCGGTTTGTGTCGGGCGGGGTGTCGGTCTCAACCTGGATTTTGTAATTCGAAAGGGACCGGTTGCGGCAACTATCCGGCCACGGTCAAAGGCTTCAGCAGTAACAGTATAACTGCCGATCGCGACGTGTTTCATCCAGAGAGCCGCTGGAAATTCTGTAGTGTCTGGCCGATAGAAATGACGGCGGACTACGCGATTGCGGTCGTTGCGGGCTTTAACGACCACTAAATATCTTCGGTGTGGAACCGCCGGCGGACTGATGATTGTGATCGCTGCCTGAATTTGTTCGGGGCCGTTTGCAGCCAGCATGCCGTCGGTAGGATAGACCAGAGACATTTGTAAAATTGGAGCAGGCGACGTGCCGGCAGCGGATGTTTGGGCCAGGCGCCCCGCGGATAGATCATCGGCCAACGAGATATTGATCAGACCTGGAACAAGGCCGAGAGCAGCCGCAATAGTTATCGCCAATCGAAAGTTCGGTGATGCCAAGTTTATTATCCCCCTGCACCCGAAGACGGCCCGCCGCGCGGCGAAATTGGAGCGGGTGTGCCGCGAACAGCGCACGGTCGTCTCGGGAGGTCGCAATGTCGGAGGGAGCAAGGCAAATGCCAGGGACATCGATGGAGCGCGTAAAACACCACACGCCAACAATGCTAAAAAGGGCGTGTTAAAAGATTGACGGTTGACCGCTTGGGCACTTAAAACAGTAGCGGGCGCGCTACTGCACGTCGCTCCTACGCAACGGCAGTCGCGAGCCGCTTTTGGAATCCCGGGGAATCACTGGAGGTGTCGAGTTTCAGCCACTTGATACGGCGGCCTGGCAAAAAACGGTTTTCGGCGTGGTGAGGCGGCAGATACCGATGGAAGTAATGAGCGCCCATTAGCAGTCGCCGCGCCGCACCTGTGGACTGAATCAGGAGCGCGCAACGCGGGTCAAAGCGCAGCCCGGCCGCTGAGCGCAACGGTGTTCTATGGCAACCCTTGCGAGCGCTGATAGCAGCACGAAAACTTGGGGGTGCGCATTCTAGCTCACGCTGCGCTGCGAGCGACGAAGACTTGATTCAAAAAGATGGGAAAATCAGAGCGGCAGATTAAAACATGATAGAATGTGCAATATGTTCTCGTACAATTTTATATGCGTCTATATACATCAGTAAGCTTGCTAAGGATAAGGTAGCGCGCCTCAATCTCCGTCCTCGTCAGAGATAACAATCGGTTGAGTGAAAAGCTTTCGACCGCAAAGGAGGCGACGACGCTGCCATAAAGGATGGCCCTGCCTAGCGTCGCTTCGGTCACACACCCTCCTTTTGCAAGGTAACCCATGAATCCGCCCGCGAAAGAGTCTCCCGCGCCGGTTGGATCGATTGCCTGTTCCAGCGGATAAGCCCGCGCCGAGCATACGGATGCGCCTGAAAATTTTAAGATCCCCAATTTGCCGCGTTTTACTATCACGGTCTTGGGTCCCATCTTCAGGATCGACTTGCCTGCCTTAAGCAAGCTGGATTCGCCCGACAGCAGGCGCGCCTCCTCGTCATTGAGCATGAGCAGATCGACCCGTGACACAACTTGTTTTAGTTGTGCGCCGGAGTTTTGGATCCAATGAGTCATGGTGTCGGCGGCGATCAGCCTGGGGTGGTGAACCTGGGAAAGGACATGCGCTTGCAATTCTGGCGCGATATTTCCCAGAAACAGATACTTGCATTGCCTTTGTTCAGGAAGCAGGTGCGGAAAGAAATTGGCAACAACGTTAAGGTCGAGACTGAGAGTGTCGCGGTGGAGCAGGTCCGCATGATAGCGGCCATGCCAGCGCAAAGTCTTACCTTGCAGATGCTGGAGGCCGCGCAGATCGATGTCGCGTTCGGCGAGGAGCTGGCGCGATTCAGATCCGAAGTCCGACCCGACCGCCGCTACCAGGCTTACCGGTCCGAACAGGCGCGCGGCGACCGAAAAATATGCCGCCGAGCCGCCGAGCACGTCGTAAGCATTGCCATTGAGGGTCTCGATCGAGTCATAGGCAATGGCGCCGACCACTAAAAGGTTCATATGGGAAACGGGGTTCTATCTACAGATCAGGCTGGCGGGACATCCGAGATTGAATTCATCTCCAGGTTCACGTCATCAGTAAGAAGGCCGTTTTCGACTACCGTTTGAGTGTCAGCGTAATCCCTTATGTCTGTTCAGAGAGGATAGGCGAATTCTTCCTGGCGACGTAACGCTACGGCTCAGGCCAGTAGCAACATGGTATAGATCTCTACGTTACAGGAGACTGCGATCAAGCAACCGCGTGATCAATTGGCTGATGGTGGTGATGGAGCTGAAATTCGCGGGAGTGATATCGCCAATGGGGAGCTCGATGCCGAACTCTTCTTCGACCAGCAGAACAAGTGTGACCAGATCGAGCGAGGTCAATCCGGCCTCAGTTAGTTTGTCGTCAGGGCAAATGACTTGCGTGGTTGGGCGCTCCTTAAACATTCGTTGCACGATTGCGGAAACCCGCTGTTCCGGCTGGTGATTCGAATCGACCGTCAACGCTTCACCGCAGTGGCGCATGAGTATTAAAAACCATAATAGATGGGTGGAATCAAGCGAGCGGTCCGCCACCAAGAAAAAGTGGTGCCAAGGCCTGAATGCCAGTTGAGGTAAACATGGCACGTTCGCGGTCTTAAGAAATCCGTTTGCCCGGATCGGTATTTAAGGGGTTCGCAGGTGCGAGCGAGGGGATTCACCATGGCAAAGTTTTTCAAAAGCGATCGGCGACGGCCGCTCATACTGAACCCTGACCAGCGTGCTTCACAATCAGTGTTCGGCTTGGAGCGCGATGAGGTGCACGTGTGGCATGCCTCGCTTGACCTGCCTGAAGGGGCGGTTTCAGATCTGGAGAGATCACTTTCGCTCGATGAAAGAGAAAGGGCCGCTCGATTCAGGTTTGCAGCCGACCGGCAGCGGTTTGTCAGCGGACGCGGGCTGCTGCGATTATTGGCCGGCGCCTACCTTGGGTGTGCACCTGCCGCCGCGCCGATCGGGTATGGTGCGTTTGGTAAACCCTATCTGGCGATGCGCTCGGGACCCGAAGCGATCGCTTTCAACCTCTCCCACGCGGGAGCGCTGGTGGTGTTCGCTTTCCGGCGCGGTCACGCGTTGGGGGTGGACATCGAACAGCTTGATTGCAGGCTCGATGTTAGCCAGATAGCTCATCAATACTTTACCGCGCAAGAGACGGCCGACATCATGGCGCGGTCAACTCAAGAACGCTACCTACGCTTTTTCGAGTTCTGGACGCTCAAAGAGGCGGTGGTCAAAGCCCTGGGAAAGGGCCTGACGTTACCGCTGCGCGAGTTCGATGTCTCCGCCATTGGTGAAGCGCCGTACCAAGCCCAATCGTTATGGCTCGGGCCTGCAAAGCTATGTTTGTCGGTGCATCAATTCACGCCAGCTGCTGACTATGTCGGCGCGCTGGCGGTCAGTGGTGGCGCCGTTCGATTGGTCCATCTGGATCTGCGCTGGATGCGGCCGCAGGGCTGGGAAATTTCTCCCTTCCATTCTCCAGGCGGCATTGGGTGCTACAGCTAGTGGCCTGTAACAGTGACATTGGTATCGGATTAGTGTATGATAAGGGATGCC
>JADEYI010000707.1_pt1 | contig 38183 bp, 36 predicted proteins | sample 8542331 | NCBI WGS metagenome assembly JADEYI01 (sample SAMN16510988, study PRJNA670497) | mine drainage metagenome | isolation source: biofilm near Copperflume 1 | place: Germany: Marsberg coppermine Kilianstollen | collected 2018-02 | reverse complement strand
TTCCGCGGACGCGGACACCACCGGATCAGGGGCGGGACGAATTTTCGAGGCTAACGGCCCGCACCGCCCGCTACCGAGACGTGGAGGAGGTGGCCGTCCTCCGAGTTGACCCGTTCGAGGTGGAGACGGCGGCCGTAGACGGTGACAAGAGCCAGTAACGCTGACGCGAACAGGAGGCCGGCGGCGATGTTGAGGGAGATGTTGAGGCCGCGTCCGAAGGCGCCGTAGGCGGCCGAAACCACCTCGTTGACGATGTGGGTGATGGCCGGGTCCTTGGCCACGGCCGACTTGGCCCCACCCTGGTAGGTGCCGGTGGTGACCGCCGATACGACGAGCGACTGGTAGGACTTGGGGATGCCGATGGCCGTGAGCCGCTGGACTAGATTGACCGTGAGCTGGCCGTTGACGATCGAGCCCAGGACGGCCACGCCGACGACGGCACCGAGCTCCCGGAAGGTGTTGGTGGTCGACGCGGCCATGCCCGAGTGCTTGGCCGGGACCGAGCCCAGGGCGGCCGAGGTCACCGGGACCATGGCCATGCCCACCCCCACGCCGGCGAGGAACATGGTCCATCCGATCTGGGCGATCCCCGCGTGGGGGCTGATCATGACATTGGTCAGCAGGATGCCGAGCCCGGCGAGCAGACATCCCACGGCCATGGGGATGCGCGGCCCCCACGCTGCCACCCAACGGCCAGTGAGCAACGAGGCCGCCACCATGCCCACTGCAAGGGGGATGAAGTTCAGGGCCAGGTTCAGTGGCGAACTCGACCCCACGACCTGGAGGTAGAGCGCCACCATGAAGAAGATGGCGAAGGTCCCGAAATACACCGTGAAGGCGATGATGCTGGACCCGGCGAACGTGGCCCGTTTGAAGTAACGGACGTTGAGCACCGGGTTCTTGGCCCGCAATTCGGCCCAGACGAAGGCAATGGCCGCCAGCAGGGAGAAGAGGAAGAGGAGGTCGATCCACCAGGTCCGGTAGCCCTCGGTCTCCCCCAGGATGATGGCGAAGGTGAGGGACCCGAGGGAGAGCGCACCGAGGAGGAAGCCTGGGATGTCGAAGCGGGCCTCGACCGGGTCCGAGCTCTCGGGGAGGACGACAGCGGCACTGGTGAAGGCCAGCACGCCGAAGAAGACGTTGGCCCAGAAGATGGCCCGCCACGACCAGCCGAAGACCAGAAGGCTACCGATCAGCGGTCCCAGAGCCAGCCCGAGGCTGGACACGGCGGCCCAGATCCCGAGGGATCGTGCCCGCTCCCCCCGGTCTGGATAGAGGTGCCGGATCATCGACAGCGTCCCCGGCTCCGACGCCGCGGCACCGACGCCCATGACAACCCGGCCGGCGATCAGGACGTCGGTGGTGGGGGCGACGGCTGCGATCACCGAGCCGGCGCAGAACACCGCCACTCCGGCCAGCATCACCTTCTTGCGACCGAAGAGATCGCCCATGGTGCCGAAGCTCAGCATGAGCCCGGCGAACGTCAGGGCATAGCCGTTCACCACCCACTGGAGTTGGCTCACCGAGGCATGTAACTCGCTCTGCACGTTGGCCAGGACGACGGTGACGATGGTGTTGTCGAGGAAGGTCAGGAACAGCACGAAGAGGAGAGTCGCCAGGGCCAGCGACCGGGACCGGGACTTCCCGACCGTGGCGAGGAACCTGGTTGCGGGAGCGGTGGTCCGCACGACTTCGCTCATGCATGCTCGACCCTACAGGCCCTCATGGTCCCGGGTGGCCCCCGATTCCTTCCGACGTGGGAGACATGGGCAGGACTCAAGTCAAGCCCTTTGGAGGGGGATCGCTCCCGGACCGATCGCGAACCGCTCACGGTATCCTCTACCCATGCCAGATGATCGGATCGATCCGTCGGTGCCCCCGAGCGGGACCGGTTGTGTCGAGTGTCTGGCGTCCGACGGTTGGTGGCTCCACCTGCGCCGCTGCGCCAAGTGTGGCCATGTGGGCTGCTGCGACGCGTCCCCCAGTCAGCACGCCAGCGGTCATGCCCAGGGCTCCGGCCATTCGGTGATTCGAAGCTTCGAGCCCGGAGAGGACTGGTTCTGGGACTTCAGCGCTCAGCAGTTCTATGAGGGACCCGCGCTGGCCGCACCCGAGTACCACCCGGTCGACCAGCCCACTCCGGGGCCCGAAGGTCGGGTGCCTCCGGACTGGCAGCGCCATCTCCACTGAGTAGCTGTCGTGCCCAGCTGCGGCTAGGTCACCGACCCGGGCCAGCGGGCATGTCGCAGGTCCACGCGGTCACCGCGCATCGGAACGCCTTCGCGCTCCAGGCGCCCGAGCTGGGAACGGCCCATGGCGACGGTCCCGTCGGCGCGCACCACCCGGTGCCACGGGACGTCTTCGGGCGTCGATGCCAGTACGTGCCCGACGAGACGCGGCGCAGCGGGGTCGATGTCACCGTAGGTCTGAACGAAGCCTTTAGGGATCGCCCGAACCCGTGCCAGGATGCGCATGGTGCGCTCGCCGGGATTCAGCCCCTGGCGTCGCGTTGGCACAGTGTCCTTCTTACCGGGACGCCTCAACGGAGACTGGGGTCCGTTCCGCCTCGAAACAGGGCGACGGCCTCCCAGCAATAGCGGGCAACGACCGATCGGTACGGATGGAACGGCTCGCCCAACTCGACCAGGTCCTTGGGGTGGGGTGGCGGATCGATGCCCCAGGCCAGGCCGTAGCCCTGCCGCACGCCCAGATCGTCGACCGGCCACACATCCAGCCGACGCAGCTCGAACATCAGGTACATCTCCGCCGTCCACCGTCCGATGCCCCGCACGGTCACGAGATCGGCAATGACCTCGTCGGCGCTTCTCGCCCGTGAGGCGTCGAGGTCCACGGTCCCATCGAGGACCTTGGCGGAGAGGTCCCGCAGCGATGCCAGCTTGTTGGCCGAAAGGCCAGCGGCCCGCAGTTCGTCGTCGGGAGTGGCGTCCAGGGCCTCCGGGCTGATGTCGCCCCCCACTGCGGCCTCCACCCGTCCGTGGATCGCCTGGGCTGCCGGTCCGGCCAATTGCTGGAAGACGATGGCGCGGGCCAGCGCACCGAAATGCCCGTCGGGGTTGCGCGGCCGGTGGCGAATGGGCCCGACCAAGGCGACAAGGTTGGCCAGCACCGGATCGCGGGCAGCGACGTCGGTGACGGCGTTGGCCAGCGACACCCGTGTCATCGCCCGGCTCCTTCGGTGCGCTCCGCCCGCTCGGGGCCGTCCCGCCCCTGCACCTGGCGGCAGGTGACTGTGTGCGAAGGGCTTCCCCGATGCATTGCCAGATCATGGTGCGCGACCCCGACAACATCAAGACGGTTTGGATTTCCCGAAAGGATCGCTCCCGGGCGCCAGGTGCCGGCGGGGATGGGTGGGGGCCGCTATCGGCTCTCGAGCAACAGCGCTTCGAACGCCTCCGGATGGAACAGCGATCGTGGGTTCACCGTGCGACCGTCGAGCAAGGCGGCCGGGGTCCCTTGTGGATCCTGCCGCTGGAACGCGCCGTCGATGGCGATCACCCAAGCCTCGTACCGCCCTTCGCGGATGCCGTTCACATACTCTGGGCTGGTCAGTCCGATCCGCGCCCCCAAATCGGTCAGGTCGGCAACGGTGAATCCGCCGCTCTGTTCGGCCGGCTGGTGGGCGAACAGTTCTCGGCGTAGCTCGTCGAAGCGCCCCTCTTCGGCCGCCAGGGCCAAGGCGTTGTCCGCCCGCACCGATTCAATGCCAAGGAAGCATCGCATCCGGTACTCGACAGCCACTGCTCCGGCGGCCGTCTCGCCGCGCAGGAGGTCTCCGCAAGCTTCCTCGAACTGACGGCAGTACGGGCACTGGGGGTCCTCGAACAACACGAGCTGTCGCCGCGCTCCTTCGTCGCCGACCAAGACTCCGCCTTCTGCGGTGTGAAGCGCCGGAACGGGTGTCGCCGCAAACGAGGCCATGCCATTGGTCTAGCGCAGGCCGGCGTCAAGTAGCCTCACGGCGTGCGAATGACCGCTGCCGGGGCCGTGAGCTGGGTCCGGATCGGCGTAGGGCTGTTGTTGGCCGTCGCCCCGGGAATGTTCGTGCGCCGATTCGTCCAGGATGAGGCGTCCGGCTCCCTGATCCTGTTCACCCGGACCGTCGGCGTGCGGGACCTGGCTCTCGGCCTCGGATCGCTGGCCGCCGTGCGGTCCGAGAGCACAGATGATGTCCGGCGATGGGTGCGGGCCGGCTTGATCAGCGATTCGCTCGACCTGGTGGCCGGCCTGGCCAGTTCCCGGTTGGCCGGCCGCCGTGGGGTGGCGATCGCCACGGCGACGGTCCTCCCGGTCATCGCACTCGATGCGCTCGCCCTGCGGCAGGTGGCGGACTCCGCCGACTGATTTCTCCGTTCGGGCGCCGTTTCCGAAGGCCGCTGGAGTCTGTCGGGGCCGCGTCGGCCGATCCCCAAGGTGTCAAACTTGGACCATCAGCGATGGACGGATACGGGGCCTGCGAGCCCCTTTGGTCTTCTTCGTGATGAGCCTCTTCACGAGCCTGGCCTTCTCGATGGCGTTCTACCTGGGGTTCGTGGAACGGCAGATCCGCTACAGCCGGGAAGTGGCCGCCGATTCGAGCACCTCGTATCCGCAGTTGTAGCCGGGGATGAACGTGACGCCAGGTCCGCCATGGCAGCCAGCGCCGCAGAGATACAGACCATGGATGGGCACCGGAGCGTCGGGCCAGCCCCGGGGCCCCGGGCGGAACGGACCCATGAGCTCCGGCTGCAGGAGGCCGTGGCAGAAGTCGCCACCGGTGCAGCCGAACATCAGCTCGTAGGTGTAGGCGGGGTAGTTGAACTGCCGCTCGATGAGGCCTGGGAAGTCCGGAGCCTTCGAGGCGATCTTCGCCACGATGCGGGCCGCCATCTCGTCGCGCAGCCGTGCCTGTTCCGCGTGCGAGGTGCCGATCGGGGAGTAGAAGGCGAAGCTGCTGGCCACGTGCTTTCCGTCTGGAGCCAGACCCGGGTCGCGCATGGTCGGTATGGCCAGGTTGAGCGAGGGTGAATCGGGGACCACGCCGCGGACGGATCCCTCGAAGTCACGCTGCATCTCCTCCGGCGTCCCGAAGAACGTCACGTTCTGGCGGAGGTTGCCCTCGTTGAGCATCTCGTAGGGACCGGCGTACGTGGGCAGGCCGCTGAGGGCGAAATGGATCTGGAAGTACGCCGCCCGGTGGTCGATGGCGTCGATGCGCCGGGCGAAGGCGACAGGCAGTGCGTCGCGGTTCAGCAACTGGGTGAAGGTGGCGGTGGGATCGAGATTGGAGACCACGACGGGTGCGGTCACCACCTCCCCGTCGGCCAGCGTCACCCCTTCCACCCGTTGCCCGGGGGCGACGATGCCGGCCACCTTGACGTGGCGTCGAAGCTCCCCACCGTGCTGCTCGAACAGACTCAGGAGGTGGTCGGACATGGTGCCGATGCCACCTCGCACCTTGGACATGGTCGCCTCGTTCGGCGATGCCAGGGCGAACGCGAGGCAGAGGGCGCTTCCGGCCGAGTACGGGCCCCGGTAGGTGGAATTGACCGCCAGGAAGGCCAGCATGCTGCGGACCTGGGCGTGCTTCTGGCGGTCGGGGAGGAACTGGTCGACGACGTCCATCACGCTGCCGAACATGGCGGTGCGGATGGCCTGGCGCTCCTTCTCGTTCACGGCGCACGCCCACATCTCGTCGAGCGACTTCGGCGGCTTGCGTACGTCCAGTCTTCCGATCGCCCGCGCCGGCGCCTCCGCCCACGCTGCGACCTCGGCCATGCCCAGGACGGCGTCGAGCCCGAGGGCCTCGCTGAGATGGTTGAGCAGCCGCTCGGGATCGCTGTAGAGCAGGATCGGCGGCTCACCGGATGCCCCGATGCTGGCTGACTGCACCTCGGGCTCGTAGATGGGGCACGAGGAGAAGCCAAGGTCGTCGAAGATCTCGGTCGGGATCGGGAACTGTATCGATCCGGCCAGTTCGAAGCGGTAGCCACGGGCAAGCTCCGTGGTCGTCGCCATCCCGCCGATGAAGTGGTTCTTCTCCAGGCAGAGCACCCGCATTCCACCCCGGGCCATGACCGTCGCCGCGGTGAGGCCGTTGTGCCCGGCCCCGATGACGATGGCGTCGTAGTCGGACATCTCCGCGAAGGTAGCTAGGCGGGGGCCGTTTTGTCTAATTTGACATTTCGGCTGACGGAGACATCCCGGGGAAGGGGAGTGAGTCCCCGTTCGAGGAGGGTGAGCGCGAGTTCGGTCCGTCGGGTGAGTTCGTCCAGATCGGTGTGATCCGATCGCATCCACGAGCCCAAGGCCGTGAAGGTGGCGGCGGCGATGCACTGGGCGATCACCGAAGAGAGGAACGTTGCGTCGTCGTCTTCGGGAGTGCCCTGGCGCAAAAGGTGGCGCTCGACTTCGACGGCGAACTCCGCCTTCACCCGACCGATGTGCTGCTCTACGCGATGGCGGTCGAGCTCGCGATCTCGAAGGGCGGCGATCTCGTACATGCTGGCCCGGTCGAAGGGGAAGGAGTCGATGGCGGCAAGGACAGCGTCGGTTATGGACTCTCCGGGCGGCCGGGATTCCAGCGCCGATCGGAACCACTGCAGGCTGGCGTCGTAGTCCTCAAAGAGCAGGTCATGCTTGGAGGTGAAGTGCCGGTAGAAGGTGCGCAGCGTCACGCCGGCGTCAAGGGCGATCTCCTCGGCCGATGTCTCCTCGACGCCCTGCGCCAAAAACCGTACCTGCGCGGCCCGACGAAGTGCATCCCGCGTCCGCTCGCTGCGGGCAGTCTGTGGAGGCAGGGGCACCTTACGGAGCCTACGACCCGACAGCCGACGAGCCCAGATGCTCGAATCTCTGTCGGTGAGGACCCGGGCCACGCAAGGCCAAGCAGCAGGTGGCCACGGCGAAGGCCCCGTCCTGGTGATCACCTCATGAGGTGAGGTCGGATCAGAGCCGACCCACCCTCAGGGAAGTTCATGTTCGCCTACGGAACGTCAACCCCGAGCAGTGGACCCCGGCAGAGCCAACAGCGCAACCGTCACCGGTCGTGGCATTAGGCGGTGAAGTCGCCGACGCCCTCGCGAAGCTTGCGGATGATCCGGATCAACTGCTGGAGGTCTTGGTTGTCTAGTCCGCCCAAGCCGAACTCGACCGCATTCACTGCCTTTGTGGCGCGTTTGGCCAGGCGCCGACCTTCATCGGTGAGCTCGGCCAGGGTGGTCCGGCCGTCGGTGGGATGGGGCAGACGGCGGACCAGACCCTGTTGCTCCAGCCGGTTGATGATGTTGGTGACGCTGGTGGGATGGATCATGAGGCGTTGCCCCATCTTCCCGAGCGGAAGGGCGCCGCGGCGGCTGAACAGTAGGAGGACGAGGCCCTCGTATCGGGCGAACGTGAGCCCGAAGGGTCGAAGGGCGCCGTCCACTGCGGCCAGGACCATCTGCTGTGCCCGCATGATCGAGGTCGCCGCGGCCATGGCGTCGCTCACGTCCGGATCCCACCGCTCGGACCACTGCGTGCGCGCCTCTTCGATAGGGTCGAAGTCCAGGGGTTCGGAGGCCACCGGTGGCAGGCTATCTCGGCCCGTTCCGGCGGTCCCGGGGACGGCGGAGGAGGCAAGGAAGCGAGTGCCGAGACTCGACGACGACCTGGGTCACCCGCTCCTCATCGAGCGGACGCCGAGCAGAGTGGTCTCGTTGGTCCCATCACTGACCGAGGCCCTGGCCGCCACCGTGCCTGGTCGTCTGGTGGGCGCCACGGAGTGGTGCACCCATCCCGCCGGCCTCGACGTTGCGAGGGTCCGGGGCACCAAGAACCCCGACCACGGGGCGATCGGCCGCCTGCTGCCGGACCTGGTCGTGGCCAACCAAGAGGAGAACCGCAGCCTTGACGTTGAGCGCCTGCGGGCTGCCGGCGTCCCGGTGTGGGTGACGGTTGTCGAGTCGGTCGACCAGGCCCTCCGGTCGATGCGGAGGCTCTTCGTCGACGTGCTCGGCGTTGCCGAACCGGAGTGGTTGGTGGCGGCCGACACCGAGTGGAGCCGCCCGCCCGAGGTGCCGCCCGTCGGGGTCATCGCCCCCATCTGGCGGGATCCCTGGATGGCGGTCGGATCCCGCACCTTCAGCGGCGACATCCTCGCCCGCCTCGGTCTCGGCCATCTCCTGGCCGACGCCGGAGACCGGTATCCGAAACTCGACCTGGGTGCGCTGCTGGGCACGCACCCCGATCTGGTTCTGCTTCCGGACGAGCCGTACCCCTTCTCCGCCGAGGACGGGCCAGAGGCATTCCCCGGCATCCCCACATCGCTCGTGTCGGGCCGCAGCCTCACCTGGTACGGGCCGGCAATGGTGACGGCCCGGGCCGACCTGGTGGATCGGATCAACGCCGCGCTGGCCACGGGCTGACCGGGCCGTCCCATCACCGATACCAGCGCCGGGGTTGGCCGTTCAGATGTTCCTCCGGTACGACCCGCCCACCTCGAACAGGGCGTTGGTGATCTCGCCGAGCGAAGCGTGGCGCACCGTGGCCATCAGTTCGGCGAAGACGTTGCCACCGGCGAGCGCGGTGTCCCGCAGGGCGTCGAGGGCCACCTCCCGGTCGAGAGCATGACGCGCTTGGAAGTCCCGTAGCCGGGACAGCTGCAACTGCTTCTCCTCGTCGGTGGACCTGGCCAGCTCGATGGGCTCGAGCGGTCCCTCGGCGCTCGGAGCCGTGAAGGTGTTGACCCCGACGATGGGAAGGGTCCCATCGTGCTTCTTGTGCTCATAGAGCATCGAATCGTCCTGGATCCGCCCCCGTTGGTAGCCGGTCTCCATGGCGCCGAGCACGCCGCCCCGCTGGCTGATTCGGTCCAGCTCGGAGAGGACCGCCTGCTCGACCAGGTCGGTCAGCTCCTCGACGATGAAGCTGCCCTGGAGCGGGTTCTCGTTCATGGCGAGACCCCACTCCTGGTTGATGATCATCTGGATGGCCAGGGCCCGTCGGACGGAATCCCCGGTCGGTGTGGTGACTGCTTCGTCGTAGGCGTTGGTGTGCAGGCTGTTGGCATTGTCGTAGATCGCGCACAAGGCCTGCAGTGTGGTTCGGATGTCGTTGAACGCCATCTCCTGGGCGTGCAGGGACCTCCCCGACGTCTGGACGTGGTACTTGAGCTTCTGGGCACGCTCGCCCGCTCCGTAGCGCTCCTTCATGGCTACCGCCCAGATCCTTCGGGCCACCCGGCCGATCACCGTGTACTCGGGATCCATTCCGTTGGAGAAGAAGAAGGAGAGATTGGCGGCGAAGTCGTCGACATCCATGCCCCGTGCCAGGTACGACTCCACGTAGGTGAAGCCGTTGGCCAGCGTGAAAGCCAACTGGGTGACGGGGTTGGCCCCCGCCTCGGCGATGTGATAGCCGGAGATCGACACCGAATAGAAGTTGCGGACCTGCTGTTGGATGAACCACTCCTGCATGTCGGCCATGACCTCGAGTGAGAACTCGGTCGAGAAGATGCAGGTGTTCTGTCCCTGGTCCTCCTTCAGGATGTCCGCCTGCACCGTGCCTCGCACGCTCTGGAGCACCTCCGAGGAGATGGTGCCGGCCTCCTCGACAGTGGCCGGTCGACCGTGGCCGGACTCGAATCGCTCCACCCGCTGGTCGATGGCGGCATTGAGGAACATGGCCAGGATGGCTGGAGACGGGCCGTTGATGGTCATCGACACGGAGGTCGTCGGATCGCAGAGATCGAACCCGTCGAACAGCGCCTTCATGTCGTCGAGGGTGGCGATCGAGACGCCCGACGTGCCGATCTTCCCGTAGATGTCCGGGCGCTCATCAGGGTCGAAACCGTAGAGCGTGACCGAATCGAAAGCGGTTGACAGACGGGTGGCAGGCTGGCCCTCGGCCAGCAGGTGGAACCGGCGGTTGGTACGGAAGGCGTCCCCCTCGCCGGCGAACATGCGGGCCGGGTCCTCGCCCTCGCGCTTGAGCGGGAACACTCCGGCGGTGAAGGGGAAGTGGCCGGGGAGGTGCTCGGAACGCAGCCAACGCAGCAGATCCCCGGGGTCGGTTGCCCGCGGCAGGGCCACCCGGGGGATTCGGGTCCCCGAGAGCGACGTCCGCCACAGGGTCGGGAGTTGGGAGTCTGCGCCCTCATCATCGGCCTCCCCCTCCCTGGCCAGCGACGATCGGAGCTCTTCCCACTCCTCGAGCAGGAGCCGGCCCGCCGGGTCCCGTTCCCTCTCCAAATGCGAGGCCAACTCCTCGAGGTCGCCGGTATCGATGGTGCGGTCGGACCCGAGGGCCAGGACCGCGGCCAGCTGGTCGGCGCGCCGGGCATCGCCAGCCAGCTCGACGGTGGTGCGGTGGTAGTCACGGATGGTCTCGGCGATCTCGGACAGGTAGTGCCTCCTGGCCGGGGGGATAATGGCGGATGCCTGCGTCGAGGTGCGGCTGTCCACGCGGGCGAGGACACCCGCGTCGGCGACGAGCCCCCTGGCGCGCAGCGCCTCCTTGACCCGCTGGAACAGGGCGGTGACACCGTCGTCGTTGAACCGTGAGGCGATCGTGCCGAACACCGGCTCGATGGTGGCGCTGGCGGAGAAGGCACGGTGGTCCCGACTCCACTGCCTGCACACCTGACGGAAGGCATCGTCCGCTCCCTGTCGATCGAACTTGTTGATGGCCACGATGTCGGCCAGCTCGAGCATGTCGATCTTCTCGAGCTGCGATGCCGCTCCGTATTCCGGCGTCATCACGTACAGGGAGACGTCGGCGATCTCGGTGATGGCGGCGTCGCCCTGGCCGATGCCCGGGGTCTCCACGATGACCACGTCGAACCCGGCCAGGGAGCACGCGGCCACCGCCATCGGCAGGTAGCTGGGCAACTCGGACGACGAGCCCCTGGTGGCCAGCGAGCGGAAGTAGACGTTGGGGGCCTCGATGGCGTTCATGCGGATTCGGTCCCCGAGGAGGGCGCCCCCGCCCCGGCGCCGGGTGGGATCGACGGCCAGTACGGCGATGGAGAGCTTGTCCTCCTGGTCGAGGCGGAAGCGCCGGATCAGCTCGTCGGTCAGGGACGACTTTCCCGAGCCGCCGGTACCGGTGATCCCGAGCACCGGCACCGGGCCCTGCTCCGAGCGGGCGTTGAGAGTGTCGGTCATCGCCGCATCGATGGAACCGGATTCGATACAGGTGATCCATCGGGCCAGCGCGCCATGGTCCCCTCCGACCAGCGAGTCCAGCGACGCTGGGGGATCGACGGAGAGGTCGCGATCGCACTCCTCGATGAGAACATTGATCATGCGGTCGAGACCGAGGCGCTGGCCGTCGGTCGGCGAGAAGATCCGTTGCACGCCGTAGGCCTCGAGCTCGGCTATCTCGGACGGGACGATGACTCCACCCCCACCGCCGTAGACCTTGATGTCGCTCCGTCCCACCTCCCGCAGCCGGTCGACCAGGTAGCGGAAGTATTCGACATGGCCCCCCTGGTACGAACTGACGGCGATCCCGTGGACGTCCTCGGCCGCGGCCGCCTTGACGACTGCTTCGACCGAACGGTTGTGGCCGAGGTGGATGACCTCCGCTCCCTGTGACTGCAGGAGACGTCGCATGATGTTGATGGCCGCGTCATGCCCGTCGAACAGGCTTGCCGCGGTCAGGAACCGGACGGGGTAGGCAGGACGGTGGAGTTCCGTCACCAGCCCACGCACCCCGGCCGCCGTCCGCGCTTCAGGCAGGACCGCATGGGCGAAGATTACTACAACGTCCTACTATCTGTCGACCCGGCCGTGGTCCGGTACGCCCCCTCGGGACGGGATGGCGCATCCAGGGCCGACTCCGCCCATATAGAAATTGTGGAGTGATTCGTCGATTGAATCGGTCAATGGGCAGCACTACCGTTCGACGTGGGGGAGTGTCGTGGGAGGCGATGACGGCGTCCATCGAGATCATCGAGATGGAGATCACTTCCGATGGTGTTCCGCAGTCTCGACTTCGGGCCCTCCAAGAGATCTGACGACGATCAACTGAGCAAAGGAGACGGTCATGGGCCGAAAAATTGCCGACTGCCGAGACTTCCCCAGCGACAACGGCTGCATGCTGGCGATATCGGGCGAAGCGGACGAGGTGGTCACTGCCGCCACCCAGCATGCAGTGTCCGCTCACGGGCATCAAGACACCGAGGAAGTCAGGACCTGGCTGCGGCAGAACCTGAAGGACGAGGTCCCCGCCTAGTCCCACCGACCGCCGGAACCCGGCCGGTTGGCCCGCCTCCCGGTCTCGTCCTCGGTCCCCGGGGTGCTCTGCGTTGGCTGCCGAGCTGGACATCGGTGGCGCACGCCCGGTCACGCCCGCGAGCGTCGGTGGTCGAGCGGTGTCTCGGCTCCGGCTCCCGAGGGCCCTCATCGGGCCTTCGTGCGCTAGACACGTGGGTGGCCGGTTGCGACCGGCTCGGATGGGAGGTCGGAGCCGCGCCACCTGCGTTCGGCCCACGGAACAGGGGGAGTGGCGGGACCGCATGGCACTCACGACCCAACGGGACGACGCAGAGCTGGCGGCGGGGCTGGCCCGATGGCTGGGCCGCGACCAGGCCCGGAGCGACGTCACCATCGTGAGCCTCGATCGGCCTTCCGCGGGCTACTCCAGCGAGACGGTCCTGGTCGAGATCGAGTGGTCGGAGCGGGGGGTGCGGCAAGGCGCGTCCCTCGTGATCCGGATGGCTCCGGCGGAGGCCGGCACCTTCGCTGACTACGACGTCGTGCCACAGTGGGAGGCCCAAGTGGCTGCAGCCGCCGCCGGCGTGCCGGTGGCAGACCCGGCGGTGGAGACCGACACCCAGTGGCTCGGCGCCCCCTTCCTGGTCATGCCCAGGGTGTCCGGCCACATCATCGGCGAGTTGCCTCATCGGGACCGGTGGCTGGGCGGCCTGAGCCCCTCCGACCGCGGCCGCCTGTACCGGAGCTTCATCGTCACCATGTCCACCGTGCACCGGGCCGATGCCGGCAGGGCCGTTGACGTTCCTCACCGGGACAACGCGGCCGAGATGGACTTCTGGGACGAGTATCTGATGTGGTCGAGCGATGGGTCACCGGTTCCCGTCCTGGTGAGCGCACTGCAGTGGTGTCGTCGTCACAGGCCGGCAACGGAGCCGGATCCAGTGTTGCTGTGGGGGGACGCCCGGTTCGAGAACGTGGTGTTCGGCGACGACTTGGATCCGCTGGCCGTGCTCGACTGGGACATGACCTCGATCGGCGCTCCCCAGCACGACCTTGCCTGGTTCACCAGTCTCGATCTCATCGTCAGCCGCCTCCTGGGCACACGGCTCGCCGGATTCCCGGACAGGGACGAGACCATCAGGCAGTTCGAGTCGTGCGCCGAGCGCCCAGTCCGGGACCTCGAATGGTACGAGACACTGGCCATGGTCAGAAGTAGCGCGGTGATGACCCGCATCGGGTACCTTCGCCAGCGGGCGGGGGAGCCCCTTCTCCTGCCCATCGAGGACAATCCGATCCTCGACATCGTGAAGAGCCGCATTGGATGAGCTGCGCTGCGGTGGTCGGTGGCCGGGATCCCGTGCCATCGAGTCGATGACGGACGGATGGAAATGGAGGGACTGTTGGTGGGCCTGGTGACATCGCCGCCGAAGAGGGCGCGGACGTGACCCCGGGAGACGGCCCTCTGGTCGACGCCGACGAGGCCTTCGCGCACCAGATCGTGGAGACCCACGCCCACGTGGCGCACGCCGACCGGTCGTGGACCGAGAAGGTCTGCGCCATGGCTGCCTCACGGGACGGGACCCTTCAGGTGGGCCTCGGGGTGGGCAAGTACGCCAATCGCAATGTGTTCGACGGGTACGCCAGCGTGTCTCGCGGCCAGGAGCAGTGGACCGTGCGCGGTAGCCGGCGACTCTCGGACCATGCCGACACCCTCTCGGTCGGACCGATCTCCTACACGGTGGTCGAGCCGTTCCGGCGCATCCGCTTCGACTGCCAGCCGAACGACGAGATGCCGATCGCGTTTCATTGGGAATTCGAGGCGATCGTGCCGGCTCATCTCGAAGATCGAGATCGCAGCCGGGCGAGGAGCGGGTACCGCCTCGAATCGGATCTACTGCGCTACCACCAGATCGGGTTGGCATCGGGCTGGGTCGAGGTAGAGGGGGAGCGGACGACGATTGCCGACGGACAGTGGTTCAGTACGCGGGATCACTCGTGGGGCATCCGCTATGACGTCGGCCAGGCACCCACCGACATCGAACCGGCCGGCGGTTTGATCCCGGGTGTGTCGTTCCGCTTCTCGTGGAGTCCCATGCTGCTGGAGCGGAGTGACGGCTCGCACTATGCCATCCACCACCAGCATCGCGAGCTGAGGGCCTTCGGCTACGAGGAGAGACGAATGGAGGGATCCATCGAGCACTCCGACGGCAGGATCGACCGGATCGCCGCCATCCAGAGCGACCTCACCTTCGACCCCACGAACCGCCGGGTCATCGGGGGTGCGCTCAGGTGCACGATGGAGGACGGTTCCGAGCGAACCGTCTCGGTGCGCTCCTTGGGGGACACCGGGGTGCACCTGGGCCTGGGCCTCTATATGGGCCTCGACGGACGGCACCATGGGGAGTGGCGCGCCCCGATCCACCTCGAAGGTGAATACGTCGCCGATTGCACGGACCCGGACGTCGCTCGGCGCATTCACCAGATCAGGGACGCCGTGGTTGAAGTCGACGATCCCGTGGGAGGGGGGCACGGGTGGGCGAATCTCCAGACCACCGTGGTCGGTGCCTGGCCGGAGCTGGGCCTCGACGAGGAGTCGTCCTTCCTGTAACAGACCGAATGATCCACGCCGACCCATAGGTGCTGGCGCACCTTGCACCAGGAGGAGAACGTGCCACTCAACCTCGACGTCATCGGAGCCACCTTCGAACCGACAGAGCGCTCGTGGTCCGCCTCGGACTGCCTGCTCTATGCCCTGGGAGTGGGGGCGGGTTCGCTCGACGCCGGTGAGGAGCTGGAGTTCACCACCGAGAACTCCACGGACGTGCCCCAGAGGGTGCTGCCCACCTTTGCCGCCGTAGTCGCGGCGGGCGGGCCTCCGCGGTCGGTGATCGGCACCTTCGACCCCGCCATGCTCCTCCACGGCGAGCAGGGAATCCAGCTCCACGGTCAGATCCCGCCCGAGGGCTCAGTCCGCGCCACGGCCGTCGTCACCGGGATCTACGACAAGGGCTCGGGTGCCCTGGTGGTGACCGAATCCACAGCCGTGGATGTCGCCACCGGCCGGCCCTGCTTCACGTGCACCAACGGGTTGTTCATCCGGGGCGAGGGAGGCTTCGGAGGTCCGCGGGGCGAGTCTCCGAGCCAGCCCTTGGTGCCCGATCGCCAGCCTGACCATGTGGTCACCTACGCCACCCGGCAGGACCAGGCCCTCCTGTACCGACTGTCGGGCGACCGCAACCCGCTGCATTCGGACCCTCTGTTCGCAGAGCGCGCCGGTTTCGACCGTCCCATACTTCACGGCCTGTGCACCTACGGCTTCACCGGCCGGGCGCTCTTGCACGCCTTGTGCGGGTCCGATCCCAGCCGATTCCGGTCCATGCGGGGGCGCTTCTCCCGACCCACGTACCCGGGTGACACGCTCACGGTCTCGATGTGGGTCGAGGGATCGACGGCCCGATTCCGGACGGAGAATCAGCGCAGCGAGACGGTCATCGATGCCGGAGCGCTCGAGTTCTCCGGAGAGGACGCATGACCACCTGACTGCCTCCGCTCGATGGCGCCATGGGAGCCACCCCCGCCGTCAGCTGTTGCCGCCGGGCTCAGGGTTGGACGTAGGCGTAGATGGGGTCGCCGTTGAACTGCACGGAATCGGCGGGAAGGTAGGGGCCGTTCTCGATGACCGCCAGCGTGTCGTTGGGCTCGGGCCCGGCATCGCCCTCGATGGAGATGATGGCGCCGTCGGGCCAGACCTGGGCGACGATGCCCATGTGGGTCGAGGTGGCGAGGGAGCTCGGCCCGGTTCCGAACAGGGCAAAGTCTCCCGCCGCGGGTACCTGGCCCGGACCGAGCGCAAGACCTCGTGCTGCACCCCAGTCGTAGACATCGCCGGTGAAGGCGAACCGGGGGATGGCGATGCCCTGCTGGTTCCACACCCAGGTGGCGAACAGGGCGCACCACTCCTCACAGGGTCCGTAGAGGTTGCAGAACGGGCCCAGGCCGGCGTCCGGGTTGGGCCCTACCTGGGATGCCGCCGTCAGCACGATCCCGGCACCGCCACCGGGCGGAGGATCGGCGAACCCGGTCGGGATGTCGCCCGGTTGCAGGAGCCAGTACCCTCGCCCGTCAGGGGTGGCGACGATGGCGGCGGTAGGTGAGAACGGTGGGTCGTTCGGCGACGGACCCAGAAATTGAGCATTGCCGAAGGGCAGCACGCCCGCCGTGGCCGCCACCAACCAGTAGCCACCGCCGTCGCGCGTGGTGGCGATGCCGGTGACCGAGGTACCGATGGCCTCGTTGGCCGCCGATCCGAAGAATCGGGCGTCGCCGAAGGTGAAGACGCCGCCGTCGGCGGCCACCAGCCAGTAGCCCCGGCTGTCAGTGGTGGCTGCCACGCCGACGATGGGCTGGTTCAGCCGTATCGCCCCGGTCGAACCGTAGAATTGGGCATCGCCGAAGGTGAAGACTCCGCCGTCGGAGGCCACCAGCCAGTAGCCCCGCCCGTCAGGCGTCGCCGCCATGCCCACGACGGGCTGGTTCAGCTTCAGCGCCCCGGTCGAACCGTAGAATTGGGCGTCGCCGAAGGTGAAGACGCCGCCGTCGAGCGCCGCCAGCCAGTAGCCCCTGCCGTCGGGTGTGGCCGCCATCGCAATCACCGGCGCGTTGATACGCCATCCGCCGGTGGACCCGTAGAAGGCGGCATCTCCAAAGCTGAACACCCCACCATCGGCAGCGGCCACCCAGTAACCATTGCCGCTGGGTGTCGATGCCATCGCCACCGCGGGTGAAGCCAGGCTGATGCCGCCGAAGCCTCCGCGGGTCACCGCGCTGCCGTAACCGCTCACTCCGGTGCCGGCAAACAGCGCTGCCGCTGATGGGCCTGCCAGCGCTGACGAGCGTCCAACGAGCGAAGGGGTGAGGAGCGAGGCGGCCATGGCCACGAGGGAAATGGTCAGGGCCATCGCCCGGTTCGGCCGATGGGTCCGCACAACCGACCTCTGGCTAGCTGGCACGTCGGGCAACCCAGATATCGGCCGAAGGCAGGCCGGGACAGACGACCTCGGCGGCGGACCAGCCGGCTCGGTCGAGGGAGTCCAGGAAGTACGACGTGCGGAAGCCGAGCTCGAACCAGCCGTTCTTGCGTATGGCCCAGAGCGACTCGCCGTCGAGGCGGAGGCCCCACGGTGCGTAGTAGTCGTCCTCGATCGGCTCGGCGGCGAACAGGACCCGACCTCCCGGGGCGACGATCCGATGGAGGCTGGTGAGGAGTCTCGAGTGATCCGTGCAGTGGTGGAAGCTCTCGAAGAAGAGGACGGCGTCAAATGAATCGGAGAGCTCGTCGACCATCGAGAAGTCGCCCACCATGGTGTCTACCGTGGCGTTGACTCGTGATGCCCGGGCCTGGATCAGGTCGGCGAACTGCTGGGAGATGTCGATCGCCGTCACGCGGTGGCCCATTTGCGCCAGGGCGACGGTGGTATTGCCCCAACCCGCACCGAACTCGAGCACGCGGCTCCCCGGCGCCAGATCCAAGGTCCGGATGACATGCCCGATGCCCATCAGGTGGTTGCCCACCGTCACGCCACTGGCCGTCGAATACGGGAACGGCACATCCACGAACTTGCCGAGCTCGAAGTCGGTGCTCTCGTTGCTCAGCTGGTACGGCGAGCCGTGCAGCCAGGCATACAGATCCATGACCGCCGTTCGGTATCCCTCCGAATGGGGGTCGGCGGGCAAGTCCAGCTCGAGCTCCATTCGAAACGTGGTGAAGGAGCGGCGCAAGTCGTCATCGGAGACCTCGGCCGCCTTGTCGACCTGTTCCAGCATCTCGTCCAGTTCGTCCAGGGTGCGAACGACCCTCGGGGAGGGCGGAGGCTCATGAGGCAACCAGGGGCGGACCAGCCCCTTGACGCTGTCGGCTGGTCGGGAGACGGTCAGTCGCCGGGGAAGCCGGCTCCATGCCTGCCGTGCTCTTGCCTCGACCCTCGACATTGCCAGGAGCCTACTTGCGCGCCGGGAGCCCTCATGGCCGGTCGAACGGGTTGAGGTTGGTCAGGACATGCGGGCGGAAGCACTGGCGTTCCCTTGCTCGACGGGGGTTGTTGGCTATCCTCGGCCCCATGTCCGTTTCCCATCCGACGCAGGAGCAGGTGGACGCCATCCTCTGGTTCCACTCCATCGACCTTGGTGGCGGCGTGGTGACCAAGGGCCTCTCGCAGCCCCAGATGCCGGAGGACCAATTCCCGTCGTTCGCCGGGCGCAGTGTCCTCGACATCGGCGCCTGGGACGGCTACTACTCCTTCATGGCCGAACGGCTCGGGGCCAGCCGGGTCGTCGCCCTTGACCACTATGCCTGGGGCGTGGACATGGTGGCGCGTGGCGAGTACTGGACCGAGTGCATCGCACGGGGCGAGCTGCCCGACCAGTCCCGCGACGTCACGGACTTCTGGCTCCCCGAGCTGCCGGGCCGACGGGGCTTCGAGTTCGCCGCCGCCGCTCTCGGGTCAAAGGTGGAGCCCCGACTGGCTGATTTCACCACGGTCGACATTTCCGAGCTCGGCGTCTTCGACGTGGTGCTCTATCTCGGAGTTCTCTACCACATGAAGGAGCCCCTCACCTGCCTCGAGCGACTCAGATCGGTCACCAAAGGCGTGGCCGTGATCGAGACCCTGGCGGTGCATCTCCAGCTCCTCGAGCACAGCAGCCTCATGCAGTTCTATGGTGCCGGAGAGCTCAACCATGACTTCGGCAATTGGTACGTTCCGACCATCGACGGGCTCCACGCGCTCTGTCGAGCGGCCGGGTTCTCATCGGTGCAGACCGTCGTGGGCCCTCCGCAGCCACAGGCACCAAAGCCGGAGCCGTTGCGAGCCCGAGTGGGGCGGCGGCTGGCGGGCCTGGAGAGACCCGACGACCTCTCTGCGCCAAGCGAGCTCTATCGCGCCGTGGTGCACGCCTTCGTCTAGCCGCACACTCCTCGGGGCCTGAGGGCCGCCGCCTTCGGCGCACCAGAGGACCGCGTCGCCGCCCGGGCAGACGGGCTCATCCGGACGTCTGGGCGGGCACGGTCGGTCAGTGGTCGATACCCTGAACGGCCATGGGCGCAGAGAGCGACGGCACACTCAGGTTCCCCGAAGGCTTCCTGTGGGGAGCGGCCGGTGCCGCCCACCAGATCGAGGGCGGCAATGCCAACAATGACTGGTGGGACTTCGAGCATGCTCCCGGGTCGCCCTGTGTCGAGTCGAGCGGGGACGCCTGTGACTCGTTCCACCGGTGGAGCGAGGACATCGACCTGGTTGCGGACATGGGTCTCGGCTCGTACCGTTTTTCGCTGGAGTGGAGCCGCATCGAGCCGGCGGAGGGGGAGTTCTCGACCGCGGCGTTGGACCACTACCGACGCATGTGCGCAGCGTGTCACGAGCGCACTATCGTCCCGGTCGTCACCTTCCACCATTTCACGAGCCCGTCGTGGCTGGCGGCTCGCGGCTGCTTCGAGGCGCCGGACGCCCCTGATCGATTCGCCCGGTATGTGGAGCGCGCCGGAGCCCATCTCGGCGACCTGATCGGGTGGGCCTGCACCATCAATGAGCCCAACGTGATCGGGGCCATGGGCTACACCATCGGAGAATACCCACCGGGGGTGAAGGACGACCTGGGCCGCCACCTGGCGGTCAACGAGGCGATGGTCCGTGCCCACCGACTCTCTGTTGACGCGCTCCGGTCAGGTCCCGGCACGTACCCCGTGGGGCTCACCCTGTCGATGGCGGAGATCGTGGCTGACGAGGGCGGTGAGTTCACCCGCGACATGGCAGAGGACATTCTCGAAGACACCTTCTTGCGAGCCACCGTGGGCGATGATTTCGTGGGCGTCCAGGCATACACCCGGATGCATTTCGGGCCGGAGGGGGTCGCACCCGACGACCCGTCGGTGGGGCAGACCCAGATGGGGATCGAGAATTGGCCGCACGCCGTCGGGCATTGTGTGCGGCGCACGGCGGCGTTCACCGGCCTGCCGGTGCTGATCACGGAGAGCGGGATCGCCACCGAGGACGACACCGAGCGCATCGACTACATCGATGCCGTGCTGCGCGACGTCCACGCCTGCATCGACGACGGACTCGATGTGCGCGGCTACTTCGTCTGGAGCCTGCTCGACAACTTCGAGTGGAACATGGGCTACGGGCCCAAACTGGGGCTGCACGCCGTGGACCGGACGACGTTCGAGCGCCGGCCCAAACCAAGTGCGGCGTGGTACGCCGATGTGGCGCGCACCAACCGGCTCGGGAGCGCCGGCCACTGACCGGTCGACGCCCGTTGTCGCGTGCCGGAGGCTCGACCATCTCCGGGGAGCGACCCGCCACCCTCCCTTGCAAGTCAGCTGAGGGTGGCCCGGGGTGGCCTCCGACGGTCGAGGCGCGGTGCGGCGGCCTCGACGCCCCTGGGATCACCGTCGGCGTCGGTAATGATGCGGACGGATCCGAACTGCGCCCCCTCGAGGATCGGGACCATGGCCTCCGGCTGGTCCCCACCCACCTCGACCAGCAGGTGGCCACCGGACCGGAGCCACCGGCGGGACTCGGTTACCGCCCGCCGCACCACCTCGAGCCCGTCGCCGCCGCCGTCCAGGGCTGGTGTCGGCTCGAAGGCCCGCACGTCGCGGGGAAGGTAGGCGATCTCATTGGTCGGCACGTAGGGAAGGACGGCGATGACGACGTCGACCCACCCCTCCCACGAGGCGGGCACGGCTTCGAAGAGGTCACCCTCGGCCACGGTCACGCCGTTTTGCCGGGCGCACCTTGCCGCCACCGGGTCGAGCTCGGTGCCGATGACCGACGCTCCGGGGCGACGATCGAGGAGCACGCAGGCAATGGCTCCGCTCCCGGTGCCGAGGTCGATCGCCCGTCCGTCCGGCGGGAGCAGCGCCGCGGCCCGCTCCGCCAGCGGCTCACTCTGCCACCGCGGGACGTACACGCCGGCGGCCAGCAAGACCGAACGTCCGCAGAAGGCCGCCCTTCCGGTGATCCAGGCCAGCGGCTCGCCCGTCGATCTGCGCCCGACCAGCCCGGCCAGCGTCTGGTCGTCGCCCCGGGCGGCGATGGCGAGCTCCTCCGCCTCCTCGGCGGGGGCGACGCAGCCCGCAGCCGCCAGACGGCGCACGGCCTCCGACATGGCGATTCTCGAGGGTCCGGACACGGTTCGATTGAAACACGGATACGCCACCGGGCCGTTTGCTCTGGCCGTCATACCGCCAAACGTTTGAGCCTTCCTGTCGTCGGCTGAGACGAGTCGGCCCAGATGGGGACAGCGTCGATGGGCCCGGCCGGGTCCCGGGTGGCTCATCCAGCCGATTGCCCGTCCAGCCAATTAGAGGAATGAGAACAAGAACAACTGCGTGGCGTAGGCGACCAACCGGGGCTCCTCGGTTCCCGCGGCCCCACAGTCCCACAGCGCCATGTCGGCTGACGCGTAGCCGTCCCCGGCGAAGCGGGCACGATTGTGGCCCAGTATCCATGGCGACCGGCACACGTCCAGGAGGTGCACGGTGAGATCGATGCTGGGGGCAAACCACGTCCGATCCTGGGGACCGACCCTCTCGTGGACCGCGCCGGGCATGGTGTCCGCCAGCACCACCAGGGCCAGCGGGTCGATGGTCCCGTTCTCGAGGTACGGGGGTTGGTCGAACCGGTACCACATCGCCCGCTCGGCGCGGTCCGGGGTGTAGTCGTCCCACGGGGCATGTCCCAAGGCCGACCTCCCCTCGACCCTTCGCTCCCAGAACTCCATCGGAGTGAAACCGGCCTGGTCGACAGGTCGGGGATCCCGAAACGACGGGCAGTCGTCGGGCCGGGGGACCTCCGACGGTGGAGCCAGGTCGGTGAAGGCGAAGCCAGAGCGCGGGGAGCCGAAGATGGCCGTCGTCAAGTGGCCGTGGCCCCGATCGGGGTTGGAGACCTCGGCCCGGAGATGTGACATCGAACGTCCCCGCCGCAGCAGTTCCACGTCGACGACGACCGGTCCGTGCGCCACCTGGGCGACGAACGTCGTATGGAGCGTCCGCAACACCTGGCTGGGATCACCCAATGCCGCGGCCATGGCCCGAAGGGCAACGGCGCTGACAATGCCGCCCTGGGGCAGCGGGCTCAGATTCCACGAGCTGTCAACGTCGGCTTCGTAGCGACCCTCTCCCACATCGACCACCGTGGTCGTGGCCTGAAAGGGGTTGCTCACGATCCGAGATGGTCGCCGCCCCCCTCCGCCGCTGTCAATCTCGGCCGTCTCACGGGGCGTCGGCGGAGGAATCGGGACGAACCAGGGAGGTCGTGGGAGGCGACCTCGCCGCGGCGACCCCGGGGTTCGAACCGCGTGAGCCCGGCGGCGGCCGGGAGGCGCCACAATCCGTCGTTCTGCCTGGTCAGGCGCTGAACTCCTTCGGCTATGGTCGGTCCGTAACAGCAATTCGACGTCAAGTGTCGGGCGCTCGGCCCGCCCGGACCAGCGAGGCTCCATGAACATCGTCGTCAGCAACGTCAAGGGAGGAGTGGGAAAGACCACGACGACCGTGTACCTGGCCGCGGCTGCCGTCGCCCGGGGTTGGGAGCCGGTCACACTGATCGATGCTGATCGTCAGGCCTCGTCAGCCGAGTGGCTCGAGGAGAGCCCCGTCGAGGGAGTCGATCTGGTCGAAGCTCCCTCGGAGCGCACGGTGGCCCGTGCCATGGCCAATCACGACGGGCTGGTCGTGGTCGATACGCCGCCAGGCGACGAGCGCATCGTGCGGGCCACGCTCGATCGGGCCGATGCCATCGTGATCCCGACCCGGGCCGGTGGCGTCGAGTACTCGCGGGTGGTGGCGACCCTCGACCTCATCGACAAGGGCACCCCCCTCGGCGTCGTCATCTGCGCGGCCCGATTGGGCACCAACGATCTCGAAGAGGCCATTCAGTGGTGGACCGACTCCAAAGTTCCCATCTGGGGGATCATCCCCGAACGGGTCGGGATCGCGGCCGGGCCGGAGGCCAGGCTGTACCGCGAGGGCCTCGACGCCTACGACGGTGTGTTGAGGAAGGCGCTCCGCAAGCGTCCGGGCTGACGCTCAGCTGTCGAGATCGCCGGGGCCGGGAGGCACGTCGACGGCGTGCTCTCTGAGGGCCTCGAGAGGGACGACCTCGAGGGCGCGTTCGTGGGTGGACGCCAGGACGACGTAGGCCGCGGCGCCGTCCCGGTGGGCCCGCAGCCAGTTGACCGCGGTGACGCACCAACGATCGCCGGGCACGAGACCCGGAAAGCGGAACTCCGGTACCGGTGTGGTCAGATCGTTGCCGATCCCTCGCTGGTGTTCGAGGAATTCGGGGGTGACCACGGCACATATGGTGTGGCTGCCCAGGTCCTCGGGGCCGGTGTGGCAACAGCCGTCCCGATAGAAACCGGTGACCGGATCGCCTCCGCACGGCTCCAGCTCGCCGCCGAGCACATTGCGATCGACCATCGAGGCAGTATCGTCCATGGGAGCCTGGTTCTCGAAATTCGCGGGCGGACGGCCGCCGGCCGAACGGGTCGGAATAGCTGAGCCGACCCGGAAAAGAGCTCCCAGAATGTCGATCCGGGCCCGGCGGCATCGTCAATTGGGGGATGCGGGCGTGAACACCACGACCCACGAACCGAGGAGAGCCCAGTGCAATACATGTTGATGATCCACAACGACCCCAGCACCCACCCCACGCCGGGGGACCCGGAATGGGGCCAGCTGATGGCGGACTATGCGGCGTTCAGCGAACAGCTGGGCTCGTACACGGGCGCTCCGCTCAATGACCCCAGCACGGCCACCACCGTGCGGATCCGCAATGGCGAGACCCTGGTCGTCGACGGGCCCTTCGAAGAGACCAAGGAGTGGATGTCCGGCTACTACGTGATCGAGTGCGACAACCTCGATCAGGCCTTGAAGGCGGCCGCCATGGTGCCTTCTGCCAAGTTCGGCTCCGTCGAGGTCCGTCCCGTGGCGGAGATGTAGCGCTGGGCGTTGACCCGGCTCGCCATGGATCAGCCTCTGTGGGCGACGCGCTCGATGCCGCCTACAGGGCTGATCGCGACCGGGTGCTCGCCCGTCTCATCGGCATCCTGCGGGACTTCGACCTGGCCGAGGACGCCCTTCAGGACGCACTGGTGGCAGCGGCGTCGACCTGGCCGGTCCACGGAGTGCCCGTGAACCCGGCCGGATGGCTGGTCACCACGGCCAGGCGCAAGGCCATCGACCGGTTGCGCAGCGGTGCCGCGTCGGAGCGGCGCAACCGGGCGTGGGGGGAGCTGTCGGTGGCCTGGGACATCGGGGACGGCACCCAACCCATCGCCGATGATCGACTGCGCCTGATCTTCACCTGCTGCCATCCCGCGCTCACCCTCGAAGCCCAGGTGGCGCTCACCCTGCGCTCGCTCGGAGGACTGTCCACCGAAGAGGTGGCCAAGGCCTTTCTCATCTCCGAGACGGCCCTGGCCCAGCGGATCGTGCGGGCCAAGCGCAAGATCCGACAGGCGGGGATCGGCTACCGGGTCCCTGCTCCCGACGAACTACCCGACCGGCTGGCGGCCGTGCTGGCGGTGGTCTATCTGATCTTCAACGCCGGCTACCTCCCTCCCTCCGGCACCGATCTGGTCAGGGTGGATCTCTGCGATGAGGCATTGCGCCTGATCGGCGTGGTCATCGACCTCATGCCCGACGGTCCCGAGCCGCTGAGCCTGGCGGCGATGATGCACATCCAGGACGCACGCCGCGACGCCCGGGTCGACCCTCAAGGGGTCCCCCTCACCCTCGAGGAGCAGGACCGCTCGCGATGGGACACCGAGAAGGTGGCCGCGGGACTGGCCCTCTTGGACCGGGCGCGGAGCGTGGATCGACCCGGTCCTTACCAATTGAAGGCGTCCATCAGCGCGATCCATGTCTCTGCACCTCGATCTGACCTCACCGATTGGAATACCATCGTCCGTCTGTATGACGCCTTGCTCCTGTGGGAGCCCACGCCGGTGGTGCAGCTCAATCGCGCCGTGGCCGTGGCCATGGCCGATTCGCCGGCGGCCGGTCTCTCGTTGATGGATGACCCGGCCCTGGCCCGCCCGCTGGCCGAGTACCACCTCTTCCAGGCCACCAGAGCGGACCTGCTCCGCAGGTCGGGACGGCTCGAGGAGGCCGCCGTCGCCTACCGACGAGCTCGCCAGCAGACCAACAATGAGGCGGAACGCCGGTTCATCGATCGGCGCCTGCAGGCTCTCGACGCTCCGGGCGTCCCGGGCGGTATCCCGAAGTCCTGACCGGCGCCGCCGATCAGGTGGCGCGGACGAAATCGACGACCACCCGGGCCAACTCGGGACCCTTGTCCTCTTGGAGGAAATGGCCGCCTCCGGCGATGGTCACGTGGCGTTGCCCGCGGCAGCCGGGGATGCGGGCCTGCAACTGCCGCTCAGCACCGGCTGTGATGGGATCGCCGTCGCTGAAGGCGGTGAGGAACGGCTTGTCGAACGTCTCGAGGACCGACCAGGCCTGGCGGTTGGCGGGCGCCGCCGGGTCGTCGGGGGAAATCGGGACCAGCATCGGGAACTGCCGTGCGCCCTCGGCGAGGGACTGGTCGGGGAACGGTGCATCGTAGGCCGCGATGACCTCCGGGCTCAGCTCCGAGACACAGCCGGCGTTGACGATGGTGCCGGTGGGGAATTCCTCCACCTCTTGGGAGAATTTGAGCCATCCGAGGAACGCCTCCCCGGGCGGGGTGTCACCGGTGGGCAGGAAGGTGTTGGCCGCCACGACCCGGTCGAAGCGCTCCGGGTGCTCGCCTACCAGCCGAAGGCCGATCAGGCCACCCCAGTCCTGGCACACCAGGGTCACCGCGGAGAGGTCGAGCCGGTCGAAGAGGAGCTCACGCATCCACTCCACATGGCGGGCGAAGGTGTACTCGGACCGCGGGGTCGGCTTGTCGGAGCGGCCAAAACCCACCAGGTCGGGCGCCACCGCCCGCAAGCCGGCATCGGCCAGCACGGGAACCATGTGCCGGTAGAGGTAGCTCCACGACGGCTCGCCATGGAGCAGGACGACCGCCTGGCCGTCCGGCGGCCCTTCTTCGAGGTAGTGAGCCCGGAGGGCACCACCGTCCTGATCGGAGAGCTCGGCATAGTGAGGCGCGAACCCGAATCCGGGTAACCCCTCGAAGCGGCTGTCTGGGGTACGAAGCACATCCATCGGACTGGTCACCTTCGGGATCGACGGCCCCAGCCGTGCTGGGCTAATTGACATCAAGTATGCCAATTGATCGGCCGGCGCGCACGTCCGCCTCCCGACGGCGACGTCGTACCATGCAGGGATGAGCGAACAGACGGGTACCGATCCCGCGGAAGAGCCCCTGGTCGGCCTCAAACCCCGCAGCTTCGAGGTGACCGACGGTCCGACCAGGGCCCCGGCCCGGGCGATGCTCCGGGCGGTCGGCATGACCGACGAGGACTGGGACAAGCCCCAGATCGGGGTGGCGTCGTCGTGGAACGAGGTCACCCCGTGCAACCTGCCCCTCGAACGACTGGCCAAGCGGGCCAAGGACGGGGTCCGGGAGGCGGGCGGCTTTCCGCTCGAGTTCATGACCATCGCAGTGTCCGACGGCATCTCCATGGGCCACGAGGGCATGCGCGCCTCATTGGTGAGCCGTGAGGTCATCGCCGACTCGGTGGAGACGGTCATGCACGCCGAACGGTTCGACGGTCTGGTCACTCTGGCCGGGTGCGACAAGTCACTGCCCGGCATGCTCATGGCCGCCGCCCGGCTGAACCTGCCGAGCGTGTTCGTTTACGGAGGCTCCATCCTCCCGGGTCGGGTGGGCGACCGGGCCCTGGACATCACCTCGGTGTTCGAGGCGGTCGGTGCTCACGCCGTCGAGGCACTCACGGACGAGGAGCTGAGCCTGATCGAGCACAATGCCTGTCCCACCGAGGGCTCCTGCGCCGGAATGTTCACGGCCAACACCATGGCCTCGGTGGCGGAGGCCCTGGGAATGTCCCTCCCGGGCAGCTCGTCGCCCCCGGCCGTCGACCGGCGCCGCGACGATGCCGCCTTCCGTTCGGGGGAGGCGGTGGTGGCCCTGCTCCGCGCCGGCATCCGCCCGCGTCAGGTGATGACGAGGCCGGCGTTCGAGAATGCCATTGCCGTGACCATGGCCCTCGGGGGTTCCACCAACGCCGTGCTCCACCTGTTGGCCATCGCCAACGAGGCCCGGGTGGAGTTGGCCCTGGACGACTTCAACCAGGTTGCCGCCCGGGTTCCCCACCTCGCCGACACCAAGCCGCACGGCAAGTACCACATGAGCGACCTCGACCGGATCGGCGGTGTCCCGGTGGTGATGCAGGAGCTCCTCGACGCCGGCCTCCTGCACGGTGACTGCATGACCGTGACCGGGATGACCGTTGCCGACAATCTGGCCGCACTCCACCCACCGGCACCGGACGGCGACGTCGTGCATGTGATCGACGATCCCATCCACGTCCAGGGGGGCATCGCCGTCTTGCGGGGAACGCTGGCTCCCCAGGGCGCCGTGGTCAAGGTGGCCGGGCTCGACCAGCTGAGCTTCGACGGCACGGCCCGGGTGTTCGACGGGGAGGATCTGGCCATGGAAGCCATCCTTGGCGGCTCGATCCAGCCGAACACCGTCATGGTCATCCGCTACGAAGGGCCCAAGGGCGGTCCGGGGATGCGGGAGATGCTGGCGGTGACCGGGGCCATGAAGGGCGTGGGCCGAGGCGGTGACTGCGCGCTGATCACCGATGGCCGGTTCTCCGGCGGGACCCAGGGCTTCTGCATCGGCCACGTGGCCCCGGAGGCGGTCGACGGGGGGCCCATCAGCCTGGTGGCGGACGGAGATCGCATCGTCGTCGATGTGGTCAATCACACGCTCGATCTGATAGTCGACGACGGTGAGCTAGCACGCCGCCGCCGCGGGCTCAAGCACCCCGCTCCCCGCTACACGTCGGGCGTGCTGGCCAAGTACGCCCGACTGGTCACGGGAGCAGATCGGGGCGCCATCACCGAGCCCTGAACCATGGGGCCGCCGGCGGGACGGGGACGGGGTCGGCTTCCACGGGACCGGAAGGGAGCGGTGAACCGTCTTTCGGGACGCGCTTGTCGGGACCACCCGGGCCGTGCCAGACTGTGGGGACCATGCACGTGAGCCCGCCGTACCTTCAGATCGCCCTGGTACTCGTTTCGTAGCGCACACGACGCCTTCTTGCCGTGTGCGCTTTCCGACCTCCCGAACGGGAGGTCGTTTTCATGTCCCGCCACAGGCCACCGGCCCCGAGATCCGGGTCACCCACCAACCGACAACCGGCCATCGCCGACAAGGAGCACCCGATGGAACTCACAGGAGCACAAGCGCTGATCAAGAGCTTGGAGATGCAGCAGGTGGAGGTCATGTTCGGCCTCCCCGGCGGTGCCATCCTGCCTGTCTACGACCCGATCATCGACTCGTCGATCCGGCACATCCTGGTGCGCCACGAGCAGGGCGCCGGCCACATGGCCGAGGGCTACGCCCAGGTCACCGGCCGGCCCGGGGTGGCCATGGTCACCAGCGGACCCGGAGCCACCAACATCGTCACGCCGCTGGCCGACGCCTACATGGACTCGATCCCGCTGGTGGTGGTGACCGGCCAGGTCGCCACCTCGGCCATCGGCACCGACGCCTTCCAGGAGAGTGACATCACCGGCATCACCATGGGGATCACCAAGCACAACTGGCTGATCACGGACGGAGCCGACATCCCCCGGGTGGTGGCCGAGGCGTTTCACGTGGCCACCACCGGCCGTCCCGGCCCGGTGCTGATCGACGTGCCCAAGGACGTGGCCATCAAACCCATGGAGTGGTACCACCCCGGGCCGTCCGATCTCGATCTCCCCGGCTACCACCCGCTGACTGAGGGTGATCCGGTGCTGGTGCGCCAGGCCGTCGAGATGTTGCTGGCCGCCGAGCGGCCGGTGATCTACGCGGGCGGCGGCATCCTCAAGGCCCGCGGCGCCGAGGCCTTGCGAGAGCTGGCGGAGCGGACGGGCATCCCGGTGGTCACCACCCTGATGGCCCGGGGCTGCTTTCCCGACTCGCATCCGCTGTGCCTGGGGATGCCGGGCATGCACGGCAACTACACCGCGGTGACAGCCATGCAGCGCTCGGATCTGTTGATCGCGCTGGGTAGCCGCTTCGATGACCGGGTGACCGGACGGATAGACGCGTTCGCTCCCGAGGCCAAGATCATCCACGTCGACATCGATCCCGCCGAGCTCCACAAGGTGCGACACGCCGACGTCGCCATCGCCGGCGACTGCCGCCTGGTGATCGACGAGATGTTGGTGGCGCTGGCCGACCTCGGGCTGCCCCATTCGGATGCCACCCGCGGCGGCTCGGGAGGGGCGCCCTCCGACGCCGTGTCCGGCGCACCGGCGACGGCAGGCTCGGTGGCCGCGTCGCACCCCCGCGAACGGCTCATCCCCTGGCGCGCCCAGCTCAGCCAGTGGCAGGGGCGGTTCCCGCTGGTCTATGACCAACAGCCCGGTTCGGGGGCCCTCAAGCCCCAGTTCGTGCTGGAGGCGCTGCGGGATGCCACTCCTGACGACACCATCGTGGCCTCGGGGGTGGGCCAGCATCAGATGTTCGCCTCCCAGTGGTGGCAGTTCGACTACCCGTACACCTGGGTCAACTCGGGAGGCCTCGGCACGATGGGATTCGCGGTGCCGGCGGCCATCGGGGCCAAGGTGGGCCGGCCCGACAAGATGGTGTGGGCGGTGGACGGAGACGGCTGCTTCCAGATGACGGCCCAGGAATTGGTGACCGCCAGCTCGGAGCGCATCCCGGTGAAGATCGCCATTCTCAACAATGCCTACCTGGGGATGGTTCGCCAGTGGCAGGAGATGTTCTACGAAGAGCGCTACTCCGAGGTCTACCTGTCGCCGGATCTGCCTGACTACGTGGGTTGGGCCGAGGCCATGGGATGCGTGGGCATCCGCGTCGATTCCACCGAGGAGGTGGCGTCGGCCATCGACAAGGCCAATGACATCGACGACCGCCCGGTGGTGATCGACTTTCGCACCGATGCCTTCGAGAAGGTGTTCCCGATGGTGGCCGCCGGCGCGTCCAACGACGACATCATCGTCGACCCGTCGCTGACCGAAGGAGACGGCAGATGAGCGTCTACGGCACCGACAAGCGCCACCACACCCTCACGGTGCTGGTGGAGAACAAGTCGGGGGTGCTGGCCCGGGTGGCGGGGCTGTTCTCCCGCCGCGGCTACAACATCTTCAGCCTGGCCGTGGCGCCGTCCGACAATGAGCGCTTCAGCAGGATCACCATCGTCGTGGACGTGGAGTCCTCCCCGCTGGAGCAGATCATCAAACAACTCGACAAGCTGATTCCCGTGGTTTCGATCACCGAGCTGGACCCGGAGCGATCGCGGGAGCGGGAGCTGCTGTTGGCCACCGTGGAGGCTGCAGCCGACACCAGGGGCCAGGTCATCCAACTGGTGGGGGTGTTCGAGGGGAAGATCGTGGACGTCGGGCCCGACCGGCTCACGGTGATGCTGGCCGGAGCCCCCACCAAGCTGGACGATTTCGAGGATCTCATCCGGGCCTACGGGATCGTGGAGATGCAGCGATCGGGCCGGGTGGCATTGCCTATGCTGGACCGGTCCGGTGAGCACTTGGCACCGCCCCGTCCGGAGTCCCCGGTGGCGCTCACCACAGAGAAGGCAGGTTGATCACAATGGCCACGCTGTACTACGAGAAGGATGCGGACGCGAGCCTCATCGGGAACCGCAAGGTGGCCGTCATCGGCTACGGCTCACAGGGCCACGCCCACGCTCTCAACCTGTCGGAGAGCGGTGTCGACGTGCGGGTGGGCCTTCGGGACGGATCGTCGTCCAGGCAGAAGGCGGAAGAGGCGGGGCTGAGGGTGCTCTCGGTGGCCGACGCATCCGCCGAGGCCGATGTGATCATGATCCTGTTGCCGGACACCGAACAGGCCGCCGTCTACGAGGCGGAGATCGCCCCCCATCTCAAGGCCGGCGATGCCATCTTCTTTGCCCATGGCTTCAACATCCGGTTCGGTCTGATCACCCCGCCGGCCGAGGTCGACGTGGCCATGGTGGCCCCAAAAGGACCGGGCCATCTGGTCCGCCGTACCTACACCGAAGGGGGAGGGGTGCCGTCACTGGTGGCGGTCTCGGCCGATCCGTCGGGCAAGGCCCACGATCTGGCGCTGTCCTATGCCCATGCCATCGGCGCCACCCGTGCCGGCGTCCTCGACACCACGTTTGCCGAGGAGACGGAGACCGACCTGTTCGGCGAGCAGGTGGTGCTCTGTGGTGGGCTCACCGCACTGGTGCAGGCGGGGTACGAGACCCTGGTCGGGGCCGGCTATCAGCCCGAGTCGGCCTATTTCGAGTGCCTGCACGAGCTCAAGCTGATCGTCGACCTCATGTACGAGCAGGGGATCGGCGGCATGCGGTTCTCCATCTCGGACACCGCTGAGTACGGCGATCTCACCCGGGGCCCCCGGGTCATCAACGAGGCCGTTCGTGACGAGATGGGCCGAATCCTGGGGGAGATCCAGGACGGCACCTTCGCCAAGGAGTGGGTGGCGGAGAACGCCAACGGCCGCCCGAACTTCAAGGCGCTGCGTCAGGCCGGGCTCGACCACCCCATCGAGAAGGTGGGTGCGCAACTCCGCGACATGATGCCGTTCGTGACCGCCGGGAGGCAGAAGATCCAGGAAATCTCCGGCGGCTGACCCGGTGGGCACTGACCGCGCCGAGGAAGGCCGGCTTCGGCGGTCGAATCCATTGGCGGATTCGGGCTCCCGCGCGTTACAGTGCCGAAACCAAGGCGGCTCCGATGGCCTGGCGGCTCCCAGCCAATCCGTTCAGAGGTCGGCAAAATGGAACGCACAAGCACTGATCCGACGTGCCCCGACTGCGGTTCTGTGGATGCACCCCGATTGATCGTCCGCGGGACCGAATCGACCGGCTCCGCCATCGTCGAGCAGAGCGTGATGCTGCAGTGCCGTCGGTGTCACTGGGAATGGTCGGAACGGTCCCTCGACTGGCAAGGAGCGTCCTGACGCCTGACCACGAGGGCGCGGTGACTCACTGACGCACCCCCCGATCTCATTTCGCCGGACCGGCGGGCGATCAGCCGGCGATCGCCCCCACCACATAGTTGATGCAGGCGCAGAGTGACGCCACGTCGTCGGGGTCTACCGAGGGGAACATGGCGATGCGCAACTGGTTGCGGCCCAGCTTGCGGTATGGCTCGGTGTCCACGATCCCGTTGGCCCGGAGGATGGCGGCCACCACGGCGGCATCGACCGAGTCGACCAGGTCGACCGTACCCACCACGTGGCTACGGTCCTGCTCCCTGGTCACGAAGGGCGTGGCAAAGTCTGAATTGTCGGCCCAGGTGTACAGGGTCTCGGAGGACGTGTCGCACCGGCCGGCCGAGAAGTCCATGCCGCCGTGGTCGTTGAACCAGGCAACCTGGTCCTCGAAGAGGAAGATGGTGGCCAGGGCCGGCGTGTTGTAGGTCTGGTCGAGCTTGGAGTTGTCGAGGGCGATGCTCAGGTCCAACGAGGCCGGCACCCAGCGCTTGGTGGCGGAGATGGCCCGGATGCGGTCCTGGGCCGCCGGGGACAGCAGCGCCACCCACAGCCCGCCATCCGAGCCGAAGCACTTCTGGGGGGCGAAGTAGTAGGCATCGAACTGGGCCGGATCCACCCTCAGGCCGCCGGCGCCCGACGTGGCGTCGACCGCCACCAGGCCACCTCCCTCGGTGGGCGCCAGGGCACCGTCCGGGCGGACGATCGGCATCATCACCCCGGTGGACGTCTCGTTGTGGGTGAGGGCATAGAGGTCGATGTCCTCCCGGGCCACCGGATCCGGGTGGGTCCCGACCTCGGAGGCCAGGATCTCGGGATGGCCCAGATGTGGCGCCTCGGCGGCCGCTGACGCGAACTTGGACGAGAACTCGCCGAAGGTCAGATGCTGGCTCCGGCGGTCGATCAGCCCGAAGGTGGCGGCGTCCCAAAAACACGTGGTGCCCCCGTTCCCCAGAGCCACCTCGTACCCGTCTGGCAGCGAGAAGAGCTGTCGCAGCCCGGCCCGGAGGCTGCCCACCACGGACTTGACCGTCTTCTGGCGGTGGCTGGTCCCGAGATAGCCCCCAGCCGCCGCGGCCAGGGCTTCGACGGCGGCGGGCCGGACCTTCGACGGACCGGAGCCGAACCGTCCGTCACCCGGAAGCAGGTTGGAGGGGATGGTGATGTCGGGGGTCTCGGTCACGTATGGAATCATGGCACCATGGCCCATTGGACAGAAAACGGCAGCGCCTGCCGGACCTCCCCGCCCGGTGCCAGGCCATGACCGGGCAACGGATATCGACCCGTATCGCCGCCGTTTCCCCGTCGGCCACCCTGGCCGTCGACGCCAAGGTCAGGCAGCTGAGGGCCCAAGGTGAGAGCGTCATCGGATTCGGCGCCGGCGAACCCGATTTCGCCACGCCCGAGCACATCGTGGCCGCAGCCGAGGTGGCCTGCCGCGATCCGAGATCCCACAAGTACACCCCGACCGCCGGCCTGCCCGAGTTGCGTGAGGCCCTGGCCGCCAAGACCAGACGGGACTCCGGGCTCGAGGTGGCCGCTTCGCAGGTCCTCGTGACCAACGGCGGCAAGCAGGCCATCGCCAACTCCTTCGCCACCCTCTGCGACCCCGGCGACGAGGTCCTCGTGCCCGCTCCCTACTGGACCACCTATCCCGAGGTCATCGCCCTGGCGGGGGGGGTTCCGGTGGTGATCTCGACGGACGAGACGAGCGGCTTCCGGGTTTCCCTCGAGCAGCTCGAGTCGGCCCGGACGCCTCGCACCAAGGTGTTGCTGTTCGTCTCGCCGTCCAACCCCACAGGTGCCGTCTATCCCCGGCACGAGATCGAGGCCATCGGCCGGTGGGCCGTGGAGCACGGCCTGTGGGTGCTCACCGACGAGATCTACGAGCACCTGGTGTACGGGGAGGCTGAGCACCACTCCATGCCGGTGGTGGTGCCCGACCTGGCCGACCACTGCGTGGTCGTCAACGGCGTGGCCAAGACCTACGCCATGACCGGGTGGCGGGTCGGGTGGATGATCGGGCCCACCGACGTGGTGACGGCGGCCGCCAACCTGCAGTCGCAGGAGACCTCCAACGTGGCCAACGTGTCGCAGTTTGCGGCGCTGGCTGCCGTGTCGGGAGACCTGACGGCCGTGGCCGAGATGCGGCGCGCCTTCGACCGGCGACGCCTGACCATCCACACCATGCTCAATGAGATCGAGGGGATCACCTGCATCCTGCCCGAAGGTGCGTTCTACGCCTTCCCGTCGGTAAAAGGTCTCCTGGGACGCGAGGTTCGCGGCCGCAGGTCGACCTCGAGCAGCGAGCTGGCGGAGGTCGCCATCGACGAGGCGAAGGTGGCGGTCGTGCCCGGCGAGGCGTTCGGCTCGCCGGGCTACTTCCGGATGTCCTACGCGCTGGGCGACGACGACCTGGTCGAAGGTGTGTCCCGCCTGGCCAAGCTGTTCAGCGACGCTTCGTGATCCAGGCGGTGCCGGTCGGCGCCCGGATGCCTCGATTCTCTGACCTGCAATAGAAAGGAACGCCATGGGTAGGGTGCTCGTCACGGAGAAGTTGGCCCAGCCGGGCCTGGACCTGATGGCCGAGGCCGGCCACGAGGTCGACGTGCAACTCGGGCTGTCCCCCGTTGAGCTGGTCTCGGCGGTCGTCGGTGCACAGGCCCTAGTCATCCGCTCCGCCACCACCGTGACCGCCGAGGTGCTCGCCGCCGGCGCGGAGCTGGTGGTGGTGGGCCGGGCCGGCATCGGTCTCGACAATGTCGACGTCGCCGCGGCCACCGAACGCGGGGTGATGGTGGTCAATGCGCCCCAGTCGAACATCCTCTCAGCCGCCGAGCAGGCCATGGCCCTGTTGTTGGCCCAGGCGCGCAACATCCCGCAGGCCCACGCCGCCCTGGTGGCCGGCAAGTGGGAGCGATCGAAGTGGGAGGGCGTCGAGCTGCACGGCAAGACCCTCGGCGTGGTCGGGCTGGGCAGGGTGGGGGCCCTGGTGGCGCAGCGGGCGATGGCCTTCGGCATGCGGATCGTGGCCTACGACCCGTTCGTGTCGGCCGACCGGGCCAGGCACATGGGTGTCGAGCTCATGGACCTCGACACGCTCATCGGTGCGTCCGACTTCGTGACCGTCCACCTGCCGAAGAACGCGGAGACCCTCGGGTTGATCGGCAAGGAGCTACTGGCCAAAGCCAAGCCGGGGCTCCGCATCATCAACACCGCCCGCGGCGGCATCGTGGACGAGGAGGCGCTGGCCGAGGCCATCCGATCCGGGCAGGTCCAGGGCGCCGGACTCGACGTGTTCGCCAAGGAGCCGACCACCGAGTCCCCACTCTTCGAGCTGTCCTCGGTGGTGGTGGCCCCCCATCTGGGCGCTTCGACCACCGAGGCCCAGGACAAGGCCGGGGTCACGATCGCCGAGCAGGTCATCCTGGCCCTCAACGGCGACTTCGTGCCCTTCGCCGTCAACGTGGCGGCCACCGACGTCTCCGAGACCGTCAGGCCCTTCATGGGGTTGGCCGAGCAGCTGGGTCGGATCGTCTCCTGCCTGAACGACGGGCTGCCCGACACGTTGGAGATCGAGTACCAAGGGGGACTGGCCGGTGCCGGCACCGGCATCCTCACCCTGTCGGTGCTCAAGGGCCTGTTCGCGGCCGGAACGGCCGAGCCGGTTTCCTACGTCAATGCCCCCCAGCTGGCGGCCGAGCGTGGCCTGGAGGTGCGGGAGACGTCGACGGTGACGGCGCACGACTTCGTCAACCTGATCACGCTGCGCAGTGGCGACCACTCCGTGGCCGGGACCCTCACCGGGCCGCGCACCGAACCGCGGTTGGTGATGATGGACGACCACACGGTGGAGGTGCCCCCCGCCCCCCACATGATCGTGGTCCGCAACGACGACCGCGCCGGCATGATCGGCGTAGTGGGAACCATCCTGGGCGAGGCAGAGGTGTCCATCTCCTCGATGGCGGTCGGACCGTCCGCCACCGGTCACACGGCACTCATGGTGCTGTCGACGGATCAGACGGTGCCCGACCAGGCGCTCGAACTCCTGCGAGCCGCTGCCGGGATCAGCGACGTGCACACCATCGAGTCGTAGGGCAGCACCCATGGAGGCCACCGGGGACGGCTCGCCACGCGGCGCGTTCGCCCCCGGCCAGGTGGTGACCGTGTTCAGGTCCCGTCGGCGGGACAAGTCGGAGGACGCCTATGTCGAAGTGGCCGGGGCCATGGAAGCAGCGGCTCGGGCGGCTCAGGGCTTCATCGATTTCAAGACCTTCGTCGCTGAAGACGGTGAACGAGTCTCGCTGGTCACGTTCGACTCGCCCGCAACGCATTGGGCATGGAGAGACGACCCTCGTCACCGCCGCGCCCAACAGCGGGGCCGCGATGAGTTCTACCTCGAGTACACGGTGCAGGTCGGGGAGTGCACCCATGTGAGCTGCTGGGAGCGTCCACAGGCCTGAAGCGCCAGCGTTCGGGCGACGGCGACTCCGTGCCCAGCGCTAGACGGCGTCAGTCAACGGCTCTCGGGAAGCCGATGCCTTATCGCCCAGCACATCCCCGTGAGCGTCAGCCAGTTGCTGGGCCATCGACGGCAACTCCTTCTGAACATGGTCAATGCCTCTCACGGTCTGCAGCGGAGGTGTCGTGGAAGCCGAGATCTTTTGCGATTCAAATTCATCGCCCATATCTTCGAGGGTCCGGTGAGCCGGTTCGGGAAGGACGATGGTCAAAGCGAACCCCAGGATTGCGGCTACGCCAGCGATGGTCAGCATGCCTCGGAGGCCGACGTGCTTCTGTAGCTGGGGGACCAAGAAGACGCCGACGAATGCACCCAGCTTTCCGATCCCCGCCGCAATGCCGTGTCCTGTGGTTCGCATGCTGACCGGGAACACCTCGGAGGGTAGGACGAACGTCGTCATGTTGGGCCCGAACTCGATGAAGAAGTAGCTGAGCCCAAAGATGGCGAGGAATGGCACGACCATTGTCGTGAGGTGCGCGAATGCGGCCAACGTGAGAAAGGCCGCCGCCATGACACCAAACCCGATGAATTGAAGCCGGCGATGTCCGATGCGATCCATGGTCATGACGGCCACCAGATAGCCGGGCACGGCAAAGACGACGAAGATTCCGAGCGTCCACAGAAGCTTCGTCTCCAACGACGCCGTCGAGTCTACTTCTTTCAGAATCGCAGGCAGGGAGAGCGTATTGCCGTAGTAGGCGTAGTCGAAGAGGAACCATGATCCTGCCGTCCCGAGGAGCAGGACGAGCATTCGGCGGTTCCTGAGGAACTCGCCAAGCCCGAGCCGCTGTGTCGTTTGCGCTACACCGAGGGGAACTTCGACAACGCCATCGGAGTACGTAGCGATCTCCTCGCTGACTTGGTCTGCCTTCCCTTGGACCTGGGACTTGAATCGCGGCGACTCGGGCATCTTGGATCGGAGGTAGATGACGCCGGCGGCAGGGATCGCACCGAGACCCAGCATGATCCGCCAGGTCGACGCGTGGCTGATACCCGAGGACAACAACGCCAGTCCGACCAGCGGACCAACGATCAGGCCCAGCGCCTGCATGGAGAAGACCATGCCAACCAATCGACCTCGGTCCTTTCGATTCGAGTACTCGCTCATGAGGACGGCCGAGACCGGATAGTCACCGCCGATACCGAGGCCCAGGACGAAACGAGCAATGACCAACCAGATGAACCCGGGAGCGACGGCTGAGGCAAGAGCACCCACGATCATGATGGCTGCGACGATTGTGTAGACCTTCTTGCGGCCGAGTAACTGTTCAGGTGGGAACCGGAAGCCAAGCCTGACCATCGAACAGCCGACGT
>JADEYI010000706.1_pt1 | contig 38222 bp, 64 predicted proteins | sample 8542331 | NCBI WGS metagenome assembly JADEYI01 (sample SAMN16510988, study PRJNA670497) | mine drainage metagenome | isolation source: biofilm near Copperflume 1 | place: Germany: Marsberg coppermine Kilianstollen | collected 2018-02 | reverse complement strand
AATAATAGTGAAACATCCCACCACATACCAAGATTTGATGGTGTTTAGAGAGGGTTTATAAATATTTGGTATCTTAAAATTTGACGTTGAAGGGGGGGGGGGGGGGGTGTCAGACCTACAGTCATGGAGTCTACTTTGGGGCCATCCCACTATATTGTAATATATGCTTCATCGTATTCTCAAGATTGCTTTCTGAATGCTACCGTTATTGAAGATGGTGCTAAAATCGGAAAGCAGAATCCGGTATACTACAAATCACCGTGGCCGCTGTGTGACGCAGCTCTTATGCTTTGCCTCAGGACCAGTGCAAGGTGTACATTTACAGTAGCTGCTTGTTTTGGTTAGCTAATAGTACAAAGCTGGCAAAGCCAAGACTTTTATGAGGATATCACATTGCAGGCCAGTGACCATGATGTAGTGTGCCATCGTTTCATGTGACATTTGAACCTCCACCCCACCTTCAGCACCCGAATTTGAAAAGGAAATCAATTACAGCACCAGCATAGGACATGTCATCCATGCCTGACCTAGGTGAAGTGCAAACATGGGCAAGTAAGGGCTGCCTTGTGCATAGAGCCTGTAAACGCCCTCATACATTGACAGGTCCACTTGAAGCATTGCTGGGAAGCCTGCACATAAAAGATGTGTACACATATTTCAATGCATTCTTAAGCCTCATGAGCCTTGATCAAAATTTTATTGGAAGTGTGTTATGACGAAAGACTAAGCATCCAATATATATAAAAATATATATATATATATAAATGTCAGAGTGACTCTGAGCCACTTGTTAAAAGGTGCGGAGCAGTCCTCAAAGGGGAATTTAGGTGCCTGTTGCTGTGTTGCCTCAGGTGGCTGCCCAAGGCAGCAACCTTGTAATCACCCCTGGATTAAACAACCCGAGCCAGGCTTGCCTTTCACGCAAATCTGCTGTGCATGATGTACAAGGGTGCCCCATCTGGAGGTCATCTGGGTACTAATGACCAGAGGATTGCATACTACCATAGGGGGAGTCGATGATCATCAAGTCTAAATGCATATGACACAAGTAGCTCTGCCCGCAAGGCGCTCAGTTTCCAACAAGCATCCTTGAAATATAGATGCAAGACTATGTGACCCTTCTCCTGATGCACTGCAGAGATTGAGAATGTGCCCTTTGCTGCTGTCCCCTCGCTGACTGCCTGCCTCAGATCCAGTCCAAATTGGCTGCCTTTCTTGCCTGGCGTTTTTCAGGAATGAGGACTGCGCTGTGGCAGTGCCTGTTTCCTTCGCTTCCAACAGCCTGGAAAAAGTATATCTGGGGAACACAAGCATGATAGAGTCTCCCCCGGTTGTCCTGTCGTGCACACACTCTGGCAGTCCTTGTCATGAGGATCCCTCAACATCCCCAGGTCCTTCATTCTCACTCTTCGTTGTGACCTGGATGAATGAAATAATTGCAGATGTCAATCATCTTTTCCTCGTTTTCATGATGCTGTTGGCAGGACTAGGCTCCAATTGAGGCTGTGGATCAAAGGCAAAAGGCACCAGAATTCACCATTTGGCCGCAGCTCGAGGTCGCTTCAGCAGCTTTGCCATGCGGTACATCCGCGGGCGATTTTGTTGGCTGAGAGCTATCTGCATGATTCCGCGCTGCAAGGCCTCAACTTTGCAAGACAATGAACAAAAGTAGAAATTATCCCGTAGAGCCCGTTTGCATGTTAAGCATCCCTCCACAAATGCATCCTGTCAGGGCAAACATCCGTCAATTGATATATATGAACAAGCTGGCAAATTATTTGACAGAAATCTGTGATGACTAGAAATATCAAGAAAAACAAGCTGTCAGGCTGCAAATATCGAGCGAAGCCATTCGTATGGAATGCAATGGAGAAGTGAACAGACAACACCCTTACTAAGTAATAGTATTGGAATCGTGTATGGCAAGCCAAACACACCTTCACTGGGCTGGCATGCTTTCGGTCCCTTAAAAAGACAACTCTGGCTGAATTTATTATGTACGTCTGCACTCCTGATGCATCAAAATGCTCCTGGATGTCTTGAATCCGAACAACAAACTGGTACATGTACTTCCGAATCTGCGAAGCGATTTGGTGGACAAGTCATTTATATGGATGACGCCGTCAAGTGATATTGTGCATCTGCAGGAGATCAAATAGAATAATATAATAGACAATGACAACTTCTCCTTTTTGTGGACTGAGCATGCTTGTCACTCTAAGAAAAGAAAGCCTTGCCTGGATGGCGGTATGCTCATGAGGATGCGCTGGCAAGCAATGCATGCAGATGCCCGATGAGCAGCAGTCCTTGCAGAAAAAGGTGCACTGCCGCAAGCAGAAAAAAGCGTTCAGGGTGACCATGCTGGCAGCTTCGATGCAGCATTTGCTATGAAATGTGAGTGGAACTTGGCTTGCTGTGTTGTGGAGTGAGGATACCTGAACATGAGGATCAACAGTCTCCACTTTAATGGCCAAGACCAAATTAGCAAGTTGGGCTCACCTCGTTCTTCCTCACCCCATCGTGATCCTCACAGGGATCAAAAAAATCAGACGACAACAGTGACGGAAACCAGTCCGGCACAGCCGTGCAGATAGGACCTTCCTCCTCCATCAGCAGAGGAGGTCCCTCCTTCCGGCAGCATTTGCCAAAGCATCTGCAACAGAAATAAGAACCCGTCAAGCTAGTAGCATTTGTGACCTGGGAAGATGGCAAGTGCAAGCCGGATCAGTCCGTAACGCTCGATCCTTTTGTAGGGTTACTCCCAGACTCAGAACTGATATGCATAAGTTGTCGGAACAAACCTTTTATTGTGTTCTGACGTTCTTCCTAATAGGCCTGTGAATGGCATCTAATCACCACGCCCAGCAACCCAAAATCTGAACAACGCGCCCCACACAATATCTTCGATTTACACACTGGGCACGACCACGGCAGGGCATTGGACATGTTTCCGAGTTTTCATGCATACTTGCATCAATTGCCTCGCAAAAATTCAAAATGCATGGCGAGTACAGAGTGCTAGCTACTCGGATCACTTCGACACTGTGGTTGCGAGCATACCTGATGTGTAAGCAATTCGGCAGAACAACCTGCTAATTATCCTCAGAAATCCCAAACAGTGACTTGTGTTTGGTAATTAGACTGATATTGATGATGAGAAGAATTGCAGACGCTTACGGCGTTTCGCATTCCCTGGGATTCAGCAGGAGAAAGGACGGTCAGTGTCTACAAGTAGAAGTCCCAGGAAGAATTGGTACCACGAGATTTCGCACAAATGTGAAAGTTAAAGGATGATCCGTTTGTTGAAGGCCACGAGCCCGAGTTCGGTGGTTGTGTTCCCTTAGGGCAAATCCCCATTTCTTTATATGTGTAAGAATTGAGCCCTACCGAGGCGATGATTTAATGTGACATTTCCACATAAAACCTGCGTGAGGTGGTGAATCCTCGCCTTTTAAAGAATCATGTTCACATTAGGACAAGAAACATTAGATACAGCGATATGCCTAGGTTGAACCCTTAAAGTTCCTACTCTGCCGCTTACACTCAGTGGGCTGCAGGCTGCCTTTTAGCACTGACTCCGAGTCCGACTGAGTCAGCACTGATGGCATCCTCTAGAGGAGAGATCCTGGTTCTGGTCATGAAACACAACAGGATCAAAGTAGCATGTGCAAGACTTGTCATCCAGTTGGTTCCATTTGCACCGTGTCTTGAGAGCTAAGCTATGAGCATGCAGTGCAGTGAGCAGTGAGGTGCCACCATCAGTGATATGCATATCATGATGCATGCAAACACCCGTGATGGCGTACCTGACCTCCTGGAAGGCCATCTGTCAGTCCCAGTGACTTCTATCTGTCTCTTTCCTCTGATGAAGATATCATCGATGGTGTGATGCAATGGTTCTCAAATGGCTTGCAGTGTGCGCCATTTCCTTCCCCCAGTCGGACTCCTGTTCGGATCCAATTCAGAGCTCATGAGCTGATCAGCTGCTGCATATCTTAACGTCCTGCATGCATTTCTAGTCCGCTGAATCCATACAATGGCACCAGCTGACCTCTAATGGGGCACCTCAGGTGCCCATCATGTTTTGAGTATGAGAACTTTGTCTGTCCCTTTCTTCCACAACTTGGACCACCTTTCAGCTCCACTCCTGTGTTAGACAATGCTTGGGCTACCCCGACAAGAACCTAGATGGGTGATTCTTCACTTTTGAAGTTGTTCACGGCTTGGGATCTCAGCATGCATATATCGGTGCCGCCACTGCTCAAATTTCAAGGTGCAAGGTTTCGAGAATCAAGCTTAGCTGGTCCAAGGCCTGGACTCCAGGCTATGCAAATTCAACTTCCAAATTAAACGCAATTCCATGCATCCACTTTTCAAGCTTCGTTCTCGTTGTCTGGGGTCACGCTGCTGGTTTCTTTGCCCAAGAAGTCCTGCAAGCATGCAAAAGGGAGATCAGTGCAATCCTGCGGACATCCTGGAGGAGATAAAAGCACAGCACACATGAAAGCATGGGAGCGCCTCGAGCCCCCAGGAACCCATCAAACCAGAAGTGCTTTGGGATTACCTGAATATATTGAAGAGCAGAAGACTCGATGATAACCTTATCGGCCCGCAATATGTCGGAGACAATAAGTCTGTCAGCAGAGGTGAGCTTCAATGTAGGAATGTTTCGGCTGGACAAGAGTAAGGATTGTGTCATCTCATTGACAATCAGGAGTGCGTGACTGCCTGGAGTGACCCCCCATTTCAGCAGTGCTTGAGCCATCACTCGGGTCTTTGCGTCCGTCACAAATCCCTGTCACAGGGTTCAAAGTGAGACCACACACTAGCCGCTTGTCATGATCAGTCAAACCTGCAAATGTTACCCGCGTTGAATAGAAGGCCAAACGTACCTGGACATCCTCTATGACTTTGATGTCTGGTGCAGCACTCTGCAAAGCAGTCGCCACCGCCAATCTGCGCTCCTTCTTATTGATTTTTATGGTCCAGTCTGTTGGCTGTGCGACACAGGAAGAGAGGATGAGTATCAGATGAGAAAACACACATTCTCTACTGTCCCCTGCTCTGCACAACAATCTCCCACCTTTGGACCAAAAGAAACCCCTCCTCCAGGCCGCAGCGGCGTGCGGCGCGAGCCAATCCGTGCATTGCCTGTTCCTTTCTGGGCATATGGCTTCTTCCCACCGCCTCGCACTTCTGCTCTGGTCAACGTGCTGGCAGTCCCCTACCAACAACAACATCGCCTCGGTGTCAATTCACGAAAGGCCATGGCGCAGCTGGATTGAAAAGGATTCCAAAAACAACTGAAGAGCCTCACCACCTTCTACAGTGGGCTTTAAAGTTCTAGAGCCCTGACAAGTAACTTGCATACAAAGAAAAGCACTGTCAAAAGGTTGCATTCGAATCATTCTACTCACCCTTCGGGCATTCTGCTTTTCCGTTACCACACATCTGTGGACCAGCCCCTTCGCAGTGAAGGGATCTGCGATCTTGAGGGCTAGGCGCTCGGAACCCCTCGCCTCGCCGTCGAAGGATAAGACTTCCAGAGCTGCAGGGTCTGCTATGGCAGAAGATGACACTGACAGGCCAGAAGTTCTCTTTCTCTGCCTTTGTGGTTTGGGCAAAACTGTCAGACGTGATAGGTTTCTGGATCCAGGGCATGCCCACAACGGACGATTCGTTTGCTGAAGCATTGTATGGGTTGCCACAGAGACCACCATGCTCTTCTCTATTCCTTTGTCCTTCCAGAGTCCTGGATAATCTTAAGGAACAAGCGGCTGCCCCGCACTCCATCACCTTCCTTCCCCTGGAAAACGCTAGGTCATGGAACATAATTAACCTAACAGACTACCTCGGCTCATAAATGCTCATTACATGCACCCGAGTAGAAAATCGGTTCATGAACGAGCCCAGCATGTGAAGAGGTTCAATCAATCTCGTCAAGATGGAGGATTCAAAAAGCGACGATGGCCTGTACCCCATCGCTGTTCTGATGTAAGCTGGAGTCCTGTTCCCTTACGAGTCCGCTGAGGAGTCCCCATAGATCTTCTTAACACGATGTTTTTCTTGTGCAGAGATGAGCTCAAGAATGAGGACGTGGCATTGAGGCTGAACTCTGTGCGCCGGTTAAGCACAATAGCCTTGGCTTTGGGAGAAGAAAGAACACGCCGAGAGCTCATTCCTTTTGTGAGCGAAAGCAACGATGACGAAGACGAAGTTCTCTTGGCATTGGCAGAGGAGTTGGGTCGTTTCATCCCCTACGTGGGGGGACCAGAATATGGCCATGTTCTCTTGAGCCCGCTGGAAAACCTGTGCACCGTAGAGGAGACAGTGGTGCGCGACAAGGCAGTACAGTCATTGGCTGCGATAGCCTCAGAACTGCCGACAAAGAGCGTCTCAGAATACTTTGTGCCCCTTGTCAAGGTGTGCAGAGTCCTGATCGATTCTTGCTTCCTGATATCCAAGGGGAAAATGGACGTGCATATTTACACCAGCTTTTCATGCAGAGGCTCGCTGGAGGCGAGTGGTTCACTTCCAGGATTTCGTGCTGTGGCCTGCTGCCAGTGGCCCACCGTGTTTCAACACAAGAAAGCGAGCTCCAGGAGCTCAGGGGCTTATACCGTGTTTTGTCACAAGACGACACGCCCATGGTCCGGCGTGCTGCCGCTCAGAACCTCAGCGGAATGGCAGAGACTGTAGAGCAGCAGGTTTTGAGCCAAGATATCTGCCCCATCTTCATCAAGCTCACACAGGACGGTAAGTGCACCCCTTTGGCCTTGGCTGTGTTGGCTGATTGCTCAAAGTGCAACCAGCTTGTGTCAAGTTGACAAAACTGGCGATGCAGATCAAGACTCGGTTCGCTTGCTGGCTGTGCAATGCTGCGGCCCTTTGGCACGCTCGCTAAGCAAGAGCGAGTGCCTCTCCTCTGTCGTCCCGGTTGTGCAGCGGTTTGCCCAGGTGAACCTCACAGGAATACTTGCACAATGCCTTTGCCCTCATTCCCCGTAATTTACATGCTTATTGTTGTGCTTGGGCCTGTGAAAGGACAAGTCCTGGCGCGTACGGTACAATGTGGCGCAACAATTGCACATGCTCTGTGCTGCGCTGGGCGCGGAGGCTTCCAGGTGAGTCCATTTGGCCGGACCATGTTGTCCTGGGTGGTTATTAAGATCATCAATGCCCTTCATTTGCATGCTGAAGAAAGAGAGTCATATTCTCTTTTAAAAATCAGGCAGCAGCTTTTGATGCCATGGGCCAACCTAGTGGTGTGAGTGCTGGTGCCAAAGAATGCTGTCATGTTATGATAGGAATGAGATAGTACCCCCTTTTCTGAAGCTTCTGCGGGATAGCGAAGCAGAAGTGAGGGTTGCCGCTGCCGGCAAGGTTGCGGCGATCAGCAACCTGCTGGATGCAGACACGGTAAGCAGGCATTTTGTTCTGTCAACTTCTCAAATCGGTGAAAGCATGCATCCCTTTTCTCATTGCAACATACGTCTTGACTGTATGTTCAGGTGATCAGGGTGGTCCTGCCTTGTGTGAAAGTGCTGGCAGCTGATAGCAGTCAGTACGTGCGGAGTGCTCTTGCTGCTGTTGTCATGGAGATGGCCACGGCCCTCGGCAAATCAGCCACCATTGAGCATTTGCTACCTGTCTTCCTAAGCCTTTTAAAGGACGATGTCCCAGATGTGCGACTGAATATCATTTCCAAGCTTGATCAGGTATGGCCCCCCATGCGGTTATTGGCGTCTTGTATTGGTTTGGACGGGGTCTTACATGCCATGACTAGTCCTATTCCAAGCATGCAACTGATTGTAAGCTTGGTATATGCAGGTAAATCAGGTGATTGGAATCGATCTTCTGGGGGAGAGCTTGATGCCCGCCATCGAAAATTTGGCAGATGACAACCACTGGCGGGTCCGATTGGCTATCATCAAGTACATACCCCTGCTGGCAACGCAGCTAGGTGCTGATGTATTCCAACAGCAACTTGGGCAGCAGTGCATGAGGTGGCTTGAGGATCAGGTGAGCCTTTGGCCAACACATGCATGTGTTGGTTCAGACAAACACATTCTGCTAGCCCTTCGTGACCTTCAGCTTTGCAAGCACTACATTCTGGCAGAGACAAACTAAAGAGAGAGCTGGTTCAACAGGTGTTCTGCATACGCGAGGCAGCGACACTGAATCTGCAGAAATTGGCAGCGGAGTTTGGTCCTGAGTGGGCTAAAGAGCATCTTGTTCCTCAGGTATGATGAGAAGAGGGTGGCTGACGTCTTGATAAATGTCCCTTTCAGACAGATTCTCCTTACTCCCTGGCGCTTGCAGTTCTTGTTTTCTGCATTCCTCCTTTGCTAGATATCTTCAGCACTCTGACTTTGATGCACAGGTCCTAGCCATGGTGAACAACTCCCACTACCTGTACCGCATGACAATCCTCTCAGCTGTTGCAGCTCTTGCACCTGCTGTCAGTCATGACGTCCTGTGCAACAATATGCTGCCAGTCGTCATATCTTGCGCAAAAGACAAGGTAGACACCTATCTGGGTGATGACAAGCTGTGCAATTTAATTGGCAATCTGCAATTGCCATAATCTGGAGACCTGCTGCTATCTAATGTCCTGCTTGTGCAGGTTCCAAACATCAAGTTTACTGTGGCAAAGATGCTGGAACGTCTTGTTCCTCTGGTGGATGCTGCTATCGCTGAGCACACAATCAAGCCCTGCCTGCTGGAGCTTGCTGATGACAGCGATGCAGACGTGCAATTTTTTGCTCAGCATGCGCTGCAGTCCTGCGAAATTGTTACTGCTGCGTAAATGCAGAAATGGTCCACACTTGCCTTTTGTCGACTTGCAATTGAAAGACTGTAAAGATTTCACCACTGCCTACTAACAACCCTCCTGGCCAATGTGCCTGTCACTTCATTCTGAAAGATGTGAAGGGGTCTTTGCTTAAACATCTTGCGTAGGCATCCCTCCGTTTTCAAACATCAAGTTTTTGTGACTAGAGTTTCCTGTTGCTGCTCAAGGGCCAACATATACAGTCAAATTGTGTATTGACCAGCAAGTGCTTTCCTCTGTGTTGTTCTGTGCCACACAAAAGGGAAGGGGGTTTCAGTTGCAGCTGACGATTGTGCAGGGTAATGTGCATTCCCGGCAGTGCTTGCATGCCAGGCATGTCTGCGGTTGTGGGATGAAACAGCTTTACTGTGATCCATCGCATGGTTTGGAAGTGAATTTTCCTCCTGCCAGGTGATCCGGCAGCCTTCAGCAGGTGATTGCTCTAAATCTCTAAGGCCCTAGGGACCCGGGTCTGCACATGCCTGCATTACATCCTATACGTCGAGTAACAGTGTTACTCGTTTGGAACAAGGACTGCGCAAATGTTGATCACAACATACAGCTCGATGTCCTCAAGCGCATCTTGATACAAGAGTTCAAACTTCTTCGAGTTGCACTTGCGGCCCCACAGACAGGCCTTCAGCGGACAATGCAACACATGACTTGGAGCAGGCGTGAGTACATTGACAGGATCTACTGAATTTACGACACCGAGAAGCTAGCTTTTCTGGCTTACGATGAGCCGAGCGTATCTGTATGAAGGCAGATCCCTGACGAGCCATGTGGCTGGCCCCAACTCCGGGTGACTTCCAGACACCAAAAACACTCTGCCAGCTAACCCCGGTTTCATTTCCCATCTGCTGCTGTCTCCGCTCAGGTAAAAAGGCTGACAGGCCACAGTCAAGGGCTCACAGACGTCGCCCACGGCGCCCACCCTTGCGCCTTGTTGAGTCAGTGGGTATGGGAGTCACATCCTCTGGAGCAACACACACACCCTTCTCAGTCCTATCAAGCACTTGCTGTGAGCCAGCTCAGCCACACATCTATAGCAGCATTGGAAACACTGATATAGAAGGCTATGTCCTCTGCAACATCCTGTGTTCCTTCTCCAGTGACGATTAAAGAGAACCAGCACTTCCATTCGCAACCTTATTGAAGTTCTGAATCTCTCACCTATGCGCCCAATTTTGATACCAGCACGGGCCAGTGCCCGAAGGGCAGACTGAGCTCCCGGTCCAGGTGTCTTGGTTTTGTTGCCCCCAGTTGCGCGCAACTTGATGTGCACAGCTCCGATTCCCAGCTCCTGCAATAGTAGGGCAAAATTTTAACCTCCAGAATGGAGATGGGCTCCAATATCTTGAAGGAAAACAATTGTGAAGGGAAGTGTCCGTTCTTCTGAATGGCTGCAGCGATACCTTGCAACGAACTGCCACATCTTGAGCAGCAAGCATGGCAGCGTATGGCGAGGACTCGTCACGATCAGCCTTGACCTTCATGCCGCCAGTGACGCGTACCAGCGTTTCCTTGCCAGACAAGTCAGTGACATGGACAAAGGTATCATTGAAGGATGCAAAGATGTGTGCAACTCCATAAACTATCTCGCCTTCACGAGTGCTGGGGCCAATGGTCACATTTTCTTCTGCTCCAGACGACTTTTTCTTGGGAGCCATCTTGTTCAGCGATCGCGTGACACTTGCAACAAGATGTGACTTCGAACTACCTTGGCGGCTTGCGCAGATTTACAGTGAAGTCAGTATTGACCCCTGGCAAAACCTCTTTAGTCCCCTTAAGGTTGTAATACAAGTCTCAGTAACCTATACAGCTGAGAAGGAAGACCTTGACCCAGCCAAAAGAGAGCGTGAAAACTTCTGCGTGTCTTGCTGCCGAGCGATCTGTTGAGCAATCTTGCTGAAATCGTTACATGCTACTTTTTATTCCCTGCGCGCCCGCTGTATATTGCCTTGCCAGAGGATTGTGGTAATGGTGTGTGTTTTCAGGGACCTCGCTATTTCAATGAGATTTGTAAATTTTCGAATCAATATATTTCTGTTCAATAACGGCTATATGTGGCCAATTATAGCCAAGCCCATGACTATCTTTCCCTCCATTCCACTGCAGGAAGAAGCTATGCTCGATGATGTCATAGACCGCCTGTTGGAAGTCCGGGCTGGGCGTCCTGGGAAGCAAGTCCAATTAACAGAGCAGGAGATTCGTCAACTCTGCCTCACAGCGAAAGAGATCTTCATGTCTCAGCCGAATCTCCTGGAGCTTGAAGCTCCCATTAAGATATGCGGTATATGCTGCTCGATCAAACAAAATATTGTGCTTTTAGTACTTTAATCTGTGGGAAAAGGAAGCTTACTTGAACAGTACCTGTTTCAGGGGACATCCATGGCCAGTACTCTGACCTCTTGCGGCTTTTTGAGTATGGTGGCTTTCCTCCCGAGGCCAACTATCTCTTCCTGGGAGACTATGTTGATCGCGGGAAACAAAGCCTGGAGACAATCTGCCTCCTTCTGGCCTACAAGGTTTCCTCTACTTCCTGCGCTACAGTCATGAGTTTTCTCCTATCCTTGCTGTCGAGCCAACTGGGCCTTCTCTGGCCATATACAGCATGCTTATTGTTTGCCATTTTGCTGTCTCATTTGCTGACCTAACAGAGAAAGATTGAATTGCATGCAGGTCAAGTATCCGGAAAATTTCTTTCTTCTCAGAGGCAATCATGAGTGTGCATCGATAAACCGCATTTATGGGTTCTATGATGAATGCAAGCGGCGGTACAATGTGAGGCTCTGGAAGACCTTCACTGATTGCTTCAATTGCCTACCTGTGGCTGCACTGGTGGATGAAAAGGTAAGTTGAGCAAGGAGTACAGTTTGCTGGCTATCAATGGGGTCTTTCTTGTGTTCCCTGTGCCCTGTTTCCCCCCAACTTTGAGAAGTGGTCTGTTGTCGAACAGATTCTCTGTATGCATGGTGGCCTCTCTCCAGAATTGAAATCGCTGGAGCAAGTGAAGCGCATTCCTCGCCCAACAGATGTCCCAGATACAGGCTTGCTGTGCGATCTGCTATGGGCAGACCCCGACAAAGAAATTCAGGGCTGGGGTGAAAACGATAGAGGCGTTTCCTACACATTTGGGCCTGACAGTGTGTTGGACTTCCTTGCTAAGCATGACTTGGACCTGATCTGCCGAGCACACCAGGTGAAGTCTGGACAAGCTGGGCAACTGTTGTTGTGTTGGTCGGCCTTCTGCGTTCTCAGCATGGTGCACATCCTGGCACTATTCTTTATCAGGACTTGCTGAACATCTGGCTGGTTCTGAAGGTGGTGGAGGATGGCTATGAGTTCTTTGCGAAGCGACAGCTTGTCACCATATTCAGCGCGCCCAACTACTGTGGTGAATTTGATAATGCTGGAGCAATGATGAGCGTGGATGAGACACTCATGTGCTCTTTCCAGGTGAGTGCTGACAAAACAATGTTTCTCATATTAGATGAGCTGCAAGATCTGCTTGTGTGCACTTCCCAAAGTATTCAAGATGTGATTTGGCACATAAATTGTCCCTCACATGACACATGGTTGGTCTGCAGATCCTGAAGCCGGCGGAAAAGAAGCAGCGCTTTCTTCCTCCAGTTGTGCGCAAGCTATAAATGGCTGGGCAAAGTACTCCGAAATGCAGCATAGCAGGTAGTTGGTTGCTAACTGTTGGCATAAAAAGTTGTGTTGACTCTCTTTAGGTTCCTCTTATCTGTCTTCATAGAAGGCTGATCAGACGAAGGTTGAAAGCTGGGAGCATCGAGGATGGCGGTGACGGGCACATGACGTTCAAGCTATAATATGCTTTGATGTTCGCATATCATTTTCTATAATATGCTGCAGAACTTGTTTTGCCCATGCGCCTGACTATGACTGGTCATTTGACGACGGGTGTACTGATTTCAAAAACTTATGAGAGTGCTTCTTCAAGAAAGTTGATTCTCCCTAATGTCACGTTCAATATATTCAATATATATTGCGCATGCGTCCGACAATCATTGTTAGTCATACATGATCTAACGCTACTTGTGTAAGTAGCCTACTGAGTCAACTTGTTTCCGCTTAACTTCACTGAAGACGCCCACTGGGCGTCCCTTAACCCGGCTACCAAGGTAAGTATGCAGCAAAATAGTATATATCTGCACCAATGTCGCCAATCACTTCAAAGATCTTCAAAGATTGTCATATGAAATCCACACAATATTCAGGACTGTGGCGCGCGCCACGCGCACGCAAATGTCTCAGGCCGCGGGCTTCTGAATTTTCTGATGCGATTGCCAGCAGCGCTGTCTTGTAACTAATAGCACTATACTGCTGCCAGACATTTATCGATGAACGGTGGATCAAGCCTGAAGCTCAATGTCCTAGGGAAGCCCTCCAAGGTGTTCAAGTCACTGTGAGCAACCTAACACAGGGTAGCAGTGTCACACTTATACGGTATTCAAGAACCACCACAAACACGGTCCAGTTGCTATCTATGGATCGATAAGCACTAGTGTTCTGGTTTTCAGCTTGAGCTACTGCTGCTGTACAGTGTACACAGGGCCATGGCTGGCATGAATTTTGAGGACCAGACTCAGGCCACTGACTGCTCAATGAGGATTCACATATATAACTTGAATATTGAGCATGATGTTCTGCACCTTGTCGGACAGCGCGCGATAAGACGCCAGGTTGTACTGCATCATGTATGGCAGTATGCATTATTCTCAGATAGAAATTCACCATTGTGTGTGCGCTAACACAGTAGATACCATTAGAATTGGGAATCCTGCACAGACAATTAAGTGTGTCTGGCGGAAATCTGTCTGGCCAGATTTCTGCCTCCCTGGAGACGGATATGATATGCTCCCATCACTTCAAGATTGACATGAAGAACTTCTTCAGAAAAAGATGCTCCCTCATTGTTCTCTGTCAGATTTTCCACACTTGTTGCAGCATTGCAATGGCCAGACATGACTCTCGAAAGTACATGGCCCAGGTCACAAGAAGAAGCTGGATGTCTCACAAGGTTCCGATAAGATGCAAATTATCCTGACTTGAACAGCAGGATAGCTTGAGGACCTGCGTTGCGACAATGGCACGGTTTACTGAGGGCCCTTCAGTGAGAGGCGCATAGCAGTCAGAACCACCAAATTCTGCAGTCGTTACAGGTGATTAGGCTACTTACCTATGTAAAAATAGATGAAGTGGCTGCTTTCATGAGTGACATACGACCCTGCACAAGTCTCCCTCTTAGGCTGCCCTTGTCATTGCTGGGCGCCTTATCATCCAAGACGGTTACCCTCACTTAGTGGGAACGAAACCAAGCGCACCGAAGTTTCTGCCGACGATGCAGTGCCATGTTGGCTTGAATTTCTCGTCAAAGTGCTTCTTGATTGTGGCAGCGATGTCCTTTTCAACAGTGTAGAGTTCCATGGCCTATCAGACGCGAAATCCAATAGTCGACGTCGCTCAGGATCAAATGATGATGAATACGAAACAGCTGAGTGCACACGTGAGTCGCATGAACACACAACCTCAGATGCACATTGAATCGCCTCGCTCTGAAGATCTTCGCGCATGTCCACACACTTGATGACCACACGTTTCTCCTCCATTGTAAAGCTGTGCTGTTCGAGGTAGAGCTTGCCACATGCAAGAGATACGAGTAGAAATCTACTTGTCACCTATTCCATTGCCAGGATTGCACTCCATCTATCAACCGTCCTAGTGCGGGATGACTTTATCTGGACCTCACATAACACATTTGCTGGTTTTCCCGACCTCCTAACAATTCTCTTGCAATGAAATTATATTGTTGAAGGAGTCCGGACAACGGGACAAGGGAGCGCGGGAAAAGCTTCCGGAGAAAACACCGACACACAGCTGATCAGATGCAGGGGTTTTGAGGGATGCAAGCCTTAAGGGTTGACCCCAGCTTGCCCTACACACGAGCGGGAAATGGACACTGCCTTTGCTGAATTGCACATTCGCAATCTCGACTTGATCCATACAATTCTGTCGTGTTGACCTTGACTGATGCAAAGCATGCATTGGGTGTGCTGCATATAGGACGAAGATTGAGTGCTCTGAGGTGCAATGTTCGTTCAAAAGCGCGATGGACGCCGCGAGGCTGTCTCCTTTGACAAAATCACGGCAAGGGTTACAAAGCTATCGTACGGTCTGAACACCGACTTTTGTGACCCGGTGAGACCATACATGGCCTGTCCAACAAAGTGTTGTTATGCGAGGCGCCCAAGTGCCTCGCTTGGTCCTCCAAATTGGTGCTATTGCATGTAAAATTCGGTTCCTTCACTCAGTTCTGTGCGTCATGTATAAATTCCGTTCATCTGTAGGTGCTCGTGGCGCAAAAGGTCACTACAGGAGTGTACAAAGGAGTGACCACAAGCGAACTGGACGATTTGGCGGCAGAGACTGCTGCTTCCATGACCGCCACCCATCCTGACTATGCAACGGTAAGCTAAAACACGAGATTGAAGCTGAAGCATCTTTGCATCGCGCGGCTGCTTTGAGGGAGCCTTAGCACCTTCACCTCTGCTGTGCATTGAGTGATAGTGTTCTGTCCGCAGTTGGCAGCCCGCATCGCGATCTCAAATCTGCACAAGAACACATTGAAGTCCTTCAGCGAGACGTGAGCATCTTTCCCTCAACTTGCTGTTTTGTTTTCTTCTTCTGTCCTTGTAATAGCTGACATCCGCCTGCTTGCAGGATGAAATTGATGTATTCGCACGTGAATCCAAAAAACGGGGAAGCATCTCCACTGATTGCAAGAGATGTATTCGAAATTGTACTCCAGGTATGCAAGAAGCTCCTGTTTTTATCTGTTGTAAGGGCCTTGTACTACCCTGCACTGACAGTCTTTTTACCATAGCATGCGGAGCGGCTGGACAGCGAGATAATCTACAATCGCGATTTCGACTATGATTACTTTGGATTCAAGGTAAGAGCCTACATTGCTTGCGCGATAATGCTGTGTAAGAAATCCCTATCCTGCTTACAGGGGCAGTTTCATGTAAATGTGTCCTCGTGATTGTGTCAGTTGCTGCCCTGTCCAAATAAAGGGCAGGAAAGCAGGATTCATCATCACCAATTTGGTTGTTTCTGCAGACCCTGGAGCGCTCATACCTGCTACGGATCAATGGTGCAGTTGTGGAACGGCCGCAGCACATGCTCATGAGAGTGGCTGTTGGCATCCATAAAGAGGTAATTTTGAAGGCGTGCACCTGCGGAATCTGCTTTGTTGCCTGGTCATGACATGAGCTCTAGTCTTTACCAGAACTTTCACCATGGTGGCCATGTGGTTCAGGACATTGAAGCAGGAATACGGACATATCACTATCTCTCAGAGAGGTGGTTCACTCATGCATCGCCTACCCTGTTCAACGCTGGCACACCCCGACCACAGCTGTCCTCCTGCTTCCTCATTGCAATGAAGAACGACAGTATAGAGGTATGTCAAGCTGTCAGTTGTAGTCTGAAGGCATATGTCCTTTTTTGACGCTCGATATCTGATACTGGAAATGCATGTCAGGGCATATACGACACCTTGAAGGAGTGTGCAGCCATATCAAAGAGTGCTGGTGGGATTGGACTCTCCATCCACAACATCCGTGCAGTGGGTTCATACATCCGTGGCACCAACGGGACATCCAATGGCATTGTCCCAATGTTGCGGGTCTTCAATGACACTGCAAGGTGAGCCCTATCCGCATGAGCTGGGCTCCTTTTGTTTCTTGCCACCCCCAAAGTGGGATAGAGAGTAGATGTTGCTGTGCAGGTATGTGGATCAGGGCGGTGGCAAGCGAAAGGGTGCCTTTGCAATATATCTGGAACCATGGCATGCAGACATCTTTGATTGGTTGGACCTGCGCAAGAACCATGGGAAAGAAGAGGTGTGGCATGCTGGCATTCAATGGAAAATTGTCTTCATTCAACTGCTGGCATGGCTCAAACATTTTCTGGTCAGCTAATTAACAAGCCCTGCATTGCCAGCATTGTTGATCAATTGCCGTGCACATACCTTTCAGGCTCGTGCACGTGACCTCTTCTATGGCCTGTGGACCACTGATCTCTTCATGGAGCGTGTGGAGTCCAACGCTGACTGGAGCTTGTTCTGCCCCAACGAGGCCCCTGGTCTGGCTGATTGCTGGGGCGATGAACACGCTGCCCTGTATACTCGCTATGAGAGAGAAGGCAGAGCCAAAAGGGTCATCAAGGCACAGCAGTTATGGTTTGCAATCCTGGAGGCACAGGTAACTTGCTCCTCTACATGGAACCACGAGCAACTGCCATAACTCGCTGGGGAGAAATCTCTTGTGGGAAACGATGATGTTACAATGTACTGCAACCTTTGAAGAAAGTACTGACCGCAGGTAGAAACTGGCAATCCATACATGCTGTTCAAGGATTCATGCAACCGGAAGTCGAACCAACAGAACCTGGGAACCATCAAGTGCAGTAATCTCTGCACAGAGATTGTGGAATTCACATCACCTGAGGAGACTGCTGTCTGCAACCTTGCCTCCATTGCCCTGCCTCGCTATGTGCGCGAGCGGGAGGGCACCCCTTCAAGTGGGCGACCCAAGCTTGCAGGCTCTCTCAACGCTCCGAACAGGCATGCACCAAGCCCCTTGTCATGGATTCGTAAGCTGGAAATGAATCCTTTATACTCATCACATTATTGACATCACGGTGCTGGTTCCAGGTACTTCGACTTTGAGAAACTGCAAGAAGTCACACACATCATCACGGAGAACTTGAACAAGATCATTGACATCAACTTCTACCCAGCTGAGACGGCCAGGCGTTCAAACATGCGGCACAGACCAATTGGCATCGGTGTCCAGGTGAAATCCATGCAACATATTCATGCACTGCCTCAGCTGCAAATCTTGATCAAATGCCACCCAGCCCGCTCCCCGTGACCAGCAACGCTGTCTGTTGCTCTTTGCATGACTGTGTCAACTGCCGAGCAGGGCCTGGCGGATACCTTCATTCTTCTTGGCATGCCATTCGACAGTGCAGAAGCGAAGCAGTTGAACAAGGAGATCTTTGAGACAATCTACTTTGCAGCCCTGGAGAAGTCCTGCTCCCTTGCCAAGACGGACGGTGTGCCTTATACCCTGTACCTGTTCATTTGCATATTCAGCCAACGGGCAATCCATGATAGCATCGCCGCTTTGGCCCATGCATGCTGCACCGCAAATTAGCCAGAAACCGCCTTTGTGTTGACAACTCAACATTTCTGAGTGCCATGGGACACTTTTTGGTGAGAAGAACACATTGCATCCGCTTCTTCTTGCCTCATAGGAACTTTTTGTGGTGCAGGCCCCTATGAAACATATGCTGGTAGCCCAGTCAGCAAGGGTGTGCTGCAGCATGACATGTGGGAAGTGCAGCCTCCAAGCCAGAGATGGGACTGGGACACTCTGCGAGCTAGCATCGCCCAGCATGGAGTGCGAAACTCTCTGTTAGTGGCACCCATGCCCACAGCTTCCACTTCTCAGGTATCTTCCTACTTGGCCTCTCAGCTGAGACCACTGCATTTGCTGGGCTCCCGGAATTTATGGAACACTCGGAGTGATACTGATTGGCATGTGTTGCAGATTCTGGGCAACAATGAATGTTTTGAGCCATACACCAGCAACATCTACGTCCGAAGAGTGCTCTCTGGCGAGTTCACAGTTGTCAATCAGCATCTGCTCTCAGACTTGGTTGCCAGCGGCCTCTGGTCTGCCGACACCAAGAATGAGCTAGTCGCCGCGAATGGAAGCGTGCAGGTGGGGCTCTCGTCAAGCCATATGTCAAATCGTTCTGCGCCTGATTTCTGCAACTTGTCTTGTTGCAAGTCTCTGGCTTTGCATTGCATACTTGAGGCTTATTTCACAATGCGATTTGTTAGTGGCTTATAAGCCGCAAACAACAGGCAACAGTGAGAGGCACAGCAATATGAGAAGCCATGTTGCTGTGACTCCTGGAAATATTGTGATGGTGCTTATCAACTTTCGGGTTGTTGCTCAGGGACTCGACATCCCCGATGACTTGAAAGCCCTGTACAAGACGGTGTGGGAGCTGAAGCAGCGCACGCTGGTGGACATGGCTGCCGATCGCGGGGCATTCATAGATCAGTCGCAATCCTTCAATGTGCACATGTCTGATCCCAACTTTGGGAAACTTACCTCTCTGCACTTCTACGCCTGGAAGGTTTGCACCTGTTTTGAAACCCAGCATTTCCTGAAATATAATGCATTGAACTTACTTCCATGTTTTGTACCCCTATCTATTTGGCTACACAACCTAAATGTGTCACTTATCCATCGGTGTTTTGCGCATGTAGGCAGGCTTGAAGACAGGGATGTACTACTTGCGCACACGTGCTGCTGCTGATGCCATAAAATTCACCGTAGATCAGCAGGCCCTCACGAAGAAAAAGGCTGCCAGGGCAGCCAAGTCTGCCGCAGACCTTGCAGCGTCTTCAGTGACAGTGGCCCTGAAGGTACTGGAAGCATTATTTCGCAAATACCATTTTGATCCATCTTGGACCAGCATGTTTTTATGAGATTGAGTTCAAGATCACCCGAGCATCAGATCTGAGTTTGTTCTTACACCAGCGCTTGGTGTGCTGCAGGAGCGCAATGGATCTCCGTCCCGGCAATTTGCCAGCGTTAAGGTAGCTGCATTGGATGAGGAGATGCAGAAGGAGCGAGAGCTGGCAGCCATGGTGTGCTCCTTGGAGAACAAGGATGCCTGCTTGATGTGCGGATCGTGAGTGGTCTGGATCTCATCAGCCACACCTCCGTGCTGTCAAAACTGCAACGATGCACCAACAAACAATTCCTTGCAGCCTAATTTCAGGATATTGAACCTTGTCATATACGAGCAACCCTTGAATCCTACTTGGAGAAGCGCATCATGCTGTATGACACAAGTTCTGGCCCACGGTACCGGGTGTCTGTCAGTGTCACTGTCCAGTGGACAAGAACTCATGATCAGCAGAGTTTGGCCGGCTTTTGTAGGTAGCTGTAGCCCATTGACCTCCTGCAAATTTCCTCTGAAACCTTGACCTTTTGATCTCATGTAAGGAATTCCAACATAGGACCTTGAGTGAAAATCTGGCTTCCAGCACACAAGATCAGTAAGCCTTAGTATCCCTTACTCTGCCTTTAGCTTACTACTATTAGTAGTACCCAGTTGGTTCCACGGAAATATTTTTACAATGATTTAGCTTAGGGTTTAGGGAATGTGATTTTAGGGTTTAGGGGAGGGACCTTTACAGTAATATTTTTTCAAGGGGAATGCAATGGTGGAGTTAGGGTTTAGGGTCGATGAAGGGTCGAAAATATATAATCATCAAAATCATTGTAAGAATATTTTCTCCCCAGTTGGTTTCCCTTCTTGACTCGAGCCTTCGCCACAAGGCTCCACAGATTTATGCGACTACCAGTAAGTGCGGATTTGAGCCACACTGGTTACCCACGTCCACTGTAGCCGTGCAGAGACTGCGTGTAATGCCGTAGGAGCCAAGAATATATACAAGTGGATCAACCGATCAGATTTTCTTGAGCAGTCTCTCCCTAGAATAGTGTCTTCGCATTAGTATTGCGGAACGTAAAATCGCAGACCTGAACCCAGTAGACGGGATGGATCCTGTTCTGGCGCACCTGTTGAGGACAGTGCGACCAGACACTGTGAAAACTGAGTTTTTACACTGCGCTCCGGAAACTTACACTGCTAGCCACGAAGTCACTCTAACGGTCAGCATCCATGGCCTGCTTGCCCCAGGGCCTGCTTGCCTGACGGGTATTGCATCCTTGCTACGTTGCAGATTTGTATATTCAGTAAACAATACTAACAAGCTAGAGAGATGCCTCCCCATAAGAAGTTTCTAGTGCGTGGCAGGTGGCCACTTACAATGTCAATGGTCGGACACCACCGCCTGATTTGAATACCGTCCAGTGGCTAGGCTTGGATGCATCGGCAGACATTGTCGCTGTTGCTTTTCAGGAAATTGTTCCCCTGAGCGCCTCAAACGTGGTGATTGGTATGCAGCTGCACACAAAATATCCAACGGATCCTTTCTGGTTCCTCAAGCAACTCCAATGTCCTTGTGCTTCCCACCGCATGGTTTTACTGACAGGTGCACTGTGTCAGGGGCAAGTTTGGAAGCGGCTGCAGCCTGGGATAAATTGATCAGAAGAACATTGAATCCACAGGAATCACAGATAATAAATTCAAATCTTCATTATGTACAGGTGGGCTCCACAGGCCACTTCGATGCCATGTGATTCTCTTCGCCTGCAATGATCTTCATGTCAGGATCAACGGGTCTGTGGTGGTTTACGTGGACGTGACAGGGGTCTGGCTTGCAGATTTGGATATCTGCTATTCCTCTTCTATACAGAATATTGTGAACCTGCCACAGGTGGCTGCGAAGCAGATGGTGGGCCTGTACCTCAGTGTTTGGGTGACAAAGACCATCCTGCCCCAGATACGTGGAGTTCAAGTCACTGCGGTAGGCACAGGCGTCATGGGATTCCTTGGCAACAAAGGTGATGTCCGGCATACTTGCTGCCCTGCCCTTGGACTGGGTTATGGCATGGAGGTCTTGAATGAAGGTAAGGTCAAGAACACCTGTGGCATGCTTAACCAAATTTTTTTGCAGGTGCGGTCGCTGTGCGCATGCGTGTATTTGACACCGGTGTGGAGTTGATCAATGCACATCTGTCAAGCGGGGAAAGTGAAGGTGACAAGCTGAAGCGGCACAGCGATTTCTTGGAGATCATCAGACGTGGACAGTATCCCCCAGATTCTGATGCAAAGGAGCCTGAAACAAGCTTGGCAGTAATTGCAGACAGTGCATGTGCTGGCAGCAGCAAGGTGAGCCATTGAACGCAGTAATTTGGAGTCGGACACACCGAAATTAATTGCATGCTTGTCTCTAAGACCTTTGAGAACTATTCCAAAATTCTGTTCAGGTGATGGACAGTACGCATGCATCAGGCCAGTGGGGTGAGGCACGTGCATTGTTGGAGTGTGACCAGACATTCTGGGTGGGCGACCTGAACTATCGCCTGAACTTTCCAGACAAGCAGGTGCGAGGAAGATGGATAGGTTGTGATCATAAGTGCCTTGCTTGCAACGCTGTGCACACACCCTGTATGCCAAGATTTGCTATTTTCTGGTTCACTTTTGTTACATCCACAGGGGTCCCACAGAGCCAGTCTCCAACTTAGAACTATGCTTCAGGTGAGGGAGCAGGTTCGGCTACGCAATTTCGACGCTTTGGCAGAGCATGATGAGTTGGTGCAGGCAAGAGAGGCAGGGGATGCCTTTCAAGGCTGGTTTGAAGGAGCCTTGACCTTTCCACCAACTTACAAGTTCAGGTGCGTTCGGGATACCGTATGTACAATGTCTACTGCGCCGTCGCCATAATATTGTCTGCCAGTGCTATCAATTCCTACAGCATCTATTGCCACCTGTCTGATGCATGCAACATACAGGATCATCTTTTGCACGGGTTCCTCAGTGCACATCGACTTCATGCTTCTTGCAGGAGAGGAAGTGCTAGGTATGTTGGCACCGATGCAGATCAGGATGAAATGGCCCAAGGGAATGGGAGCACCCCTGCTTTTGAAAATTCTGCTTTGGGGGCTGTGGCAGCTGCTGCAGATCTGCCGAAGAGTACAATCGCCTCATCTATTGAGGTCAGATCATATGCAGAGTTCATGCATGCAAGCAAGAATTGCAGGGTAATGGAGCCTGAAGGCATCCTAGGTGTCTTGCTTCTCATGCACAGGAATTGCAGCTGTTGGCAGTAAGGGCAGGCTGTTTGAGGCCAGACATTGTTGCAGGGTCCAGACAAGGACAGAAGGCGTACACCTGCATGGACAGACAGAGTCCTATGGCGATCGAAGGGAAAATCAAGTGCTCCGCATCAGCTTATTTATGCATCCGCCATGGACATCATGATGAGCGACCACCGTCTTGTATATGCGGCCTTCGTCTTCCCTGTAAGTGCCTGTGCCCAGGGTCTGATGCGGTGACCTGGCTTGATGCGACCCTGAAAGGAGGCAACCTTCCTTGCGCATATTTATGTTCATAAGAACAGTGACATCTGAGCTACAGACCTACCTTCAAGATCGTCCTTGACAGCGATCATGGTGATGCCTTGCCCCCTTCATAAGGTAATTTTATCGCATAGCTTGATTGTTTGCAGGCTAGACAGTATGTGAAGGAGCTTGTGGCAGCTGCAGTGGATGCTGCTCGCCGCGCAGTTGATGCCCGAGAAATGGCTGCCATACCCAGATGTGACCTACATCCTTTGACTGTGGATCTTGGAGATGTCATGTTCGCCCAGGACAAGAGGTTTCGGCTTCAGCTGAGGAATGTAGGTCAGGTGAGCTCATGCAGTTGAGGATTGAAGGATGCCTTGCCTATGGGGGAAGGTATCCCCCATAGGGATATCTTGGGGATATCCCTAAGTATATCCCTTACTTGTGCACCCCTTGTGCACAGAGTGGGCATGCTGAAAGATGGCCCAAATTTGTCTACACATTCTCAGGTAACCGCAGATTACCGTTGGATGACTCAATCAGGCAGTCCATGCAGCAAAGAAGCAGACGTGCATCTTGGTGCAATTCCGGGCTGGGTGAGCATCAATCCAATGGAGGTGAGACGGCTGTACTAGGTTCATGAATTGCTGTACACGCAATAGATTGAAACATCAGAACTCGCTTTGTTGATGCTGTTGCCTGGTTTCTGTAGTGCACCATTGCACCTGCAATGCCTCGTGAGGACAAACATGCAGGGTGAATTGGAGGAAGGGGCAGCAGTAGAAATGGATCTGGTGGTGCGCATTTCTGGTGGTCCAAAGGGGGATGCAGAGCGATTGGTGTCCTCAGAGGTGTGGTATATACAAATAAAAAGACAAATTCTTTGATGAACTCACACCAACCCTGTGCACAAGTGGCCAATTGCATGCATTGGCATGACCCAGTGTGCAATCTTGCAGGCTTGTCGGCTTGACGCTATTCTTATACTCTGCGTCCAAGACGGCAACGATGTCTTCTGTTCATTGACCGGCACCTTCATACCATCATTTTTTGGTCTATCACTGTCAACCCTGGCCCAGCGTCCGAGGAACGTCTCTACTGATGTGCAAATTGTCAATACATAATTCTTGCACTGTTCTGCTGGGAAGATCAATGAAAATTCATGAAGTGACACAAGATGAACAAGCAAAATCACATGGGAAAACTTTACCATCTTGCAGGCCACTTGTGCAAAGCAATCCTTCCTCAGAGGGACGTGAGAACTTGCATGCGGTTGCAATAAGGAATTCAGCTCATGGTGAGGACGTCAGTGCTGCTGCAAGGGAGGAGGATGGCCAATTTTGGTCCCCACTGTCCTCAAATATTGAGACCTCTGAAGAAGGTGATCCCCACGGCCAAGTGAAAATTGGAGGCAAGAGTAATGTGGTCATTAATGGAACTCATAACACATTCTGCTGCTGTCATCATTATGAAATCCAGAGACAGGATGACTTGCTACTTTCGATCTGACAGATACAACACATGCAGTGGATATGAGGGGAAACAACTTGTGTTCTGCGTTCTTACAGCAGCTGGTGATGGCTGTGCAGGTGATGGTGGTTGTGGCCATGTCAACAGTATCTCTGAGCCAACCGTGGTTTCACTCGAAATGGTTTGATCTCAAGCCTCGCTACCTCAAAAAGCATTTGAAAATTTGGAATAAGAAATCAAAAAGGGAATCTACATTACTGAAGTGCCTTTACATCATGATTCCCAGAGGAGTATGAAGACCACACTCATTCCTAAACAAGCAATTGCTGCTATCAAACCTCTGCTGTTTTGCAGGATCCTCGGGACTCGCAAGTACATCGAACTGCATGTGAAGACAGGACGGCGGGAAGCCTTCTGTCACAAATGGGCGTGTCTCAAGGTTCACATTGCACGCTGGAATCTTGCAATTCAACTGCAGCTGCTATTTGCAATGGTGTAGTTGGCCTTGTGCCACCCGAAGTGAGGTAAGTCTGATCTTTACTTGGAGGAGCAGTTGGAGGTTGAAGATCCTGGGACCAAGACATCACTGCTTCCTCCTATTTCAGCTTTGCCGCATTCCAAAATTCAGCTGCTGGGTCTTGGGCACCCTTTAAGACATTTTCAGGGCACAAGAGTGCTTTTGCAGGGCTTTGTTGGAGTGGTTGATGCAAGTAGAAGCTCGGCACCTGCTGAAAGCCTTTGTGCAAAGTGCTGAGCAATCCCATAGCATTCTGCACGAGACAGCAGCTGCCAGTCCATCATCCTGGAGCCTTACCGCTCAAGCTGTGCATCGCATAAGGATCTCCTTGGACAGCGGACATGGAGTGAGCCATTCGCCATTAATTTGCGCAACGTTCACAATAGCCTGCAGAATTTCTTGTGATACCTATTCATCTCCCTTGTTGTGAAGTCTGCCAGTCAAGAAAATTGCGACTAGCAGTGTCTGAGGGCCGTGAAAAGTGATGGTGGTGAATTGTTGCGACAGGTGCCCAATGACGAGACGGAGGTGAAACATATCACAACAACCCTCCTGGCCTTCTTCACAGCCCTGCCGCAGCCCTTCATGCCAGCAGAAGTTGCGCAGGTGGGCAGTGACTTGCCTCAAGTACCCCATCAGTGTTGTTGACCAGACGGCAGGCCTGTCCAAGTCAACCACATATAGGACTAAGTAGTCCTGCTCTGCTTCACCCTGCAAGGCACTGAGCACAACAGCCAACAACAGGGTCATGCAGTATCTGCTATGTCAATGGCCAAGTGCAGTCTGCTGTGGTGCTTGATGCAGGTGTGTGATCTGTGCACACCTTCACTGCCGGCAGCATCTTCACTGCTTTCCGATGCCATGTCTCCCTGGGAATGGGCAGTCTTTCGCAATGTCACTGGTATGCACTGCCTCTTGGATCGTATCCAAGAGGCAGTGGGGGTGGCCCTCTCTTACCTCATCTTTTCCCTGACACCTATAAAAGGTATTGTACAAGCATGCACACCATGCATGATGACGAATCCTGCTGTCCTGTTGCAGGGCTACTCAGGGATGCATTTAGACAATCAGACAATCCCAGGCAGGCTCCATGTGGCCTGGCTGCCTTGCTGGCGGAAACCTGGTTTGACAGCAGCCCAGTCATGCTCAGCGCCGGTGGCACAGGGTTGCGGTCAGAGGCAGTAACTGACCTGCAAAATGTGGTTGAAGAGATGCTTTCACGCATGCAGCGCAGGGCTGCCTTTTTAGAGATCTTCCTGGACCCTTAGCTGTGCTTTGATTTAATCAACAAGAGTAAGAGAGTAAAGAACAAGAAGCACATGGACTGCCCTCGCCATAGCGCCCTTCTTCTGCATGGTGCCAGTGCATTTTGTACTTGAAGACGTGCTGATTTGATGCAATGAAAAGAATAGCAATCAAGCTTTCTGATGGGAGCCCAAAGGAACGCTTCATCATTGACGGAGAATCCTATACAACACTTAGAAGTAAAGGGGTAGTGAAAGAACAGAAAGTTTCATTTCTACTGTCTTATTATCAGCTCTTCTTTGTCTTGTCCTTCCAGTACTCCCTATAGGTGCTCGACAATACTGACTCGTCACAAGAGCAACTGCACAGAGTACAGAAAAGCACGCGGCAAGCTCCGTCATTGTGCGGCAATCGTTTAAAAGAAACACTCGCAGAAGTATGTGCGAAGAGAACGGCCTGAACAGAAACACATATCTTCACATTCTCCTTTGATACCATCAAAATGAAAGAGATACTTTCCCAAGTTGCAGAGCATTGTGGGCTTCCGCGCAGTCACCGGCAGGAACGCCGTCCTCCCCAACACCACCTCTGCACAAAGCCGCCGTGATGAAAGTCATTTCCAGTACAGTTTCGGGATCATAGTGGGCTCAAGATGGTACGCCATGCTCTCCTTTGCTACTTGAACCCCCAAACTCTGCTTCTGCTTGTTCTACGACTTTCCCTGAGACTCTGTCACATTTGCAGGCTCCCAAACCTCAGGCGAGCAAGGAAGCAAAGGCTTTGGCCGCTTCCAATAGCAGCAAAGGAAAGAAAAAAGTACGCATTAAACATTCAAGTTGATTGCACGTCACGTCTTGTGATACTTGGGGAAGCTTCTGATGCTGGGACTGCTTTAACGATTGCAACTGCAACTGCAGAAATGGTCCAAGGGAAAGATGAAGGAGAAGGTCAACAATCAAGTCCTCTTTGACCAGGTGCGCCGAGAAATGTTTTTATTGATTTCGACGAAGGACCACTGCAGGGAAATCAGAGTTCACCTATTTGGCCAAGTGATCCTATCTCTTAAGTCATGGTGATGCTGTTGTTGCAGGCAACGTATGATAAACTGCTTTCGGAGGTGCCGAAGTACAAGCTGATCACACAATCAGTCCTCTCCGATCGCCTCAGGGTACGATCCTAAGATCACTGTAGTGCTTTTCTGAGTCTATCTGTGGTGCTGTGTTGTCTGTGTACTCATACATTTCTTTGCACTTGATGCGCAGATCAATGGAAGCCTTGCACGGGCGGCCATGCAGATTCTCAGGGAGAAGAATCTGATCCGCGCAGTAGCAGTGCATGCAACTCAGTCCATTTACACAAGGGCGACCAACACAGAGGCAGAGGCACCTGAGGGCAAGGCACAGAAGGGGAAGGGAAAGTGAAGCAAGCTGGCCAGATGACTCACGCGGCCTGTCAGTCTTTATTGCCTGTGCTTAATTATCCGAAGAAGAGCACATTCATGCTTGGCAAAGATTGGCATCCACTCTGTATTGAGGGAAAGTTCCAGTTGTTCAGTCTGCTGGAGACCATGGTGCAGGTGGTGTGCAGCACCATCCTGGTGAAGCTCACACCTTTAAGAACATTGTCTTGGACTGAAAGAGGTTGCAGGGAATAGCTTTGCTGCACTCTGTGCTGACGGGCACATATTGTAAGGTCGCGGCACAAATTGTATATTTTTTACTTGAAGTGGTCATAACTTGATGATGTTCATTCTGATGTCAACAGCAACATACATCCTCACACGTACTGTCCTGCCCTGAGCCTTGCTATTATCTATAATCTTGCGGTTGGCCCCTTCCGAAGGGGTCTGGCATGCCTGGGCAGCGGGCTACAAGCAGGCCTAGGTCTCCTCTATTGTCATTCAGCTCTGAATTTTACAGAGCCTCACACATCAGCATTGCCCCGTTCGGGCGCCTTGGAACCTGATATCGATATCCGGAGTCTGCTACAGGCGTATTCAGGTTCATTTCAAGGCTTGATGCACACGAGTATGGCATGCTCACTGATCAGTAGTAAAGGGTTAATATCCATATTCCGGTTACCGTTGCCAGTGACTGCCAGTCACGAGGGTGACCTGACATGTACAGGCATGGCATGGAATTGAGGACCGCATGTACATGGTGCACGAGTGGTCTGCTTGAGCTAGGTGATCCAGGAAATCAAGTATGGGATATAGTACACCTCCGCTGATAGGGAAAACCTAAGAGGGCTGCCCACCAGGCCCAGGGCTGACTCAGCCATATTGACACCATGGCATGATGCATATGCAACATCTTACTTTGAATCATTTGAATGATTGCCTAGAACTTGAAATATGCTATGTTGTACATCACTCAGTGTACATCACCAGGCTGGCCAGGTCCAACTGGACAACTGCAGCGCTGACAGTATTTCCAGTCACACGGTGTTCAACCTTCGTATATCTTTTACTGAGTATATTTACTAAGTAAGAAAAAATCGACTGCTAGCACTCTTCTGCAAGCATCGATACATTTGAATCTTAGGGCCTGCCTGAACCCCGGCAATTCTAAATCTGCATCACTGATCACTGGCGCTGTCCCATAGATCGAGCCAGGACAGTCTTCAAATATCCCTGCCTTGCATGTCATGTAGGCTGCCTCAAGTAGAGAAAATCATTGCTGACATCAAAGCAGAGCGAGCGCCAAAAGAAAAAATCCTCCCTGAAGGAGGAAGGGCTGCCTCGCAGTGTAAGTGGGACAGGGTAAAATTACAAGACACCTCCGGCCCAGGAGCACACTAGATCACATTGCATACACACAGTCAAGTGTACACATGTGGCTAGGTGACTCACCCCTCGGAGGGATAGGGCACACCTAAACAAAAGTCAGGACCCAGCGGTAGGAGCAGGTAGAACATGATCCACTCCTAACTAAACACCGGACCGGAGTACCTTCAGAGCAAATGCAATGCATGGCCAACCGAGACGGGATGGCAAGAGAGTCAATGTGCAGAGACAGGATGTGTGGTAGTGAGGCAGGCAATAATCGCGACAGTGGGCAGTACCGGGCAGTATGGACAGGGAACTCCCAGTGACAGACAAGTACCAAAATACATACACAAGTAGGTGCTCATGAGACAACAGTGGCAATGTGACAGAGTAGCATGTGGCTAGAAAAATCTGCCTCAATTGTATATCTCTACTTCTTCTGAGGCCTGTAGGGTCCAGAAAATCCCGGGGGAACTTTTACATCGACACCCTAAACGACATGTAACCGTCAGAAATTGTTAAAAAGGAATGAAGGGAGCAAGTTTGCATAAGCACGAAATATTGATCTGGATGCACTGCAGTCTGCTTAGGTGCAATTCTGAAGGTTTCAAGTGGTCACGAAACGTACTAAATCGCTTGTATCTACTCGGCCAAAGGAGGTCAACCTCATTCTTGAAGAAGCTTTGACCCAAAGAGGTACATCGTGAATGTTGGACTGCGATCTGCATCTTGAACAGTCAGGGTTTCCCGACGTCACACCTATGACAATTCCAGAAGAACAGGCGTACCTGTACGAGTGCTTCCCGAACGACTGCTGCGACGGTGAGGAAGATTTCAATTTCTTCCCATTTGTTAAGGCAGTCTATTAGGCAATGTTGCTTGCTCACTTTATCACCCGTCAACGTCTCCGCGAACTCTTTTTGGTGTACCAAGCGGTATTATTGGCTTACAGGTGAAGCACTCAGCGCCTCGCCCCTCGACATTCCTGACTTTCGCGATCTTCTTGCATCAGCAGCGAGAAATCCAACAATAAACTTTGATGTAGATCAAGGTAAGAGGTGACACACACAAGGTTTTCCCTTCCTTCACATGGAGTTCCTCCTTCCTTGACATGCATCTATTGAGAAGAAGTCCTGGCCTACAGGAAGTACACAGTCCGCTTTGCGCCGCCAAGGGAAACGCAGAAGAGAGCCTGAGCAGGCGTTCTTGACAAATATAAAGGTAGACTATTGTACTCTGTGATGCTCACCAAAACAGCCTCCCCATTGGCACCAAACACACAGAAAGATTCAGACTCACTTGTGCACGGGATTCTGCAGAAATTTGTACGGCATGGCTCTACGGCAGGCAATGGGTTTGCCATGAATGATCAGCAGCAGATGGACAATAAATCACAAGGCTGTGCCAGTCGCACGCCATCTGAGCATGACAAAGCTGGGATGCTTCGGGGTTGCCAAAATGTGAGCAAATGCCATGACAAGGACCATCTTGTGTCAGGACGGGACAGGTTTTGCGCAGCGCCCAGTGTTGCACAACAGCCTTCAGCGCAGAGAAATGAAGTTGAGAGTACACAACCAACCACTGTTCGAGATTGCTGTTCCAAGAGTGTAGTAGAGCTCCCTTCTGCTGTTCTAGATAAGATAAAGGAGGGCATGGCCCAGTTGCTTGCTGAGTATACATGGCCATGGTATGAACAAAATGTGCACCTCTTCAGAAGCTTGTACAATGTGCACCTTGTGAATGATGTCGCTTTCGCACACGATGAAATCAGGCGTGCTTGAATTGCCGCACACTTCATACTATGTGTCATAGTATGTGTCTGGGACTCTGGGTGTATCAATAGCACCGAGCACTCTGTAATATAAATAAAAACTGTTAAAGGCAATTTTCAAAGTACATCAAATGGGTGAAAACCAGAACTGCAATGTTCCTCTTAAAGGAACTTTGAATATTTTGACACCCATGTATCGCACTTGGGCTTGCATATACCGCCACTGGCAGGCCCTAGGGCAGGTAAGTAGTGCCCCCTGGATCCTGTACCTAAGCATAAATTCAGTTGGCCCTCTCATCAATGCTATCACAGCACCAAGTCAGGGGCCTGGATGCACTCCATGCCACCCATGTACGGTCTTAACACTTGTGGAATCACCACGGAACCATCCTCTGCTTGACAGTTCTCAAGGATGGCTACAATCAGCCTGGGCACCGCACAAGCCGTTGCATTTAGGGTGTGCAGAAACTCCGTGGGCAGCTTGCGCGTCTTCTTGCTTCCACCCTTGCGCTCTTCGTCAGCCACAGACGGCCTGGAGACAGTCAGAAAAATATGTTTGGCAGGCCAAGCCATGGTGCAGGAGAGACTGCTTATGATGATGAGCTGCGCAAATGTGATGAGCAGATTAAACAGGAGCAGTGTACATCAGGACCTGTAGCGGATGTTGAGACGGCGGGCCTGGTAATCCGTGCAATTCGAAGCAGAGCTGACTTCTCCATACCTGCAAATGAATTTGAGCGATGAGCTCATTACAACAGAGGTTGCCTGGAATCAATGCAAACGAAGTCCCCAAGAAAGGATGATCCTACCTTTGCAGTCCTGGCATCCAGGCCTCAATATCAATCTTTCGGTAGGCAGGTGCCCCGAGGTCTCCAGTAGGCATGTCCTGTGCATCAAACATACAGGTGATGGCCCGCTCCCCATGGGGTACATTTTCTGACGACCATAGATGACGTGGTGCTGCATCTGTGCCCTCAAAATTGCATGATCATAGGGAAGGCCATGTGAAGCAGTAGCTAAATGGCAGCCCCAGTGGTAGAAGATCCTCTGTGTTTAGATGACACAGCCATTCTCTTGGATGGAAGGACTCACCAGCATCTGGAAGTGTAGCCCCAGTTCTGTGAAAATCTCCTCCTCTATGTCACAGAGCTCTTGCAACATGGCCTCGCTCTGCTCCGGAGTACTCAACACAAACATCTCGACCTTGCTGAACTGATGCACTCGATACAATCCTCGACTGGCTGAGCCTTCACAGAGCACAACACACTACCGGGTTCAACAGAGGGGCAGTCGAGCAGGGAAACAGTAGTGAACAGTAGGAAGCTTCAATGACAATGCAACTGTCCAGGCTCAGAAAGCATGAGGCATCATTGAGCACCTGCAGAACCAGCCTCTGTGCGGAAGCAGTGGCCAAAGGCTGCCAATCTGATGGGCAACTGCTCCTCTGGAATTATCTGATCCATGTAGACAGCTGCCAAAGGCACCTCTGCTGTACCAGTGAGGCAGAGTCCAGTGTCTCGTATGGAATACACCTGCAACATCTCTCCTGTCAGAACCTTACTTACACCTTACTTACACGCACTGTACCACATCCGTAATATATCACAGTGCTCGAGCAAATCTGCACCTGTGTGTTATCTCCGCGCGGCTGGAACCCACACTTTATTAGGACGCTTTCACGCACAAGGTCTGGGGTTGTCATTGGCAGAAACCCCTTCGAAGCCACCTTCTGCATGGCGTAATTGCAAAGAGCCAACTCTAGGAGTGCTGCTGCTCGCCGCAAATACACAAACCTGCAATGCAGACATGGTGTCTTACGATGTATTGCAGGGAAATTGACTGATAACTACCGCAGCATGTGAAAGAATACATCCCAACGGAAAGGTGAGGTCACAAACAGCGCGCACTTTGCCCCGGAGACATTTGCACCCGTCTCAAAATCTATGAGGTCCAGGGCGGTGCCGACAGCCATGTGATCCTTCACCTCCAAGCCCAAGTTTCGGCGTGAACCAACCATCTTTATCACCCTGGCTGCCTCCTCCCCGCCCACAGGTACCTGTCAAGTTGAAAACATATTTACACATGCAAAGCTACCGCACCAAACAGACCACATGTCACACATGAAGAAGGGTCTGCTTACGTCAGGATGAGAGATATTCGGCAGCTTCTGCCCTTCTCTCTGCAATGCATCTTCTACCATCTCGACCTCTGCCTCAAGCACGGCCAGCCTTGCCTTCAAGGCCTTTCCCTGATCCACCAGTTCTGACCTTTTCTCTGGGTCCAGCTTGCCCTTCACAGATGCCACAACACAATCATTAATTGCGAAAGCATGGATGTGATTGACATGACTCAAGTTGTGGATTCTTCCTTGGTACAGACATGCACCCAAAGCAGCGTATGTGATGACCTCAGAACTGCAGGGGAGCAGACCTTCATTGCCCTTGCGTTAGAATTCCTGTCTGCTCGCACGCTCTCTAGTTCCTCCAACACCCTCACCCAGTTGTCATACAGTCGTGCTACGAGGTCAGGATCGGCTGAGCTGTTCCTGTTCTTCACGTTCTCTCGCAATTTATCCAGGTTGGATTTCACAAAGCGGAAGTCCAGATATGCTCTGAAAGCCGGTCGATCGAGCTCTACCGTCTCCGATGGACAGTTCGAAGACGACGCCGTGGCATCCATATGCTCAAGTGGTTGCTGGATGCTTTAACACAGCAGACAACCCTCAGAGCATTGATGATTTGCACGGGCCAGCTGCAGAAGCAAGGCAGGCCAATCCAGATCTGGCGCGGGAATTACCTCGCAGTGCATCTGAACGACGATGATGTAGCAAGTGCAGCGGATCGATGACTTGAAGGTGCTGGAAACAACCACCTCCTGCCCTGCAAGAGAGGTCTACAGCAGCATCCCAAGCGTCCCATAACAGGGAAAGCGCCATGAAGGCACTTCAGAGCCATCAATCTGGCCTTCTAGGTGCTGTGCAAAGTCAATCAGCACCGCAGGTGGTTTCACTCACGACCACTGTCGCCTCTAACACCCTCCTATCTGTCTTTAAGGGGGATCGAGGAGAGCTTAACAGCGAAGCATGATCTAAATGTCTCAATCAAGGGACACCCTATCAAGCGTACTCACTTTCTATCTGGGATTCCCCAGAGAGCACTTGGAGAGCAAAGACCAAACATTCCTTATCAAATTATAAGTCATGGCACGGTGTACAATGTTTTTGCTTTGCCTCGGTGAAGATTCTCTCCAGCTGGCCTTCTCACTTTTTCGTTCCACCTGGCACCGAAGACGAGAGGAGATACTCTCTCTGGGACCGCAGACTGCGCATTTTGACTCCGTCGCTTAGGCCTGGGCCATCTATACATTGCAGACATCCCGCAGGAATACGGACCACGAAAGTGAGCTGTGTGATCTGAGGTCTCCTCCATTGTGAAAGCCTAACACGGGCACATCTTCTGCTGGGGAAGTCCTACCCGCCTCTATAATTAGCTGGATCGGTGAAGAACATCCGCTGTGGCAGGTGATGTGCCAGTCAGGCAGACAGAAGGCCTGGTACTAGCAGGAGAAGTGTCTTGAAAGGCCACCCGAACACTCTCTAAAGTCTTCTCTATTACATGATGCGCTACCTTTATGGACGGGCAGCTTTGATCGTCAGGGAATGAGGTCATCTGAGCGAAATTTCAATTGCGCAGGGCGCCCGAAATGGATGGCAGGGATGCCAGGGACAGGGCCGAAACTGTTGAGGCGGGGCTCGAGCCATCACCATTGATGAAATGGACGTCAGATGGATCCATGATGGAGGAATTATTGAAGAGCCTGACGTGTGTGAACAGCCTCGAATCGTAGTTTTGTACAACGTTTCTCAGTCAAATCTGCACATAGCCTTTGCTGAATTGCCAGCATGTATGGATGCATGATCCCAGACGAATCTAAATGGTACTAATTTGTGACGCACTGAGCACCTTATTGTGCCCTGCAGCCCTGGTGCACAGCAGCCTGCCAATCACAACGAGACAGCTCTTGTTAAGGATGCTTCCATCAGCTCTACTCTACTGGCCCTTATAGCACAGCAAGACGATGAAAATGTTGCAGCTGAGGGGCAGGTGATGATTTTCTTGGTACTAGTGCTCCTCACAGTGGCCGCCCCTCAGCCCTTAGTGACACTCGTGCTCATTCATGCAGGCAAGCGGAGAATTCCACACTGCCGAGCATGAAGCCCTGCCGTTCAGTTCCAACACAGCTGACATACCTACATCCATCAAGTCTGAAGGCAGTGGGTGGCTCATTGATCGAGGAGCCCCTCTGTTGGATGGAGAGCTGGTATGTTTATGCGATGCAGTCATGTATAGTGCATAGCGTACATCAATCGAGCATTCTTTACGTCTAAGCAAGATGGTGAGCATTCGTGATGAACCCTTGAAGCATCACTTTGACCGAGGCGATGTGTGTATCAGGCTCATAGTGGAGGCGGGTCTCTGTATCCGAGTGCTGATCGCACGAGCAAAGGACTTCCTATTGCATTCCTCAGCAGACCTGCTGTTGCCAGCACAGGTAGGTCACATGCACAACTTTTAGAGGATGAAGGGCCTGCACAAATAGTAGTTCTGTGCATGACAAGCGCGTGGTGTGCTGCTTTGCTGTCGCTAGATGACCAATTCTTGCAGGTCATGAAAGTGGGTGGCAATATGCAATAGGTTCCGCCACAGTCATGGACGCTCAAGATGGTCCTGTTCAAAGGATCTGCAGCACAGGTGTTGGATCGCAGGCAAACATGTCCATACCAATCCTGCCCAGCAAGGTGGACCCTCAATTTTTCACATTTCATGCAGTGCAGTTCCTGTGCTTTCTATTTGATTGCTTCTCAAACCCTGTATTTTTTCAGAGCATATGCTGACAAGATGCTGCCCGCTCTTCAGTTGATTGGCGGACAGATTTCACAGAGGCACCACGAGTCTGCACCCTTTCTGGGCCCCGCTCATGGGACCCCCAATTACATCATTCGGCAAGCTGGTCCGCAGACTCAAGTGAATCTTGTGAACGTAAGCCCGTGCAGGCACCTTTGTTCTCAGTTCATGTAGACAGTAAAGCCGCATGTTTCAATATATGTTCAGCATGCCTTCTTCCTGATGAAAAGGGCATACCACCGCCTGCATGCTGACATTTGACCCCTTTGTGTGTGTCAGGCTTCCTCGTCCGGGCCTTGGTTTCCTAGACCAAAAGATTCAATTGCTGATCTCTCCTCTCACTACCCCGCATTGGGTGGCTATTCGCTGAGTGCTGATGGAGAGCAGCAGACTGAATTAGGCACAGGCTTGCTGAGAGACTTCACTCAAGGTGAGCTGGCACGTGGGTTGTGCATGTGATTACACACTGACTGCTGAGGATCACAGTTATGGGATGACTTCTGGAGTGCTGCACTGAGCTCGTGCAACTTGCAGGGGCACTACCGCAGCATAGCAGTTGTGTCACTCAGAGCACCTCGGCATTGAGGCCCCTTCATTTGGACGGAGGTAAGCACTTCTGGGGCATGCGGAGAGCCTGATTGTGACCACCTAGTACTTGGCTCTTTAGACATCAGCGTTATATCAAATGCGGTTGGATGAGTTATGTGGGTATGGTACTGTAGGCTTGGAGCTTCAGCAGAGCATGTGCTCGCCATCATCTCTGCCTCCCCGCCTATATGCAGGGAGTGGTCAAGAACTGAGTCGGGGGTATGAAAGCGCGTCTTTGCCATCTTCTGCCAGCTTTCAGCGCCCATCGAGCTTTCAGAGTGTCTACCAGCAGACTCCGAGCCTGCCTTTGGACACCAGCAGGGATCAGCTGGCAAATGCCAACCAGCATGCCTTACTGGGCCATGCTGGCCGCGCCGCATCAGCTCCTCGCGAAAGGCCCCGCCCAGACAGCAGTGCATTACCTTTGCGGCCCGGCACACCCACAGAGCAAGGTTCTGACCTGCGGACATACTATGCGCAAGCAGCCGAGCTTGGCACTCAGCTTGCTGCTGAGTACATGCGAGAAGCAGCGCAAAGTTCTGGCCGTGCCTATGCCAAACCCTCAACACTCGACGGTGCGCGCGCATCGTCTTTGCAATGTCTTTGTCAAGCTGTTGCATGTTGACTAGTTGAATCATGTGCACATCTATACACATTGCCCAATTTTCTACATCTGAAGAATACTTGTAACCAGCATTTTTGCATGCAGGCGCGCCTGCTACCTACGAGGCCACAGCAGGCTTGGATAGGAGTGAGCTGCCGAGAACTTCGCACCAGTTTGGCATTGATTCACGAAGCCGGCCAGTGGTGGTGCCAGACCAACTGGTTGAGCCGCCCGCAATCTTGACGGCCAACATCTCAAGGATCGGCGAGGGTGCGGCAAGCCGCTCTCAACGGGACGTCACACAGGGCACGGTGCAGACGGCGACACTACCAGGCAGTGCGGCAGCAGTCGAGCGAGGAGTGCCGAGGGTGAGCGCATGACAGTCTGCTTGCTTGACTGTTTGATTTTTGACATGCCTGCCCCAATGTTTCCAGGATGTTGCTGTCTGGGCTGTGTGGAGGCTGAAGGCTGTGTGGAGGCTGAAGGCTGTGTGAAGGGGGCTTGAGCTGACATCAGTGTTGTCACCGACAAGCAGGCAAAGAGGGATCGCAGCGCGCGACTGGCGAAGCCGCCGGCCGGTCCAAAGCGGTCAGCGGTGGGGCCCCCACCGGCGCGAGCAGTGTCAACAGATGTGGACGAGGATGGTGAGGATCACAGCGCTGAGGCAGAGACTGGCTCGTGGGGAGACATTCACATGGAGGATCGCGATGCCAAGAAGCAGCTGCGGAAGGAGAAGAACCGCGCCAGTGCAGCTGCCTCCAGAGCACGCCGCGAGGCATATACTGCTTCCCTAGAAGAAGAAGTGAGCCACCTGGATGTGCCTTTGCCCACACACCTGAAGATGCCTGCAAACGTGATCATGACTGCAACATCTTGCCCCGGCTGAAGGGTTGCCCTGCATGCTCATTGGTAGCCTGCATGTAAAAGTCTTTTCTGATCATCTGCACATTGCCTACCCGCAGGTTGCGAAGCTGAAGGAGGAGAAGAGCTGGTTGGAAGGCCAAGTCAACTCACCAGACCACGCGATGCCAATGTCACTGCCTGCCAGAGCACCAATGCGCCATTTGAGTCTTTGAAGTTTCTGGGATCTTGTGAGCACTTGGGCCATTGTGGGTCCCTTCATGTTTCATTCCTCTGGGCCATGATTGCCAGACATTCTTTCTATACAGCTGTGCTATTGTGGAACTGGGCAGCCCATGACCAGACAAAACTGGAATTCACTTGTGATGTGTTACTGTTGCAGTACTTTCAAAAAGGTTGCTGACTTACTGGTCCAAAGTTGGGATTTCGTTTGATACAGCTCTGGTTACTAAGTGAACTTTGCTACACTGGTATAAGCTTATGGCTCCAAGCAACCAGGCCGGAATATGGTAAGCTGTCCATATGCAAGGGGACAGTCCTTACAAGACTCGTGAGAATATGTTTTCAATCAA
>JADEYI010000705.1_pt1 | contig 38241 bp, 36 predicted proteins | sample 8542331 | NCBI WGS metagenome assembly JADEYI01 (sample SAMN16510988, study PRJNA670497) | mine drainage metagenome | isolation source: biofilm near Copperflume 1 | place: Germany: Marsberg coppermine Kilianstollen | collected 2018-02 | reverse complement strand
GCCATGCGGGCACTGGAGTCAAGGTGCGGCAGCACCCCCGCCATGCGGGCACTGGCGCAGGGGGGCACGGTGCAAAGGTCGCTGTGGATGAAGTTAATAGGGCAACCGCCAATGCCGGGGGGTCGTTTTTGCCTCCCGCCCCCCCATCCACAGCACGGAGATCCGAATGCCGGTGCTAGAAGTCAAAAACCTCAGCGTGCGCTACGGCGCGGTGGAGGCCCTGCGAAACCTCTCGTTGCAGGTCGCCGAAGGCGAGGCCATCACCCTGATTGGGCCCAACGGGGCAGGCAAGAGCAGCACCCTGAAGGGGATCGTGGGCCTCGAGCGCAGCAGCGGCAAGGTAAGCTATCAGGGTCTGACCTTACCCAAGCGCAACCCTGAAACCCTAGCCGCCAAGGGCCTGGTGTTGGTGCCGGAGAAGCGCGAACTCTTCGCCTCGATGGAGGTCGAGGACAACTTGATGCTGGGGGCCTTCACCCGCTTTCAGCGGCGCGAGCCGGGCTTGAGGGACGACCTCGAGCGCGTCTATACCCTGTTTCCCCGGCTCCAAGAGCGGCGCAAGCAACTGGCCGGAACCATGTCCGGTGGCGAACAGCAGATGCTGGCGATTGGCCGGGCGCTGATGGCGAAACCCAAGCTGCTGCTGCTCGACGAGCCCAGCCTGGGCCTAGCCCCGCTAATCGTAAAGGAGATTTTCCGCATCCTGGGCCAACTCAAGCGCCAGGGCGTAACCCTTTTGGTGGTGGAGCAAAATGCCCGCATAGCCCTCAAGCTGGCGGATCGGGGGTACGTGCTCGAGGCCGGGGAACTGGTGATGGAAGGCCGGGGTGAGGACTTGCTGCACGACCCCAAGGTCATCGAGAGCTATCTGGGGATTCGGGCCAGGGAAGAGACCTTGTGAGCACCGATTGGCCTCATCCTGACCCTTTCATGCGGCTATTGGGCCTCGAGGTTCGCAGTGTGGAAGCGGGCCGGGCACACCTCCAGACCCGCGTCCGGGCCGAACACCTCAACATCCACGCAAACGCTCACGGGGGGTTTCTCTATAGCCTGGCCGATGCGGCTTTTGCCCTGGCCTCCAACTCGCATGGGGTCGCAGCAGTGGCCCTCTCGAGCCACATCGAATACTTCAAGGCGGTACGCCAGGGGGATACGCTCGAGGCCATTGCCAGCGAGGAAAACCGGGGCCGTAGAACCGCCACCTACCGCATCGAAATCCGGCGCGGGGACGAGCTAGTGGCCCTGTTTACCGGAACCGTATATCGCATGAGTCCCGAACCCTGAACCCAAAGCCCGCCCTTACGTCCAGGACAAGGTTTTTCAATATGCCAATTCCATCGTCCCAGACGCAATTCAGGTTTTTGCCTTTAGCATTTAGCGTTCGACCTTGGTCGCTCAGCCTTTAGACCACTGCCCTTACCAGCTGCGATATGATTTGAGCCATGAACATCCTCGAGCAGTTTCGCTTAGACGGCAAAACCGCGCTGGTGACGGGGGGCTCGAGGGGGCTGGGCTTGGAAATCGCCGTGGGTCTGCGCCAGGCTGGGGCCCAGGTGGCACTGCTGGCGAGGCGGGAAGGCTTTTTTGAGGAGGCTCTGAAACACGTTCCAGACGCAATCCCTATGGTGGGCAACGTGCAGGATGAGGCGGGGCTCGAGGCCGCTATGGCCAAACTCGAGGCCGAACACGGCGGGCTCTCGATTTTGGTCAACGCTGCAGGTGTGACCTGGGGGCAAGACGCTTTAGAAGTCCCCGTCGAGAAAATCCGCGAGGTGCTGGACATCAACATCACCGGGACTTTTCTAGCCTCGAGGATTGCCGCTAGAGGGATGAAGGCTCGAGGCTACGGCAAAATCTTGAACATCGCCTCCACTGCCGGGCTGGCCGGGAGCCCGCCTGAGGTACTGGACGCGGCAGCCTATTCGGCCTCCAAGGGCGGGATGATCGCCCTGACCAGAGACTTGGCGGTCAAGTGGGGGCCCTATGGTATCCGGGTTAATGCCCTGGCACCCGGCTTTTTCCCCACCCGCATGACCGAGAAACTGCTGCCCCGCATGGAGGCGATGGTGGTCGAGCGCACCCCCTTGGGGCGCATCGGCAAAACCGGCGAACTCGCGGCGGCAGCGCTGTATCTGTGCGCTCCAGCTTCGGATTACGTAACCGGGCAGGTCTTGGCGGTGGATGGGGGGATGACCGCTGCATGATGCGATCTGACGCTCCTACAAACCAATCTGCCGACCCCGTAGGGACGCATAGCTATGCGTCCCTACAGCCGGGAATTTTATGAACGACACCTACACGCTCCCAGACGACCACGGCCTCATCCGCCGCGCGACCCGTGCTGATGTCCCCACCATCGTGCGGATGTTGGCCGACGACTACCTGGGCCAGGGCCGCGAAATCTTGAGTGACCCGTTACCCGAGAGCTATTACCAAGCCTTCGAGGCTATTCACTCCGACCCTCAGCAGTTTCTGGCAGTATTGGAGCGCGATTCGCAAATCATCGGCACGCTGCAACTAACCTTTATCCCCGGCCTCTCTAACCAAGGAGCAACCAGGGCACAGGTCGAAGCGGTACGGGTAGATAGCCGCTTCCGTGGGCAAAAACTGGGCGAGGCCATGATGCACTGGGCCATCGAGCGAGCGCGGGAGGCAGGTTGCAAAACTCTTCAGCTCACCACTGACAAATCGCGCAAGGATGCCCAGCGCTTTTATACCCGCTTGGGCTTTTATTCCACCCACGAAGGGATGAAGCTCAAGCTGTAAGAGGTGAGTCATGCCGATGTTTCAGCCCGACCTCGAGACCCTTCCCCGCCCCAAGCTCCAGGCCTTACAGAACGAGCGGCTGCGCGAGCAGGTTCAACTCGTCTACGAGAGGGTTCCCTTCTACCGGCAGGGCTTCGACGAAAACCGCTTGAAGCCCAGCGATATTCAGAGCCTGGAAGACTTACCCAAGCTGCCCTTTACCCGCAAGAACGACCTGCGCGACACCTACCCTTTCGGGCTTTTCGCCGTACCTCGAGAAAAGTTGGCCCGCATCCACGCCTCGTCGGGGACGACCGGCAAGCCAACGGTGGTGGGATATACCAAGGAAGACCTCGAGGTCTTCGCTGAAACCGTTGCGCGTTCGCTGGCAGCCGCAGGTGGCAAGCCCGGCATGATGCTGCACAACGCCTACGGCTACGGCCTGTTTACCGGCGGGCTGGGGCTGCACGGTGGGGCCGAAAAGCTCGGTATGAACGTGGTTCCAGTCTCAGGTGGACAGACCGAGCGGCAAGTGATGTTGATTCAAGACTTGGGCCCCGAGATGATTTCCTGTACGCCGTCCTACGCGCAAACCCTGGCCGAAGAGTTCAGGAAACGCGGGGTCGCGCCCCAAGAAATCAGCCTCAAATACGCCGTGCTGGGCGCGGAGCCCTGGACCGAAGCCATCCGCAGGAGTGTCGAGCAGGGCTTGGGTGTGCAGGCCACCAACATCTACGGTCTCTCGGAAATTATGGGGCCAGGCATCTCCAACGAGGACGTAAACGAGCGCGACGGCCTGAGCTACATCTGGGAAGACCACTTCTACCCCGAAGTCGTAGACCCCGAGACCGGCGACCCACTCCCCGAGGGAGAAGTCGGCGTGCTGGTGCTGACTACCCTGACCAAAAAGGCCATGCCGATGCTGCGCTACTGGACAGGCGACCTGACCTTCATCACCCGCTCAGCGGGAGCTTCGGGCCGCACCCACGCCCGGATGGCCCAGATTCGCGGGCGCTCCGACGATATGCTGATTATTCGCGGGGTGAATGTCTACCCGACCCAGGTTGAGGCGGTGCTGCTGGGCATTCCCGAGGTCGCACCGCACTACCAGATTGTCGTGACCCGACCGGAGATTATGGACGAGGTGGAACTGCGGCTCGAGGTCTCCGAAGTGCATTACGCCCAGCACGGCGAGGGCATCTTGCGCTCAGACCTTAGCCAAACCGTAGCCCACAAAATCAAACAAAACCTCGGGGTGAGCGTGGTCGTCACCCTCATCGCCCCCGGAACCGCGCCTCGCAGTGAGGGCGGTAAACTCCGGCGGGTGGCAGATTTCCGCAAGCTGTAATCACCTGATGCAGCGGGGTCTGCCTCCTCCTATCGCGGTTTCCGCTATTTTTGCCGCTACTCATGGTGGCAAAAAGGAGCTGGGTATAGTCTTTCTAACCGAGTGGAGGGCCCTATTCTTTCTGAAAACCGCTCTACGGCCCAGTCTCCTCGTCCCCCAGCAAAGCCTTGACCGAGCGCTGGGGAGCTGCAACTTCCTCTTCGGGCCAGCGACGCTGTAGGTAGTCGAGTTTTTTGCCCCGCAGCAGCCAGGCCGCAACCAGTGTGGTCAGGGGAACTGCCAGCACCAGGGCCAGCGAGCCAATCAGCATCGAGACCACTTCCCCAGCAAAGGCTTCTTGGTTGAGCAACACCAGCAGGGGCACATCGCTCAGGTGAACCAGCAGCAGCAGGGGCAGCGAACCCGCCGCGTAGGCCAGAATCAGGGTGTTGACCAGGCTGCCGATATGGTCGAAGCCCACGTTCATCCCCCGGTTGTAGAGTTCGCGCAGGTTATAGCGCGGATTGGCGTGCACCAGGGCCTGCACCACCGAGGCCTGGGTCACGGTCACGTCGTTGAGGGCTCCCAGCGCCCCCACCACCACTCCCGCCAGGTATAGCGAGACCAAATCCAGATTGCCCAGGGCGAATTGGGCCAAGAAAGCCTCTTCCGAGCTAAGCCTGGTAAAGCCCATAACCCTGGCAACAATTACTGCTAAGACCAGCGCTACTAACGCCGCTACCGTGGTTCCCAGCAGGGCCGAGCTGGTCTTGCGATTGACCCCGTGGACGAAGTAAATCAAGAGTGCCAAAATTCCAAAAGCTCCCACGAACGTCACCAGCAGGGGATTATGTCCCCTGGCAATCTCCGGCACTACGAACAGGGCCAGCACAGTCATGCTGGTCAGGTGCCCAACAAGCCCCGTAGGCCCTTGCCCCCCCCAGTAGCCCCACCACCACCGCGAACAAAGCCAGCAGTCCCCACAAATAGTTAAGGCGATAGGGATCGGCAATATAGGCCGTACCACCGCTTTCATAGACCACCACGGTCTGTCCCGCATGGTATTTGGGAACATCGCGGTTGAGACCTCCCTGGGCCTGGGTTGGGTCGGCGGCGGGGAGTTAGGCCTCGAGGTTGCGCCCCTTGATGGCTACCGTTGCGGTCTTATCCCCGATGGAAACAATCTTTCCAATTAGATACTGCCCCTGTTGGGCCGGATTGGCGGGATTGGCCCCCTGGTCTTGCTGGGCCAAGGCCAGCGCCAAGAGCAGTCCCATAGTTATAAACCAGCGCAGGGGCCCAACTCTAATCCTGCTAGATGAGGAATATTACTTGAAGGCTTCACACACCGCTTGACCATTGGCCCGTAGCAGCTCGAGGTAGGTGTTAACTGGGCTAGCAAAGGCATCGGAGTAAATCAGGCTGACTCTGGCTCCGGTAGCTTCAGCCAGCGCCCTGGCCTCATTCTTAGGAAACTGTGGCTCGGCAAAGACGGTTTTGATGCCCTGCTGTTTCATCAGTTCGGCTAGCTTGGCAAAACGCCGGGGGCCTTTCTCCTGACCGGCGAAATCGGCGATGGAGCCGACATCCTTAATCTGATAGTGCCTCGAGAAATATAACAGCGCTTCGTGCTGGGAAACTATCTTGCGGGCCGAGACCGGAACCGTCCGCAAGCAAGCCAGCACCTGTTTATCGGCCTGCTGGATTTCGGCGATATACCGTGCAGCATTGGCTTGATAGATGGCTCGGCCTGCGGGGTCGAGCTTAGACAAGGCCTCACGGATGCTTTCGGCGTAGCGAATGCCATAGGTGGGGTCGAGCCAGAGGTGGGGGTCGTAGGAAGAGCCGTTTTTGATGAGGCCAGTTTGCCCTTCTCCCAGCAGCACCACTTCCACATTGGCGGGAGCTTGGGCCCGGATTGGGCCCAGGAAGGGCTCGAGGCCCAGCCCATTGGCAAAAATGACCCTGGCCTTGGAGACCCCTATGAGCACCGAGGGCTTGGGCTCGAAGCTGTGGGGGTCAACGTTGGGCGGAGCCATTACGGTCAGGGTGATGCGGCTACCCCCGACATTGCGCACCATATCGCCAATAAAGCCGGTGGTCGCGGCTACGGGCATCTGGGCCAGAGAGGTGCTCAAAACTAAGGATATGCTCCACAAAACGGCTCGCTTCATGACTATTTATAATGATAACTCATTATCACTTTTGTCAATCCTCGAGTTTGCTATTCTAGAGGTTAGTGGAACGTTCAACCCGCCAGCGTCAAGCCATTCGAGACGTGCTCAGCGAGCAAAACCGCCCGCTTTCACCGCAGGAAGTGTTGGACGCGGCGCAGGGCAAAGTGCCAGGACTGGGCATCGCTACGGTGTACCGCACCCTGAAGGGCTTGGTGGACGAGGGGGCCGCTGTGGCAGTCGAGCTTCCTGGCAATCCGCCACGCTACGAGGTGGCAGGCAAAAAACACCACCACCATTTCCACTGCACAGTCTGCGGTAAGGTTTTTGAACTCGAGGGTTGCCCCGGAGACTTCTTGTTCATGGTTCCCGAGGGGTTTCAGCCCCAGGGCCACGAAATCGTGTTATACGGGCGCTGCAAAGACTGCCGAGCCTGAGGCTACAGATTTTTGAGGTATTGCTCGAGCTGCCCCTGAGCCAGTTGGCCCAGGTGACGAGCCACCAGACGGCCCTGGTTATCAAAAACAAAGGTCGCGGGCAGACCGGGAAAGCCTAGCAAGGTGGCGAGTTGGGTGTCGCTGTCGAGCAATACCAGGGGCAAGGAGAGCTTAGTTTCCTGCTCGTAGACCTTCACCGCCTGGGGGCCTTCGCCCTGGTTGACAAAGGCGAACGTGATGTTGGGGTTGGCCTTGGCAATTTGCAATAGCATCGGCATCTCGCGGCGGCAAGGCCCACACCACGAGGCCCAGGCGTTGAGCACCACCGGCTTGCCCTTGAGTGAGGCCAGGTCGAAGCTGTTGCCCTGCAAGCTCTTTAGGGTAAGGCTGGGCAAAGATAGCGGCTTGGGGGCTGCTGGACGCAGGAAAAGCGCTGCTGCTCCGGCCACAAACACGGCTGCGAGAACCAACCACATCCAGCGACGCATATCTTCCTAGCCTACGCCAATCGGCTCGAGAGATACAGTCGCTCTTCACAAATCCACTGGGCTTACACTGAAAGGGTGAGGGTTCATCTAGTGGCCGTACAGGCTCACCTCGAGCCACGGCACTACCAAACCTCAGAAGCCTTTGCCTCGAGGGTGCAGGACTTGCTGGCCCGCAGCGTAGAAGGACTACCCGAGGGCGAGCCCCGGCTGGTGGCCTTCCCTGAAGCCTTTGCGCTGCCCTTGCTGTTCTGGCTCGAGACCCCACCCCAGGTGCGAGAGGCCAAGACTACCCTGCAAGCGGCCCTGCTGACCCTCAAACTGGACTGGCGGCGAGTGCTGCGGCTGGGCCTTCCTAGCCCCAGCGCGTTTTATCACCTGCGGGCCGAAACGGTCTGGCCAGTGTATCAACAAACTTTTACCCAGGCTGCCAAAGCCGCCAGAGCCTACGTGGTGGCTGGGAGCGTGTTCAGTCCCAAGATAGATTGGGAACCCTCGAGGCAGTTGCACCCTCAAGGTTGGGGGGTATACAACCTCTCGCTGGTGGTTTCACCCCAGGGAACGGTGCTGGGACGCATCCCTAAGGTCAATCTGACTTCTCACGAGCGTATGGCCCTGCTCAATAGTGGCCAGAGCAGCCAGCAAACCCTACAAACCCAGATCGGCATCCTAGCCAACTTGATCTGCCTGGATGCCTTCCACGAAAGCCTGATCGAACGCGCCGACCAGAGCGGGGCTTGGCTGCTAATACAACCTTCCGCCAACGCGGCCCGCTGGGACGGCCCCTGGTCGGGCGACAAGGCCCAGATTGAAGGCGAGGTCTGGCTGCGCGAAGGCTTGGCAAAAAAGCTAGTCGGGCGAGAAAACCTCCGCTATGGCCTCAACCCCATGCTCAACGGTCAGCTATACGAACTCTACTTCGAGGGCCGTAGCGGCATCTATGGGGCTGGACAGACCCTGGCATTGGCCGACTCCCCCGTAGGAGACACCTTGCTCAGGGCCAGTGTAGAAGTTAGCCGCTCACCATAAGGTCGTATCTTCCTGCACCTTCATTTGGCTGGAGTGCCCAGATTCTCGGGGAACAGTTGAATCTGGGACTGCTCGACCACACGATCCAAGTATTTTTGCACGGCGGCATTTTGGATGGACTTGCTCAGCTTGTCCTTGACCGCCTCGAGCGGCTGCACCCCGGCAGGCTCAACTTTGATGAGGTAAATCACGTGAAAGCCGAACTCGGTCTTGACGGGCTTTTTGCTGGTCTCGCCAGGCTTGAGGGCAATCAGGGCGGCCTCGAAGGGAGCTACGAAGGTTCCCCTGGGTTCACAGCCCAAGTCGCCCCCCTGGTCTTTGCTGCCGGGGTCTTGAGAGTATTTGCGGGCCAGGTCGCCAAAGGCTTCTCCCTGGCTCAGCCGAGCGATAATATCGCTGGCTTCCTTGGCGGTCTTGAGCAGGATATGGGCCGAGCAGTAGCGCTCGGGCGTAGCCAGGTCTTTTTTGGATAAAAGATAAATCAGCTCGATGGCCTTGTCACTAACTTGTATCTTGCCGTTCAGTCTCTCGAGGTAGGCGTTGTAGGTCAGGGCTTCGTAGATTAGGCGCTTGTAGGTCTCGAGGTCGGGGATACCGGCCTGGGCCAAGGCCTGGTTCAGGGCTTCGGGGGTGTCAAACTGGCCTTGAACCTGCTGCAACGCGGATTGTATGGCCTCGTCCTTAGCCGCGAACCCAGCCGTTTCGGCAGCCTTGGTGATGGCGGTCTCGCGGGCCAGCCGCTCCAAAAACTTGGGCTTGAAGGCATCGAAGCTGGCCGCAGCCTCGGGCGAATAGGGCATACCCTGTTGTTGTAAGGCATCGCGCACGAAAAGGTTGAACTGTAAATCAAACTGGCTTTTGGTGATGGAATCCTTGCCAACCGTCGCTACTACGGGGTCGGCTTGGGCCAGACCAGCCGTAAGCAGGACAAAAAATATCATTAGGGCCGCTCGTATCATCATTCTCCACCTTTCGGCCCCTAGCCGACTCCACAAATATTCTGGGCTGGAACCATTTCGACTTGCTTCTCGCGTTTTTCATAATAACTCCGCCAGTTGGCGGAGTTATTCAAGCACCACTCAGCCAAAAAGCCCTGAGGATAAATGACGCTTGGTCATGAAAACCCCTCTATGCTAACACGCTTTCTCATCCACAAGGCCAAGGCGCATCTCATACCAGTTTGGTTAGATAGTCACCGTTCGGTGACTATCTAACCCGACCAAGGGGAGTCTACCAGGCTTCACAAAGATGGGCCTCTAACTTTGAATACTATCTTTGTGAAGCCGGTATCAGTCTATAGAACCCAGCGAATTTTTGCTGGTGGGCTCGAGACAAATATACCCACACTTGAATTTAGCGTTCCAGACGCGATTTTTAGCCTGGGCAATTATATCGTTCTGGACGCAATATTGTGAGTGAGGCTCGAGCAGGCTATATAAAAACCCGGCCTCCTTATTGGGGAGCGCCGGGTCTCGTGGTGGGCAGGGACGGATTCGAACCATCGTACTCGTGAGAGAACAGATTTACAGTCTGTCGCCTTTAACCACTCGGCCACCTGCCCAGGCCAGCCCCAAACTGAGCTGTTTAGGGGTCTTCAAAAAGGGTTTTGGAGCCGCCCATCGGAATTGAACCGACAACCTTCCGATTACAAGTCGGGTGCTCTACCAGTTGAGCTAGGGCGGCAGTCGGATGGGCCCTGGGGCGGCTGGATTCAGGATTAAACCCTAGTCCAAGTTGTCAGCGTACATCACCGGGCTGAGCGCTGTCAAGCCGATAAGCGCGCCCGCTAGGGCAAAAACGCCCTATGGTTCGCTTGCTAGCAACAGCCACGTCTCCAGCGTTGGGGGCCGTCCGGGGTCGCTGTCCACCCCATACAAGGTGACAATCCGGTTCACCGAGGTCAGGGTGGCCTGCGCACACCCCGGCGAATATTTCGGCTCTAAGCGGGCCATGTCGGCCAGGCTGTTGAGCGAGGCCATCATCCTCCCGCCGTGCAAATACGGTGCGGTGGGATAGGAGTAGAGCAAATAAGCATCATTGATCTTGAGAAACGTGTTTGAGCGGAGCACCACCTTGCTCCCGGCGGCAAAGCTCACACCCGGCAGCAAGGCCAGCAAAAGGAAAAGCAAGGTAAGCCTTTTCATATCCCACCTTTATGCCCCTCAGTTATTTCTTAGGAGTTTTGATTGTTACCTTCTCGCTATTGAATTTAATGGTCATACACCCTGTGAAAGGGTTACACTGCTGCACAGAAAGCGGAGCTTGAGCCACAGTAACATTATTACTTGTATAATCACAAATCTTGCTGGTTTCTGCTCGGTTTTGTGCGTAGATCCAATCCACATTTTTCCCCAGACCGATAAGGTTTACCCCATACCATGTGGCCGAGAAGGCTGAGCCAGAGTTTAAATTCTCCCCATCTCTGAGCTATTGAAGTCGCTATTTTGAGCAACTGGTTTTTCCCATCCGTCGTCCATTCCGCAGCTTTAAACGTATACGAGATGGTATTATCAGGATAAACAACACCACTAACATTTGTTACCTGCTCTACCATACAAACTCAAATAACCTGCACCGCCTGAAACTGCATATAAACGGGAGAAGTATCCAACCAAAGTTGGTTTTTACTACTCGCGCTCTTTGGAACGATGATGTATGGGTGCCCATTGCCTAGGTTGATGAAATAACTCCAGCGATATTGAGGAGAGGCAGTCAGACCCGGCCTTGTTTCGTAGAAAACGCCAGCATCGATATTGGATTGTGCTGACATGCCCCCAAGATACACGTAAGGGAGGTCTCCTGTTTTCAATATCCCATCAGAAGTATTCGCGCTTCCAAAAAATGGTGCAAAAATACCTGAAGAGATACTTGTAAAGCCCGTAGTCGTGTATACGCTTCCGTAAGACCCTGTACCTGTGAAAAGGTAGGCTGGGGGCTGAACGCTGGACAGGCTTACGCCGTTGTTTGCACCTGCGCCGTCTGAAACAGGCAGATCGAAGCACTGGCCTTGGGCATCCACCCAGTGACCACTCGAATCTCGGCTCAGCTTTTCGAGCCCATCTAGGAGGCTGGGGCGGTTCGTATATACAGTTCCGTCCGAGTCGAAATAGATCACGTTCTGGCGCTGGCTCTCCGGCATCATAGCTAATATTTTTCTCATCACCTCGCGGCTGTGCCCGGTAATCCCCGGCTCGATAAACTGGTCAACGCCTACATTACCCGTTTGACTTCCGCATCCTGCGACCAGCACAACTAACAACGCGGCTTGATAGAAGCGAAACATGTCATTCTCCTTTCAAGGGGGTACTTGCCTCCTGGTAACTACACTGACCCTCTGGCACAAGTGCCAGAGGGTCAGGTGTGCCCTCAATTTTCTTTTGGTACAGTACAGTCATGCGAATTACTCCCTATGGCGCTGCTCAGACCGTCACCGGAAGCTGTCATTTGCTCGAGGAAGGCCCTTACAAGCTATTGCTGGACTGCGGAGCCTACCAGGGTGCGGAAGATGACCGCAATGCTGAGCCCTTCGGCTTCGAGCCGGGGGAGGTAGACGCGGTGGTGATTTCTCACGCTCACAACGACCACATCGGGCGCTTGCCCCTCCTGATCCGGCGAGGGTATGGGGGAAAAGTCTATCTGAGCGAGCCCACCGCCAAGTTTCTGCCGGTGATCCTGGAAGACTCCCTCAAGTTGGCAACCGAAGAGCAACAACGCCTCGAGCGCAAGGGCAGGCCCGCTTTGCCCCTGCTGTGGGATGAACACGACCTGGAGGAGTTGTATCAACGCCTGGAAACTGTCCCGCTCTACCAAGACTTGGCTTTCGGGCCGCTCACGCTGCGGCTGCGGGGGGCCGGACACCTGCCGGGGAGTGCTTTTATTGATGTTCGCTCGAGCCAGAAGCACTTTATCTTCTCGGGCGACTTGGGCCACCGCCGCAAGGAAGTGCTGCCTGACCCCGACTACCCCACCCAGGCCGACTTGGTCTTCTGCGAAGGCACCTACGGCGACCGCCCCCACAAGCCTTTTGCTGCGACCATCGCCGAGTTTGCCCAAGTCCTCAACACGCATCTGAACCAGGGCGGCAAGGTATTCATCCCCAGCTTTGCCCTCGAGCGTACCCAGGAAGTGTTGTTTTACCTGCGTGAACTCGAGAGCCACGAACAGATTCCCAGCGTACCGGTGTACGTAGATTCCCCCATGGCCGACAAGATTTCGGAGATATATCCCAAGGTCAAAAGCTACTTCAGTACCGAGGTTCAGGCCCTATTCAACCAGGGTCTAGACCCCTTTAGCCCCAAACACCTCTGCCACACCCATTCGGTAGATGATTCCAAAGCCCTGAACCCCCTCGAGGGGCCGCTGATTATTGTCGCAGGCAGCGGAATGCTCTCCGGCGGGCGTATCTTGCACCACTTGAGTTACGGGTTGCCCGAAGCCAACAACGCCCTGATCATCACCGGATATCAGCCCAGGGGTGGCCTGGGACGGCTGTTGCTCGAGGGAGCCCAGCACGTGCGAATATTTGGCGAAAACGTGCCAGTGCGGGCCAAAACCTACACTTTGGGCGGTTTTTCGGGCCACGCCGGGCAGGACGAGTTGTTGGACTGGCTCGGTGGCGAAACCCTCATCGCGCTGGTACACGGTGAACCCGACAAGCTGCAAGTGCTGAGCGATGCCCTTTCCAAGCAGGGCAAGACCCCCTGGCTAGCAGAGTGGGGCAAGGCTATAGAGATTTAGAGCGGTTTTCGAAAAGAATCTGGAGGTAGCCTGGGCCTATTTACTGTACTCATCGGATATTTTGCCGCCGCCCTGGGCAGCAAAAATCAGAGAACCGCGATAGAGTCCTCCTGCTTCCTTCAGTCCGGGTGAGTTCGGACGAAGCTACCCGTAGGCTCTTAGAAATGAAGACCGCGATATGATGGCTTCGATGAGCAATGCTGTTAGCACCCTTACCACCTTCAAACCCGCCCTCGAGGAGAGCCTGGAGTATTTTTGGGAGCATTTCTCTGCCTATGCGGTGTCGTTTACGCTAAGCCCAGAGCCGATGGGCAGCCCACTGCTGGAGATACTGACCCCACTCGGGCCGGTACTGGCCTTTGACCGTGGCCTGACCCCCCTACCAAATGAAAATACCCCTATCTTGCTGCACGCCCAGGTCGAGCGCTGGCAGGACGAGCCCACCGCGCAGCCCATCTTGCGCCATCTGGGGGGTGGACGCTACGAAGTGGTAGGCCGGGTTGTAGAGCGTCTGGGAGGCGCTTTTTTTCTGCTCGAGATAGCCAGTCAATCTGAATCCCTGACCCTTTTGCTGGCTGGCCTCGAGCCCCCACCCGTAGGTAGTCAAGGAGTAGCCCGGCTAGCCCCTCCCCTGATGGCTTTCCGGCCCTAGAGCGGTCTTCATAATGTTTAACCAGGCTGAGGCTTTAGGAATTGCGTCTCAGATTGACAGTTGGCGCTGCAAGAAGCGCCAACGTCAATGAAGACCGCGATAGAGCGACTGGCGATCCCCTCGAGGTTATGGGCAAAGGGCTATTATCCTGCGTTTTATTTTGTGTGGTCGAGGAGACTGGATTCGAACCAGCGACCCCCTGCTCCCGAAGCAGGTGCGCTACCAGGCTGCGCTACTCCTCGTCGGATTGTGCCGTGTAGGCCGCTATGTTTGCCGTTTTGCCGGATAACCTTTGGGGAAGGAGGTTTCCTGACATCGGCACGATCCTACCGGCCCAATATTTTGCGCTTCAAGGCGCAAAGTGTCAAGCTCGCCAGAGCAGTTTCGGGACATTTGACCCTTCGGGATTCATTCTGAGGATTTTATAGTTGTGCAATGTCGGACTGTGTTTACCTCCGCACGGAACTCACGGCAACCGGGCCCCGTTTTATCTGCGATCTCAAACAAGAGGATGAGGTTATGAAGGGAGCTGTCTATCTCCAGCTTTTCGACCAGGGCCTCGAGGGCCGTTATCCCAATGAAAACTGCCCTGTGGCTATTCGTCAACTGTGGGCTGCCTGTCCGTTCCGGTATGTCCCCCTCAAACAGCGCTGAAGGGCCGGGTTCTAGAGCGGTTTTCGGAAAGAATCCTGGGGTAGCCTGAGCACATTGACTGGGCTCATCTAAGCAGAGAAGCGCGATAGAGTTCAGAATCGGTGCTCTAAGACCCTGGTGCGGTTTCCCCGTTTCAGTTGATAACTAGCACTCCCGCAAAATCCCTATACAATGCAGGGCATGGAAACCTTAGCTGACTCGGTGGGAACCCGCCTCGAGGTCTTGGATAAGGGATTCGTGCGGCTAGTGGATGTGATGGGCGATGATGCCCGCATCGTGCAAGCGGCACGGGTGAGCTACGGTGAGGGCACCAAAACCGTGCGCGAGGACGCGGCCCTGATTGACTACCTGTTGCGCCACAAGCACACCTCGCCTTTCGAGATGGTGGAGTTCACGTTTCATATCAAGGCCCCTATCTTCGTGATACGCCAGTGGTTCCGCCACCGCACCGCCAGCGTCAACGAAATCTCAGCGCGGTATTCGGTGATGAAAGATGAGTTTTTTCTGCCCTCGCCCGCAGATTTACGGGCCCAAAGCAAAAACAATAAACAAGTCGGTGAGGGCGGTCTGCCCGACCTGGCAGCAGGGCAAGCCCACGACCTGATTGCGCAGTCTCAGCAGCAGGCGTATCAGGAATATCAGACCCTGCTCGAGCTCGGTGTGGCCCGCGAACTGGCCAGGGAGGTGCTGCCGGTTGGGCTTTATAGCGAGTTTTACTGGAAGCAAAACCTGCACAATCTGCTGCATTTTCTGCGCCTGCGCCTGGATTGGCACGCCCAGGCCGAGATTCGGGCCTACGCCGAGGCCATCGCGCATTTTGTCAAACAAGCCGTACCGCTCACCTGGGAGAGCTTCGAGGAGCACCTGCTGGGCGGGGCCAGCCTCTCGCGCACCGAGTTGGAGGTGGTGCGGCATCTGCTAGAGCCCAACCAGGTAAGCCAGGCCCTCAGCGCGGCCGGATTTTCCAAAAGCCGCGTGCAAGAAGCACTAACTAAAATCTTCGGGCAAAGTTAAGACCCTTTTAATCTCCTTTAGACGAGCCAGCCCTGCTCACCCCAGTAGATTGGGGAAGGTATTTTATGCTTGAGGTCTGGAAAATAAGTGCTCAGGGAAACCGTAGGGTCAAAGGCTTACTTTGGCTCGTGCTGCTGGTAGGGCTGGTGGCTTGCTCCAAAGCTTCCATCCCCCCGTCCGGAGGGACGACCCCACCTGCTAGAAGTGGGCTGTGGTCTGACCCCAACACCTGGGGTGGCAGTGTGCCCAAAGCGGGCGACATCGTAACCATTCCTGCCGACCTGAGCCTCACCCTGGACGTAAGCCCCCCAGCCCTCAAGGGTCTAGATGTGGAGGGCTGGCTAACCTTTGCCGACAAAGACCTCAGTCTAAGCAGCGACTGGATAATGGTGCACGGCAAGTTCCAGATTGGTAGTGCCGACAAGCCCTACCGCAACCGGGCCATTATCACCCTTACCGGCCTCGACCCTTCGGGCAATGCTCTGGGTATGGGCATGGGCACCAAGCTGATTGGGGTAATGGGCGGAACCCTCGAGCTGTTCGGCGAGCCCCGCAACGGCTGGACTCACCTGACGGCTACGGCGGCCAAGGGAGCCACCCAGATTCAGGTTGAAAATGCCGCCGACTGGCGGGTGGGCGACCATATCGTGCTGGCCTCCACCGACTACACTGCCAGCGAGGCCGAGGAAAAATATATCTCGGCCAAAAACGCAAATGTCCTCACCCTCGATTCGGCCTTGCAGTACGCACACTTCGGTGAGGTGACTTATGGTGTGGACGAGCGCGGTGAGGTCGGGCTGCTCTCGCGCAATATCACCATCCAGGGGGATGCGACCACCGGCAATGTCAAAGACTACCAAAACAGTGCTAAAAATAAATTGGCCGGATATGGCTTCGGCGCACACGTCATGGCAATAAAAGGCAGCCAGATGCGGATTTCTGGGGTGGAGTTTACCCGCGTGGGCCAGAAGCAAATGCTGGGACGCTACCCCATCCACTTCCATCTTTTTGGCGATGCCAGCAGCTCATACATACGGCAAAACTCTATCTGGAACAGTTTCAACCGCTGCGTGACTATTCACGGAGCACAAAACCTGGAAGTTAGTGGAAACGTGGCCTACGAAAACCTCGGGCACTGCTACTTCATGGAGGATGGGGCCGAAACCGGCAACCAGCTCGTGGGCAACCTGGGCCTGCTGACTTTGCCCTCCAATCCGGGTGAGGAAGTCGTCCCCACCGACAGCGAACCGGCTACCTTCTGGATTACCAACCCCAACAACGTCCTCAAGAACAACGTGGCTGCGGGGTCGGAGTATGCCAACGGTTTCTGGCTGGCCTTCCCCCAGCACCCCACGGGGGCCTCGAGGTCGGCGGACAACGACAAGAATGTCTGGCCGCAGCGCACCCCACTGGGCGAGTTTAGCGGCAACGTGGCCCACTCCAACGGCAATGGCCTGCTGGTAGACCGTGGACCCGATATCAATACCCTCAAGCCCGGCGACGATACCGTCTATAATCCCCGCACCTATCCCGCTCAGCTCGATAAAAATGGCAATCTTGACGACAACAACAGCACTAACCCACCGGTAATAGCCCAGTTCAGCAACTTCACCGCCTACAAAAACCGCTCCAACGGCATCTGGCTGCGCGGGGTGAATCACCAGGTAACTGGGGCCAAGCTAGCCGACAACGCCATCGGCATCACCATGGCCTCGGACAAAAGCACCCTCGAGGGCTCTCTAGTTGTGGGCACGACTGACAACCGGGGCACCCCCCAAAGCTGGGAAAAGACCGGGGCCGACGGGCGCACCCTGCCCCGCCCTTATCTAGACACCAACGACTCTGGTAACGGCTACCTCTTCCCCATTCGGGGCTTCGAGTTCTACGACGGTCAGGTCGGCTTCAAGAACGTCAGCTTTGTCAACTTTCAGCCCCTGGCCCTCTCCGACGGCAACACCCGTGAAGCCGGAGCCATCAGTTACCTGCGCTTTACGGCTTTCTCGATTGACAGCAGCAACTTTGCCCAAGGAGCCACCTTCAGCAATGCCAAGGCGGTGTATTTCCCACCCAGAGCCGAGCCCAGTGCTGCTCAGATTGCCCAGGGCGACAACGCCGATGGCTACCGGGCGGCGGCGTTCGTGGATAGCGACGGCTCGGTGACGGGGAAAGCCGGATATAGCGTGGTGATCAACAATCCCTTTCTGCTCGACAGCAACTGCACCGCCAAGCCGGATTGGAATGCCCAGATCTGCAACTATCCCTACGGACGCATCTCCATCCAGAACGTCTCCAACACCGATAATGGCGCGAGCGCAGCCCTGGCTCCGGTCTCCCTGACCCGCTTAGATGGCTCCAACCCGGTCTACCGCATGTGGGGTGTGCCCAGCAGCGGCCCCACTTCCTATTTCCAGGCCACCATCATAGCTGGACGCAGTTACAGCATGGCCTATGCCAACGCGCTGCCGGGCCACCTGCGCATCGTCATGAGCAGCCGCAAACGGGGGGACTTTCTGCGGGTCAATCTGCCCTTTAGCGGCACTCCCAACATCTACCGCGACTACTACATCGCCGATGGGCCATATGGCGGCAAGCTGACCACGGTCTCGAGCGCCAGCGCGGTGGACTCTGCCAGCCAAAGTGCTTACTACTATGACGGCAGCACTTTGTACCTGAAAATCATGATTCCGCCCACCATCAGCCAGTACGATAGCGACCCCAACCGGGACTGGGCCAACCTGGAAATCTGCCACAGCGATTTGTGTAAATAGCGCGGAAGCCGCGATAGCCCTCCTACGGGGTTGTTGTGGCCTTTTGGCTGAGCAAATCGGCCAGACCTTTTTCGTCGAGCACCGCAACCTTGAGTTCTTGGGCCTTTTGCAGCTTGGAACCGGCCCCCGCTCCAGCCACAACATAGCTGGTTTTCTTGCTCACCGAGCCAGAAACCTTGGCTCCCAAAGCCTCGAGTTCTCGGCTGATTTCCTCCCGAGGTCTCGAGAGTTCGCCGGTGAGCACGAAGGTCAGACCTTTGAGGGCATCGCCCCGCGGCTTGTGCTGGGCCTCAAGGCTGACCCCGGCCTGGCGCAAGCCTTCGATAAAGGCTTGCATGGCCTCTTGATGCAAGGCGCTGTGAATGCTCTGGGCCGTAACTTCGGCCACGTCTTCCACCTCGTCGAGTTCTTCCACGGAAGCCGCCACAATCTTGTCCAGATGACCAAAACGCCTTGCCAGCACCCGCGAAAGCGAGTCTCCGACCTGGCGAATGCCCAGGGCAAACAACAGGCGCTCGAGGCCCCGGCTCTTGCTGGCCTCGATCTGGGCCAGCAGGTTGTCAGCGCTTTTTTCGCCCAGGCGCTCGAGGCCTACGAGTTGTTCCCGGCTAAGCCGATAGAGATCGCTGGCATCACGGATTAAGCCCTCGGCCAGGAGTTGGGCCACCAGCTTGTCGCCCAGGCCTTGAATATCCATGGCCCGCCTGCTGGCGTAGTGCAGCACGGCTTCGTAGGCTTTAGCCGGGCACAGCGGGTTGGGGCAGATGTGGATTTTGCCTTCGAGCAGCAGCGGGGTAGCACAAGTAGGACAGTTTTCCGGATAGACCACCTTTTGAGCCCCTTGGGGACGGGCTTCGGGGACTACCCGCAGCACCTCGGGAATCACCCCGCCGGACTTGTGAATGAGCACTTGGTCGCCGTAGTGCAAATCCAACTCTTCGATATAGCTTTCGTTGTGCAGCACCACCCGCGCCACCGTCGAGCCCTCGAGGTTGATGGGCTCGAGTTCGGCGGTGGGGGTCACGCGGCCAGTGCGGCCCACGCTAAACACCACGTTCAGCACGCGGGTCAGCTTCTCCTCGGCGGGAAACTTGTAAGCGATGGCGAAGCGCGGGCTTTTGGCGGTAAAGCCCAGGTCGCGTTGCAGGCCAAACTCCTCGAGCTTGACCGTCACCCCGTCGGCCTCGAAGGGCAGCTCACGGCGGCGAGAGAGCATCTGCTGATAGGCTGCTTCTACCGCATCTGCGCCACGCACCGAGCGGTGGTGTCCCTCGACGGGAAAGCCTCTGGCCTGGAGATAGTCCAGCAGTTCGCTCTGGGTGCGGACTGCGGTTTCGGCAAGCCCGCTTCCGATGCCGTACAAGAGCGCTTTTAGGCCGCGCCCAGCTGTGATGCGGGGGTCTTTTTGGCGCAGCGAACCGGCGGCGGCGTTGCGGGGGTTTTTGAAAAGCTTTTCCCCAGCTTCCTCGAGATCGGTATTGAGCTTTATAAAAGCCTCGATGGGCAGATAGACCTCCCCGCGCACCTCGAGGCGCTCGGGCACGCCCAGCAGGCGGTGGGGAATCCCCTGCACGGCCAGCAGGTTGAGGGTCACGTCCTCCCCTACTCGCCCGTTGCCCCGGGTGGCCCCCCAGACCAGTCGGCCTTCTTGGTAGCACAAGTTGACCGAGAGCCCATCAATCTTGTACTCCAGGGCATAGGAAAACGGCGGCTCCTGGCCCAGTCCCCGGGCAATCCGTTCCTCGAACAATCTAATGTCTTCGGGGCCAAAAGCGTTGTCCAGGGAGTATAGCGGGGTGGGGTGGGTAATGGCACCAAAGGTGGTCTCGAGCTGCCGGGAGCCCACTTCCTGGGTGGGCGAATCGGGCCTGACCAGCTCGGGGTACTGGGCCTCGAGGGCCTTTAGCTGATGCAGCAGCCGGTCGTATTCGGCATCGGAGATTTGGGGGTCGTCCAGAACGTGATAGCGATAGTTGTGGTAGCGCAATTCCTCGCGCAGCTCGAGGGCTCGTTGGGCAACATCCATAATCCCGATTGTACCGGCTCGAGCAAACCCCCTCCCTACGTCCAGGACTCTACAATTGCCCTATCAGAAAACCTCGTCCAGGACACAGGTTAGTAATCACTTTTACTCTAGGGCCGGGAAATCACCCCTGGAAACACGTATTGCTGCAACAACACCAACACCCCCAGGATTAGGGTCAGGATGATGCTGTGGCGGAAGGTTCTAGCCAGCACCAACCCTTCCTTGCCCACCAGACCAGTGGTCGAGACCCCAGTGGAAATATTTTGTGGGGAGATCATCTTGCCCATCACCCCACCTGAGGAGTTGGTGGCCGCCATCAAGATAGGGTTCAGGTTGAGTTGTTTAGCGGCTACTACCTGCAAGTTGCCAAACAGGGCGTTACCGGAGGTGTCGCTGCCGCTCAAAAATACCGCCACCCAGCCCAAAAAGGCCGAGAACAAGGGGAAAATTGCCCCCAGTGAGGCCACCGCCAACCCTAAGGTGTAGTTGATGCCGGAGTAGTTGAGCAAATAGGCCAGCCCCACAATTAAGGCTACGGTCAGGATAGCCAAGCGCAGTTGCCGCCAGGTATCGCGTAGCGCACCCAGCAGGTCGCTGCCCTTGGCTCCCACCACCAGTGCAGTCAGCAAGGCCGATAGCAGAATGGCGGTTCCGGTTGCCAAGGGTTGAAAGTCCCAGATGGCAGCATAGGGGGTTTTGTAGAGGGTGATGAACACTGCCTTATCCAGACCGGGCCAGGGAATCTTGGTGTCACCGATGAGGTTAATTTTGGCAAATGTCCAGAGGATTACCACTGCCGAGACCACTAGCCAGGGAGCCCAGCCCAACAAGCCCTCGCGCAGGGTAGTGGCCTGATGGTTGGTTCCACCCGTCTCGAGGTGCTCGAGCTTGACCTGATACTGCTCGGAATGAGCGGGCTTCCAGACCCGCAAAAACAGCACCATCACCAACAGCGAAACCAGCGAGGAAAGCACGTCGGTAAGGCTATAGTTGAGGTGGTTGGAGACCGCGTACTGAGTCAGGGCGAAACTAAGCCCTGCTACCAGCGCCGCAGGCCAAACCTCGCGCAGCGAACGCAGCCCGCCGTACAGCACCATCACATAGAAGGGCAGAATCAGCGCCATCACCGGAAGCTGACGGCCCACCATCGAGGCCAGCGCGGTGTCGGGCAGGTGAGTCACGCTGGCCAGCACGGTAATCGGCACCCCCAGCGCCCCGAAGGCTACCGGAGCGGTGTTGAAAATCAGGGTAAAGGTCAGGGCCTCGAGGGCTGGGAAACCCAGGGCAATCAGCAGCGAACTGGTAATGGCTACCGGCGTGCCGAAGCCCGCGATGCCCTCCATCAAGGCCCCGAAAGAAAACCCGATAACAATCAGCAAAATACGCCTGTCAGCAGGGATGTTGTGTAACATCCAGCGCCTGAACAAGTCGAACTTGCCGCTGCGCACGGCGATGTTATAGAGAAATAGTGCGTTCCATACAATCCACATCACCGGCCACAGGGCAAACACCGCACCCGCAGCAAAGGCATCCAGGGCCAGCCCCACCGGGAAGCGCCAGACCAAAATGGCAACTATCAGGCCCACCACCACCCCCATCAAAGAGGCTTGCCAGGCGGGCCGCCGGGCTATGCCCAGGGCGTACAGCACGGTCACGATAGGCAGCACCGCGACGATAAAGGAAAGCAATAGCGAACCTGCTACTGGAGTCAGCAGTTGTTGGAACATCCCCACCTCCTGCCATCGCTGGTCTGAAGGTTCTAAAGCCGCTCACCTATGGGCCTCGGCACAGATAAAGGGTTCAAAAAGCATAGCGGGCAAGGCGGCTCCAGGCTTTTTGTGACCAGATTGCGACGACGCTGGAACCATACCCAGATTGGCGCGCTTTGTCAACGGCAGCGCCCTTGGTGAGATGATGGAACTGCTACTCCTGCTCTATCGCGCGTGGCTAAAGTTTTGCTGTTCCTCCAAGCAGCAAAATGGGCAGCCAAACGCAGGCTCACTTATCGCGGTTTCCGCTATTTTGGCCGCTACTCATGGCGGCAAAAAATGAGCTTGGTACGCTCTTTCTATCGGAGTGGGCTGCCGTTTTCTTTCTGAAAACCGCTCTAAGTATCTTGATGCAATTATTTCGCCAAGCGCTCTAGCCTCGAGGTTGTTTTATCTCGCGCCCGGCAGTCAGCTTCTGGGTGTAGGCCCGGAATCCTTTTTCATCGCTCTTGGCTAAATAACTGGCCTGTTTAGCCCAGGTGGACAAGCTAGGAGCAAAGCGCAGTCCGGCAGCGGCCAGTGCCTCCCGAAGCTGGGTCTCCTTGCTTCGGGCCAGTGCCGCGAAGGTGCTAATCTTTGCTTTCTGCAAAGCCAGCGATATCTTGGGGCCGATGCCCTCGATACGGGTCAGGTCATCGGGTTGAACCGGGGTTGGGGCAGTAGGCTTGGATTTGGCTGTACTGGTCGCAGCTTTAGTTTTAGTCGGGGACTTTGCCACCCCGACTTTGGCCTTGGAGGTTTTGCGGCTCGTGGTCTGTGGGGTCTTCACCTCGGCAGCCGGGGTTTTGGGTGTGGCCCCAACCACAGGGCTGGGTAGGGTGGCCCTCGCAGGTGTCTTGACCTTGGGCCGAGGGTTGGCTTTGGTCGGTTTGGCCTCGACCTGGACAGCAACAGCCGCCTGGCTTTTTGCGGTTTTCTCTCTGCCAGCTGGGGTTTTGGTCGAGGACTTCTTGGGAGGTTTGGCGGCCTTATGCACCAAGGCCAGGAAAGCATCCACCTGGTATCCCGCCCGGTGGGCCAAGGTGTCCAGGGACTCGAGCAGGCCCTCCCACTGTTGGGGTAGGGTGTTGGCAGCTTTGCGCCCATTGGTTCCGGCTTGAGCCAGCTGGCTCAAGCCACGCAAAAGGGCTTGGAGAGGTTCACGGTTGAAATACAGCACATCTTGAAAGCGGTTGAACCCCAAATAGTGTTGCACCTCGGGGTCGTGGCTCCAGGTCTCGAGCGTGGGTAAGGCTTTGGCCAAGGTGCTCGGGGTGCGCTGTAACACGCTTTGCTGGCCTACCAACAGCTTGGTCAGACCTACCGCTCGCTGAGCTTCGGCCTCGCTGACCCCCAGTTCGCGCACGGTTTGCTCGAGGATTCGCCCCAAGCGCCATTCGTCCAGATAATCCCGGCTTTGTTGGGGAGTGCCTAGGGAATGGGTGAACACCCAGCCCAGCAGGGTTCCCCACTCGCTCAGGCTGGGGCTAGCTGTGGCCAGAACCGCTCCGAGCTGCTTGCGCACGGTTTTTGCGGCGGCAGGCTTGACCTTGCTGGCGCTGTAGCTGTGGATACTTTGGTGCAACTGCCCCAGTTTTTCCTCTACCTCGTCCAACAGGGCTTTGCTGGGTCTGGCTCCGGCTGCTTCGATGAGTCTGCGAAACATAGCCGGGTTGACCAACTCCCGGAAAGGGGTGTGGATGCCTGCGAGTTCTAGCTCGAGGCGGGCTTCTTCCACGCTGGCAACGCCCCTTCCCCCCAGCACCTGGGCAACCCGCGCATAGCTGCCATCGGAGTCGTAGACCTCGCGCCAGTCCAGAAAAATCTGCCGCCCATAGGGGCCAAGCTCGAGGTAGAGCCCCTGGCTGAGTTGGGGGTTACTGCGGATAAACTCGAGGCCGCTCACACTATCCCTGAAGATGCTCCAGGCCTCCGGGGCCAGGCCCAAGCCCTCGGAAAGGGTGCGCTGGCGTATTTCCTTATCGCTGCTCAGCGGCTGGCCCACCGACAGGCGAAGCCAACCCTGGGTGGCTTGGTGCTTATTGTTGTAAATCACCATCGAGCGCTCACCGGTCTGGGGCGAGCGATTGGAATAGGCCAACACGTCCTCGTTGACCCCGCCATCCTGGTAGAAGTCGTATAAAACAAAATTCTCGACCTCGGCGAAGAGATAGCGCCGCTTGAGCAAGGGAAAAATCTGCTGCCGGTGATACTCAATGAGCCCCTGGTCGGGGGTTTCTTGGTAGTAGGCCCGGCGATATTCCATCCCGTAGCGCTCGGTGTAGCCCTCCGCTTGCCCGTGCCCCAGCATCGGCAACCCCGGCAAGGTGGCACAGAGGGTCATCACGCCGAAGTATTTATCGCTCTTGCCAAACTGCTCCACGGCGGTTTTTTCGTCGGGGTTGCTGAGAAAGTTCACGTAGCGCTTGAGGATTTCCGGCTCGAACTCGAGGGTTTCCTTGATCAACTTGCGGTATTCGGCGTTTTTCTCGTCGCGCAGCATATTCATGAAGGCTGAGTTGTATACCCGGTGCATCCCCAAGGTGCGCACGAAGTAGCCTTCCATCATCCAGAAAGCCTCAGCCAGCAGCAGGGTATCGGGAGCTTCGGCGGCTACCCGGTCTACCACCTCGCGCCAGAACTCCAGCGGGATGGCCCGGTCGAACTCCTCCTTGCTCAGGGCGAACTCGGCTCGGCTGGGAATCGAAGCTCCCCAAGGCGAACCGCCTGGCTCGGGCCACCACAGCCGCTGGATATGCCGCTTGGCGAGGGTCATGGCGGCATCAAAACGAATCACCGGAAACTGCCGTGCTACGTGCAGGATGGTCTGGATGACCGCCTCGCGCACCTCGGCATTGAGATAGTTGAGCTGGGCGGTATCGTTCCAGGGCATGGCGGTGCCGTCATTGCCGTGGTAGATGTACTGTTCCGAACCCGTCCAGCGGTCTAGGCGCTTGAATACTACTGCCGCATCGGATTTATCGTAGTAGTGGTCTTCCAGGAAAATCCCCACCCGCTGGTCGGAGGATAAATCTGGCCCGCCAAAGGTGTAGTTGGGGTAGGGCGGATAGGGCAGGCTGATAAACCAGTCGGGGTGCTCGTAGACCCATTTACCATCAATACCGACATGATTGGGAACCATGTCGCTGGCCATGCGGATGCCGCGCTGCCAGGCCCGTTCACGCAGGTTGTTGGAGGCCGCCTCGCCCCCTAAATCCTGGGCAATTACATAGTCGTAGAGCGAGTAGGCCGAAGCTACCGCGTCGGGGTTGCCCATCATCTGCTTAATGCGCTTAGAGGCTGTGCTGCGCTCCCACAGCCCAATTAGCCATAGTCCGGTCACGCCCCAGCTTGCCAGGCGATCCAGCTCGGCATCGGGGATTGCGTCCAGGGTACGAATTTCCCGTCCATACTGCTTGGAAAGCTGGTCGAGCCAGACAAAGGCATTTTTCGCTATCAGCACCAGTTGGGGCATCCAAAGCAGGTCGGCACTGAAGGCTTCGGGTTCGTATTCCTGACCCTGGGCTCTGGGGCTGAACATCTCGGCGGTGAGGTTGGTTCCGCCGAAACCGCCCGGCGCGTCGAAGCTGAGGTCAATGCGAAAACTGCGGGCTTCTTCACGCAGAACATCCCGACCTATCAGCAGCCGATAGGCAAAGCGTCCCAAGCTCCCGCCCAGCCGGGTCAGCAAAAACTCGAGCTGCGCGTCGAGCGAACCCGGAAAGTTGAGGGCAGGTAGCCGCAGGGTCTTGAACAGGCTGATGCCGGTCTCAGCAAACGCCGGTTGAGCCTCGAAAAAAGCCTCAAGGTTGTGGATGGCGGGCAGATAGGCGCTGAACTGCTCGAGGCTAGTATCGTCGAACAGCTCCAAAAAGGGGGTGAAGGCCGGGTTGGCGTTGGCCATCCACAGCATCAGCATCTCCTCGAGCACGATTTCTCGGTTGGGACGGCCCTGAGTGCTTGCAGCAAGGTAGGTCTGGAGGGGAATTTCGCCCCGGTACACCCCGATGGGTGGGAACTCGGCGGCGAAAGCCTGTAGGGTGCGCTCGAGGGCCTCGGGGCCAAGGGCCACCTCGAGGCTCGAGAGGGCCTGCTGCATCACCTGAGGGTTTTGGGTTTGCCGATACTGTTCCACCACCACGTGCAGCATCTCGTCTATCAGGCCCATCGCGCTAATCTGCCCGACGCTCACGGCCTGTTCGGGAGGACGCTTGGCGTTCATCTGGCTGGCAAAGCGCCGAGCTGCGGCGAAGTCGGCAAAGATGACGTTGCCGCTGCTGGAAAACGGGGACAGATCAAAGCCGTAGTAGTCTCTGGCTGAGGCTTTGACGTGAAACTCCATTATTGCTAATCCATGCTGCGCCATGTCACCCTCCCCAGTTCGCATCCAGTCTAACCCCGTGCCGGAGGATACGATAAGGGCCTGTCGGCTTTCTATAGGAGTCGGTCTAAGAATCCTGGTCCGAACCTTGCAAGTTGGGATTATCGCGGGGCGTGCTGGTGGGAACAATTCTCTCGTCGAGCCTCGGAGATTCTACCGCGTCAATTGCACGGCTCGAGCCCAGATTTTTAAGGCTAAACTGATCTCATGCCCCTACGCCCCGACCAACTCGAGCGCCTCAAACTTCAGCCCCTAGCCCTGTACGCCTTGCTAGAGGGGGTGGCCGTAGGCCATAGCCGCTCTGCGGCTAACCTGGAGGGGGTGGCCGTAGGCCATACGGGCCCTGCCCAGGGAGTTCCCGAGGCCATACTGGCGGGCCACCCGCTACTTGAAAAGTGGTCGGCACTGGAAAATATCGCCCACCTGGCCCGCTACCACGAGGTTTTCTCGAGCCGCCTGGAGCAGATGCTCAGCACACCCGGCCAGCCCTTGGTACGCTACAAAGCCGAGAATGACCCCGATTGGCCCCGCTGGCAGGCCCTGAATAGCCGAGCAGTGTTGGGTGAGTTTCGCCGTCTGCGGGCAGATTTACAGGCAAAGCTCGAGGCCCTCAGCGACGAACAACTCGCCCACACCGGCTTGCACCCAGTTTTTGGTCTGCTGGACGTGCCCACTATGCTCGAGATGCTTCTATTCCATGAGGGGCATCATCTATACGTGGCGTTTCAGTGTATATACGAGCAACGATAGGACATCTGTCCCTTGGTTATTGCATTACCCTGGGTCTCCGGCAGGAGTAGCGGGTCGAAAGTGTCCAGGAAAGCCTTTTCCGTATGCCAATTTCGCCTTCCCAGACCAGCCTTCAGGGTTAGCCCTGGAACCTTCAGCTTTTTGCTTGTGTACACCCCCTAATTTCTAATAGACCTCTGCTAAGCTGAAACAGGCTATACCGGATTTATCCTGATGCTCGGCTCCCTTGCCCAACCCCAGACCCTGCGCCCTCTAGGGGCTGCGCTGGGGCTGGTTTTGACGCTGCTGCTTAGCTCCACACTGGTAGCCTTGCGCGGGGTGGCGATGCAGGGCCATATGGCTGTTGACCCGCAACCTCAGGCCATACAGCCAGCACCGGGCCATAGGCATCATGCGACACCCAAAACCCACTCCCACCTCGAGCACTGCCTGCTGTGCTTTACCCAACTGGTCGAGGTTCCAGGGATTGAAGCGGCATTAGCCTCGAGCTGGGTTTTGCAATATACCCCTTGGCTGTGGCTTTATGAAGCCCAGGCCAGGGATTTGTTCTTGCAGTCGGTGGCTGCTCGAGGCCCACCCCAAGGCTAAATAGCTGGGTTAGAGCGGTTTTCAGAAAGACTAGGATCCTCCATTGAGCTAGAAAGACCGTACCCAGCTCCTTTTTGCCGCTACTCTTAGCAGCAAAAATAGCGGAAACCGCGATAAGGTTCGCGCTAGAGAAATTTGGGTTGGGGACTGCTCACTGAGCAGTGGTGAAATCTGTACAGGTGGAGTCATGAATAAATGGCGGGTTTTAGCGGCAGCAGCCGTTGTAGCACTGGGTTCGGCCCTGGCGGTTCCAGTCGAACTCAAAGTCGCCTTGGTGGTGGGCGATAAACCTTTGGTGATGGGCCAGACCTATACCAACCCAGCAGGCAACACCTATGAAGTCAACCTACTGCGCTTTTACATTACCCAGGTGGCTTTAGTAAAACGGGATGGGAGTGAGGTCAGGGCCGATGGGCTGCATCTGGTAGAGTTCAGCCCGACTACCCCGCAAGAACTCACCGTAATGAAAATGAATGTTCCCGCTGGGGAATACGCTGGAATTCGCTTTAGCATTGGGGTTCCCCGCGAACTCAACCACCTGGACGTGGTTCATCAGAAAGCCCCCCTGGATATGGATAGCGGAATGTACTGGTCGTGGAATCCTGGGTATATTTTTTATCGCTTCGAGGGCAAATACGTCAAAGGCACTACCCCGACCCCTTTCTTGATGCACATGGGCACCGACTCGCTGATGCAAAATATCCAACTCGCCGACCTCGAGCAGTACAGCACCTCTATCAAAGTTCCCAGTAGCGGCATTCGGGTCAATTTAGATGTCTCCAAGGTGTTCGCCAGCGGGCTAGGCGGCCAGGCTTACGATCTGAACAAGCCCGAGTATGCCCAGGTTCACGGTGGGCCGGTCTCGCAGCAGGTCTACTTGAACCTGCTCTCGGCCTGGTCGCTGGCAAAGCAAAGGTGAGCATGAAAAAACTGTTGATGGCGACTTTAATCCTGTCAGGTCTGGCCCTGGCCCAAAGCCTCAAGCTCGCGGGGGGTTGGGTGCGGTTGGTGCCCGGCCCCAACCTCTCGGCCTACTTCACCCTCTATAACCCCGGCCCGGTTCCCATCAAAATCGTGGGAGCCAGCAGTCCGGTAGCCAAAGCCGCCAGCCTGCACCAGACCATGACCAAAAACTCGGGGGGCATGGACATGACCAGCATGGACGAGGTGAAATTTCTGACGGTTCCGGCCAAAAGCAGGCTGGTGCTCAAGCCCAAAAGCTACCACGTCATGCTGGAAAACGTGACCCGTAGCCTCAAAATCGGCGACAAAATAACCCTGGTTTTGCGGCTGGAGGGGGGCAAAACCTTGAGCCTACAACTTCCGGTGGAGCTGCGATGAAGCAAATCCTGTCTTTTTTGCTGCTGGGCCTCGGTCTGGCCTTGGCCCACGCCGAATACGTGACCTCGAGCCCCAAAGCTAAGGCCACCCTCAAAACCCTTCCCAGCAGCATCAGCATCATCTTTAGTGAGGCCATCGAGGTGCGGCTTTCGATCTTCAAGGTCTATGCCCTCAATGGGCCCAAAGGAGCCGATAGCCACCAGCTCGAGGGGCTGGCTCAGGACAAAGTAAGCGCACTGCTCAACCGCAAAAACGATGCCGCCCTGCGGGCCGACACCGGGGTCAAGACCAGTGCCAGAACCAGCAAAATCGTGAGCCTGTGCCTCAAAAGCGGCCTGAAGCCGGGCTCCTACGTGGTCATGTGGAATAACCTTTCCACCGACGGACACACCAAAAGCGACTTCTTCGTCTTTAGCTACGCACCTTAGAGCAGTTTTCATAAGGTTTGACCGAACGGAGATTTTAGGAATTGCATCCCAAAGACGGTTGGCGCTGTCTAGAGCGCCAACATCAATGAAAGCCACGATAGCGCTCATGGATCACGCTCAGGACAACATCCAAGACTTGGTTCGGGCTTCCTTGTATATCGGGGTTTTCCTGATACTGGGAGCGGGGATTTTTGCCCGCTACGTAGGCCGGGAAATCGCCAGGGGCCAAGCCTGGCGGCTGTGGTATATGCTCTCGCTGGGATTTATGGCGGCGCTGGCCTCGAGCCTCTATGGGGCCTACCACACGGTGTGGATGTTGGGTGACACCTCGCTTTTGGGCAGCTATTTCCTCGAGACCACCCAGGGCAACTTGCTGCTGGTACGTATGGCGATTCTGCTGGTGCTGCTGGGGCTCTCGCTGGGCTGGGCCAGGATAGATCGTTGGCTATATCCGCCTCTGGCGCTGGGGCTGTTGCTCACCCTCACCTTGACTGCCCACGCCGGAGCCAAAGGTGGCCTGATGATTGCTGCCGACCTCATCCACCTTAGCTTTGGCAGCGCCTGGGCCGGAAGTTTGCTGGCTCTGGCCCTGTGCTGGCCGGGCAGCCGCTACGCGGCAGTGCTGGCAGCCGTAGAGTGCTTGTCTCGGCTGGGGCTGGTGGGTGTGGGAATAATATCCCTCAGCGGAGCCTACTTGGCTACCATCCAGGTTGGCCTATTCAGCAACCTGCCGGAAAGTGCTTATGGGCGCACCCTGCTGCTCAAGCTGGGCCTGGTAGCTGGGGTGTTGGCTGTGGCCGCAATCAACCGGATGTGGCTGTTGCCCCGCCTACGCAGCAAAGGAGTACGGGGACTTCCCAGCGTGAGCTTGGAGGCGCTGTTGGTAGCGGTGGTGCTGGGGGTTAGCGGGGTGCTCGCCAGCAGCGAGCCGCCCACAGCCCAGGCCGCCCTCCCCACTAGCGTAGACATCGAGGAAACCGCCGGGATCCACCACTACAGTGGACAGCTCTATGCCCAGGTGGGCGAGGTGCATTTTCTGCTCGACATCAAGGATCTTCAGGGGAAAATCCTCGAGCAGGGCCCGAGCTTTCGGGTGCGCTTCGCCAGTCAGGGCAACGCCCTCGAGCAGGTCGTCCGACCTTTTCAAAAAGCCCAGTACCACAGCACGTTTCAAGTTCCCCCCGGCACCTGGGAGGTCACGATGGGTTTGCCCGACGATACCCTGCAATATACCCTCACCGTTCCCGGCCCCTAACAAAGTTTGATATGGTTGCTCAGAACGCCATAAACTCTGGCTCGAGAAGGTACGCAAAGATAAGGAACAATGCGTAAATGGATGGTGCTGGGCAGTCTGGCAGGTATGGTTCTGGCGGCCTCTGCGGTTTATGTAGTCAAGGTTCCCGACCATTTCCCACCCATGCCCATTCCCGCCGACAACGCTATGAGCGCGGCCAAGGTCGAATTGGGACACCAGCTTTTTTACGATAAACGCCTCAGCGGCGATAATAGTGTGGCCTGTGCCTCCTGCCACAAACCAGAGTTTGCCTTCAGCGATGGGGGTAAGGCCGTCAGCACTGGGGTCAAAGGCCGCAGGGGAACCCGCAATGCCCCCACCCTCACCGACGTGGGTTACCGCAGCAGGCTGTTCTGGGAAGGGGGTTCGCCCCGGCTCGAGGCCCAGGCCGTCGGCCCCCTTACCAACCCCAACGAGATGGACTCCGACCCTACCAAGCTGGTCGCCAGGCTCAAAGCCATCCCCCAGTACCGAGCCGCTTTCGCCGCGGTGTTTCCTGATGGCCTGAGCATGCTCAACCTCACCAAGGCCATCTCGGCCTTCGAGCGCACCCTGGTTTCGTCCAATAGCCCCTGGGATCGCTACCGCGAGGGAGACCAAACCGCCCTCTCGGTGGTGGCTCTGCGCGGCATGAAGATTTTCTTTAGCGAAAAGGGCGACTGTTTTCATTGTCACCAGGGCCAGGATTTCACCGACGACTCCCTGCGCAACACCGCCCTTACCACGGTGTATTCCGACACTGGTCTGGCCCCTATTACCAGCAAAGACCAAGATGTGGGCAAGTTCAAGGTTCCTACCCTACGCAACGTCGAACTCACCGGCCCCTATATGCACGATGGCAGCATCAAAACCCTGCGCGACGTGGTGGAGCATTACAACTCTGGCGGAGCCGCCAACCTCAACGCCGACCCCCTGATGCGCCCGCTGGGCCTCAGCGAAGCCGAGGTCAACGACCTTGTAGCCTTTCTGAAGGCCCTCACCGACCACAGTTTTACCCAAGACCCGCGCTTTGGGCTGCCAAAGTAAGCAGTGCCGAGGGCAGAGAGCTAAAAGCTGAAGGCCGGAAGCAACCGCAAAAGACAAAAGACTGAGGGCCAAAAGGCTACACCAGGACAGCACCATTGCCTTATCAAAAAACACCATCCAGGACGTGGTTTGTATTTTTAGGTTGTTGTGCCTTCAGCTTTCGGCCCTGGGTTATCAGCATCATGCGTTTTACCCTCAATCTTTTATTTAGCTCACCGCCCAATATGCGAGACTCGAGCCAATGAAACACCTCTTCGGTCTCCTGCTGCTGGGCCTGGCTCTGGCCCACCCCTTATCCGGCCAAGGGCCGGTCACTGGCGAGGTCAAGTTCGAACCGGATGACCGACCGGTGTCAGGCAAACCCATCGTGACCTATCTGACTTATGTTGCCATCAACGGCATAAACCTCAAGCTCAGCGATTGTTTTTGCCGGATGCTGGCCTACCGGGGTCAGGCCAGTGCCCAGGCCACGCCCGATGTCCAGCTCACTTTTGTCAACACTGGAAAGCGCCTCGAGGGCAAAGCCACGTTCCCCAAACCCGGCGCTTACATCGTGGTGGTGATGGGCCGGGCCTTGCCTGGCAAAAACTTGCCGCCCTTCATCCTGACTGCGCTAGTGGTGGTGGGGGCGGGAAATTAGTATTGGGAGCAATTCCTTAATGGTTAGTTGGGTTAGGTTTAAATAACCCTTCTCGGCTCGGGGCAGCAACGCAGACATTAACTTGGAGTAGTTACAATCGGTTTTGAAATTGGAACCACACTACAAATTTGATAGTTTTTATTAGAACTGTGTAGGACAGCCCTAATTGCGGCTCATCGAAGCTGTTTAGACTGCACTCAGGTCTCAACCAAACCGTCTCGAGACCATAACAAGGAGTGTTCGCATGAAGCTACGATTGCTGTTGGTTGTCGCCGGATTAGCCCTAGCTGCCTTCGGATTGGTCAATGCCCAAACCAGCATGACCTCCAAGGAAACCATCGCTCAGATTGTCGCCAAAGACCCGCAGTTCAGCACCCTGCTGACTGCACTCAAGGCCGCCGGTCTGGACAAAACCCTCGGTGAGAAAGGCCCCTTCACGGTATTTGCCCCCACCAACGAAGCCTTTGCCAAGATTCCCAAGGCCACCCTGGACGCGCTGCTCAAGGACAAAGCCCAGCTCACCAAAGTCCTGACTTACCACGTCGTAGCGGGCAAGGTGATGGCCGCCGATGTGGTCAAGCTCAAGGAAGCCAAAACCCTCGAGGGCAGCCCAATCATGATTGATGTGATGGGCAACGTGGTCGAGCTGAACAAGACCACCAAAGTTACCAAGACCGACATCGAAGCCGAAAACGGCGTAATCCACGTGATTGACACCGTGCTGATGCCGATGAAGTAGCCCTGCCAAAAGCCAACCCCCTCGAGAGCCTCGAGGGGGTTTCGTATTCAGGTAGTAAACCGCTCTAAAAACCGGGGGTCTCCGAAGGGTTATTCATCGTCCCCAACCGCCACCGTCTCACGCCGCCCAGCTTTCCACTCTAATCCCGCCCAAATCAGGCTCTCGATGTCGCCATCCAGCACGTTCTCGGGGTCGTGGCGCATCTCGCCGGTGCGGTGGTCTTTGATGTACTGCTTGTCCAGCACGTAACTGCGAATCTGGCTGCCCCACTCGTTGGGGCGGCTCTCGCCGCGCAGCCGGGCCAACTCTTCTTGCTTCTTCTTGTATTCGATCTCGAAGAGCTTGGAACGCAGGATGTTCATTGCCATCTCTTTGTTTTTCTGCTGGCTGCGTGTGACTTGGCACTTGACGTAAAGGCCCGTGGGGAGGTGGGTCACCCGCACGGCGGAGTCGGTGGTGTTGACTCCCTGCCCGCCCTTGCCCTGGGCCCGCATCACGTCTATGCGCAGGTCTTCGGGATTGATGTTCACGTGAACCGACTCGTCCACCTCGGGCATCAGCTCGAGGGCCGCAAAACTGGTCTGGCGCTTGCCCTGGGAGTTGTAGGGCGAGGGCCGCACCAAGCGGTGAACTCCGGCCTCCGGCGAGAGCAAGCCGTAGGCGTTTTCGCCGCGCAGGATGAACTGGGCGTAGTCTATCCCGGCTTCGGCTCCGGGCTCCAAGTCAATGATTTCGATGCTAAAGCCGTGCCGCTCGGCAAATCGGGTATACATACGGTAGAGCATCTCGGCCCAGTCGCAAGCCTCGGTGCCACCAGCGCCCGGCTTGAGGGTGAGAATGGCGGCGTTTTCGGCGTAGGGAAACGACAGCAAGGTCTGGTGATAGAGGTCGTCGAGTTCACTGCCCGCGCGATCCAGTTCGCCCTGCATCTCGGCACGCTCTGGGGAACTCATCTCGGGCCACAGCTCCAAAAGCCCCTGCAAGTCCGACTCCAAGCGCCGGTAGCCATCTACGGCTTTGCGCAAGCGGCCCGCTTCCTGGCTTACTTTGCGGGCACTGACGGGGTCAGACCAGAGGTTGGGGTCGTTGATTTGGGTAGTGAGTTCAGCTAGGCGAGTTTCTTTACCAGGGATGTCAAAGATACCCCCGGAGGGCCTCGAGTCGGTGCTCTAGAGTAGTTAAGTCCATAACGGAGCAAGTATAGCGGCTACCGTACCAAGACTCAACCGCTCGAGGAAGGTTTTCAGCATAACCACCCGTCAATTCAAAAGAACTTCTTGGGAGCTTATCGCGGTTTTCGTAATAGAGCGGTTTTCAGAAAGAATAGGACAACCCACCCCGTTAGAAAGAGGGTATCAAGCTCCCTTTTGCCGCTACTCCTGGCGGCAAAAATAGCCGAAACTGCGATAACTGCGTCGGTCTGAGCAGAGAACCCCAATAAGTTCTGGGAGGGGCTGGCCCCTCCCAGTTTCACCGGTCTACCTTAGCCCGCGCTGGACACAGCGGGCACCACTTGCACGGTGCGTTCCTGACCGTGGTTCCAGATCTTGAGGCTCACGGCCTGGCCCGACTTGGTTTGGTCTAGCACTCCCCGTAGGTCGTTGACATCGTTAATCTGCACCCCGTTAGCCTCGACAATCACGTCACCGTTGAGGCCCAATTGGATAGCCTGACCGCTGGGGTCTTGCAGATACACGCTCTTGCTGGCTGCTTTGAGGCCGACTTTCTCGGCAGGGCTGCCCTTGTCCAGTTTTTCGATCATCAAGCCACTCGAGGGCAGCTTATTCTGGCTGAGCAGGTTGCTGGGATAGGCTTGCAGGGGGCTAACTTCTATGCCCAGATGGGGCCTCGAGGCCAAGATTTCGCTGGACTTGATCTGCTTACCTGCTTCCATCTGGGGCAGGTATTGCTTGGCGAGGTTGATGGGGATGGCAAAGCCGACCCCAGCAAACTGGGCCTGACCAAAAGCCCCCGAGGGGCTCAGGATGGCGGTATTGATGCCGATTACCTGGCCCGCAGAGTTCAGCAAGGGGCCGCCGGAGTTGCCGGGGTTGATGGCGGCATCAGTCTGGATGATACGGGGAACCAAATCCTGCACGGCACCGGGGTTTTGCCGCACCGCCGAGACGATGCCCTCGGTAACGGTGGACTCCAGACCAAAGGGATTGCCGATAGCGATGGCTTTCTCGCCGACTTGCACCATATCCGAGTTAGCTAAAGGCAAGGGGTGTAGGTCGGCCTGGGGAGCGGAGACTTTGAGCAGGGCCAAATCCAGCGCGGGGGCGCTGCCCTCGAGGTGCGCGGTGTAGTTTTTGGGGTCACCGTAGAAACGCACGGTAATCTGGTCAGCCCCATTGACCACGTGATAGTTGGTCAGGATGTGCCCAGAGTTGTCAATCACGAAACCCGAGCCAGTGCCCTGCTGTGGCGGCTGAACCATCTGCTGCGAGCCTGGCCCAAAGAAGAACGGGGCGAACTCCTGTAAACCCTGGGGTAGCTGGCTACTGAGATTGCGGGCTGCCGTCCTGACCGAGACATATACCACCCCCACCCCATCTTGGCGAGCAATCTGAATGGTGTTTTGCTCGTAGGCCAGCCGGTCACTGGCGGTAATCGGGGTCACGGGGGCCGAACTAGGCTGCCCTTTTGCCATCTGCCACTCCAGTGCTCCCCCGACCAGGGCAACCGTGGCGGCTATCGGAACCAAAACATAACTCATTTTCATCCTTACCACCTCCTGATGCCTCGAGTAAGCTCGAGTACTCCTCCTACTCTGGACATCCCGGTGAAGGCCAGATGAAGCGTGCTGGACGAGATTTTATTTATGTAAGGCGGTTTAAATGAGACTGAGAAAGGTTAGGCCGAGGTTCTCAAAAATACCCCCATGTTGGGCTAGGCCGACCCCTCTCGAGGTTCGTGAGCGGGCCTTCCAGACCAGATTTTCAAAGGGTAAGTAGAGACTGAGCTCGAGTTCATGGAGCTATCAGATACCAAAGGAATTCCGTCTGGTGGGGATTTTTATCTATTAAGCTTTCCGCAAAAGTCCAGCTTCGAGCTGCGAATAGCACAGAATTTATCGCTCTGAAGTTGGAAGAACACCTTCGATTGGGCTTGTCTGGCTGCGGATAACTGATAGATGTTGAAGACAATATCGCTTTCTGGACGGCAAACCCTCCAGCGCGAACCGGAGGGTTTCGTCTAGCCTCAGCCGTGCCCCTGGTGCTCTGTCTGGCGCATCTGGGGGGTCTCGAGCTGCACCGTGACGTGCTCGACCCCGTGGGCCTCGGCAACTGCCTGCGCTTTCTGGATCAGGGCAAGTTCGGGTGTTTGCGTGACTAGATGTACGCTCAGCGAATTCTCCCCCTGAGTCAGTGCCCAGACGTGCAGGTCGTGGACTTCCAGAACACCGGGGATCGCCGCCAGCTCGGCTTGCAGTTTTACGACCTCCACCCCCTCGGGAACGCCCTCGAGCAAAATGTTCACGCTGGCCGAGAGCAGCGTCCAGGTGCGAGGCAGCACCCACAGCCCGATCAGCGCGGCCAGCAGCGGATCTACCCACTTCCAGCCGGTGAAGTAGATCACCACGGCCCCCAGGATCACCGCCACCGAGCCCAGCAGGTCGGAGAGCACCTCGAGGTAGGCCCCGCGTACGTTGAGGCTCTGCCCGCTCCCCCCGGTTAGGATTCGCACCGAGACCAGGTTCACCACCAGCCCGCCCAGCGCCACCACCAGCATCGGCAGGCTCTGGATTTCGGTGGGTTCTCGCAGACGGCGGTAGGCCTCGTACAGAATGTAAAAGGCCACGAGGAACAGGATCGAGGCGTTGAGCGCCGCCGCCAGGATTTCAAACCTGCGGTAGCCATAGGTGCGCTGGGAGTCAGCAGCGCGTTTGCCCAGGCGGATGGCGACGAGGGCGATGACCAACCCCATCACGTCGGTGAACATATGGGCGGCATCGGAGAGCAGCGCCAGGCTGCCAAAGACAAGGCCGCCGACCACCTCGGCGACCAAATAGCTGCTAGTCAGGAGCAGCGCCCAGCGCAGCCGGGACTCGGGGAGGTTCTGGCGGTCGGAGTGGTTGTGTGCAGCCATGTCTGTCTCCTGGTGGGTTTAGCGGGGGGTGATAGATGCCGCAGTCGATCAAGACAGGTTATAAACCCTGTCCGCTAGGATCCAGTTCCGCCGCCCACCCTGTAACCGGAGCTTTCCACACAAGCGCTCACCCATTAGCGGAGGCTCCGCACTCCGGGCAAAACTTAGCCTGGGGGGCCAGTTTCGCCCCACATTTCTTGCAGGCGGTGGTGGCGGGGATTTGCGCAGCCAGGGTCTGGCCACAATTCTGGCAGAACTTGGCCCCGAGCGGGTTCGCCGCCCCGCAGCTCGAGCAGGCCCTGGCCTGCTGAGGCTGGGGCGGCGCGGGGGGCGGGTAGGAGGGGCGGTACTCGTCGTAGCGGTCATGGTGGTCGTCGCGCTGGCGATCATGGTGCCCAGCGTGGCGCTTGCGGCGGCCCAGCAGTCCTTCAATCAAGTCGTCTAACATACCTACCTCCTGGGGGGATAGACCCCTCCGTCCTCACCCTACAGGACGGGCAAAAACGCGCGGATGCCGGAAGGCTGGTAGCACAGTGGCCTGTTTGAGCCCCCCAAAGGCGTGGCCGCAGTCGGGACAGGCCAACAGCCGTGTGCGGGGCAGATAGTCGTGCTCGTGACGGTGACCGTAGTTATGCCCATACCCGTGACCATCGTCCCGGTGATGCCCGTGGTGGCCTCGCTGGGCTCTCAGCAGCCCCTCGAGCAAGTGGTGTAAACCCATGATCAACCTCCCTTTACTTGAACCGCAGCAACCGCAGCGAGTTTGCGGTGACGAGGGCAGTCGCCCCAGTATCGGCCAGAATGGCGGGCCACAAGCCGGTGATGCCCAGCAAGGTAGTGACCAGGAAAACCAGCTTCAGGCCCAGCGCGAAGGCAATGTTTTGCCCGATGACCCGCATGGTGCGCCTCGAGAGCCCAATCAGCTCGCCCACTCCGCTCACTGAGTTGCGCAGCAGGGCGGCATCGGCGGTCTCGAGGGCTACCTCGGTTCCTGCGCCCATGGCAATCCCCACGTCGGCCTGGGCCAAGGCGGGCGCATCGTTGATGCCATCTCCCACCATTGCCACCTTGCCGCTTTTTTTGAGTTCACCCACCAGCCGTAGCTTGTCTTCGGGCATCAGCTCGGCCCGCACCTCGAGCCCCAGCCCTTCGGCGATAGCCCTACC
>JADEYI010000704.1_pt1 | contig 38309 bp, 42 predicted proteins | sample 8542331 | NCBI WGS metagenome assembly JADEYI01 (sample SAMN16510988, study PRJNA670497) | mine drainage metagenome | isolation source: biofilm near Copperflume 1 | place: Germany: Marsberg coppermine Kilianstollen | collected 2018-02 | reverse complement strand
GTGCAACATAGGCTTCACGCTGGGTCGTGCCGACCGCTTGAAGCCTTATTTATTACGCATCTATATCCCTGCAATCATTTAGCTTTTTGAATCTTTGGCTTTGTGCCTTTGTGGCGAACGCTGGCTTGTTTTGCCACTAAGTCACAAAGACACTAAGTCCCTTGTGTAAAATCAATTATAACAACCTCTTTTATTTCCATTGGTCTAGGAATAGAATTGAATCAACTACTGTCTAATACGAAAAACATAAAACGTATGAAAACAAATGCAAAAAGTTGGAAGTGGTTGCTGGGTCTAGGATTGGCAACTTTAGTGAGTGTGGGTGCAATTGCTCAACACGGTGATGATGGTCGCCATAGAAGGCATAGGGATTCTCATGATGGAAAGCATCGGCATGAAAATTCTGATAAACGAAATCTCTCTGACAGAGTCTATCATATCACCCAAGCCGATAGTGTTCAAAAGACAAAAATGAAGCCAGCCGTTGACCATGCTTCAAAAAGGTTAGAGGCACTGAGAACGAGCTATAGCAAACAAGAAAAAATAGTATTGGACTCACTTCGATTGCAAGTGAAGCCTTATCTGAAAGAAGAGCAGATCAAAAAATTAGACGACTGGAAAAATCGATAGGGAAAAAAGGATAATTATAAATCCCGGTAGCACCTACTGGGATTTTTTTATTTAAAATAATATTTTGAAAAGGCGTAAATCCCTAAACTTAACAATATTAAACCGGAATAATTTTTATCCATTTACTCCCTTGCGCATAAGGAGCCAACCGTTGAGCAAAATAAATAACGAGCGAAAGCAAAGCCATCGCTCCTACTGAGGTGCCGAATACATAACTATGGAGCAAACCTGCAGTGGGCAGGCTAATCCAGCCTTGTGCTTTCATGTACGCGGTAAAGCCCATCCAATAGGGTATGGCCATAGGATTAAGAATACTAAGCGTGAGCCCGCGCCTAAATCCGCTTTCGCTAAATTTTTTTGCTAAGTCAGTAGGTTGCTTCGAAGGTAACAGATTAAACACACCAAGGCCGGTCATTACGACTGCGGCAATTAATTGAAAATTTTCAACCATCATGGGGGCCGAGCTCAGCCAATATTCAAATTGCACCCCGATCCAGGCATAAGGATACCCCACTATCGCAACAGCCAGGGCAAATCGTGTGGCTATTTTTATTTTTCCTTCCAGCGCCATTTGTAAGATGGAGACGTTCAGCGTGCCGGGAGGTATCGAGCCAATGAAACTGAAAATAAATCCAAGAAAAAAGACGTAGAAATATTCCATTCAAATTCTTTATGCTCTTGATGCCTTAAATTTTTTATAGATCAATCGGCCTTCCTGAAACGAAAGATAAGCCACTCCGTGTTTATGGTTTTCACTGCTTATGCGATAAATGTTTTGCCAATGCCTGATTAAATCCCTGACACCTTTCCACAACGAAGCGCCCGGGTGGTAAATGTGTGAGGGTTCTGCCCCACAGCCGTTGAGCTCCATGACTTTTATATTCCCTTTTTCAAGATCTTCAAGAGTGGCGCAGCGCAAATCATATCGTCCAAAGTAAAATCCATTTACCCGCTTGCTAATCCGATCAAACGAATCGGAAAGTACTGGCGTAATCAAACTGTTGCGATTTAGAAATTTTGTTCCTAGACAATGATTGCCAATCGAAACTAATTCTTGCCGTTGTCCGTTGGTCAGGATTTCATTGAGCCGATCATTAAATTTTACTTTAAGCAACTCCCATTGCAAGACTGCCCGGTCATTTTCCAAAATCAATTCTTCTAACGATTTTTTTCCATCACCGACAACGAAAAGAAATTCTTTTGCCGTGATAGAATTGACAATTCCTTTTTCTTCGCCCGGGAAACGGAGATAATAAACGCTAAATTCTAAAGGAAGAGTAACAAATTCTTGGATAAGGAAATCCGTTTTAATTTCAGCTAAGTACCCTTCAATTTCCTTCGTGTCGTTTATTCGTCTCACCATCCATCCGCGCTCGCCTAAATCAGGTTTGAAGATCACCGGAAATTTCAATCCGGCTTCTTCCATTTTTGTTTCTATCTCAGCTTTTGAGGAAGGAAATTTTATGAAGATAGATTTCGGCTTAACTTCTTCTGGGATCAGAGAGAGCACATCAAATTTTGATTCGCCCATCATGCCGCCACTGAGGATGCCCGGATTGGAAGCAGAAAAATAAAATAGGGATTGCTCCCGGATGGAATACCAGAGCCACATAAAAAAGAGCGGCAATTGGATGACTCCAAACGGCCAAAATTCCCAATGAAAAAGCTTGATGAAAAATCTCCGTACGGAAAGAGCCATTTAGATCAATGGGCTTCAGTCATTATTTCTCCACGGTAGCGAAGCGTAGAAGCCGCCACACCAAAGTCCACCGGAATGGAAACGTGCGGAGCGATTTCCCGAATACCTATTTTCATAATGGCCATGTGGTGCACGGCATGTTCAATGTTGTAAGTGAGTTCTCGAAAATAATTTGTTTGAACTTGGACGTTTTCCGCCATGTTCAAATCATAGGCTACCTCCAATACCAACGATTTATCTACGGTTTTTCGGTTGATAAATCTTTTGATCTGGTCGATCCCATTTAAAGCCACCTCCTTGTCCGACTCAATCAACTTATCGTGTGCACGTTGGTCATAATTGACAACCCCTTTTCCATATCCTTGTTCCAGGCAGATAAAAAATTCAAGCGTATGACGTAAGTGTTGACCGATTGACGATCCGCTTAACGTTGTAGAAGGGCGTGTAAATTCGGCCTCTGTTAGCTGCTGAAGGGTTTTGGAGAGTTGATCTAAAATGGTACTACAGGCGCGTATAAGTTGACTCATATGTTTTTCAAAAATAAAGATAAAAAAATCTCGGGTTACATCAATAGTGTTTGAATTAAGGCAAAAACTTCTTCCAATTTTTGTCAGCTTTAGTTTTTAGGGTTTTCTCGTTTTTGTTCCATGTATTGAGGGTGTTGTTTCCCCAAAAATTATAGAACATGTAAAGTTTTCCGTCAATAATCTTGAAGGTTTCGGGGTCAATTTTCACTTTTTCGCCCGATTCGCCCATTGCATAAGCGCACCATCCACCGTAGGCAGGCTCATATTTATCAGGGCTGTTTTTGAATTTGGTGAGATTAACCCTGGAACTGAATAAGTAGGAGACGCCTTTGTACTCATAACTCCATTTTGATTCGCCTTCTGTGGGCTTCCCTTCAAAATAGCTTACGGGGTCGTAGCTTTCAATCGCAATGTTTTTTTTGAGGTTATAATTCTTTTTTCGTGCGTTTTCATTTTGACCCATCAATAAATGGGTTGAAAACAGCAGTGCCAGAAATATCAATTTTTTCATCATGAACTAACATACGGATTGGATCAAAGATCGGTTTTATCTTTCCGGCAAATTGTCGCAAAGGATACAAACCTAATTTACTCTATCAAATCGTTCACAAAACCCCAAACGAGCTCTGGTTCGTAACCCTTGCCGATCAGAAATTGGGCAATTTTGTTCTTTTTTTTAAATGGGTCTTCTTCACTAAGCTCCGCGGCTTTCTTCTCGATTAGTTTTTTGGCAGCCTTTGCGTAATCGGACGAATCAATTTCAGAAAGTCCCAACTTAATGCATCGTTGTGTGAGTCCAGCCCATTCCAATTCACGCTGGATTTTTAATCTACCCCATTTCATGATCCTGAACTTGCCACCCGCAAAAGCTTTGGCATACCGAGCTTCGTTTAGAAAACCTTCGGTAATCAGATGCGCGAGGATTTCATCCACTTCGTGTGTGCGCAACCCGTATTCAAACAATTTATTTTTTACTTCCTTGTGCGACCGCTCTTGATAAGCGCAGTAACGAAGAATTTTGGCTAAAGCTTCTTGGGTGGTTACGGGGTGTTGGGTTCTGGATTCTGGATTCTGGATGTCAGGTTTTGTACGTTTATAAAGTTTCATAAGCCAGTCCTCTAAATACTTTCAAACTCAGAATCAGGTAGTCAGTTACCAGAATCCAGTATCTAGTAAACCAGCTTCTAGTTACCAAGATCCGGAATCGAGTAGCCAGAATCCAGCCTCACTTCACCAATCCTTTGTTTTTCAAAATACTGGTTACAAATTTTCTTTCGTTATCAGAGTTGAAGATTTTGAAAGGCCAGTAAATGAGTTGGGCTTTGTTCACGAATAGCACAAAATGATCTTTGCCAATCTTGGCACTTTTGATTTGGTCCCATTTCATAGGCATGCCTTCCCGTGGGTTGATTTTCATTAAAATCTGCTGGCTGCTGATTTCATAGGAGAACCGTTCAAACAGTGTTTTGCCTTGCTCAAGTTGGGTTACTCCATAAAATTGGATCCACCAAAAAAGCAAAAACAAGCTGGCACCCAGTAGTGCCCCAAATATCCACCACCAACTGGGGATCCAAATTGTACCACAGCCTATGGCCAGCACGATAAGGCTTACCCACCATTGCTTTTTGAGAATACTAAAAAAAGCGGTGCGGATGTAAATTTTCTTTTCTAATCGGTAATTCTTCGTTTTTACAAGCATAGTTCAACAATAAGGATCGCAAAAGTAATGCGTTTCCTTGTCTTTAAAATCATGCCACGCCAAAAAACAGGTATTTTTGAGTCTTTTCAGGGTTCTGGGTTAAAACCAGCCCTTTTATAAACCCCAATTAGATGATCTTGTAATTCTTGTACTCCCCAATCCGGTAGCCTGTAAAGGAGTAAATGAAGCGTTTTAGCTTTTCTTTGAACGAATATTTTTTCCTGGAAATGTCGTAATTGAATTTCCAATTTTTGAGCTGAACTCTTGCTGTCATGGCTTGTGGATGGGTTTCCTCAAAAAGAGTCAGGGAATCAATATTGCTGTAATCAAACTCTTCAACCTTCGCCACATTCGTTTCGATCCAGCGATCATCGTGATAAAATTTGTTCCAATCTTGTTGTTTAAACTGCATAGCACGCGGGTCTTTCACCCATCCATAATGATAGATAAATGCATCAATCAATTTCACCTTTAATTTTTCGTTGGGCTTTTTACGGAAGCCCTGCGCATCACGATAAGAGAATACATTCTTATTATACCGCACGATTCTGATCTCTCTGCGATACCACCGCCAAGACTCACCCACGTAATCGTAGGAGCCATAAAAATGCTTGTAATGAAAAAGCAAACCATCTACCGAAAGGTCGGTTTTGTATTTTTCCATCGCTTCACGGATTACAGGGTAATATTTTTCATGTACCGCCTCATCGGCTTGAATGTAAAAGGCCCAATCCGTGTCAGCGGAAATCGCTTGCAAGGCTTTGTCTGTTTCTAAAGCAAACGTTCTTCCCCCTTCGCGTGTACTGTCATCCCAAACTGTTTCTATAATTTTAATTTTCGGAGAATTGATATTGCGGATTAAATCCATTGTATGATCAACTGAATTTCCCACGGCCACAACAAATTCATCGCAAAGTGGAAGCAGAGAAGTAATCGCCTCCACGATGGGGTAATCATATTTTACGGCATTGCGTATGATGGTGAAGCCGGTGACTTTCATAATTGTTAGATTATTTCGATGACCTTAGGAAGTTTTAATTGACAATGGACGGCATCGTTGATATAGGTGTTAGGGATATGGTGAATGATGCAGGCTTTGGACAACAGGTATTCTCCATCCGAAGCTTTATGAAGGGGTAGAAGAGTTCCTTTATACCGATCCATCATCGTGCCATGCCACCCAATGGCTGATTTTTCGCGTATTCCCAGCCCCGTGAATTTAAATTTCCATTCTTTTGATTTAATAAACTCTTTAAGCTCTGAGCGGTCATAAATCCAAAGGCCACAATAAGGGCTTGAACTATTAAACATAAAACGTTGTCCATTTAACTCCATTGTTTTTTGAGGCCACTCAAGTAGGTCAGTTAGGTACGCTTGATTTGAAGAATCATATTCAACTCTCAAAAACCCAAGATTGAACCCATTCCCTTTACAGAGATCTTTATACTTTAGCCAATAGGTAAAATTGTCAACTGTGAAAGCAAGGTCATCCTCAATGTAAACCTGAGCGTCAAAATCCTCAATAATTTGTTCGGCAACCCTGCGGTTTTCCCAAGTAAGGTAGTAGGGATGAACAAATCTTGTCAAACCTAGTTTATTCCAAAGGCCATTGTTATAACCTAATAGGCCTGATCCTCGATAAGGATGAATTTTAATGTGAATGTTTTTTGACACCATCCGTTTTGGCAATTTTCTATTGGTGTAAATAAAAAAATGAACCTCATGGGGTAACTTCTCAAAGTTTTCCACCACCTGCTGAAGATAGCGCAATCGGGATTCTACGAAAAAGAAGGTAATATGAACTGCAATTTTCATTCGCAATTAAGATTGAGGCCCGGCTGGCCCATAGCCAATCCAGTTTTGTTCGCCTAAAAATAGAACTTAATATTATAGATTGCTTCCGATATTTCGTTGATTTGAAAAAATAATGATTACCAACTCTACGATAACCAAGGTTAGAAATAAAACCGCAGAGAATTGCGTTTTTTCGATCCTCATTCCATCTTGGAATAATCTGCCTTATTTGAAGTTATGTGTCGAGAGCATTCGCAAAAACTCAACTTTCGATCACCAAATCATCGTTCACCTCAACGAAGGCAAAGACGGTTCATTGGAGTGGCTAAAACAACAGCCTGATGTAGACTATGTTTACAGCGATAAAAATATTGGTATCTGCTTTGCCCTAAATGGATGCCGGTCGCTCGTGCAAACACCCTATATTCTATACCTTAACGATGATATGTACGTTTGCCCGAACTGGGATAAACATTTAAAAGAGGAAATTGATGGTATCGGTCATCCATACTTCTTTCTTTCTTCCACTGCTATCGAACCCGTTTTCAGCAGTAACTGCGCAATTCAAAAAAATTATGGCAACATAATCGACAGTTTTAATGAAGAAAAACTGCTGAACGAATTTGAAAGTTTGCCCATGCATGATTGGAATGGCTCAACTTGGCCGCCAAATATTATCCATATTGATGTTTGGGATTTGGTGGGTGGTTATAGTGCTGAATTCTCGCCAGGATTGTACTCTGATCCTGATTTTTCTATGAAACTTTGGCATATTGGAGTTAGGCTATTCAAAGGTGTGAGCAAAAGCAGGGTTTATCATTTTGGATCAAAATCCGTTCATCGGGTAAAGAAAAATAGGGGCTATAATAAGTTTGTTGCCAAATGGGGGATTACCTCAAGCACCTTAGCAAAGTACCTGCACCGCGGAGAACGATTCACAGGTTCCCTAGGCGAGCCAACAATAGGATTTAATGTCAAAGTTAAAAACTTCATTAAAGGGTTTGCAGCGCTTATAATGCGATAAAGATAAAATTCTAACCTAACTAAAATTAACTACCCATGGATCGCATCACCATCATTCAAGAATTGATGAAAAAGAAAAGGCTGAATAATTATCTTGAGATAGGCGTTTTCAACGGAAGGGTTTTCTTCCGAATCAAAAGCACTTTTAAAATTGCCGTTGATCCGGCTTTCGCTTTTGATGCCTTCAGAAAAATTGGTAAGACAGTGGTCAATCCATACAATGTATTTAATCGTTTTATTGAAAAGAAAGGCGATGATTTCTTTGATCAAGATGCCCCCCAGCTTTTCGCCAAAAAATCATGCGAAATGGCACTGATTGACGGAATGCATGAATACGATTTTGCCTTGCGAGATGTAGAGAACACCTTAAAATACCTCTCGAATGACGGGGTGATCGTGATGCATGATTGCAACCCAGTAACCAAGGAAGAAGCCTGCACTTTTCAAGAATGGAAGGCAAAAGATTTTAAGGGACAGTGGAACGGTGATGTGTGGAAGACCATTATGCACCTGAGGACATTTAGAGACGACATTAATGTGTTTGTTTTGGATTGTGACCAAGGGCTTGGGATCATCACTAAGGGAAAACCAGAAAGTCAACTCACCTTTTCGCAAGATGACATCAATCGTTTTACGTATGAAGATTTTGAAAGGAATCGTTCAAGTTGGATTAACATAAAACCAGCTTCATATTATAAAGAATATTTTAATTTGTAAAAAAAGGAGGCCACTTTCTGAGCCTCCTTTGTAGAATTCAATTTTTATTTACTGGCCACCAACTTATCCGCCTTCAAAAGACTGATAAACTCTGTGCGATAGCCTTCTTTGTCTTCGCCTTTGGCGCCTTGTGCAAGGTTTACAATTCCATCTTCTGAAAAGCCATTTAGAAATTCTGAATGACGCAACATCATTCCAAACGAAGCAACCGAAGCAGCCCAACGGAAATTATCTGAAGTCTTTTCGATCGAAATATTGTTGTCGATCATCGGGTGCACAATCAATTTGCTTGCATCGCCATCGGGTTTTTTGTAGCGAAATTTCACGGTCATCAATTCATTGGTCTTAGAAGCTTTCGGGTCGATCTTAGTAGTCTGGTATTTCAAGTCATCGACTTTGAAGAATTTGCTTTCTACGCCTATCGGGATGATCTCGTAGAGTGCCGTCACGGTGTGACCGGATCCTAATTCGCCCGCATCTTTTTTGTCGTTGTTGAAATCCTCGCTTTTCAGCATCCGGTTTTCATAACCGATCAAGCGATAAGCCTGAACTTTAGCTGGATTAAATTCTACTTGTAATTTCACATCTTTTGCAATGGTGAACAAGGTTCCCCCAAACTCGTTGACCAACGCTTTCTGTGCTTCGAAAATCGAATCGATGTACAAATAATTTCCATTGCCTTTATCGGCCAACGTTTCCATTTTTGAATCCTTGTAGTTGCCCATGCCAAAACCCATTACGGTTAAGAATACACCATCTTGTCTTTTAACTTCGATCAAGTGTTCCATCGCACTATTGCTCGACTCGCCAATGTTAAAGTCGCCATCAGTGGCAAGGATAACCCGGTTGTTGCCTTCTTTGTTAAAATTCTCTTTCGCTAGCTGATACGCTAATTGAATGCCTGTTCCTCCAGCCGTAGAGCCGCCCGCTTCGAGATGGTCAAGGGCTTCGATAATTTTTTTCTTTTCTGTACCGGAAGTGGAAGGTAACACGACACCGGCAGCCCCGGCATACACTACGATGGCCACATGATCTTGTTCACGCAGTTGCTGAACCAGTAATTTGAAAGACGATTTCAATAAAGGCAATTTGTTGACATCGATCATGGAGCCAGATACATCGATCAGAAAAACCAGATTTGAAGGAGGCAATTTTTCAGTTGGGATTTTCTTTCCTTGCAAGCCAATCAATACTAGTTTATGTTTTTCGTTCCAGGGAGCGGTTGATATTTCAGTATTAATCGAAAATGGATCTTCGCCTTTAGGTTGCGAGTAATTGTAGTGAAAATAATTGACCATCTCTTCGATCCGCACCGCATCTTGGGGAGGGCGCTGGCCACCTTGAATGAACCTGCGAACATTACTGTATGAGGCGGCATCTACATCAATGGAAAAAGTTGACAAAGGGCTATGAATGGCATCATGAAAAATATTCTCTGTGATGCCGTCATATTCTTCCGTATTAAACGGCTGTTCCGCTTCATACGCTTGTGAAACAGACGGTTGATACGCCATGTCTCTGCGGATAGCGTAACCTTCCCCGCTTTTAGGCGCAGCATAAGCCTGGTCATAAAGTTTCTCCTTTTTCTCGTCCTCGGTAACCACTTCATTTAGTTGCTGTACCTCCGCTTCGAGCGTAACATCGATTCGGTTTTTTGTTCCAATTTTTATTTCCTTGGTTTTTAAACCGATGAAAGAAAACACCAGAATCCCTCCCTTATCGGGAACAGCAATAAGGTAATTACCCTGGGTGTCAGTTACTGTGCCTGTTGTGGTTCCTTTCAACAGCACATTTACCCCGGGAAGAGCACTTCCATCTTCTTTTGAAGTTACTTTGCCCATAATGGTTCGCCCGGGCATCAGGCGAAAGCTGGTGAGAAGGATTGTCAACACCAGCAATACTGAAATTTTTGTTTTCATAGTTTTATTGTTTTTAGCCTTAGGATGCAGACCAAAACCATTTTCCATAAAACCAGAAGAAAAAATTTTAACTTGTTTTTTAATGACCGTGCGAAAATCGGATAGCGAACTCCTCTACCTCTACAAAAAGACAGGTAATCTTTCTTTAATTGGGGAATTGTATACGCGCTATACGGCCTTGGTTTACGGGGTGTGCCTGAAATACCTGAAAGATCGAGATGAGGCAAAAGATGCTTCCATGCAGCTTTTTGAAAAATTGATCGAAACACTGAAAATTCATGAAGTTGAAAATTTCAAAAGTTGGCTTTACGTTGCGTCTCGCAACCATTGCCTGATGCAGATCAGAAGCAAAAAGGGTAAATTCAAGCAAGAAATTTCGACTTTGGATATGGAAAACCAGTTCTTTCTGCATCCTGACGAGGAAAATGGTTTGGAGGAAGACCTGGCAAAAATGGAAGAATGTATTAACAAACTGATTGATGGACAGAAAGAATGCGTAAGACTGTTCTATTTGGACGAAAGGTGTTACAAAGAGATTTCAGTGCTCACCAAATTTGATCTGAACAAAGTGAAGAGTTTTATTCAAAACGGTAAAAGGAATTTAAAAATTTGCATGGAAGAGAATGGATAATTTCTCAGACGATATTATTAAATACAAAAAAGGGGAGCTTAGCCCTGAGCAAATGCACGCGCTGGAGAAGAAAGCGCTCTCTGACAAGTTTTTAGCAGAGGCTTTAGACGGTATTGAAAATATTTCTGCCGAAGACTTAACGGCAGATATTTCATCGATCAACAAAAATATTAGTCACCAAAAGAAAATCGTACTGCTTACACCACTTCGCATCGCGGCCGGAATCCTGTTGCTTATTGGTTCGATTTTCTTGATTTACCAATTCAGGCCAAAGCCAGAAACATTGGCTTTGAAAATGGAGAAACCAAAAGCGAGAGAGAAGACTGAAAGCAAAAGCGAGGAAAACAAAAAGGACGAAGGTGAAAGGTCGAGTGTTGAAAGTGAAAAGTTGCAAAGCGAGGAGGACAAATTGAAAAGCCACGAAACATTAACGGCTAGAATCCAGCATCAAGAATCTAGCGACAAGAATCCAGTATCCGAACTCCAGCCAATTGCACCTGCTAATCCAACAGCCGCTGGCCAGGCAGCTCCGCCAATTGAAAGTTTGGCTTCAGCCGACAAGCAAATTAAGACGGAAGAGGCCGATATGGACGACCAGAAAATAAATGATGTAGCCGAAAAGGAAGAAAGAGCCGCGATTGCAAAACCTGCGGTTCTCGATAAGAAGAAAGAATCATTCGCCATTTCACAGGCAAGGAGAAGTGAACAGCCGATGAACATCAAAACTGCAAGATCAATTTCGGGCAAAGTGGTTTCAGCTGAAGATGGTGCTCCCTTGCCAGGAGTGACGATTACAATCAAAGGAACATCAACGGGCACTGTTACGGATTCGGAAGGAAACTATTCTATTCCCGTAAAGGATGATAATAGCCGTCTTGTATTTTCATTCATCGGTTTTCAGCAAAAGGAAGTGAATTCTATTGGAAAAGAAAACTTGGATGTGCCAATGAAAGAGGAAGTAATCCAACTTAGCGAAGTAGTGGTCACGCGAGGTGACAAAACCAGTAACAACGGAGAACCTGTCACGATATTAGCCGAGCCTCTTGGGGGAAAAAAAGCTTACGATGCCTATCTGGAATCTAACTTAGCGATTCCGATAGAAGCAAAAGAAAATAAGGTAAAAGGAAAGGCGGGCATCGAATTTAAAGTGAATAAAGATGGAAGCTTGAGTAACTTTAGGATCATTAAAAAGCTTGGCTATGGTTGTGAAGAAGAAATCATTAGGCTCGTTAACGAAGGCCCAAAATGGAATCCCACAAAAGTAGATGGCCACCCAATGGAAGCCTCTGTTCGGGTCTTCTTACGATTTGATATCACAAAATCGGGCAGGTAAATTTCATTCTTAGGAAAAGAAGTGCTTTCTACTTCCAATATTATTTTTACTTTTAGGGCTACGTAAATCTAAAACTAACGTTCATGAGTTTATTTGTAAAGAAATCCCTCAAAGAATTAATGATCCAAGCGGAAGACTCTGAGCATGGATTAAAGCGAACCCTTGGCGCTGGCAATCTTGTAGCGCTTGGCATTGGTGCCATCATTGGCGCGGGTTTATTTGTACGTACGGCTGCTGCAGCCGGCCAGGCCGCAGGACCAGCGGTGGTAATTTCCTTCATCATTGCAGCGGTAGGTTGTGCCTTTGCAGGGCTTTGCTATGCCGAATTTGCTTCTATGATACCCATCGCAGGTAGTGCCTACACGTATGCTTATGCTACTATGGGTGAATTTGTAGCCTGGATTATTGGTTGGGCATTGGTGCTTGAATATGCACTTGGAGCAGCCACGGTTTCAATCGCCTGGAGCGAGTACTTAAACAATCTACTCGGAGGGTCTATCCCTTATGAATTTTGTCATTCGCCAATGGAAATATCGGCCACAGGCGCTCATGGCATGGTCAACCTTCCTGCTTTGCTTATTCTTACTATTATCACGCTTGTTTTAATTAAAGGAACACAAGAATCGGCCGTGGTTAATGCCATCATTGTTTTTATAAAAGTAGCGATTGTATTAGTTTTCGTTGCGGTGGGCTGGAAGTTTATCAACCCCTCAAACTATGTCCCTTTCATGATTCCTCCTGATGCTCCTGATGTTACGGCTTCTAACGGACAAGTTTATTCTTATAAAGCGATATTCGACCATGGCTGGGGAGGTGTGTTGCATGGTGCTGCAATTGTATTCTTTGCATTTATAGGATTTGACGCAGTGTCAACTGCAGCGCAGGAAACAAAAAATCCAAAGCGGGATATGCCCATTGGCATTTTAGGTTCACTTGTTATTTGTACTGTACTTTATATTTTGTTTTCTCATGTGCTAACTGGTGTAGCACCTTATACAGACTTTATTAAGGAAGGTAAAGAGGCATCGGTAGCCTTTGCTATTCAAAATTATATGCCTGGATATGCCTGGCTCGCCACCTTGGTGAGCGTAGCCATTTTAGCCGGTTTTTCTTCTGTAATTTTAGTGATGTTACTAGGCCAGTCAAGGGTGTTCTTCTCTATGTCTAATGACGGCCTCTTACCAAAAATTCTTTCTGATCTTCACCCAACTTTTCGCACACCCTATAAAGCGAATTTGATCTTGTTAGTTTTTGTAGGAGGGTTTGCCGGGTTCATCCCAGGCAATGTGACGGGCGACCTAACCAGCATTGGTACCCTTTTCGCGTTTGTAGTGGTATGCCTTGGGATTTGGATAATGCGAAAAGCAAACCCTGGATTGGAGCGACCTTTTCGTGCTCCTTTAGTGCCACTTGTTCCTATTTTAGGGATGATTGTTTGCTCAGCAATGATTATTGCCTTGGATGCAAATACCTTGTTGGTCGCTTTTGCCTGGCTGCTTATTGGTCTAGTAGTATACTTTAGCTATAGCCAACGACATAGCCTCCTACGAAACCCAAAAAAGCTTTAGTTGATAATTTCGTCAGAGATTTTTAAGGTCGTACCGCTCAACTCGGTATGGTACTGAAAGAGCGATCGTTGTGCTGGTCCGCCCGTGGGAGAGCCATTGAACAAACTAAAAGTTGAATTACAGCAGTGATCGATAAAAAATAACGAGGAACCGTCTACCTGAACTTCACAATTTGAAGTTGGGTGGTGAGGACATGCTCTTTCGTAAGCTATGTATGAATTCTCACCTTCATGATAGATGATAATTCCTTTCATACCTCCCTCGATGTACACATAGCCTTCATCATTTTTTAGCTTTTGATATTGAGGGTAGTTTAGGTTTACCGTTATTTCTGCAAAGGAAACCTGGGAATAAGCTTGAGTCGAAACCAATGTTAAAATGATTCCGAATACCCATTGGATTTTATTTTTTCTCATAATTGTAATACCCTTTACCTGTTTTCTTCCCTAATTCACCTTTTCCCACTTTTTCTTCTTGGATCGGACTTGGCTTGAATCGTGGGGTGCGATCAAACGCTTCATACATCTGTTTGCTTACTTCTAAATTCACATCATTACCAATCAGATCCATTAATTCAAATGGCCCAAGCTTAAAACCAGCGGAACGCATCAACTTATCAACAGCGACAATATCTGCAGCCCCTTCTTCCAGCAGTTTGAGCGATTCCAAATAATAAAGGCGCGCCACCCGGTTAACGATGAAACCTGGAGAATCTTTTACAAATACTGGATTTTTTTTAAGTGAAAGAACAAACTCTACCATCGGTTGAACAAGGTTTTGGTCAGTATTATCGCCAGCAATGACTTCCACCAACTTCATGAGGTGCGCGGGGTTAAAAAAATGCAGCCCTAAAAACCTACCCGGTATCTTTAAGGTTTCTGCAATCTTCGAAATGGGAAGGGATGAAGTATTGCTTGCAAAAACGGTTTTGTCTGAATTGATGCGTTCTAGTTCTGCAAATATTTTCTTCTTAATCTCCAATTTTTCTACCACCGCCTCAATCACCAAATCCACTTTCAAGTCTTCAAAAGAAGCTACCTTAATATTTCGAAGCGTTGAATTTTTCAACTCTTCAGTTGCCTTGCCCTTGGCAATTGCCTGATCTAAATTTCTTGCAATATTTTGAATCCCTTTTTCAACAATTTCAGCATTCACATCATAAAACGAAATAGTGTAACCCGCTGAAGCACAAACTTGGGCGATCCCTTGCCCCATTGACCCTGCGCCTACAACACCAATCTTTTTAATTGAAATCACGAAAGTACCGTTTTGAATTGCTTAAGGAACCGGATGTCATTTTCGGAATACAGCCTAAGATCATTTACCTGGAAAAGCAACTGGGTCACGCGCTCAATGCCCATCCCAAAAGCAAAACCAGTGTACTCTTCCGGATCAATGCCGCAGTTGCGCAACACATTAGGATGTACCATTCCTGATCCGGCTATTTCAACCCAACCGCTATGTTTACAAATATTGCAACCTTTGCCTTTGCAGATAAGACAAGAGATGTCAATCTCCGCGCTTGGTTCTGTGAAGGGAAAAAATGAAGGACGATACCTTATTTTAATATCCTTACCATACATCTCTTGCGCAAAATGATAGAGTGTTTGCTTCAAGTCAGCAAAGCCTACATTCTTATCAATATATAAGCCTTCTACCTGATGAAAGAAACAATGGGCCCGCGCAGAGATTGCTTCATTGCGATAAACGCGTCCGGGCATGATCGCGCGGATGGGTGGCTTCTGTTGTTTCATCAACCGAATCTGTACGTTCGAGGTGTGCGTTCGCAGAAGGATATCCGGATTTTTCTCAACAAAAAAAGTGTCTTGCATTTCGCGAGCCGGATGATTGGGCGGAAAATTCAAGGCAGTAAAATTGTGCCAATCGTCTTCAATCTCGGGACCATCTGCCAAGTTAAACCCAAGACGTTCAAAAACTTCGATAATTCGATAGCGTGTTAGGCTAAGCGGATGTTGGTTGCCAAGCTTGCTGGAAACAACAGGCAAAGAGAGATCGATGTCTTCAGTTATTTCGTCAGAACCTGTTTCCAGTTCGAGTTGTGCGGTTTTAAATTTAGCTTCCGCTAATTGTTTTAACTCATTAAGAACCTTGCCGACTTTCTTTTTTTCTTCGGCAGGCACTTGTTTCATTTCTTCAAACAAGGCAGGAATCAGTCCCTTCTTGCTAAGAAACTTCAGGCGAAAGTTTTCCAGTTCGAGATTGGAGGCTATCGAAAAGGTCTTTGCCTCTGCTTCAATTGATTTTATTTTCTGTTCCATCGTGTTTTAGCTTTTGTTGTTGAGCCCGTTTTAAAAGAAAGTTAATCAATAGACAAAGCGCAAGAACAACCCCCAAAATTAACAGATCATTTTGTTTCCGTAAGAGCCACGCCAAAACAATCATCGAAATATTGATTGCAGCAATAAATAGAACGGCTTTGGCATGATTAAACCCGAGGTTGATAAACTGGTGGTGTAGATGATTGCGATCTGCGTGAAAAGGCGAATACCCATGCCTTAACCTAAAAATAATAACTCTAAGGGTGTCAAAAATAGGGATGATCATCACACAAATGGCGGTGGCAATCGATCCTTTAAATTTGTATAAGTTGTCATCCGGTAATTGATAATTTTCATTAATAAATACAATCGCCATGTAGGAGAGGAGGAAACCAATTGTCAATGCACCGGTATCCCCCATAAAAATTTTAGACGGCTGCCAATTGAAGAACAGGAATGCCAACAAGGCACCGGCAAAGGTGAGGGCGATAAGGCTACCGGCCGTATTTCCTGAAAAGTAAAACCAAATGCCAAAAGTTGTCAGAGCAATGATGCCCACTGTTCCCGCAAGTCCATCTAAACCATCTATCAAATTATAGGCATTGGTGAGGATAATCAATGTGAAAATACTGATCGCCCAAATAATGGGGATGGGCATTTCTGGTAAATCCACAATACCATAAGTTGAACTTAAGGTGGAGTGATTAAGAATCACCAAAAGGATAACGGGTAAAAATTGACTGTAAAGCTTTTGCCGTGGTGTGAGCGCCAGGATGTCATCGCGAAGGCCAATGAAAAACATGAGGAGCAAGGAGATGAAGAAATATTTTAAGGATACCCATTCTAAAAAAGGCAAGCCAAGCAACAAAGAAATAATGGGACCCAGAAGTATGGCAATACCACCGAGTGAAGGTTTAAAATTAGCATGTATTTTATGTCTCCCTGGAAAATCAAACAGCTCGATTTGCGTAAGCAATTTGATCAGCATCGGGAAGGTGAGGAATGCGATCAAAAAGGAAATGGTCGTAAAAAGAGAAATCCGTATGATAATGGTCTAGTTTAAGAGCATTCAATTGGAAAGTTAATCCTTTGATCATAATATTAGTAACAAGACAAAAACAAAAGAGGCCGCCCATCGGAGCAGCCTCTTTAAATAAGAGAAACCCGATCAGTTCTTTTTGAGCTGATCAAATTTGTTCTCAATTGGCTTTTTTGGGAAAACATTATTGGAAAGATTAGAATCACCCGTGTTGTTGTCCGGATCAATGACCACATTGGTCACTTCTTTTTCCTTCATAAAAACCTTCTTTACTTCGTTTTCATTGACACGCCAGATTTCCGCAGGAATAGTTTCAACCTCTTTTGTGCCGTCAACAAAAGTCCATTCAATAATAACAGGAGTTACCAGCCCACCTTTGTTTTCGAGCGTTATCTCATATAGGTTTTTTCCTGCTATCTTTTGGCGCACTCCGGCATCATTAATTTTGTTTTTGAACTCGCCATAAAATCGATCGGGTGTATCGACCATCGTGATTTCCTGAGCACCCTGACTGAAATCCGTAGCCTTATCTTTTGATTTGTCGGCAGCAAGATCTCCTTTTGTAGTTTTTACATTTTTGTTTTCGAGATCTTTTTGCTCTGATTTAACCTTAAACCATTTAACATTATCCAGTTCGACATCTACATTGTCCACGCTATAAAACCAACCACGCCAAAACCAATCTAAATCAACGGCCGAAGCATCTTCCATCGTGCGAAAGAAATCTGCAGGTTTCGGATGTTTGAAGGCCCATCGTTGCGCGTATTCCTTAAAAGATTTATCAAAAAGTTCAGGCCCCATTACCGTTTCGCGCAATAGGGTAAGAGCAGCCGCAGGTTTCCCATAAGCATTCGGCCCAAAGTCGCCACCGGGAATGTTATCCGACTCCCACATAATGGGGCGCATTTTATCTTTATCGCCCCCCATGTATTTGGCCAATCCTTTTGGTGAACCCCAGTTGATATTCACATCGGGGTAACGCTCGCGTTTCGTTTCACGCTCTAAAAAAGAATTTAATCCTTCATCCATCCAGCTCCACTGGCGCTCATCGGAGTTCACGATCATTGGAAAAAAATTGTGACCGACTTCATGAATGATTACACCTACCATTCTTTCATAAGTACGGTGCGAAAAAGTACCATCACTTTTTGGGCGACCTCCATTAAAGCAAATCATCGGATATTCCATTCCTTGATTAGCGGTGTGTACAGAATAGGCCGTTGGATATGGATAGTCGATGGTGCGTGAAGAATAGACTTCAAGGGTATTTTTGATTGCCTTGGTAGATTCTTTTCCCCACAAGGGATTTCCTTCTTTTGGATAAAGTGATTGCGCAAGCGGGGTTTTATCATTGATTTTTACCGCCATGGCGTCCCAAATAAATTTGCGCGAGGTGGCAAAAGCAAAGTCGCGCACATTTTCTGCGCGAAACTCCCAGGTACTTTTTTTCTTCGAATGTTCTTTTTCCCTTTTTCGTGCCTCTTCTTCCGTAACAATAAGCACGGGCTGGTCAAAAGTCTTTTTAGCTTTCTCAAAGCGATTCATTTGTTCGGAAGAAAGAACGGCCTTTGGATTTTGCAGCATCCCGGTTGCGCCCACTATGTGATCGGAAGGAACGGTGATGCGCACTTTATAATTTCCGAAAGCCAAAGCGAATTCTCCCTGCCCCAGAAATTGTTTGTTTTGCCATCCTTCATAATCATCGAAGACACACATACGGGGAAACCACTGCGCTTCGGTATAGAGATAATTTCCGTCTTCCGGAAAATATTCATAGCCACCTCGCTCTCCAAATTTCAACCGGTCTTTTTCGGTATAGCTCCATTCCACTTTGAAACTGTATTTTTCTCCGGTTTTTAAAGGAGTTGGGACATCAACACGGAGCATGGTGTAATTCACCAGAAAGGGAAGGTCTTTTCCTGAGGAGGCATCTCTTACCGATTTAATTTTGAACCCACCTTGATAGTCGTAGGTGTCACTTGTGGTTGGAAACCATCGAGTGGGAATTGAATCTCTTATTCTGTTTGTTTCCGTTTTGTCTGTCATGTTGCCTTTCGAAAGATTATTTTGATCTAACTGCAACCACAAATAGTTCATGGTTTCGGGAGCATTGTTAAAATAAGTGATCGTCTCCTTCCCGGAAATAAGTTGGGTTTCATCATTCAATTCTACATCAATGTCATAATCGGCACGGTTCTGCCAGTAATTAGTACCAGGTGCACCCGAAGCAGTGCGATAGCTATTGGGTGTAGGCAACGTTTGGTCGAGTTGCTCAAACTTTCCAGACCATTTTTTATCCTGGGCCGTTAAGGCGATGGAGAGAGACAGTAAAATAAATACGCAAATATTCTTCATGAGGGTTGAAATTTATACATAGTGGAAGGTAGTTATCCTTCACTTTAAAAGTGTAGGACAACCACGGATTTCTAAATAATACTTAATTTGTTTTCTTCTTCAATTCGTCAAACTTGGAAGGAAGTGCTACACGTGGAAACATGTTGTCCTCCGGGCTGATGTCTGATGTTTCCTTCTTGGGATCTACTGTTACGCTGGCAACCTCTTTTTCTTTTGCGAAAACTTTGGTCACTTTATTTTCATTCACCCGCCAAATTTCAGCGGGAATCCGATCGGTTTCTTTTGTGCCATCTTTGTATATCCACTCAATGATAACGGGCATCACCAATCCGCCTTTATTGGAAAGCGTGATCTCATAAAAATTTTTATTCTCTAATTTATTGATAACAGCATTATCATCAATTTTATTTTGAAACTCCCCGTAAAACCGTTTGTCTGTGGGGATTACACTAAAATAACTTGGCCCCTTACTGAAATCTTCTGGGGTTCTTTGATCGTCCTTGCTGCTCGCCAAATCTCCTTTGGAAACATTTTTCTCTTTACCCTCAAGGTTGGTCTTTTCTGTGCGAAGCTTATACCACTTCACTTGGTCGAGCGACATATCTACATTATCCGTACTGTAAAACCATCCTCGCCAGAACCAGTCCAAGTCAACCGCAGAAGCGTCTTCCATCGTACGGAAAAAGTCGGCCGGCTTGGGATGTTTAAACGCCCAGCGACTGCAATATTCTTTAAAGGATTTATCAAACAACTCGGGACCCATTACCGTCTCTCTAAGTATATTCAAAGCGGTCGCACATTTCGCATATTGCTCCGGCCCGAATTGGATGATCTGTTCAGAGTTCGTCATCAACGGACGCATCAGGCTCTTGTCACCTTTCATGTACGGAACAATTTTATCGGCAGGACCTCTGCGCTGAGGCATACCCGGATAATTTTCTACTTGGGTACGATATTGAACAAACGTATTCACCCCTTCATCCATCCACGTCCATTGACGCTCATCGTTGTTGATGATCATCGGAAAGAAAGTGTGCCCAACTTCATGAATAATCACGCCAATCATTCCCCACTTTTTATCATCGCTATAAGTACCGTCTTTATTCGGCCTACCAAAATTGAAACAGATCATCGGGTACTCCATACCAATGCTGGCTGTATGCACCGATGTAGCATGAGGATAGGGGTAATCGATCGAATATTTTGAATAAGTGGTAATCGTATTTTTTACCGCCTTGGTGGATTCTTGTTCCCAAAGTGGATTACCTTCCTTTGGATAAAAAGACATTGCTAAAGGAGTTTTTCCTCCAATCTTTACGGCTTGTGCATCCCAAATAAATTTTCTTGACGTGGCAAACGCAAAGTCGCGGACATTGGTGGCTTCAAATTCCCAAACCTTCTTTTCTTTTACTTTTGCTTTTTCACGCTGTATCGCTTCGCTCTGCGTACAGATGATCATTGGTTTATCAAACGAGGTTTTTGCTTTTTCGTAGCGGGCAAATTGCTCAGTCGTTAAAACCGCGCTGGCATTTTTTAACGATCCCGTACCTGCCACAATGTGATCGGCAGGAACGGTGAGCTTCACCTTGTAATTCCCGAAAGGCAAAGTGAATTCTCCTCTTCCGAGAAACTGTTTGTTTTGCCAGCCCACCACATCGTCATACACACACATACGCGGAAACCATTGGGCGACCGCGTATAGATAATTTCCGTCTTCGGGAAAATATTCATAGCCGCTCCGGCTATCATTGGGTGTTGCGCCATGCATCCGGTCATTAATGGGGAAAGACCAGTCAATTCTAAAGTTGAATTTTTGTCCCGCTAAAAGCGGTTGAGGTAAATCAATACGCAACATGGTTTTATTAATGAAATAACTTAACGGTTTTCCATTCATTTCCTTAATTGAGGAAATTTTATATCCTCCGTCAAAGTCATAAAGTTGAAGACTCACGGCCATCTCTTTCGTGCGGGCAGAATCTTTAATGGAGTTAGTGGCAGTCTTGGCGGTGTTGTTGTCTTTTGAATTGATATTTTGATCCACTTGAAGCCACAGGTACTTCAATACGTTAGGCGAATTGTTGGTGTACGTAATCGTTTCGCTTCCGGTGATGCTTTGATTTTCATCATTTAATTCAGCCACGATGTCGTAGTCGGCTTGCTGTTGCCAATAGTTGGGGCCAGGTGCTCCCGACCCGGTGCGGTATTCGTTTGGCGTGGGCAATGTTTGATCTAATTGCTCAAATTTACCCGACCATTTTTTGTCCTGTGCAGGCAAGTAGATTGAAAGTGAAAGGAAAAGCAATCCGAGGATATTCTTCATGATGGTTGTGATTTATATTTTAATTAATGGAGAGGTGGTTTAAGTTGTCTTACACTTTAAAAGTGTTGGACAACTAACAACTACAGAATTTAATTTGTCTTCTTTTTCAATTCATCAAACTTTGAAGGAAGCGCAACACGTGGAAACATGTTGTCTTCTGGGCTGATGTCTGAGGTTTCCTTTTGTGGGTCGACCGTTACGCTAGCCACTTCTTTTTCCTTAGCAAAAACTTTAGTCACTTTGTTTTCATTCACCCGCCAGATCTCAGCAGGTATCCGATCCGTTTCTTTGGTGCCATCTTTATACGTCCATTCGATAATAACGGGCATGACCAAACCGCCTTTGTTAGAAAGCGTAATCTCATAGAAATTTTTGTTGTCGAGTTTTTTGATGACGGCATTATCATCAATTTTATTCTGGAACTCTCCATAAAACCGCTTGTCCGTGGGAATTACACTAAAATAACTTGGCCCCTTGCTAAAATCGGTTGGTGAATTTTTGTCGTCTTTACTACTGGCCAAATCTCCCTTCGCCACATTTTTTTCCTTGCCTTCAAGGTTGGTTTTTTCGGTGCGAAGTTTATACCATTTTACTTGGTCAAGTGACATGTCCACGTTGTCGGTGGTATAAAACCATCCGCGCCAGAACCAATCTAAGTCAACGGCAGATGCATCTTCCATGGTACGGAAAAAGTCCGCTGGCTTGGGATGTTTGAATGCCCAGCGTTGAGCATATTCTTTAAACGATTTGTCGAACAATTCGTGACCCATTATAGTTTCTCGCAAAATATTTAATGCCGTTGCAGCTTTTTGATACTGCTCAGCGCCAGACTGAATTACTTGTTCGGAATTTGTCATGAGCGGACGCATCGTTTCTTTGCTCCCTTTCATATATGGTACTAATGCAGCCGCAGTAGCCCGTGTCCAATCCAGTTTGGGATAGCGTTCCGTTTCTGTTAAAAATTCTACGAAAGAATTTATCCCTTCGTCCATCCAGGTAGTTTGTCGTTCATCGCTGTTGATGATCATTGGGAAAAAATTGTGACCTACTTCATGAATGACAACCAGCAACATTCTTTGTAATATCTTATCGTCATAAGTTCCGTCTTTTTTTGGACGACCAAAGTCGAAACAGATCATCGGATACTCCATGCCAATACTGGCGGCATGAACTGCGGTAGCCTGCGGATAGGGATAATCAATGGTATATTTGGAGTAAACTTCTAATGTATTTTTAACAGCAAAAGTGGACTCCTTTTCCCAAAGTGGATTACCTTCCTTCGGATAATACGACATGGCCAAAGGAGTGTTGTTTCCAACCTTCACGGCCATGGCATCCCAGATAAACTTACGGGAAGAAGCAAAAGCAAAATCACGAACGTTGGTCGCTTCAAATTGCCAGGTTTTTTTGTCTTTGGATTTTGTCTTTTCTTTTTCCACCGCCTCAGCTTGCGTCACAATAATGACTGGCTTATCGTAAGTCGATTTCGCTTTTTCAAATCGGGTGATTTGCTCGCTTGATAAGACTTGCGAAGGATTTTTCACCATTCCTGTGGCTGCAACGATATGATCTGCAGGGACGGTGAGGCTCACTTTATAATTCCCGAAAGGAAGAGTGAACTCGCCACGGCCGAGAAACTGTTTGTTCTGCCAACCGACCACATCGTCATACACACACATTCTTGGAAACCACTGGGCGATGGTGTACACATAATTGCCATCCTCAGGAAAAAATTCGTAACCACTGCGTGCAAAGGTCTGGTTTCTATCGAGCACGTTAAACGACCAATCGATTTTAAAGGAATACTTGCCACCGGATTTTAAGGGCTGAGACAAATCCACTCGCATCATCGTTTTGTTGATCGTGTGTTGCAACTCTTTTCCAGAAGCATCTTTCACAGATTTGATTTTGTAGCCTCCTTCGTAATCCCAAAGGTTGAGTTGCATTGCCATCATCTTGGCGGCCGTGCTGTCCTTTACCGTGTTGGTTGAAGTTTTGGCCGTGTTGCTTCCTTTCTCAAATAGGTTCTGATCCAATTGAACCCAAAAGTATTTCAACACGTCTGGCGAGTTATTGGTATAGGTAATGGTTTCACTGCCTGTGATACTTTGGTTGTCATCATTCAGTTCCGCTACGATATCATAGTCTGCTTGCTGCTGCCAATATTTTGGTCCGGGCGCACCGGAGCCCGTACGATATTCATTGGGAGTTGGTAAAGTTTGCTCGAGCTGCTCGAATTTGCCTTTCCATTGTGGTGTATTTTCTTTCGGCTTATCCTGCGCAAATGCAGTTACAGAACCGATTAAAAAGCAAAGGAGTACGAGGTGTTTCATAAGTTATAATTAATTCAAAATTCGAAAAATTCATGATTCAAGGTTACAAATTCAAGGACAAGTTTAGAGACTAAAATCTAATCTTGAATTTAGAATATTCAATTTTGAATTATAGCCTGTCTTTCATTAAAATCAAAGCGACTCCGGCTATGGCCGAGGAGAGCACCATTTTCCAATCTCTCCGGGAAACCTTCAACCAATCGACCAAAATATAACTGATTACAAGGAATAAGGTTACAACTATTATTTGACCAAACTCCAGGCCGAGGTTAAAGGCTAAAAGCGGGGATGCGATACTATGGCTTTTGCCCAGAATGGCGCGAAGGTAATTGGAAAAACCCATCCCGTGGATGAGGCCAAAGAAGAGTGCGAACAGGTAATTGATCTGTACATTTTGGTTGCCGATGGTCGCTTCCCGCCTGAAAAGATTGGAAACCGCGGTGGTAAAAATGGTGAGGGGAATAAGAAACTCGATAAGATCGGTTTTTACAGAAATAATTTGAAGCGTAGCCAGCGCCAGGGTAATGGAATGGCCTATGGTAAATGCCGTAACGAGGACGAGTATTTTTTTCCAATCGCGGATCAGGAATACCGCGCAAAGGGCGAGTACAAATAATATATGATCGTATCCATTGACGTAATCAAGAATGTGGTCTTTGCCCAACCCAAAGTATAATTGAAAATCGCTCATAGTTTAAAGGTGAAAAAAACGAGCTACAAGTATAAAGGAAATTTTATGGTTTACACACTACCTATTTTTTATACACCTTCAACGCTGTGTACTTGGCAATCTTATCGAAATCAGAATCATTATGCACCAACTTTAAATTGAAGTGGATGGCATAAAAGGCAATGATGCAGTCGTTGGGTTTTCTTATGGTAAGACCAATTTTTTGTAATTGTCTAAAGATTTTGGCCGCTCCTTCAGCTGCGAAATAAGCATCCATGGAAAGGAAATCTAGTGAAACCAATAGTGTTTTTATGTCGTCCAATTCCTTTTCACTTTTAACTCCTTGCAGAATCTCTTGGTAAACCGGTGGGCATATAAAGACTCTGTCATCATTGTAAATTCGATGCTGGAGCAAGTCAGCAAGTTCGGTTTTCTTTCCGCGTGAAAAATCAATCCAAACCGAAGTGTCAAAGATCATTTCGTTTTATCGATCCTCATTTCGTTTAGATTGCCTTCCCAATTTATTTTTCCACGAAGCGAAGCCAATTTTTTGCGCTTAAGCAAACGCAAATGATCTTTTAGGGCATTTTCAACAGCTTCCCTTTTAGTCTTTGCTTCACCAAATTTTATGATATCCGCAATAAGCTGATCGTTAAGTACAATATTTGTTCTTGTTTTCATTTCTAAGATATTTATTCCCTAACTTATATTCTTCCTTCGCTCATTTTCATCAGATCACTTCCCAGTTAATTTTGCCTCGCAATGATCTTAGCTTTTGTATCTTCAGATAATTCAATTGATCTTCTAATGCCTTATTAATTATCTCCTTTTGTGTCTTTAAGTCAGAATAAGGCCTTATGCCCTTAATCAATTCCTCATTGACGACAATGTTAGTCGGCTTAGTTCTTGATTTTGTTTTCATACACACAAATATAAGAAAACCGTACACATGATTAATTCCCGCGCCCATGGGGAGAGAGCAGAATGAGGGCTATTTTCCTTTCCTTTCATGGAATGCCCCACCATATTCAGGGTCCTCCCGTTTTTTCTGGCGGTCGATTTCACGCGCCATGGTTTGCGCCTCTTCTGGCGTAGTTTCTTCTATCCTGATTTCATCGGGAAGCTTCTTCACCGGAATTTTTGTGCGAATAAGTTTTTCTATTTTTTGGATGTGATACAGTTCAGCCTTGGTGGCAAACGTAATCGCCCTGCCTTCCTGAAAGGCACGGCCGGTCCGGCCGATGCGATGCACATAATCCTCATAAAGAGCGGGCACATCAAAGTTGATTACATGCGAAACTTTTTCCACGTCAATGCCACGAGCAGCCACATCCGTGGCGACAAGAATACGAAGTTGGCCTAACTTAAATTCGTTCATGGCGTTGATGCGACTGTTCTGGCCTTTGTTGGAGTGGATGACGCGTAGTGGCCCCAGTTTTTTTCTTTCTAAATACCGAAAGACGTTGTCTGCATTTTCTTTCGTTCGCGCAAAGATGATTACCCGATTAAACGTTTCATGATCTGCCAAAAGGTATTCCAGAAAATTAATTTTTGTGCGCAAGTTGGGCAGCTGATACATCTCTTGTTCCACCTGTTTGGCAGCCGTAGCTTGGGGCGTAATTTCTACGCGGATCGGGAACTCTAAAAATTCTTGTGAAAGCCGCTCAATGCGATCAGAAAAAGTAGCCGAAAAAAGAAGGTTCTGTCGTTTGGATGGAACGACCTCAAAAATCTTTCTTAACTGATGCATAAAGCCCATGTCCATCATGCGATCGGCCTCGTCAATCACCAACGTTTTGATTTGTTTGGTTGGAAGTACGTTTCGCAAATAGAGTTCCATAAACTGACCTGGGGTAGCCACCGCAATATCCACTCCTTTGTTGAGTTCTTCGATTTGCGCTTTCGGACCAACTCCTCCGTAAAGGGCGACAACTCGTAAATCGGTATAGGTTGTAAGTTGGCGGGCTTGCGCGAGAACTTGAACCGCCAATTCTTTCGTAGGCACTAAAATAAGCGCCCGAGGGTCAGATCCTTGAGCGAATTTCACTTTCATCAAGAGCGGTAATAGATATGCCGCAGTTTTGCCGGTGCCTGTTTGCGCAATGCCAATCACATGCTGACCGCCTAAAATCAAAGGAATACATTTTTGCTGTACCTCAGTAGGCGATGAAAAGCCCATTTCTTCAACAGCTTGAAAAAGTTGTTTGTTCAATTTAAAATCTGTCCACTGCATTTCCTTTTCTAAAGTATCTTTGCAAGGTAATGAACTCTACACTCATCCTTAATGCGAAAATAGTTAACGAAGGAAAAATCGTGGAAGGCGATGTGCTGATCAAAGGTGATCGCATCGAAAAAATCGGAAGCAATTTGCAATCCCTTTCTGCAAACATTGTGATGGATGCCAATGGCAAAATCCTACTTCCAGGGGCAATTGACGACCAGGTGCATTTTAGGGAACCCGGATTGACCCACAAGGGTAATATTTTCACCGAGTCGCGGGCAGCAGTAGCTGGGGGAGTAACCAGCTTTATGGAGATGCCCAACACGGTGCCGCCCGTGTTTACGCAAGAACTATTGGAACAGAAGTACACGATAGCAGCAAAAAACTCACTGGCCAATTATTCCTTTTTTATTGGCGCATCCAATGATAACCTTGAAGAAGTTTTAAAGACTGATGTAAAAAACGTCTGTGGTTTGAAGATATTTATGGGCTCTTCCACCGGCAATCTCCTGGTTGATGATCCCAAAATCCTAGAAGGATTTTTTTCAAAGTTTCCTTCCTTGATCGCCACCCATTGCGAACACGAGCCAACGATCAGAAAAAATTCAGCGATATTCAAAGCGAAATTTGGGGAAGACGTGCCCATTCATGAACACATAAATATCCGAAGCGAAGAGGGATGTTACTTATCTTCTTCTTTTGCCGTAGCGTTAGCAAAGAAGCACGGAACAAAACTTCATATTTTACATATTTCTACCGCTAAGGAAATACAACTGTTTGATAACGTCATTCCGTTAGACAAAAAGAAGATCACAGCCGAAGCTTGCGTTCATCACCTTTGGTTCAATGATAAAGATTATGCAAGGCTTGGTACTAAAATCAAGTGGAACCCTGCCATCAAAACGGAAAAAGATCAAAAAGCCATTTTACAAGCCGTTCTTGATAACCACATTGATGTGATCGCCACCGATCACGCACCGCATACCCTGGAAGAAAAAAATAACTCCTATTTCAAAGCGCCCTCCGGTGGGCCACTAGTTCAGCACAGCTTGGTCGCGATGCTGGAGTTTTACCATCAGGGAAAAATCAATCTGGAAAAAATTGTAGAAAAGATGTGCCACAACCCAGCGATCTTATTTCAAATTGAAAAGCGAGGCTATATCCGTGAAGGCTATTTTGCGGATCTTGTTTTGGTTGACCCGAACAAACCTTGGGCCGTGTCGAAAGAAAACATTTTGGCCAAATGTGGTTGGTCGCCATTTGAAGGAGAAATCTTTAAATCCCGGGTTGAAAAAACGTGGGTCTCAGGTCGTCTATCCTATGACCAAGGAAAGCTTGTTGAAGGTCAATCGGGTCAACGACTTTCCTTTAACCGCGCTTAATTGTTTTGCGATTTCAAACCGCCTCGCTACCTTTGCGCTCCCGAAACTGATTGTTATCAGATTTTGGACAAACGGTGGGTGTAGTTCAGTTGGTTAGAATGCTAGATTGTGATTCTGGAGGTCGTGGGTTCGAGCCCCATCACTCACCCTGTTAAGTTAAAACCCTAAGTATTTATTATACTTAGGGTTTTGTTTTTAAATGGCTAACTCTAATTTTTTTGATCGACAAAAAGATAATGGTTAGCACAATGGCCTCACCCGCACCAAACAACCACCAGTTGAATTGGCTAGGCACATAACTTGAAAAAACGGTAAGGGCTTTATGGGGAGAATCAACGATACTTCCACCGAAACGGATGTAATCCCACGTCCATGAGATTACAATTACCGTGCTTCCCAGTATGACTAATGTCCATTCCATTCGGTTCATTTTAAGTTGCTCTTGATCATTTTTTAACATAACAAAGGCAAAGGCCACCATCGTCAATGAAACAAGGATGGGAGAAATTACCGGACCAATCCAAGGAACGGGAATGAGGAAAAGGATATCCCAAGTAAAAAGAGAAAGCGGCCAATCGAGAATCAGTTTAAGAAACACATAATAAAAGATATCCCAAATGGCGAAGGCCATACAAAAATGAGCAAGCCGTTGCAAGCTGGTTTTTCCGGCAAGCACAGCAACACTAATTAGCATAAGGATTGTAGCTGTTTCTCGCAAAATCTCCACTAATCCAATTTGTGCATCAAGCGCCACTAAGGGGAACTCGAATCCGTGTGGGTAAAAAATTAGACGGAGATAAACAACCACCGAAGCCTCCAGAAATCCCATCGCTACACTAAAGAAGAAGAGCCACATCAACTGCTTTGATAAAATGGAATTTTGTTGTGGAGGGATTTGTTGAGCCATACCTACAATTATATTGTCAGTGTGATCTTAACAAAGATAGAATAGCTTTAGACCTTTTCAATTTTAAAATTTTGTATTTTCGAATTATGATTACGTGGGCTGAAGTACGGAAATATCCAATCGAATCAAAAGTGCAGGTGCTGTACGAGCACGCTACGTTTGTGATGGCCATCCGTTATTACCGCCACAAAGTGAATTTATTTTTGTTAGGCGATGAATACGTAGAAGTTTTTGTCAACCACAAAAAAGCCCTCATCGACAAAATTGATTTGCTTGACCGGAATCACTCGCGGATGAAATTCTATTCTGATCAAATTAAGCTTCCCCTCTAAACAAAAAATCCCCTTCGTTTGAAGAGGATTTTTTGGAAGATTAATTTGGAGGATTATTTCCCAGAGTTCCCTGATCCGATCCCTTTGCCTGAACCGGAAATGGATTGTCGCATTTCGGTATCGGCTTGTACGTTTTGCATTTTATAATAATCCATCACGCCCAAATTGCCACTGATAAAGGCAGCAGCAATGGCTTTAGGAATTTCGGCCTCTGCCTGAATTACATTTGCTCGCGCTTCTTGTGCTTTAGCAATCATTTCTTGTTCTAAGGCAACGGCCATGGCCCTGCGTTCTTCGGCACGGGCTTCCGCTACTTTCAAGTCAGCAGCGGCCTGATCGGTTTGAAGTTTTGCTCCGATGTTGGCACCTACATCTACATCGGCAATGTCGATAGAGAGGATTTCAAAGGCCGTCCCGGCATCGAGGCCTCGCGATAAAACAAGCTTTGAAATTTTATCCGGGTTGGCTAACACCTCTTTGTGCGATTTGGCCGAACCAATGGACGTTACAATACCCTCACCCACACGGGCTAGAATAGTATCTTCTCCGGCACCTCCCACTAACTGGGCAATACTGGCACGAACAGTTACCCTTGCAATGGCAATAAGTTGAATGCCATCGGCAGCTACCGCAGCCACTTTTGGGGTGGTAATTACTTTTGGGTTCACCGAAATCTGAACGGCTTGAAATACATCGCGACCCGCAAGATTAATGGCAGTAGCTTGTTTAAAACTTAAGCTGATGTTGGCTTTGTCGGCAGAAATCAATGCGCGGATTACGTTGGGCACGTCACCACCGGCAAGAAAATGTGTTTCCAATTCACGCGTAGTGACCTGCAGGCCCGCTTTAGTGGCTGTGATTAACGAGTTAACGATAACTCCGGGTGGCACTTTACGAATGCGCATCCCGATCAATTCGCCTATGGTGATTTTTACTCCGGCAAAGATGGCCGTAATCCACAAGCCTACCGGCACAAAATACATGAACATGAAAAAGGCAATGATGCCTACAAATACGATTAAGATGAAAGCTAAACTTTCCATAATTATTTAATTGATTGGTTCTACAAAAATTTGGTTCGATAAAATTTTAATAACACGAATACGAGTGCCGCTGTCGATATATTCACCTTGAGTCTTTACTTCAAAAATTTTATTGTTGAGCTCGGCCTTGCCAACGGGGCGTAAGGTGGAAAGGGTTTGCCCTTCTGTTCCCACTTTCAATTCATCCAGTTCGCCCTCATTCACTTTGCCATTATTGGATGTTTTGAGCGAAAATTTTCCCCACACATTGGCCGAAAAAGCATAATACAAAATAGCTCCGGATGCCACTGACGTGCTGCCCACCGTGATCCAACCCACCTCGCTGCCGAAATACCGAAAGCTCAACCCTACCCCCAAAATCAAGAAGGCAAAGCCCAAGACGCCTACCAACGTAGTGCCGGGCACGAAAATGATTTCAGCAACAACGAGGGCAAGCCCAAACACAAGGAGCGATAAAACGGTAATCCATTCGATCATTTGGTAAAAGTACTCAAGATTAATGGATTCCGTAATTCAGTGATGAATGGACAGGCAAAAAAAAGAGAGATTCAATAATTAAAGAATCAATTTTTTATTTCCTGTAAAATTCCCAACTTCGAAACGGACAAACCAAACTTTTAATCCCATGAAAAAATTCTTATTCCTTCTAGTCTTGTTGATGGCCGGATTAGCCATCAACACGAAAGCCCAAAAGGTGTATGTTTCTTCCAAAGGTGAGAAGTACCACACCGCTGATTGCAAACTCTCTGGTGACGCCAATAGTCTGACATTAGCTGCAGCAAAGAAGGCAGGTAAGACCGCCTGTGCAATGTGCAAACCTGATGAGCACCTGAAAGACAAGATGGTACAATGTTCAGGCAAGACGGCCGATGGCACCCAGTGCAAACGGATGACGGGCAGCAAAGAGGGCAAATGCTTTCAACATAAATCCAAATAATGGAGCGAAGAAAAATCCATGCACAAGGGCCTACCTTTTCACGTATCATAGCCGGAGCTTGGCGTTGGCATAATGTATCGGCTGAAACTATTGAACGACTGGCTCTTGTTGCTTTGGATCAGGGCATCACCAGTTTTGATCACGCGGACATCTATGGTGATCACAGCAATGAGGAAGCTTTTGGTCGCGCTCTGGCCAAAAATCCTTCGCTTCGAAACAAAATGGAATTGATTACCAAATGTGACATCAAATTTCCTTCTGCGAAAAGGCCAGCCACCTGGGTGAAACATTACGATACCTCGAAAGAGCATATTCTTTGGTCTGTGGAGAATTCGTTAAAAATGTTTCATACCGATCGGCTGGATCTGCTACTCATCCACAGGCCAGATCCTTTACTTGATCCGCATGAAGTTGGGGAGGCATTCAGTCAATTGAGAAAGGAAGGCAAGGTTCGTCACTTTGGCGTTTCCAATTTTACGCCCAGTCAGTTCAGGATGCTGCAAAAGCACTTGCCTATGCCGTTGGTCACCAATCAAATAGAAATCTCCCTTTCAAAGATTGATTCATTTTTCAATGGGGATTTGGATTTGATGCTTGAGGTCGGTACCTCTCCAATGGCTTGGTCACCATTGGGAGGAGGAAAAGTAATGGCCGATGAGCGGGATATGTTTAACAAGGCAAAGAAATATAATGCGGCTTACAGTCAGCTGGCATTGGCCTGGCTACTAAAACACCCTTCGAAAATTTTTCCGGTCATCGGCACCACACAGCCTGATCGAATTATTGAAGCTGCAAAATCCATCGACATCAAGCTTGACCGCCAGGATTGGTTTGAAATGCTAAAATGGGTAATGGGAAAAGAAATGCCGTAATTCAATTTTAAATGGTAAACGTTTAAATTCTAAATGCGAAGAACTCAGATTGAAATAAAGATTCCCTCTTCACCTTCTTTGATCGGGTAACATTCAAGATCATTGCTACGCTGCAAGCACTCTCTTCCTGTTTTTATGTTGAATTGATATTGGTGTAATGGACAGATCACTTCTCCTCTAAAATTAACTTTGCCTTTGCTCAACGACTCCCCATTGTGGGTGCATTTATCTTGAACGGCAAAGAACTTTCCTCCACGATTAACGATGCAAATCCGCTGGCCTCTTACGAGCAAAAGCCTTGGCTGATTATCGGCAAGGGCTGCTTCGGCAGCCGTTCGTGTTTCAAATATTTTTATCCAATCCATTTTGAAGCTATCTTCCTGAAAAATTTAATGGGTAAAGTTATGGTCAAAAAATTAATTTTGTTTTTTCTCCCTCTTTTAACGACTTCGGTAGTTGCACAAAAAAATTCGAGGCTGCAGATTAAGATCGAAAACCAGGTAACGACACTTGAGCCACAGATGATCAAGTGGCGAAGAAAATTTCATCAAAATCCTGAACTGTCCAACAAGGAAAACCAGACGGGTGCATTTATTTCCGAATATTTAAAATCGCTGGGAATGGAAGTTCAATATCCGATTGCAAAAACTGGCGTGGTTGGTTTATTGAAAACCGGAAAGCCAGGACCCGTTGTGGCGTTGCGAGCAGATATGGATGCTTTGCCTGTTACGGAACGAAATAGTTTGCCTTTTGCTTCAACGGTAAAGTCCACGTACGGTGGACAAGAAACCGGTGTGATGCATGCCTGCGGTCATGACGCGCACATGGCGATGCTCATGGCAGTAGCGAAAATATTATCGGAGGATAAAAGTGAACTGAAAGGTATGGTTAAATTTTTATTCCAACCGGCCGAAGAGGGGGTGAGTGCCAATGAGATGCCCGCTGGTGCAGAGTTGATGGTGAAAGAGGGCGTGTTGGAAAACCCTAAAGTAGATGCGGTGTTTGGTTTGCATATTCAGTCGCTGTTGCCTTCCGGCACTTTGAATTATCGATCGGGTCCGCTCATGGCAGCTGTGGACGGTTTTGATGTGACGGTAAAAGGCAAAGGTGCTCATGGTGCCACACCGTGGGATGGTATTGATCCTGTCGTAATCGGCAGTCAGATTGTTGATGGCCTACAAACTATTGTAAGTCGCCAAACCGAACTGACGGAAGCGGCAGCTGTGATTACGGTGGGAACGTTTCACGCGGGTATCCGCAGGAATATTATTCCCGAGGAGGCGCGCCTACAGGGAACAATCCGCACGTTTGGGCCAGAGATGCAAAAAAAAGTGCATGAAAAAATAAAACTTACCGCCACCAAAATCGCTGAAGCATCAGGCGCGATTGCCGATGTCGATATCCAAATCATGTATCCGGCTACCATCAACGATCCAAAACTTACAGAAATGATGGTGCCTAGTTTAATAAAGGCTGCGGGCAAAGAAAAGGTAAACGTGATCTCAGCCGTAACGATGGCTGAAGACTTTTCTTTCTTCCAGCAAAAAGTACCGGGCCTCTTTTTCTTTTTAGGTGCCTATCCTGCAGAGATGAAATTGGAAAGGCAACCCACCCACCACACTGCCGATTTTATGATTGACGAAAATTCGTTTAGCGTGGGCGTGAAGGCTCTGTTGAATGTGACGGTTGATTATTTGATGAAAAACTGATGTTTAAAGGTTTACATCATGCTTGATAACCAACCCATGTATTTTTGAATACACCATTTTTCTGTAATGAAAAATACATCCAAAATCTTGGTGTCTTAGTTTTTTAAAAGCTTAAAAAAACCTTCCGCTCAACGCTTGCGAAACTGCACTTTCAGCGGTGAGTTTGCCCTGCCGATAAATAAAAATTTTGTCAATGTCAGTATTAAGAACCAGACTATCTCTTGTTTGGTATTTTTCGAGGTCGCGCGAATGAAATGCCAACGTACCGTTGGCCATCGGCAGAATGAACCGAACAGAACCGTTGAATTTTAATTTTTTATTGACCCGGTCTTCCTTGGAGAGGTTGACATCACCTTTGGTCGGATGGAAGTAAACCAAGCCGTTGGTATGCGAGAAGGCTTTTAACGAATCCACTGCGGCTGAGAAATGAAAGTTCAAGCGTTTAGGATATTCCGTTCTTTCGTAGTTCCCTCTTCCAAATCGGATATAGACAGCTCGAACCACCAAAACCAATAAGAGCCCAATGACTAAAATGGCAATGGTTCGTTTTTTCATTTGCATCGTTTTACTTTCTGTTTTTTGTGCTGCTTTCACTTCTACGCCAAGGTTCGTGTCTTCACGAACCTGTACAGGCTTCTCTTGTATTCTTTATTGGTGCTTCTATTTCTTTGCCGCTACTTTCACTTCTGTAACCACAAGCGTGACCGTAGTGGAGCCGATATTCTCTACATAATGTTTACCCACATAGCCAGACCATTCGACTTGGCCTTGCACTTCCTCGGCATCAAAAGGCCTTTGATTTTCAGGATATACACGCAGCGTACCACCGGAGACTACGTAGTATGTTTTGGGCGGATGTGTATGTGGCGTATCTTTCTCTCCGGGCTTCAGCGAATATTCAAATATCCTAACCTGCTCGTTCTCCAATAGTACCTTGCATTGATTCGGTGAAACTTTTACCACATCAATTTGGGTGGTATCCACTAACAAGTTATTTTGTTTCTGCTCGGGTTCATCCGTAGTTGATTGTTGCTTACAAGAGATGATTGCGTAACCAAGAAGGATAAGAAATAGAAGTCGGCACATAATTTTAGATCGATGATTTCGATTTTAAATGTACATGTTCTTTTGCAATTGTGTCGCAAGGGTGCATGGAGAAAAAAGGGGCGAAGAGTCAAACTCGTGAAGACAGGAACGGGCAATGTTGGTCAGGCGACCAACATTAACTTGGGGTGAAATGCTTCATTCCCTCGTTCAGGATTGGTATTTTTTTTATTACCTTGTTATCTTAACTTTTCACAAAATGAAGAAATTAATCCCCCTGCTTTTATGGTTCACTGTCCCAGTTTTCGGGCAAGATCTTTCCACCCAATTTGAAGCGATGATTCAGGAGAAATATAAAGCGGGTGAGCCCGGTGCTGCGGCTCTGGTGGCCAAAGGGAGCGACATCCTTTACCGCAAAGCATTTGGCATGGCCGACCTTGAGAACAACGTGGCCATGACTCCTGACCATGTTTTTGAGATCGGGTCGATTACCAAACAGTTTACCGCGGTGTCCATCCTCATGCTGCTGGAAGAAGGGAAGTTAGCACTCACGGATCCAGTCACTAAATTCATTCCCACTTACCCGATGCACGGGCATACCATCACCATCCATCACTTGCTCACGCATACGTCAGGCATTAAAAGTTATACCAGCATGGAGAGCTGGACGAAACTCTGGCGCGAGGATAAAACGCCTATGGAGATGATCGACCTTTTCAAAGGTGAGCCGATGGACTTTGCGCCCGGAGAAAAATGGATGTATAACAACTCAGCTTACTTTATGCTCGGATATGTGATCGAGAAAGCTTCCGGGATTCCGTATCCGGAATTTCTCGCTAAGAAAATCTTCATGCCTCTGGGTATGAAGAACTCGTATTTCGGAGACATGTCGCGGCTCATCTCGCATCGGGCGCGGGGCTACCAACGCAACGGTGACGTTTTTAAAAACGCAGAATACCTCAGCCTGACACAACCGTATTCAGCCGGCAGCATCATGTCAACCGTAGATGATCTTCTGACGTGGAACCGCGCTGTTCAGGCGGGCAAGCTGGTGAAGAAAGAGACGTTGCAAAAAGCATTCACCGATTACAAACTCAACAACGGCAAACCCACACACTATGGCTACGGTTGGGCACTCAGCGAAATTGACGGCAGCCCTACCCTCGAGCACTCGGGTGGCATCTTCGGCTACACCACCAACGGAATTTATTTACCCAAGGAAGATGTGTATGTGATTTTATTGACCAACCGCGATGACATGGGACCTGGAGAAGTGTCGTTGAAGATGGCTGCGCTTTCAATTGGAAAACCCGTTACCAAAGCCGTAGCTAAAATCAAATTGGATGAAGCGTATGCCAAATCGCTCACGGGTGTGTATGATTTTGACGAAGGCGTTTCGCGCATCATCTCTTATGACAGTGGACAGCTATATAGTCAGCGCGCGGGTGGCCAAAAGTTTAAAATCCTTCCACAGGATAAAACCCATTTTCGTTTTGATGGGGACAATGCCACCATTGAATTTGTCGATCCAAAGACAGGTCCGAAACAGTTGCTTTTCAAAAACCGGCTTGATGTGAGCAAGGGTGTAAAGACCAACAAACCGATCCCACAACACCTGGAAATTGCGATGAGCGAAGCGTTACTGAAACCTTTTGCGGGCGTGTATGAATTGCAGCCAGGTTTCAACCTTACGATCACCGTAGAAGGGAATCACTTGATGTCGCAGGCTACAGGGCAGCAGAAATTTGAACTGTTTGCCGAAACCGAAACGCGCTTCTTTCTTAAAGTAGTAGATGCACAGATCGAATTTAAGTTCAATGAAAAGGGCGAGTATGATTCACTCATTCTGTTCCAGGGTGGACGGCAGATACCAGGGAAAAAGAAAAAGTAAAGGGTACGGAGGCTTCGATCTTATCCACGCCAGCTGGCGAGCATCCTGCCATACCACCAATTAGGATTTTAGTCAAGTAATTATTTACTGAGTACTTTCGCAAAAAAATTGATAACATGTCTGATTCCAACAAATGCCCCAACTGCCAATCGCTATACGGATACCCTACTGGCACTTCCATGATGTGCCCCGAATGTGGCCACGAGTGGAACCCCAACGAACCCGTTGAAGCCGTTGCTGCAGAACCGGATGCCTCTGTAGTGAAAGATGCCAATGGCAATGTATTGCAAGAGGGCGATACGGTTGTGCTTATTAAAGATTTGCCCGTAAAGGGTTCTTCGAAGGCCATTAAAGCCGGCACAAAAGTGAAGAACATCAGGCTTACCACCGGTGATCATAATATTGATTGCAAAGTAGAAGGCTTCGGGGCCATGGCGCTCAAATCTATTTTCGTGAAGAAGGGTTGATTGAATGTGAAATATTTGATGGAGAAGAGTTCCAACAAAGGCACAGGAAATCCAAAGGCACAAGTGCTGCCTGTGGTTGTGTGTTATCACCAACCACACATTGCATTATACTTTTGTCTTCTGTTGGTTCGGTGACAACACCGACCAGGGACAGGAAGTGCAAGCATTCGTGCATCTATTTTAGTAACTTACTTAAAATTTATTATTATGGACTCAATCAAGCTGGATGGTCACAAAAAAGTGCTTGGCATCCTATACGTAATATCCGCGGTGCTTACCATCACCGGAATGCTTTTGCTTAAAGCCATTTTATCCATGGTCTTTTCAATTGCCTTAGACAAAGCCGATCCTGATGATCGCGTAATCATCGACATGGTTTTATCCCTCGTGCAATTTCTGCCGTACCTCATCATCATTTTCATTTCCGTTCCCACACTTATCGCAGGCATTGGGTTGCTCACACGTCAGGCTTGGGCTCCTCTTTTTGCCCTTATTATGGGATGCCTGAAACTCTTCTCTTTTCCCATCGGCACAGCCATTGGCATTTATGCCATCTGGGTTTATTCAGAAGACCATAAACTAAACGCATCCGGTAAATAACCCCAGCCGTCTATTGCCATTTCCGAACCTCTCATCGAAGAATTTGTGGAAGTCCTGTTCCGGAAAAAAACTGGATCGGTATTTTATAAGCGAAGAAGAACGGCTTGAAAGGTTGTATTTCAAAGAGCTGATTGTCCACACCGTTATCTGCCCACAAGAAAAAGGGCAATCAGAAAGGCAAAAATTTCAGGATGATTTTTCTGAGACAAAAATCTGTGGTTAAAAATTAAAAATTTGATGAATAAAAAGTGAAGAGAATATCCATTTACGCGCAAGGGGATTTTTCCCGTTTCGGGGAGGGTATTTTTTCAGGTATTTAACCCACATTGCAGCTTTTTGGGGATAAACGAGAAATTTCAATTTATTTT
>JADEYI010000703.1_pt1 | contig 38314 bp, 45 predicted proteins | sample 8542331 | NCBI WGS metagenome assembly JADEYI01 (sample SAMN16510988, study PRJNA670497) | mine drainage metagenome | isolation source: biofilm near Copperflume 1 | place: Germany: Marsberg coppermine Kilianstollen | collected 2018-02 | reverse complement strand
CACTTGAGGAAGTCGCCGGCCATGTTGCCCTCCAAGCCGCCTACAAGAAGTGAGATCTTAACCATCACCACCAGACCTGCCTTGCTTTTGGAACCTTTCAATTCCCATTTCAAATATCACAAGACCCAATTATTCACAGCTGCATTCTAATCGCAGGGAGAAGTGGAGGCTGCTGGAGGAAAACAAGAAGCTGCAGAAGGAGAGGGAGGAGATGCAGAAGGAGATCCGTGAACTGCACCAGGATAAGGAGGCATCGCAGGAGATCACGCTTGCCTTCAACCCTTGTGACAATCAGACAGAGGCAGACACCTCCGCAACGGGCGGCGCGAGGTACCATTCACCATACTTTGCATAGCTATAAAGACATGTACAATGACTGCCGTCCTGCTGCTGCTGTTCCGCTTGCTGCAGCAAGCAACATGCACAAACGCTGACTCCTTGCATTTCCGACCGCAGTGACCCGCAGTTGGTGGACACTCTGAGGCAAGAGGTTGCGCGCTTGCAGAAGCTGTGCGACCGACACGAAGCAGACGCTGAGCTCTACCGGGACAGGTACATGAAGCTGAAAAGGGAGAAGAAAACCGCGAAGGAAATGGAAGAGATTGAAGGCGCCTTTTCTTTTCCTCAGATACTCTAAAAAACTAAATTGATTCTTCTACTAAGATATACACTGTTCATGTTCTGTGCCTTGCAATTTTGATGTATGCATGTCTTGAAGCACTCCTGTATGGAATGCAGAATACACACATGTCTGCTGGGCCCCTAATGTAATAGATCCACGTGGCATCGTTCTTCCTGCCTTGCAGCCATCCACACGTCTGACAAACCTCCTAAGCGTATCCATTCCGACTTTCGCGACTTGTTTATGCAGAGTAATCCTTCTGAGCACAGCTGCCATATTTAAAATCATGATGCGGGTAGCAGACTTGCAGGGTATTTTCAGATATGATTTCTGTATTTTGAATCCAGATTGCCGCACTGCCGGGGTTCCCAAGAAATCCATCAAATTTGGGGTTCTTCACCCCCAACTCTGGATATTTCAATGTGTAAAGCAAAGGCCACGCACGTCTCCTTGCAAATCAGCACTGAGCGTGCTTCTTGCGCAGGTAAGGATTTTAAGAAAGCTGCATGCATCGGCAACTCGGGCCAAGCTTCTGCAGGAATGATCCTTGAGGGGGAAGAACTCACAAAAGTATGGCCGAAGGGAATCTGGGCAACGAGCATGAGGGTGCGCTGCAGCTCGAACGTCTCATTCTTTTCTCCTGGGCCGTGAGATGTTTGCACTGTCGGTGCACTCTACAGGTTGCTTACACAGCGAGGCAGCCCTTCCTACCTACTTTGGCGCTCGCACCAACTTTCATGCATGCACTCTTTCCTGTTTTTTTTCCCTCTAAGAATCTGAATCCTGATCACAAGTCCACCATGTCATCTGCAGCTGCCAGCTCTTCCAGGGTTTTAGCCCCTTTTCTCACCCCCGGCTGCTGCTGCACTGCGCCTGGCGCCTTCAGCTGGCTCACAGTCCCCCGCTCGATATGCATCTCCCACTCCTGCGCACCCTCAACATGTCAAAAATTTTGCTATGACGCCTACTCTATCACACCCGCAGCACACAGACTCAGAGACAGTGCCTTCCAGAGTGACCCCACATTTATGAATTCGCCTCAGCTCCTCAAGCATGCGCGCGCACATGTCAGCAATTCAGTCATCTCACATGTCTGAGCTGCCCTGAGATTCAGCACCAATAGCCTGCCCAAAGCATCACTCATTCAACCCTGGCCTTCAACCTTCGCTCCTATTATTTGAAATCTCAGCTTGGGGAACAGCGCAGCTCTTCTGGTACAGGTTCTTTTGTTTCTCGGCTTTCCCGTTTAAAAGTTCGGGGTTTTTGTTAGGGTTCCCACCTTGCGGTGTTTCTGGTAGAGGTAGAGCGCTGCGCGCGCGTCGTCTACTGGGGAGTGCTCTCCCTCCTGTATAGTCAGCCCCAGGTGCTCCAGCGCCAATTGCCTGAGCGCGCGCGGCTTCGGCCGCCGGCCGGGGGCCGTCGCTCGCATCAGCGGCGGGAAACGCGCCGTGTCCCGTATGGACTTCCTCGGGTGACTCAGCAGCAGCGCCTGCAAAAAAGCAAAGAGGTGTGAGTTGCAAGAAAGACTCTAGACTTGTATTGGCACGAGTAAGGAGACCCGCATAGCGGGCATGGGATTCTGGTTTCTGGGTGACTCAGCACCAGCGCATGCAATGATCACACAGCAAAGCCTGTAGGAAAGTAATCTGCAGTGGAAATACGGACAGAAAGCAGCCTGCTCGCACAACGTGATGACCAGGACTGAGGGCCAAACCTGCCGCAAGACGGAGGGGTGCACACGATCAAATTTCAGGACATGCGTGTGCAGGCATGAGTGCAGCAACAGAGTGACGGAAGAACTTGTTGTAGGCACAGCTCTAATCTACGCCAGCAAGGGACTTGCACAGTCTGTGACAGTGCAAGGAGGATACACATCTTGCCTAAAGGGCTAACGCGCGGACAACCTGCTCTAATTCCCCTTATCTTTTGCACACATATTGCAGCCCACAAAGCCCCCACTGCTGAGGGGTCCTCTATATATCTGAGCTATTCTAATGTAACTGTATATCCTCGACTCACCGTGAGGTCGTTGGTAATGGCGTGCCCAACGACGACGCGCCCCTTGAACATGTCTGCAACCTTGCGCTGTACCTCCTCCAGGCTGGGTGCACCCACCAGGTCGGAGGGGCGGATGCCGCTGAATCGCGTGCGGTAGTCTACCACGCGTTCCCTCTGCGCCACGTGCTCGTCTAGGAGGACGTTCCCCGCGCTGTTCACCACGCACACCCTGCGCGGCATGGGGAAATACCCTCAGGGTCTGGCTCGGCCAATCAGCTTGCACAAGTCAGACCCCTCACAAGTGAATCACGGGGGAAGAATCTTCACTCTTGACTTGCAGCATCCTCTTGGCTCTATCAAGCCTTCTCACCGCCACAGAAACAGCACGAAAGACAGGCTGGGTGCATACGCATGCAGGGTTCGATGAGATTTTAGCAGAGGGCAGACACAACCCAAGCGTGTTCACAGATCGCAAAAAGAATTCTTGTTGCCTCTGACCTGGCTTGAAATTTGAAGACAAGTTTGCAGCGGGCAAAACACAAGCAAGAGAGGGGACACAGCACAAATGAGAACCTTGGTGCTACTGACCACGCAAGCAGGCTGCAAGCATTGATGCCGCCAGGGAAGTAACAGTGGTGTTAATTCCCTGGGCAGAGCCCGCTGCCCTCTGCAGCGAAGGTCAGCAAGAGCACATGCTCACTGCAATTGATGTACGGTTATGGATCACGGTGAATTTACAGATTAGTTACTGATGCTGACCTGGCGAGCGAGCTGCGCACGCCGTCCGCGCCGACGCCCACCATTTCGCAGTCGACGGCCACAACAGGCGTCAGCCCCTCCACGTCAGACAGCCGCTCCGGCCGCCGCTCCGGCGCCGCGGCGTCGCCTCCCTCCGCCGCTGGCCGCCGCGCTTTTCTGCGCTGGCCGCTGCCGGCCCCGAGCTTCGCCTTCAACGCCGTCCAGTTGGACTGGCCGGCCGCGCCTGCTCCACAACAGCGCAGATATGAGAACTCAAAATAATTCGAGCTCTCCTGAAAAACATACTATTTTGAAGCTATTTATAAAATGGTGTCAAAAGGTTTAGCAGCACCAGAAGAGTCCCTTGCTGGCGTGTGGACTGAGTTGCTGCCAAAGATATGACTGTTGGGACAAACTTTGCAATGCTGCGGGACAGTAGGAATGTAGGCGCCACAATACACCAGTTAGCGGCTAAAGGACAACAAACAGGCAAAGCAGCGCACCTTTGGGAGGCGGGGCCAGCACAGTGGGCGTAACAGGCGCTTTGACGTCCGATTTTCCAGCCACTGACGCAACCCCTTCTTCTGTGGTTGCTGCACCGCCCTTCGCCTTCCTCCGCCGCTTCTTCCGCTTGGCCCCAGCCGCCGCATGCTCCGGCAAGCCCGCATCCCCCGGTCCCCTTTTCTGCCCTGCCAGCTTGCCAGCTGCAGCCGCCTTTTCCGGCTTGTGCCCGCCGCGCTGCCCTGGCTGCCCGCTACGCTTCCCGGCCGGGCTACCCAAGCCGGGTGCCCGGGGGGGCACGCCCACTGGCAGGCGCCCGCTGGTCCCTGCCGGGTGCTGCCGCGCCGTTGCCTTGTCTCCTGCCTCCTCCCCGGTAACAGCGGCAGGCGGCCTCGGCCGCTGCAAAGAACCGCCGCTGCTGTCAGGCGGCGCAGCCGCGCTGAGGGTAACGCCACCTGCCGGCTCTTGCGCCGGCGGCTGAGCTGCGGCCTGCGGCTTGAACTTGTTCTTGCTGCGCCTCTTTGCCTTTGCGCCGTTCTCACCCGCGGAAGCCGGGGCCGCGTCTGCAACATGGGACGGAGCAGCGGTTGTTGTTGCTGCAGTTCTTGTCACCTCTACAGTGGCAGCTGTTGGCTGCTCAGAGTGCTGTTTGAACTTGTTGCGGCTGCGCTTCCTGCCGGCATTTGGCCCTGCCGCACTTCCAGCCCCGTTGACCAATGCTGCAGCGCCAACCATAGATGCTTTCTGCGACCTGGTCTGGCTCTGAGCTGCCGCTGCCACACTCTCACTGAGGCGGGGCGCGCCACCCGCGGAGTTCCCTTTCACTTGCGCATGAAATTCTGCTGCATGGCCAGGGCCCTGTACGATGACATTTGACGGGCCCTTCTTGAACTTGTTTTTGCTGCGCTTCTGGCCTGTGATCTGCTCTGCGCTGGCCTGCTTCTGTGCTGCCATGCAGGGCTTCAAGCTGAGCTTCCTTTCACCGTCTGGATTAGTCTAAACAAGCGGCTATTGCTTGTGTGGAGATACTGTTGCTCAGGACGTGCTGCTTTCCTTGACCTTTGCCTCAAGCTCCTTCAGTTGCTCTGCAAGATGAACATTGCAGAATTGCATCAGCTGGGGATGCTCAGCGACGCTGGTTCTGCTTGCACATGGGCAAGTATCTGTGCGGCATGCTCTGTATGCAAGCGGAGGCACGTTGGTGAAAAGGGAGGTCTGGATCTTCCGGACATTACCTTGCACACTTGTCTTGGCCACAACGCGGTCTGTTCTGAAGAAGATCTCTCCTTTCTTGGTGTACACAGCCTGCATGGCTCCAGAAGTTTCAATCCGATCATGCCGTCAACACTCAGTGCCTCATATAAGTGTGTTTACACTGGCTGCAGGTCTCCGTTGCTTTACACAGCTGGCGTAAGCAAAGGCATTCGCGCACCCTGCTGGGCTTCAGAGATCGAAGTTCCGCGGCAGCGACTTCCACAAGGCGCAACTGCACAAGCATTGTCAATGCTGAGCAACAAACTCTTTATATTGCACTGCAACAGAGCTATTGACAACAGAACATATTCACGCAGACGGCGTCACAGGAATGAATACCACTACATATTCTTTGCATTTCAAATTACTTTGCTGAACATGAATGAGATGAGAATAGCAAATGACGATTGATAGCCGACAGATCAGTGCAGATGGAAACTCAGTGAACCTGCCTGCTGTTCGAGCGCTTCTGAAGGGTGTCTATTACTTGTGTCGTCCATTCTCACAATCACTATATGTCCATCGTTGCATATGACTGGGGCACAAGGACTGAAAACACGGCTTTCACTTTCTTGGTTCTCGACAATATATTTCCCCTCCGAAACAAGAAACACTCCAAACAAATTCCAACTCTCAAAGCGCACCATCATCATCTTCTAACAGCAGATCAATCCAATTGTAGACATATTTGTATCTGGAATGGCCTTGTATGAGCTCTTGCAGGGAAAACTGTAAACTTGTAGCGGTGATCTGAGGTAACGCAGAGCTCAAGTAGCCCTCATGAACGCTGTTTTCAGGACGATATCGTCACTCAATGTAAGATATTCAAGTATCTATCTACATAATCGATGCTGGCGCGGGTCATCAACCACACAGAACCTGCACTGCAGAGCTGCAGGTGCCCATCGGACCCTCAAAATTGTCAGCATCACACTTCGATAGGATAAACGACGTGAGTACCTTGATTCCCAGATGCTGAACATAATTGTTGCATTGCAGATGTGCAGCAAGTGTCAAGCAGCACGGCAGAGGGACAGTTTGCTTGGGAGGAGGAACCTCAACAGCTTCTGCTAACAGACAACTTCCTTCCGACAGCTACGGCTCTGAGAGAACACTTCGAATCCAGGTGACCAGCCCTTTCAGCACCCATCACATTGCATGTTGGCTGTGGCTTCCTATGCATCCTGCAGCTACAGCCTTCACTTAACAACAATTTGCATGCATGCATGACGCACAGTAAGCTTGTCTTCATGCGCATGACGACACATTGCAATGACCTCAATGCAGGTTTGAGGATCCCTTGAAGACAACAAGCGACCGCTTTGTGTGGGATTATTGGCACGTGCCTGACCAGTACACGCTGCTGCGCACGCCTGCAGACCAGTTCTTCCCTGAAGACACCTACAGGCATGCCCATGCATACTAGCTGACACATCATTGTAGATCCACTAACCAACAATTCTCTCTCAGGCACTCCAGCACCTAAGCACTGTTACATGATAGGCCCATCTTGCTTTGCATGACGGCACTTGCCCGTTTGCACCTCTTCGGCACCCCCCGTGGATATGATGAAACACTTGGCCATAAAAGATCGGAGCAGCCGTGTAAATACTGTGGAGCTCATTTGGATGACTTCGCAGGGAGCTGGAGGATGCTCTGCTGGAGTATGGGGAGCAGCAGCTGGGGTGCAGGGGCATCTCCCCAATCTGGCTCTCCTACTACGTCCACGGCTGCCGCCAGGTACGCACATGTGCCGCCAGCCTTCGTCTTGCTTCATCCACCCTTTCTGCTGCTCTGCCAGGGTGTACTCAGTACCAGTCTGGGGGGTTAAACCCAGGGGGTTGAAATATAACCTGGGATATAGAGATGTAGAGGATGTAGCCCTGAAGGAGCAGGGGAATTGACTTGTTGTGCTTAGTAACCCCTTGGTCTGCAGAATATGCTGACGTCACCAGACAGCCTAGGAAGCACTGCTCCTTAAAGATCACCTGTCATGTGGCACCGTTTCACTGCTGCTCCTTGCCACATGACTGCAATTCGGCACCCGAAACTCAGTCTAACGTTCAAATTTGAATTTGAATTCGTGCAGGAACTGCATGCTGACAGCCCCCACGGGCCATGGGCGTTTGTGCTATCGCTGACGCAGTGGGAGGGGCGCAGCTTCAGCGGCGGGGAGACAATGATCTTCCAGCCGCACATGCTCGACTTCTGGTCATCCTTCGACCCTGCAAGGGGCTTTGAAGTCAAGGACATGGTGCGACCTTCCTTGTGATGTCCCATGAGCTATACCGCCAACATGTGTGTTCACGTGCATTGGTGCTCTTCGTGCTCGTTATGTCTTCCCTCTGCATTTCCAGCCAGCATAGTGGTTTGGTAGAGAGAAGGATCTGTATTCCAGGATAATTCATGGAGAAGTTATCAGCACTCTTGCCATGAAAATCACCATTCACCCAGCCTTGACATCACCTGGTATGATACTGCCAGGCACGGCCAGGAGAGACCAAGAATGCTCAGGATCATGAAACATTTATGGCCAATTTTGACTGCTTCAATGGCTTTTCTTGGCCCCCCAAACGTGTATGCCCTATGGCCTTTGGGTTCGGGTTTGTCGACCTACTATAGTTGAACAGACATTTGAAAAGTTGTAGTAAGGATGAGGCAACGCCCGCGCGCAGGTGACATTGGTGGAACCGCATTTCAATCGGCTGACGGTGTTTGACGGGCGCTACCCCCACGGCGTGCGGCCGGTGGAGGGAACGCGCGACCCCCTACGCGCGCGCCTCGTCCTGCACGGCTGGTTCACCGAGCCGTCGCCCTTTTTTGACGGTGCGCGAACCCTTTTTAAACCCTGTATATTTCCCCTGCAGCCCATCCAGAATCCCTGGCGTGTGTGCCTTGTGCTGCACGGCTGGTTCATATTCCATCCCCTGGCTGGATGTTAAAGAAGCCGATGGAACTTCCTCTTAAGCCCTCGAAGATATGACATTCGGGATCGCATTTGTACAGAATTACATAGAATGATGCTCTTTCAAATTTAGGCTTGTAGGGGCGGCAATGAAGAACTCCCAGGCAGAAATTTGATGCGTGAGTCTGAATCTCTATTTGTTCTATGACTGTGCAGGCCCTTTGGACGAGGAGGCAGCCACCGAAACTTTGGACAGCGTGCTCAGCGAGCTCTATGAGGTGAGCCGCCGGTCTGTCGTGGGCAATTGAAACTGTGAGAGCTGCGAAAATTTGACGCCCGCCCGCTGACAAAGGCATGTGGATTATGTACAGGAGCTGGGCAGCCTTCCGCAGTGCTTGGGCACGATAGTCATCCGCTTCACGGTGTCTGGGGAGACTGGACAAGTCTCCAACCTTAGGTGAGCCTTCTCCGCTGTAAAATGCAGCATAAGTACTCTCTGATGAGTACTGTAATGTGCATTGCCTCTCTAGATGCTGCACTGGCAACCACATCAATGCTGAAGGCGTGCCGCCCTTTGTCTCTCAACGGCCCTGAAGTACTGTATCAAAGTATTCCAAATGGCTGGTATGTTGTCTCTGGGTGACTCATCACAGCTGCATGTGCCTGCATCTGCGCGCAGGTGTCTGACGGACACTTTAGTGCACGTCCCTACGGACCCTGACCCGGATGGTTTGAGCGTGAGGGACCAGGTTTTTGATGCAATACACCACCACATCAGCCAACGAGCGGAGTTCCCTCCCTGCCAACAAGGTGGGCCGCTGATCCGCTGAAACTAGATGGCCATATAACAGTTTGATCTGGCGAGCAATTGGACAGCCATGGCCTCTTGTGCTGCCGATTAGGTACAGATTGTATCTAAACATCGCAGAAGTAAGAGCGGATGCCAATGCTATTAGGTGATCCAACACTATTGGAGATATGTTTGGATTTGTAGACTGCATGACATCTGTGGCCGTGTCACATTTCAAGGCTCTGAAGGGTTCCCTATGCACTGGAATAGCACCTTGCATGCATGGGGATGCCATCAAGCATTCTGATGTGATCAGCCATAATGTTGCGGCATAAACGTATAAATAGGCTTTATACTTGAGACACTGTTTGTCAATTTGGCACCATCTTCTCTGCACACTGGATCTGTAGACCAGGACTGATGAGCTGTATGACAAGAGAGCTGACTCAAGCCAATATGTGTCTGCAGGAGACACTTCAATCACGTTACCGTTTGTGTTCCAGTAGCCAGCATGCGCCATGCAATGCGCTGGTAGAATGGATTGCTAAAGAGTCAATTGACGGGGAAGGCAGATTACAATATGTCAATAAGGAAGGTTCTGTTATGGGCGGCAAAGTAGTGCTTTGCTCTTAGTTACAGCTCGCGTTTGCTCTCATATGATTTGCATGCATGCAAATCCACAGCGTACACTCACATATAATTTTGAGACCCTTTATTGCACTTCTCTTTCCGCTCAGGCAGTAATTTTGCGGAGACCTCTAGAGGGTACTTTCTTGAAGAGTGCAATGCTGATCAGACATCATGACACAAACTTATATATTTACTTTGCATGCGTAGCACCACATTGCAGTGCTCATCGCATGCCAATAATGTACAATCCATATTCAAGTACTAATCTCCTCTTTCAGTAAGAAAATGTACCGATTAACTCGTATCCCAAAGCAGTGCAGGACCATTCTGACATACACATACACCTACTCTGGCACAACCCCTTACACCAGACTCACGTGCTTCTCATCATGTGATGTGCACCCGCTGATAGGGGCAATGAAAATACAAGTTAATATGCATCAGTCGTACTTTTGTTACCCCAACGCGCTGACTAGGCATCCGGTGGGACACCCAGCTGGCGTGCCAGGTGGCGAGTGTCGGCGTCCAGAGTGGCGATGTTCCCTTCCACCGATTCCATGCGCGCCTCCAGCCCCTCCAGCGCTGCCAGCAGCAGCCGGCATGCCTCCCTCTTCCGCTGAACCTCCTGACAAACACATCTTGGATCTCAGACCGAGAACCCCAGTAGTAAAGAAAACAAGATTCCCGCGGGACCCAGCTCTTTAACGACTATTCAGCAGTAATTTCTTGGCAGGAGCAGAAGAATTGGATGCAGGACCAACTGCGAGTGTCGCGCTACAAAGCTCAAGCAAGTTTTCGAGCTGCACGATGCAAGTTCAAAAGTATTGAATGGCCACGCTATGGATCCAAATACTTCATAGCACAGGGCAGATAAACCCCGGATGGTGGCCAAAATAGGCCTGAACCTTTTATCATGCAGCTGTGAGACAGCCACAACAGGCTACCGCCCAAACGCACGAAAATATCACACAGCCCTTGTAGTGATGGATTCTCATTTGTTGAGACTTCAGAGCACGAAGCTGAAGCAGGTGCGTGCCTGCATGAGGGGTTGCCAGTTGGCGAGCTCCTGCTGCATGTGCAGGAACTCCGCGCGAGACACGGTGTTCACGCCAAACAGCAGCTCGTAGTTTGCGACCGCGCCGTCCAGCTCAGCGCTCACTGCGCCCGCCATGTCATCCACCAGCCGCTCAGCCTGTTCAGGCAACCATGATACTCAACCAAGCGTCCCGACTGGCACGTCCAATTCCAGACCACTGTACATAAGTGCTGCAGCTGCCATCAACAATGTGGATCGTCTACCACCAGCTGTGCCTAAGAGTGCAGCGAAACATCAATCCACAGTCATGAAAATCAACACAGGGAGTAATTCTGAGGGGATCTCCACAACTGTAGGACAGCTACAGGAAATTTACCGTGGGAAACATCAAGCAAGTGAAGTACAACGCACCTGCGCATGCAGCTTTGCTCTCCTGGCCACAGCTCGGTCGGCTGCACTGCTAGATGCTGCCTCCGATTCCAATAAAGGCTCAGAGGGACCTGGACGCAGATCCGACAGCGTTCCTGAATTTCCCGGAAGCTGCTTGCCAACTTCCGGCCGGCCTCCTATTGGCGCACCGCTGCCGAGAAATATATCACCTTGAGAACTGCCCTCAGGATCCGCAGAGATTTGCACAGAGTCTGCTGCTTGTGTGGCTGTGGTAGCTGTGTTTATTAATACTGCTGCTTCAGCGGGCTGCGCTGAAGTATCTTGCGGCGCGGATGAGTCATTGCCAGGTGGTGCTGAGGTGGCGGAGATTGCCAGACCAGGCCGGGGCATCCATGCAGGCAGCGCCAGACTTGGCAGCGACACAGCTGGCATGGTGACTGATGGCAGCCATCCTGTCAGGCCATAAGAGGTGCCCGTCTCCGGGGATGTCCCTCCCTCGGATTCTTTTCCTGCGCGCACTTTACTCTTACATAGTGAGGTCCCTTAGAAAGCAGGACTGCATGAGCAGGAAAACTCAATTATGGTTGATATATGGCAGGTGCTAAAGAAGGCAGCGCCTGAAAGAGAGAGGATATACTTGCCAAATTAGCTACTAACTCTGAAATAGCCAAGTTCAATGGAGCATTACCATAAACCTGGCAATTTCAGTGCTATAAAGATTCTTTAAAATTCTCCTCAAAACAATTATAAGATGCCAAAGATGAGATATCTATAATTGAGTAAGCAACTGACTTATAGATGCCGCAAACACCAGTACGGGCAGCTCCAACTGCCGGGGTGAGTTTGATCCTGTTAGGTGGAGGGGAAAGAGCGGAAGTTGTACGTAGTCCAATTCCTCCTCCAGTGGAGAAGCAGTAAATCTGCGGTTTGAGTCGACTGTCGAAATCACTTTTTGAGCCTTCTTTTGCTTTCTTTTTTGCCAGCAACATTCTCTCCCGGAAGTGAATAGGGAGGAGCGATTGCTCAAGCCTGCTTAAAGAAGAGGTGTATAGACGGCATCATCATATACTCTGATGAACACTCTGGTGCATGACAGGAGGCCATCAGAGAACAGTTCTTTCAGAATGTTTTTGTTTAGAATGTTTTTGTCAGGATGCAGAGTATCTGCATCGTTCTCTCAAGGATGTGGAGAAGGGAAAGCACCTTCTTCTGGCGGAGGCAGGGGGGTGTGTGAAGCAGCGCCCTGCTCTACAAAGGCCTCCATTATGCGCTGGATGGCGGCTGAGTCCGGGGGAGTTCCCTCCAGAGCCGCCCTGCTGGCGGCCGCCTCCTCCTTTGACAGCCGCCTGCGCCGTTTGAATTCGAATCTGAATGCAAGTACTGTAATAAGTTCCTGCCCTGACAGCCTCAACCTGACGCAGTCCAGCAGGCACGTGGGCACATGGGTCAAGATCTTGTGGCATCAGACAGGCAAAGATAGCACGAGGTACTGGAGACAACCCCTGAAGATAGTAGTCGTTGGTAGTCCCTGAAGATAGTCAGGCAAAGGTCTCAAGACAGCAGGTGTGAAGAGGCAGTAGCCACGCAGGTGACATGACCATCACTTCAGTGATGATTTACTTGGGCTGCATTCCCTTACGATCACCATATCATGCAGGTACGAGGTACGTTTCTACCACAGGCGGCGTTACAAATTTGAATTCTAATTGCGCGGCGCACCCGTTTGAGGCCAGTGTCGCGTGAATTTTGGAGAGCGCTTCTTGCGGAGCCATTTCGGGGTGGCCCTGGATGGCGAGGAGGCGGTCTCCCACGGTCCACACCTCATTTGGCGCGGTGGCTGACGTGGCAAGCAGCTGGGCAGCTTCGGGCAGCTCCAACACCTGCGCGGCCGGGCAGCGGAGACTCTCAAAGGACAACTGCTGGAAAGGGTCCACGGGAGGGATGCATGCTGTCTTGTGACGTGCCAGTCATATTGCCAGTTCTCTGATAGGAGAGGCCTGCATTTGTGGTGGGGTGGGTGCCGATAGTGTCTCTGCCCTGAGACTTACCAGCTTACTTGAGCCTACAGTGCGCTGCGCCCAGCAACGAACAGCGCAGCAGGCCTGACCCACCATCCCCGCTGTCCTCCCAGCAAGGCAGCAATGCATGACAGAAGGCACAAGCAAGCATGAGGCGCCAACCTGATCGCCGTGGCTCTCAATGATCTTCAGCGATGCTGGAGGCTCCTGTCCCCCCGTCTGCTGCTCAAACGCTGCCCTGAAATAGTCCTTCTGTGCAAACGCCTCCGTCAACTGCAAGTCCTCCACTGCAGCACATCCCACAGCCGTCAGGCACCCACAACGCACAGGAGCATTATGACTAAACACCACGCAATCCTTGGAAGATGCATGAGCTGGTGTCAGATGGCTGGAAATGCGCATGCGGCCAGCTTGTCATGGGTGCTGTGAGTAAGAGTGAGTCACCTGTCAGCACAAATCGCTGCGAGGGATTTTTGCCTACCCTGCCTCCCAGAGCCCTGGCAGCCACCTGCACAAAAAATAGGACAAGATTTCTGAGACGGTTCTGAGTCATGCATGAGATGACAGATGTTTTTGCCCAATTGCTGCACTCATCAGGCGGTGCTGAGTGAGAGAAGATGTTTCTCTCATCGTTGACTGAATTGGCATATCAAGCCTATGATGACGATGAAATGTGGAAATGAGCGTGGGATGAAGCGTGCTCAGCGCTCTGTGCAGGGTCAAGTCAGGTGACCGATGGAGCAGAGATGAGAAAATGGCTCGCCTGGCTGCCAAAGCACACAGCCACAATGCGGGTGCTGTGCTCACGCTGCAGGAAGTCATGCAGCCAGGTCATCAGTGCAGAAATCCAGGGCATGTCCTCGTAAGCTGAAAAATGGCTGCCTGTGATGAAGATACCCACAAATTGCTCTGCAGCCTCCAGCCCAGGCAGCTCCCCATCCCAGCACTGCGCGGAGCAAACGCAGCTTGGAGATACTGCTTCGCTCGCACTTGGCACCTTGATGCTTTCCTCTGTCCTGTGCAGGTGAAGGTTTCCCTGCTTGCACCAGGTTCCGATTCCAGGTATGGGAGAGTTTCGCGGATCGTGACCAGGATTCTGACCTTAAATATGTCCCAGGTTGCCTCCGCTCCACCAAATGTCTCTGTATACAGCTGTGCAAGGAGAACATCCCAGACATCAGGCCAGACACGCTTTCAAGAGGCGATGCTGATGGCTGGCAGAGCAGATAAACTTGTCTTCGACTTGAGTCTGCCACACAACTTCCCCCTAGTGTAGATTGGTAATGTGAAAAACCAACGCAGATGTAACAACAAGAGTACCTTCTCGTGCCCCTTCCATTTTGGGGCATCCTCGCAATCAAAGACAGCAAACTTTCGCGTGATCATACGTGTCATTCAGAATGTTATTGTGACGACAGCACAAGTGCATCTTTGGTTACCAGCTACAGAAAGTCTGCATTGAGTGATCTGCTGACTCTTGAATCTCACACAAACTTCTCTCAGCCACTTCTGATCTTGTCATGACTCGACTCGACATCCCCGAATTTTACAAGTATTCATTCCTTTTGACAATGGCCCATTCTTGTCAACGTCGCCAAAGCTCAATCTGGCCCAGTAGGTGGTCTAACTTGGCTTTCAAATGGAACGACGAGCGACAGACCGCCTCCACACACCATTTACTTTTTCAGCATAGAAGCAGATGGGGCGTCCTCTACTTGAGAAGATGGTGCAGGATGCGGCATCAGCGGAAGCCTCAGGCGTCGTGATAGTTCAGATTCAACGCAACGGCGTCGTGGTCCAAACACTTCGTCTCCCTGCAGCAGGTCCCAAACGCGCAGACCAGGTTCTGGCGGATTTGGATGCCCAGCGTCTGATCGGCGACTTGCGGAACGGCAACTCCGAAGTAATCCTGGAGAATCTCCTATCGGATAGGCAGCTCGCAGCGGGCGCAAATTACACGCTCGTGATGCCAAACGAAGAACAAGCAAGTACGAGCCCCTGAAACTATATGGCAAGCCATAAAATCTGATTTCTCAACAGCAAGCTTTTTCTCCTTCTATTCTGTGCACCAGTAAGATATGTGCTGTCTCATCCAGATCTCCTATTTGCTAGGGACTATTGTGAAGCAAAGCACTGATGGCAACCGCATCAAAGACATGTGCTTTACCAATCAGGAGTTGATCTCAAAGCAGGTTGTCTTAGACAGGTCTGACTGTACAAAGGATCGCACTCCCGAATTTCAGACTGAGACCAGCAGAAGGCCTCTGACATGAGACGTAAAATTTGTTCTTGCACACTCTCCGGCTTGAATTTGGTGGCTTGTCGCGCAGGGGTACCGGCAACCTGGCAGCAGGGAGTGGCGCTATTTAACTGAGGGCGGCTGTCTGCCGCGCACTTCTCTGCGGCACAGTGAGGGCAGCAGTTTGAGAGGATCTCTGCGGCAACTGGCTGCCACTTTGTGTCTGTTACACAGGTTGAACTCTTGAAAATGATTAAGACCAGAGGCATGACCTTCAGACGCTTCTTCAAGCTTCCCCATTGCCCAATGCCGGCTGCACGTGACTCAGTGAGATCTTCCTTGCCCTGGAGCAATTCATTGCTCCAAGGGCAGCCATAGTGCTTCGGAGCACTGCTTCCTGCACTGCTTCCTGAATTGAGTCCCAATGTGGACAAAGTTACTGCTGGCATTTGGCAGTGCTGGCTTTCAAAGTTTCCTATGCACCTAGCACTGCTAGGCTAGCAGGGAGACTGCTGAAGTGAGCTTATAACATGATATTCGCGTGCAATCACAATTCCCTTGGCTTGGGCAGTGTGCATTTGCACACTGTGTGCTTATGGCATACTTCCAGTGTGTACGCTAATTTGGGATGCATCATCTCATATGAAATGATCACACTGAAAATTCTGTAAGTGGCCTTGCCATTAAAAAAACACTTTCACAGCCGGTTTACAGTGAGAATGACCAGTGCCAAATGCCACTCTGTGGCCCTTCCAGATTGCACGAAAAGTTCAAGCTTGAGTCTACCGTAGTGGTGACCAGTCTACAGTGTACTACAGTGCACTGCCAAGCAAAATTCCCACATGGAAGATCTATGCTCTAGGGACCCTTCAGAAAGATTTGTCAGAAAAGAGATCAAGATCCCAAGACCGACAGGTTGACACGCACTATGGCGGAGGGATGAAGCTGGAAGCTGTGGCAGCTGGGTGGAAGGCGCAGTTGGGCGGAATCCACGTCAGAGCGTAGCAGCTTCCCGTCCGATAAATCAACTTCCCCTCGTGACAGCTTACATACTTCCTTGATCTTTCCATTCCTCAACCAAACTCGCATTCGCAAACAAATATACACACGACGATTCGAATCTAAACAACTTCCAATCAAACAGAGGAGCTTTAACAAACGATCATACTCCCAGCAAGCATGGCATACAGCGGAACAGGCGTGGGCAACACGGTGCGTGCTATGAAGATGAGATGGGAATGTGTTAGGTTCGTTGAGGTCAGTGAGCATGAGGTGCTTATCACGCATCACACCAGCAAAGGTTGGGTCTTTCCACGGCTGGCTGGTTGATCACCTTCGATTTTTTAGTGCATCTCATGGTGTGTTGAACTGAGCATTTCGCGGCCTCGTCGACTATTGGTGCAGCTGCTATGCATAAATACGAGTTTTGCCGTGTAGTGGTCAGCCGGTCCATTACTGTGTCAGTTTCTGGCCTGTCGTACACCCAGCTTCTGTGCCGATGCGGAGGGATTCTTATCTGCAGATGGCAAGGGGGCTTACAAAACGAACGCGGTACAAAGTCGTGTTGTTGTGATACATCCGATGGAAGCCATATTTGACGCGATCATGGCTTCTTTGTTTGCAGGGCACCGGCACAGGATCCGGCATCGCAGCGAACGTCAAGTCGCATATTCCAGGTGGGCAAACATCTCGGACGTGCTGTGCCATTTCAATTAATTAAGTCTTCCCGAGATTTTTGTCGGTTTTACAATCCACTGCAGCGGTAGTAGCTTGTGGAAGTTGCTTTGCAGTTGAGGCTGATCGTGTAGATATTTACGAGGGCGAACTCTGCCTCGCCAGCAAACCAGCGCTTGTTTCACAAAATCGTAACTTGATCATAAAGAACTTCTTACTCAAACAGATGTGTTTTGTCCACCGTTTCCAAGAAGCTCGACGAACACCCGATGTCGTGTGTCGCGCTTGTGATCGGCAGCTGCGCACAGTGTACTGATACAATTTACTGTTTTTATCAGGCACTGCTGAGCACGGAGCCACCCACCCCACCTCACACACCCACACCGGTGGAGCTGGTGGCATCGGCCAGCAGGTGAAGGAGCACATCCCAGGTGAGCATACGTCGCCCGCCACCTGTCACACTCCCTCCTGTCAAAGTGCAGTCCTCATCAGTAGGGCAGTGTGGCAATTAGTATGTCCTGCAACCTTTACTTTATCCTATTGTTGTAGTGTCCAAAACTAGGAAACAGTCAGACTGTGAGGGAGATTCTCTCAGTGTCCACTGACCTGAGGTCCAAGTGCACTGTTGGAGCACTTGCAATCCACTCAAAGCTGCTGACCTCTGCGGCTGGACTGGTCTGCAGGAGAAATTACATGAGACTCACCCATCTGTCCTCCCCTCTTCGCAGGCACCACTGAGAACAAGGTGGCGCATTCTGGCTACGCGACCGGCGGCCACCACACCGGCGCCGGGGTTGGCACCGGTGCTGGCGTTGGCGCGGGCATCGGCGCTGCTGGCCACCACGGCCATGGCACCCACACTGGCACTGGTGCTGCAGGAGTGACCAAGGGTTCCACTGTGGACACTGGTGCTGAGACTCTTGGAGACAAGGTCAAGAAGCACATCCCAGGTGAGACTTGTACCTATTCTTTTGGAATAGCCCTTGAAGATGCATGCAAAGGCAGGATTCAGTGGCCTCTGTGTGTTGGAGGAAAACCCCTCACTGGCAGCATTATTGTGAGAGGCCGTGGGTGGTGGATTGATAGGAGCCTGTGACCAGACAACATGTCTGCCTGATTTTCTTTGTCAAGAAGGTGAGCAAGTGTTTGTGAATGAAACTGAGCGGTGCTGTGGTGTGCGCAGGTACAACTGAGAGCAAGATCCACAAGAGCAACAAGGCTGGCGCCGGCGGTGTTGGAGGAAATGCTGCCTACTAGATCTTTGGCTGTGCAGCAAAGTGGTCTTTGTCACTCAGTGTGTGCCACATCTGAACAGAGCAGAGTAATTTAGCAGAATGATTGGGGAAATTTCCTTCAAGGGATGGGTATATTGTTGTATGCAGAGAGGCACTACTTCTGCCCCACGAGCAGGGTTGCGTAGATAATTGCTCCACCTGATAAATGAACCAATCTGCTGCTTTGTAAACTATTTATCATCTTCGAAATGCAACAGAAAAAGCTCCCAAGCTTCTTTTTGGTGCACCTATGACCATCGTAGCTCGCATTTGCTGGCATATGCACCATTGCAGCAAATAAAACAACCACTTAACATTTGCAGAGAAAAGCCTTTCGTAACGGATTCCAGCCACATCCAACACGCAGTAGCAATGTTATGATCAACTCTCACATACTGCAAATGCTTTGCAAACAAATGATTGCACAAACATGCAACACTTCAACGTGCAACGGCGTTCCTACCCTTCCTCTTGTGCCTTCGATGTTGAAAGGAAAGGAACATTCTGATACAAGTCACAGTACGCTGACCTGAGAGATTGACACAATGTCTCGAGGCAGTGGAGGTGGCTACGATAGGCACATCACCATCTTCAGTCCTGAAGGTCGTCTTTTCCAAGTTGGTGAGGATCCAGCAACCACTTGGGATGCTGTTACTGCATTATGATGGATTATGGTCTATCTTTGTATTTATTAGGTGCATCGTGTCGTATCTAGCTCTGGCGAAGATGTGCTTGTCTTTCGTTTGGCTTTAGATGGAGATGAAAGTGCTGATGAGTGCTCCTCATTCTGCATATTGCCTGTGCCTGATCCCACGAATAATTTGTGCACGATAGGAAACTTATTGACGACCACTGGGTCTATGTGCTGCAGAATATGCGTTCAAAGCAGTCAAGGCAGCAGGCATCACCAGCATAGCTGTGCGAGGAAAGGACAGCGTTGCGGTTGTCACGCAGAAGAAGGTTCCTGTAAGTTTCGTACTTTGAACTTATGTCAAAATTCTGTTTCAAAGACTCTTCATCCTTGCATGGCAGGTATGTACCGTCCTTCAAGGTTCCTGATGTGGCTGGCCCTTTGCGCAGGACAAGCTCATAGACCCCAGCAGCGTCACGCACATGTTCAAGGTATGCCAATTTCTTAGCTTGTCAACCAAAAGGCTGAATGTCTGTGTGCTTTGACGTGGTGCTGACTTCAGATGTCTGATGAAGGCGGTCAAAGACCCTTGCTGAAACCTGTGTGGCTCCTGCAGATCACAAAGTTCATAGGAATGCTAGCGACTGGACAAAGAGGTGAGATCTGCTGAAGCACTGCAGGAGCTTGTTCTGCAGATTAACTCCAAGCATGCAATGCAGACACTCGTCTCCTCCTGCCACACAATACTCCACCCCTGCATTTGTCTTGGCATTCCGAGGTCCTATAATGGGCAAGGCCTGCTGGGCAAAGTGCACACATCAGACTACAGTGCAAGGATGCAGCGCATGAGCGTAGCTATTTGACTGACTAGTCTGGAAACTGAGAATGTCTGTGGTGCCCATGCAGCGGACGCGCGGTCCCTGGTGCAGAAATCTCGGTCCGTAGCTGCGGAGTTCCGGCACACCTACGGGTACGAGATCCCCGTAGACTACCTTGCCGCCCGCTTGGCAGACCAGGCGCAGGTCTACACGCAGGTGTGTTCCCTCCTCCCTGCAGCAGCTCTCCCCTTCAGACTTGAAAGCCTTACTCTCCCTGGATGGGGAGCGCACTGCGTGCTGGAATATTACTATTATTATTACACGCTTTTCCTGCCAAGAGGCAAGGTGCGTCCTGCAGACAGGCTGCAGTTAAAGGCTGCTACAATCCTACCCCTTGTTGGACTCGCCAGATCCAAGCAAGACCCAATCGACCGTGGGCACGGTGCTCAGTATTTGTACCGCCCCCCGCCAGCCGGGGCCAGGAATATATGGGGGGAAATATCCGTAGGACTAGATTGCCTGCAGGTGCAGCTCATGCTGCTGCAGTGACATGCCAGAAAGATGGCTTCTGCTCAGCATTGTCCCGATGGCAAGCATGTTATTCCCTGCAGAATTGCCAGTTTTGCAGGCGTGTGCCTCTCAGGCCCAAGCTTCATAATTGAGGGAGAGCTGCGATACTGGCTCGTCTGCAGTTGCAACCAATGCCAGGCATGATACAGCGCTCCATGCTGACAGAGGGCTGGTCTGAGATCAGGCTTCCGTGAGATTGTTACTCTTTCTGATCGGCAGCACATGGGACTGTATTGTCATGGAATTGCATGCCATTCTGAGCAAACGCCCTCTGAATGTGTTGTTTGGCTGCAGCACGCGTACATGCGGCCGCTGGCAGTGGTGCCCATCCTGGCAGGCATTGATGAGGAGGCGGGGCCGCAGCTGTTCAAGGTCGACCCTGCTGGCTACTACGTCGGCTACAAGGTCCGCCAATCCCTCCCCTGTACCTGTATGGCCATACCTGCGACGCTATTTGCAGCGGGCATGTTTTGTTACAATGCTGTTTGACATCTGGAACGCTGAGAATAAGTGGTACCGGTTTATTTTGTGTGCTGCAAATCATGTTTGTACCTGTTTCCAGTCCTGCGATATTCAGCGAGTGTGGGCTGCTGAAACTCTAGGACCTCTAGGTGGGATCCAGCCGGCCTGGCCAGAAGATGCTGGATGGAGGCAGTCATTCTCTCGCATTGTCTCGCTGGTGTTTTTGACTGGCAGCATGCGATTGCTCAGCATGCGGTGATTTTAGGCTCTTCAGCGCACTTAACTCTCCTGTAGCGGCGCAGCAAATTTCCATCTTTTTGTCCTGTGGATCCTTAAAAATACGTTTGAGTCACACCGCCAGGTGACCAGAAAGATTGTCGGCTTTCTGCAGTCTCCCGTGCTGCTGCCTTTTTCTGTCCTGTGAGCCCTGCAACAGTACCAAAGTCACACCCCGCGGTGACCATAAAACTTGTCGGGTGCCACAAGCTTCCTGTGCTGCTGCTGAGCAGCCAGAGTGCTCGTCAGCTTCCTGCAGCTTCCTGTGCTGCTGTCTGTTTCTATTATCTGAGTCCTAAAACAGTACCAGGGTCATACCACCCGACGACCAGAAGAATTGTCACCTTCCTGCACCTTCCTGTGCTGCTGCCGTGCAGGCGACGAGCGCGGGCGCGAAGGACCAGGAGGCGGACAACTTCTTGGAGAAGCGCTTCAAGGGCAACCCAGAGTTCAGCTTCGACGAGACCGCGCAGACCGCCATCGCCGCGCTGCAGAGCGTGCTCGCAGAGGACTTCAAGGCCTCCGAGATAGAGGTGTGCTCACATTATTACTACTATTTTGCTAATATTACACGTTCACCTGGAACCCCAGGGTCATAGCGTATCTAGAGCGTGCCTCATGGTTTATTTGTATTTCTTTATTTTGGGGGGGGCATATTCCAATGTGGTTAGGCTGAAGGCCTAAGGTCTCCTGAGCACAGAACCCATCAGGAGATACCATATCTAGGGGGGAAGATAATGTACCCCCTAGTACCCCCCTGACCCATTGAACAAGGGTCGAGAAAAGAGAATTGAGGTGCACCGAGGTGGCAGTTCCCCCCACTTGCCTGTGCAGAAGGGGCCATGGTGTTTTGTGTCTGCCTGTATCTTGCAGACACAGCTTAACAGATGGGATAGTACCATCATGCTGCAGTAAGAATCCTGCTGATCTGGCTGCAAGGAATGAAGTAAATTGTACCAAGCCTCGCAAGGGATCAACCCAGGCTCGAGCATACTCTGTGCATCATGCAGGCGTAGCGGGGTCCTGCAAATAGCCTGACATTAGATCGAAGTCTTGTCTGTGGCTGCAATTTATGTAATAAAAGGGTGTAGATTCGAAAAGGGTGTATTGCACAGGTGGGCGTGGTGCGCGCGTCGGAGGGCGGTGTCTTCCGAGTGCTGGGAGTCGAAGAGGTGGAGGATCACCTAAGTGCCATCAGCGAGCGCGACTGATCAAACTGCAATTTCAACTTGACTGTGCATGCTGGATGTCGTCCTGAGCTTTGCTCAGCTTCTGGAGGAATACTATTTGCATGCGACCTCATGAGACCCAGTGTTGGGCTGAAATGGTGCAGTGCCGGCTTTGCATTGCATGCGGGGGCATGTGCTGTGACATGGGGTTCGCAGGTCCCTTTTAAATCAGGGTACAAATGGATACCATGCACACTGTACGGGCGGAAGGCTGCAAACTTTGAAAGTTGAAGCTTCAGGTGTTGCAGTTAAACGATCATCATTTGCCCAATGCATCAATGCAGCGATGGCAATAGCTGCTTAGAGGGGTCATTCTCCAATGCACGCAGGAATTTAATCGATCTTGCTTGCTCTGGTGAGATATGATGTTCAATTTGTTGAAGTCATCAAGCTCAATAACCTGCCAGAACCTGCCAGTGATCCTGATACGTAAGTGCTGCTGTCCACTTTTGCATTCAATGAAAGCACAGACATGCATGGCTGACAGGAAAAAGCAGACCCGGTCTGTCAAGGAAGACACGTGCGCTGCTGAGGAGCCCAATTTAAATGCCATTGCAAATATTTAGCTATGGCAAGGACATGCGGGGACAAACACATGTGTACACAACCTTTACACTAGCTATAGCAAATAACTGCTCTGCAGATCTGATGGACCCAAATAGTTGCACAGGAGCGTTCTGTTTTAGCTTACCACAGCTGCTGATACAGACAGGACGGGTCAGCTCTCTACCCGAGGGCTTTAATTGTTGGAAACCTCTTGTCGCCAGTCAATGCCTACCGTATGTACCTTGTGAAGGAAACCCTGCAATCCATTATCCTCACCAGGGGAAATAACCGCGCGGCGCATTGCAGCCGGCCAGCTCATAGTCCTCCAGCGCCTTTGGCAGATTCTTCTTTATGGCCTCCACTCGTTTCTGTGCACACCCCAACCTCTCAATCCGGTTGCAAGAACAAACTTTGTTTAACAAAGGATCAGCCGGAGAGACATGATAAGATATTAACCAGGATGTGGCTAGCTGGGTGCACTCCGGTCTTTGCATGCACAAACGCAGGCTTTTATTTTTAACGTCAGGACAGACCACAAGTCTGTGCGAAAGCAATGTGCCAGCTCTCGATCGGTCAAGTGATTACAGTGTCCTGATCAGGACAAGAAATACTAGTCCGTCACATGCAGTGGACACACTCCTCAAACCTTACAGAATTCAAATTTGCAGCCCCACCACAGATTCAAGGTCCTGAATATATCCAATATAGATCTTTGAGTTGCACAGACAAAAAAAATTGCGCACCTGGGAGAGAGGGTGCGTTCGCAGGAAGCCGGGTGTACTGATGCCGGCGCTCTTTTCTGCCTCGCCCAGTTTCGTGAACACATCGACGGCGGCGGTGGGGTCGAAGCAGGCGCGCGCTGACAGGTGGATGCCAATGACATCAGCCTCCGTCTCCTGCTTCCTGCACACATCATCCCGCTGATGTCAGCGCACATCATCCCTCCCTGACCCCTCCTATTTGCACCCATGCTTCCTGTGTCACCTTGAGTGAAGAAGACAATGAGCTCGGCTTTGCGATAGTATGTGCACCTTGACAGGACATTACAACATGCTCGGCACTGGGACTATAAACTAGTATTGTCTGCACCCAAGCATGCATTGGTGTTCAACTCTTCACATCCTCTGGCAAGCCGGCTACATAATGGCAAAGGACCACGTTCTTTACAGGGGGTTACTGAGAGGCACCACTGGGCCAGGAAGAAATGTTTGCCAAAGTGTTGCAGCAGCGGGGCAACAGGTTCAGAGGAGCCGTGCCTGGAGTTGGGCAGGAAGACAGCGACCTGGAAGAGGTCAGAGGGGATGTTGAAGCCGAGCGTCAGCGCCAGAACAATCTGAAGCATCGTGTACAGCGCAGCGCTCGACAGCTTCTCACCCTGCGCCCAGAGACAGCCAGTGACGGTGGCACCAACAATTGCGCTCCCTAGGTACTTTCTTGTGGTCCTGCACACGCTGCTACTACAACGGTTCTGCGGTACAGGCCCTGCATAGGCTGGGTAAAGAGAAGGCGCATGCTTGCTTCGTGTGGAGATACAGACTGGACAAAAGGCATTTCATGTGTCCAGGAGGAACTCCAAACCATCCAGAGATTATGATATAGATTGTGTGGTTTGAGACTCATGCTTTGAGTCAATTCACTCAGTGGTTTTAAGACGTGGAGGGGGCATCAGAGGGTCAGAGGAGGTCAGCCCACTCACAATGTGGCGGGCGAGCACGTGCGCGACTTCGTGGCCCAGAACCGCTGCAATTTCATCTTCTTTCCGCAGCAATCGCAGCAGCCCGGTGTACACGACCACTTTCCCGCCCGGCATGACAAATGCGTTCACGTTGCCGGGCTCGTCGATGACCATAAACTCCCACTTCAGGTCCTAGCACCAGTCGACATACGGAGCATGGAGTCAGATTCTTCCTAGATAAGACACTCCAGACAATAGGCTGCTGAAAACAATCTTGGAGATTTCTGCTACCCCAGCGCAGCATGCCTGGGTGAAAAAGGAGGCGTCACGGAGATGAAAGTTCGGCATGCAAGCCAACAAGCAAAAGCTGATTGAGCAATCTCCTATACGATACCCATGTCACTCCAGGCCACCTGAGACATCGAGACATGCCAAAGCATAAATCCCAAAATCAATGCATTTGAAGCAAGCAATGTGCGCCTGTCAGCATCCCAACAGTCTCAAATACCCCAGCAGATAGGAGCCCTCTCTGGCAGAGCGCCCACCTTCATGTGATCAGTGCGGCCGCCGCCGCCGGGATGTTCTGCATTTGCCGCGATGCGTTCGCCGATGCGCCGCACCGTCTGCACCGCCGGGTGATGCTGCGGCAGAAGCTTCCCGGCAGCTTCCGCCTCTGCCTTGACCTGCGCCAGATCAGGCTGCACACTCAGTCGATGCCAGGCTGCCTCTTCTTTGTCAGCACGCTTTTCAACGGTGGTTGCTGAATAGATTGCTTGATGGCCGCATACTGGTGAACAGGCACTGAGCTTGGCATCTCAACAAACCCTGACAAGAGTTCCTGCTCACTCTGCAATTGAACACTGACTTCAGAGCAGTGCACGCAAAAGCACACCTGGTGCCAATCACGGAGCTCTGCCACATCAGCATATCAAGAGAAGCGAAGCTCAATGATTTGGCTACGGGAGTCCTTAAATATGCCACGACGCTGCCTAGGGACATGTCAGGCACAATTTCCATCAGAGGAGTTGCAGGCAGCCAGTACACACCTGCTCAAAGGTCTGCAGGCCGAGAACTTTCTCAGTCTCGGGTGACACGAAGACTGCGTGCCGCCTATGCGTGTAGGGGACGTCTTCAAGGTGCGTGAAGTAGAATATGGCGACCCCCCCGGCCGCCACCGCTATCACCTTGTACCGCCGGGAGAGAAGAGACGGATTCCCCCGTGGCTTGAAATGGACATACTGACCCCTGTGCAGGAGCAGGGGGCCTGGTTAAGACCAGTTTTAGGTTAATCCTGTCAGACGGTAAGGCATGGAGCTACCCTGAAAGCTGCTGGATTTGTAGGCGATGTTCCTACTCCTCAGCTGGCTGTGTCCAGTGCAGGCATGCACAGTCCTATTCTTGAGATCAGACGTCCCCGGTAAGACTAGGGCACATACACACATGGATCTTATTGGCATTATCCATGAATCCCTGGGCATGAAAGCTTGGCACAGGAGCACCGCACCATAGTGAAGTATTGATGATGCAAAAACGTATTGATGTGTGTATTTTCAAGCAGGAGAGGGCATTTGTAGCGCCTGAAAGCCCAGAACACTAAGTGGCTAAGAGATTAGCTTTGCCTAGGTGGCTGCTCCAATACCCTGCTCTGTGAGCGTCAAAGCTTGATGAACTCACCTAGGAAGGTTGAAGTAGGTGCGTGCTTGCCTAGGCGCTCCCTGAAGCGAGGGGATCAGGGGAGAGACGTTACATGATGCAGCGCTTTCCGCAGCCTTGCAGCGCGCCCCTTGAGCAAATGCCGCCAACTGACGGCAGAGGTGTTTCTGTCCCCGTCTGGCAAGCATCGAACCGGCTAGCAACGGAAGGTGTATTGGGATGTTGTCAACTTTGCTTTTTCACTGAGTGCCAAATGGTGCACGGATGCTTTTCAAGATAATCCTTTTGTCTACACTAAGATAATACTCTATTTTCAGGGGACTGCAATCTCATTATGATTGCGGTTTAAGGGCGATGCTCTCCAGCATGGTTCCAGTGATGCCGGATTTGTTGACAGGTGAAGCTGCCAGAACCTCCTCTTGAGTGAATGAGTATTTTTCTCATATGAATCACGCCACATTTGCTGGGAAAACTGATGTGGTGACACAGATCTGTCGCGACACATGCCCTCGGCGTTCAGAAGACCCCCCCGCTCAACATTGACGGTCCCCCCAGTACTTTGATAATACTGCCTCGGAAGCATCCCGCCATGCAATTCTTCATTTCTACCTGCCTGAGTGATGATGGATCGAAAATAAACAGCCTAATTTCTGAGTACAAGCGAGAACCAAGATACAGCATGCATGGGTGGTCCATGTGAGTGGCCATCCTCAGCTCCTTTACAGATGCCAGCCTCACTGTGCAGGCGTTGCAGACAGTGTGCGGAGGCAGTAATATCTTTGTGATCTAAAATCTTAGAGCTACATTTGTAAAACTGGCGACGCTTGGGATGAAGGGGCCTCGGCCCTCGTTTTTGTCAGCACGGGGCGTCAAGTTCCTGATTGCTCTTCCTCTACTTCTAGCAGCTTTTGCGCTTTTGTTACAGGTGCGAACTCACACGATTGATACCCTGAAAATGTGCCTGATGCTTATCTTGATCATCTTGAATACGATCGTCAACGCTTTGCATCATCGTACTGCACCCATATATTGAGAAGTGCCACTTTTTGCCTAATGCTGCTCCTGTATCCCTTGCGTAGACCTCCACTTCACATACCTAAATTAACAATCAAGTTTCACAGCATGAAGTTGCTGGATCTGTGCCAACGGCTGCAGCATCTTGCTATCATCTGTCTTCAGGGCCTGGTTCCAAATCAAGAGCAGATTGCCAATGACTCTCGCTCATGTTGCCGCGCAGTGGTCTGGACCCAAAAATCAGGACAAGCAGGACCTGGTCCTCGGCAGCATGCCCAAGTGCGCACCCTTCTGCTTTGCCATGACAAAGAGTTGATTGGAGCTGCTAATTCAGCTTTCTCAGCGGCACATGATCTCGGTTGTCAGTGTTACTTGCCCATGCATAGAGAGACCCTCTTGAGTGCTGTTGAACACACCACAGGAGCAGGTGTCACGAAGCATGCTGGCAGACTCTCCATGTTTCAGAGTTGGTGAGCCCAATATGTGGCGCAGGGATGGGAGCTCAGGGGTGAACAGCCGGGGTTTGGTGGATGTGAGCGGCAGCGGGAAGAAGGAGGATGCATATGTGGCCAGGACCGAGAAGACTTCCAGCCTTTGGCGGCCAGGCAATGGGTTCAGGCCCACGTCCTTTGGCAGCGCTAAGGGGCCCAGGGTGCGCCTCTCACAGGGCTGATGATGGACTATTGCTTGTGGTGCTAGGGAACTAGAGTGGTCTTCACATGATTGAAGGCTTCCTAGTCTCTACCCTTCATCTATCGGGTGAATTTGGTGTTGTTTCGAGCTCCCCAGCCCTGGTTTTGCAGCTCGATTTGGATTTGGTCAGGCCATATCTCTTTGGCCCCATCTTCTCAGGTGCTCTTCTGAATTGGGCGGACTAAATAGGTCGGTGCACCTTGATGTCTCACATGTTGATGGCGGCACTGTGGCAGTGGTGCTTACACACTGTAATGCATCGTCAGGCTTGCACTGCATGCGTCTGAGCACCACCAAGCAATGGCAGTCGCATGCATTCTCAACTCCATGATTCGTCTGTTTGGAGCTGTCATTCGGTTGGCAGCAGCTCGGTATATAGTAAGTGCTCCATGATGTTCATTCTGATAGCATTTGTGGCTGTGCAGTTGGCGTTTGTGACAACGACGTCGGAGGGCTACAAGCAGATCAAGCTCTGGACGGACTATCATAAGTCCATCGGCGTGGAGACCTTCTACTTGTTTGTGGACGGCCAGGTACGCATCCCTTCACACTTTGTAAAAGTCACCATCTACTTGTTAAGCCAGATCATCGAACAAAAATGCCAGTGCGTACTTGCTACTGCAACTGCGGCAGCTGCAGGGGCGCTGTGCTGTATCTGAATGTCTGCTCAGGGCCATGACGGGGCTGGTGTGACCCGTGCCTGATCCCTGGAGCAAAATCAATGGTTTCTTTTTTGCAAGCACAGATGGTGTTATTGATGCTTGTTTCTTAATCCATTCATGCTTGACTCTGTCACCATTATTGCCAATACAAGCTCTGGGAGCAGCGATTTGGCGCTCGCCCCAGCCGCTGGCGTGAAGGTGACTAATTGTCGACATGCACATGACTGACCCGCATGGCCTGATCTGGCGCAGGCGGCGCGGCCGGAGGTGCAGGCGCGGCTGCGGGCGCTGCCGGGGGTGACGGTGATCCCGCGTGACGACAAGCTCAAGTACCGGCACACGCACTCGCGCATCTGGAACGAGACCTGGCTCGCCGCATTCTTCCACAAGCCCTGCAACCACGAGCTCTTCGTCCTGCAGTCCCTCAACATGGAGGGTGCGCCTGCTTTCCCCATATTTCATGCAGGTCGTGTCATTTTTACCGCTTTCAGACGCCACAAACGCCATTGGATGAGGCCTGCCTCAGTCTTCTATTGAGAAGTAGGAATTAAGCAGGTGAATGCCGGCCAGCAGATGGGCATTCTGCGCCATTTGTACATGACAGCAGGCTAGGGTCTTCATCTGATTGCACTACGCCCGCTCCGCAGAGAAAGAAAGTGTTCAGCAAGACCAGCAGAGCAATGCAGGTCTGTTTTTCATGTCGCCCATGTAACACTTCCTGTAATCTCCGTTCTGAGCGTTGTGGTTCCCCTGCGCAGCGGGCATAGAGCTGGCGGCGAAGGACGGAGTGGAGTGGATCCTGCACATTGACACGGACGAGCTGGTGTATCCGGGGGGCGGCCCAGAGTATTCCATCCAGCGCGTGCTGGCCAACGTGCCCGCTGACGTGGACACCATCGTGTTCCCAAACTATGAGTCGCTGCCGGAGCGGGACGACGTTCAGGACCCCTTCACCGAGGTGGGCGGCCGCCCTCTTTGCTGCCCTGTGAGAGTGGATCATTGTGGTTGGCATGCTGAGTTAGTGAAAGGCAAGCAGGGTGACCCATGTGGTATAGATGGATGGAGTGGGATGGGCGACTTGTAGGTGTCATTACTTTGGGGTTCGGCTTCATCTTATGACATGCTCTCCTGATACCTACTAAGCATAATTAGTTGTTTCTTAAATGCAAAAACCTGCATTTTCACCGTACCATAGCTGAACGGACAAGCAGCTTGCGTGTGTCCGCCTGCGGCTCTCTTCCATCCTCTTAGAACAGCCTGACCATTAGGAATCTGCAGTGGAGTCCTGTCTTGACTTTTGCCACTCTCCGGGATCAAACGCAAGCTACTGCAGCTGACACGCATGTGCCGGCCTGCTGCGCACAGGTGACGCTGTTCAAGCGCAACTACCACCACGTGGTGAGCGACAGCTACTTCAAGGCCTACCACACCGTGGCGAGGGGCAACCCCAACTACTTCATCACCTACGGCAACGGCAAGTCGGCCGCACGCGTTCAGCCGGGCCTGCGCCCCAACGGCGCCCACCGCTGGTACTCCTACAATAAGGCACCCAAGTGCGCGCTTGCCCTCTCTTTGACACCTGCTACATGCTTACTCCTGAAATGCAGAAATTTGACCTGTGCTGTCCAGCAGTGTTTGCTGGGCGCCTCTTGAGGCGTGCCCTGTGCTCTGAATGCTTGTTTGCAAAGCTCCACACGCATCAGAAGCTCAGAAAGCGGCAGCTGCAGAACTGAATCTGCGGCAAGTTCCATGCGAATCTGAAACTCATCACACCGCAGCTGCAGGCTTGAAACATTTGCAATCCCCGTGCATATGTGAAGCTGACAACACCACATGTTCAGGCTTGAAACTTCGCTGTTTACATGGACTCTGTGTGGAGTGCAGAGGGGGTTGCTCAAACAATCATTTCTGGTTTTATTCCAGCATCACACCATTGCGCGGCTGCACTACACGGAGTACAGTCAAGGAAAGCAAGAAAACGGTGATCCCTGCTCCCCCCAATGCAGCATTGAGATGTGTAGTGCTGCAGGGAGGAGACAAGTGATGAGGTGGCGGTGCTGCACTACACCTACAACAAATTTGATGATCTGAAAAGCCGACGCGACCGCTGCGACTGCGCTCCCACAGAGGACGACGCTAAGCGCTGCTTCATCCTGCCCTTTGACCGCATGGTGGGCGCCCGGCAGACCTCCTAGCAACACCTCTTTTTCTTTTGGCAACCATCTGGCCCTAAGGCATCATATCTCTAGGCGGTGAATGTGTGGCACCCTATCACTGGACATGTAATGGCGTCTGCATGCAGACGCAGATGGGTCTGCAGGGCTTCTTTCACATGGTTCAGTAATGCCTCCCCTTGGCATGTGCACCTGAAATAGAAATGAAAACCGTGCTTGGCAGAAGGGGAGGGCAAGATGTGGTGCTAGCAAGTCAGGGCGCTGCTTCTAGTGCAATGAAGCGGCAAAGCTGGAAAGCAGACACCAGAATGGTGCTTGCGGTTCATCACTGCATCTTTTTTGTGTAAAGACAGTCAGGGGAGTGGGACATGACAGGCCTGTCTGTGCAGGCATTCCTGGCGGCCTCCTTGAAAACTGACGCGGAGCTCCTCAAGTGGTTCCGGGATCGCCTGGTCTGGAACGAGCCGGAGACTGTCGTGGACCTTCTCAAAAACGGGCTCTTTGTGCGCCTCTATGAGCCACAGGTGTGCACAAATTCAATTGCTACCACTGAAAAGACTGTATTTATGCCTGCGCAGCACATCGTGTGTGGCTGATACCCACAGGTCTGCTGAATATTACCATATCTCCCATTGCACAGAGTAAAACTTATCTTGTATCCAGATTTTGATTTCAGGTCGCTGCTTCCCGGAAATGACGTCATCCCTTGCTGTGCGCAGATCATCATGAGGGGATTCATGGCGTTGGAGGAGGGGACCACAGGGGGTCGTGACGCGGCGGCCGCTCTGCAGCAGCCGCCGCCCGACAAGGCAGCCGCCGGCGCATCCCGCATCGGAGCCGCCAAACTATCGGACACCTCCTGATCCGGCGCGGTGCCAGTTCTGATGTGCGGCCAAATCTGGCGTGCGTCTACTTTTGGCGCGGGTGCAGATCTGGCGCTGAGCCAAGCTTGGCGCGGCCGGATCAAGCCGATGTGCAGCCATATTTGGCGCTTCAGTCAGGAGGGAGGGAGCAGACATCGATGTTATTCTTGAGCATTGCAGCCCGTGCACAGCAGCTGTCATTATGCCGGTTATGAGTCGCACCAGCAGAAGCTGGCAGCACCGCCTGGGGAGCGCTATCGATGCATTAGATTAAGAGGGCACTCTAGGGGGGACCTCTTATGATTAGCGTATGAGGTTTGAGTGATTAGAAGCAAGTGCCCGCTGGGGTGCCTGTGCGCACAGGCAGGATCCATGTTGGCAGGATCCCTCTGAGAACAATGGGGGAACACACGTGGGTCACGCTTGTGGCAGCCAAGCCGGAAGCTGTGTATGTTGTTCACAGCCTCTTGACAAGCTGTCAAGAGCACTTTGCAGCTGCGGCCAGACTTGATTGCCCCAGAATGATTGGGAGCACATAGACAGTGTTGAACCAGAGGAGTTGTGTCTGCAAAGCATGAAAGATTGGAGGAAGGTAGCCACGTGGCACATAATGGGATGGACTATAAACATCTGCCTGTTGCATTGATAAGCATGATGGGAGGGGTTGTGCGCGAATAAATGCTTTGTCTTCAAGCTGTGCTGGCAAGGTTGCCAATCATTGTAATTCGTTTGTGCACATGAGCTCTTGGTATTGAAACAGCCAGCACAAGTTATATACAAACATAACTTGTGACAAAGATTGCATCTTGACCGTCACTTTCACCAAATTACATTTCACCGCTGCACTACAGAAGAAAAAGCTGAGAGTAGCAAATTCCCCAAGAATTTAGGTCTTCCAATGGCTTCTTGAACCAGATCAATTAATTATCGATCAATATTGATCAATCTTATCTTGCAGGCAGATTTTGAGTCCGATTTTACACGGTTGGGTTCCTATATAACGTGGCCCTTGCAAACGACGGGCGCATCAATAACAGGAAAAGAATCTGACCTGCAGATGAAGTCACAATGACAAGGCCTGCCAAGTTGGCAACATGGGCTCAATTATCAGTGGAATACTTTAATTGAGGTTGTAGCCATTGTCACATTCGTCTCAATTTCATGGGGTACAGAGTCGGATCCCCACCAGTTCAGGCTTGATTCTCAGCAAGAGAACGTGCAGCACAAACCTCAACCTAGCTAGGCACCGTTGCCATGTTTTCTCAGCTCTGCACAGGCCTGCTTCAGTTCTATTGTGGCCTCCCTCAAGCTGCATGCACAGTCATTGAGACCTGCTGTAAGCTGCAACAGCGCTCCTGTGAACTCCTGCAGATCTGGCTGCTCCATCCTGACATGCAACTCCTGTCCGCTGCTCGCCTCCGCTGTTCCTAGCTTGCTGTAGGCGCTTTGACTGCTGTCAGGAAAATGCGGGTGGTCTCCGCCCACTCTCCCCTTCTGAATGATCCAGGCAGGCCACAAGTGAGCGCAGCAATCTCTCAATCTTTCTAATAAAACCTGCAGTAAATTTGTCAGGTACTGCAACACAGACCTCCCCAAGATTTAAGAGCCTCACCAGGCGGCCTGATCACTGCTTCAAATCACCCTGTTCATTGCAGCAGTGACGTGCCCTTTTGAAAGAGACTCGGAGCACCGTGTTTTAAATTTTATGGAGATGGCTGTCACCTGATGTCTACTTTGCGTTGATTGTCTCGATCCAACTGCAAGCAAGCTGACAGTCTTTTGATCGCCCACAGAGAAGTCGCCCAAGCGCACAGCAGGGTTAGTAATAGCCTGAGCCGCTCTCCCCAGCAGCTGTTGCTGTGCCAAAGGGAACGTATCTGACCCAGGCTGCTTCATGAGGTGAGTCAGCTGCGGGGGCAGTCTGGACTTTGCTGCTGCCAGCACTTGTCCTGCACACCCCCACAACCGTTTGATCATCCGACCAACATCACATGCAAAGGGACAGCGTGGTGCCATTCATTTCCAGATATGTCACTGCGCAAGACTCAGAGGATCCCCTGATTTTGATTGATCATGACAGGCGGTGCTATCAAGTCAGTCCACTCAAAAGCAGGCAAGGTGCGAAGTGTGCACCATTGAGGTCCTGGACAGCTCTCTGCAGCACTTGCAGGGCGCTGGGTTTGAGCACCAGCCCTGCCCCAAAGCCATAGCCCACCCCAAAGCCGCACATGAGGCCTGCATCCACCCCCTTCCTGCTGCTGCTGCGCACCCTGCGCCGCACCTGCAGAGAGCATGCAACTTAGCCAGCAATATGAGTAATCCAGAGTATAGGCAGCAGACAGTGACAGAAGAGCGCTCGAGTCTCCCACTTTGCCAGCTCCTTCACAAAACCAGCACCAGCTCAGGGACCAAACTCTCGAATTGGATCGCTACAGGCAAATGCAGGGGTAAGAAAGTCATTTTGTAGAGATGGAGTGGCCAAGACAGTGAGCGTCTTTGAGGGTAGTTACCTGTGTGCCCACACCCCCGATCATGCTGTCAAAGCCAGCGAGGCCCATAGACACGCTATTCAGAAGCTGCCCCAACCCTGCGCATCGCAACATGGACCCCTGAGAAAGACAGTTGCAGTGCTGGCATCGCTGAACGAGGGTCTACTAGAAGGAATCATATCGATGTAAGAGATGCTCAAACCAATTACATTCGACATTGTGATATGACTACATGGATCCGAGAGATCACCCGGTACCCCAGTCATTGACAGTTCACGGCCATACGCAATGCCGATGCCACAGTAGATGCCGGGACAGAAGAATCCTGTACTTCCCACCCGTATCTCGAAGGGCCATTTATCCATCATGTAATCAACTAGACGGGCCTGAATGCGCTCGTTGAATGCAGTACAAGAAATTCGAGAGAATAAGGGCTCTGAGCGCTTCAGGAGGATCCCTCTCAATGGGAAACAATGCAAGGCAAACAATCTGGGGAACAGTGGTCCTTATTAGATTTACAGCAGTCCTGCAGCTGTCAGATCAATCTAACCTTGCTTGTCAACACGTGAGATCACGTGGTTCTATTTCTTGATATCAAGCTGAGAGACACATTGCAAGACAATGAAGGCATTTGACTCCTCGATCTCAATGATCTGCTGGCCTTACATGTACAGAAAGTCAGCACAAAATTCCCGCTACACTCTTAATGTTTCGAGGGTCAAAATAGTGCGCATGTACAGCCATGCATATGCTTAACACGACACTCACTGAAATCTGGCAGAGCAGATCTGGTCACAATCACCTAAAAACAACAGCATTTTGACCCCTTTGTACACTGCAAAGGTCATGCCACCCATGTCTTGGTGAGGACATGTTAAATGGGCACTGCTTACTGGCTGACGCACAGGCCAGGACTCAGCAAGGACTTGAGGTCACACAAATCACAACTAGAAGATGCTGCTGAAACCCAAAGTAACCACATCACTCCTCCTTCTTTACCACCACGCGCTCCTGCTTGACCGCTCCGATACCGCCCAACGGACGCATGTCGCGCTCCTGCTTGACCGCTCCGATGCCGCCCAACGGACGCATGTCAATTTCCTTCTCCACAGCCCTGCCAGCCATGGACTCCTGCACAACCAATGATGATTCTGAACTTAGACACACTTTTATTGAGTGGCTATTGTCACACATCTCAATCAGGCCAGTCCAACAACTCTCTGCACATAAGCCCAGAATGAAGACCACTCTTGGAACAAGCTTTTCCTACCAAAAGGCACGGCGCAACAGCAGACAAGCTGCAAACAAAGGGTCCTTCCTGCCTCTTATTGGACTCGCCAGATCCAGCAGAAGAACGTATTATCCTCATAATCAAACCACACTGACATCCAAAAACAGGCTTGTTGCAGCTCTTCATCTTGGGCAGGAGCGTATATAATAAAAATGATGTCATGGGCATACCTGAGGGTTGAGGTTGATGAGGGTGGATGTGAGGAAGGCAGCAAAGACTGCCCAGGCCAGGTACGGCAGCAGCAGCATGGCGGCCAGTGGCTCCACCTTGTGGAAGGACCAGATTGTCAGGCCCAGCGTACCCACCAGGCCTGTCACACCACACTCCACTCTCTCAAACCCCTTGTTATTGTCTCGATATTGGGTGACGCAGGTTTCAAACACACATGCTTGTACTCTCCAGGACATTTAGTACATTGATGCAATGCCGCAGCTGGCCTTTCAGAAAATCAGAATTCAATATTAAGATTACACGCAGATCCTGCCGAATGAATTGAGGTGCGTCCTGCAGGCAAGCTAGAGGTAAAGAGGCTGCCACATGACCCACCCCTTTCTTGACTCGCCAGATCCAAGCAGACCTCATCAACTCTGCACACTTTGGGTTCAAACCACTTGGCAACTGGGGTCGAAGCATGGAGACTCACCCAGGGCATCCCAGAAGGCGAGGTCGAGGTTGTGGAAGAGGAAGAAGAGGGGGTTCCATGCCAGGTTGAGCAGCAGCTGGATGCCATAGAGGGTCAGGGGCAGCTTCTGCATCTCAAAGCCGCCGTGCGTCCACACCAGCCATGCGGCTGTGCCCATCAGGATGTACAGCGTGGTCCACACTGGACCTGTGCATCAGAATTGGGCACTCACCGATTTGGTGCCTCGCATACAGGGTGAGAGATGGGGAGGGACCCACTCAGAAGCAGCTGCTTGTCACTTACATGTGATGCTCATGGCAGGAATGAGCGTAGAGCAAATAAGTGCAGGATATTTTCAAGTTGGAGTTTAGCTGAGGCAAACTATGACGTACCAAAGAGCCAAGCAGGTGGCTGCCAGCTGGGCTTCCGAAGTTTTGGGTACCTACAAAAACACATGGTAAGAGAAGTACAACGACAGAGACACCACAGGCATGGATAAAGCTGAACTGAGGCTCGCAACAGTGTAAGGAGTCATATATCAAACAATCCTCTTACCATGTGATGATTTCCTTCTGGCCCAGGAACGACACAGCAAAGCCTGCCAGCACTGGCAGCCCCACAAACGCAGCCTGCAAGCACAGCGCAACGAAGATCATGAATTGTAGCTCTTCAAAGGAGCTTAGCTGTTTTTTCAGTGATCAACGTGCTTTGCCGGCACCTTTGCAATCTGCCTTTCGATCTGTATACAAAGCAGGTCTTCCACAAGGTTAAGCGGACCCGGAAACATGATACTCGAAATGGTAGCAGCATATGCTATAAGATATTGCCTTGTAGAATCGACGTACCAAGGAGATTGCCGAGTCGGCCCGAGCAGGTTCCCACTTGGGCATCCTCACATCACCGAAAGAAACCGTTGCCATCCTTTCCGTCACAAACTGTCGGCGCGTCTCACCAGTTAATCTCACTGTATTTGGTCTCAGTAGATATACTGGACGTTTGCACGACGTATAGCTGTCTCACAGAGAGTGTCGTCCGAGATTCAAGCCCGCTTCCGCCGTTTTGGAAGCTGCTGATTCATTGCTTGCTGAGGTGGCGCGAAGGGGTTTTAAGTCACCCTCTGTCAAAGGGTAAAAACCTGCTCAGCTATGGTTTGCTTCCTCTCGATTGATCTCTGTCAAGACCAAGGATCACACTGTTGTACAGTACGATAGTCGAAGCTTTCGTTTCTTCTTTGGTTTCCTGCTTTGCAATTGCAAGCAAGCACTCGTTTACAACTCCCTTACACTGGTTTGCCCAGTCCTTCGACAAGCCTTATTGCCACACTGCGATTACTTCGATTAATTAGTTGAACTGTTGCAATACACAAATATGCTAATAATTGGCCGCAGCATTATTTTAGAGGCTGCCCTGAGAGACCTGGACGTCTAGTATGGGGCAGTACTTGCCTCCAGCAGAAGATGCAGACGCCCAGAGCGCCTTCAGAACGGCAGAAAAGAAGTATCAGCTGCACTGGTACCAGGAGATGCGCAGCAGGTACGGGCCTGAGCTGCAATACATCACTGCTGGGCTCCATCTTCGGCTCCACCTTGAGTACCCAAGACCTTGCTTATGGTCTCTGGATCGCAAATGTCTACTGCAATCTCTCAGATAGCAGTAATCTGCATCAGTGTTGTGTCTGTGCGTGATCAGGAAAGGCAAGCTGCGTGGAGGCAAGCTAAGACAAGTACCAACAGATCTGTCTGGGGTGCTGGACTTCCTGGATCGCTCCACATGGCATGGCAGATCTGTTTTGGGAGCTCACAGCCAGGTTCTGAACAAAGAAATCATTGGCCTTGCCAGTCATCCAGGTGCTTTGCCTAGCATTGCATTTGGCCTCGCCTGGAAGCTGCTCTGCGCTCCCCATCAGACAGTAGGCGCAGGGACCATGCATGAAGTTTGCTTGGTCGATCAGAGCATCGTTGTGCAGGGTTTTTTCTGATACCTGGAGCTATCAGCCCCGAATTCCAGCAGCGGCTGATCACGGCAGCGCTACTGGAGTATCCAGAGGCTCCCAGGAACACCAACCACGCCAGGTACGCAATTCTCTCTATGCCTCTAAAGAATGTGTTGCCGCTCCTCCTGCAGATCAAACCACAGGCCAATAGAAGTGACGCAGAATGCTTTTGTGTTCAGCTCGTGAGATCAGAATAATTTTTGGCCCTGTCTTTTCTAACGAGTCCATTTGGTGTGCGGCAGGGCGTACGGCCAGCTGAAGGGACTGTGGGCAGCTGCACAGTCTGGGCTGTCGCTCAGCAGCCCCTCACAGACTGCACAGTCCACTGCTGCACCAGATAGCAGAACTCCTGATGACCAAACAGCAGACCTCGGTCCCGGCAGCCATTCGCCAACGGAGAAGAATGGATCACCCAGCGATATATGCAGCATCAGCAGCAATGCAGCTGAGCAGCAGTTCGGCAGTGGCGACATGAAGCATGGCAGGACAAGCTGTCAGACTGAGGGCAGCACCGATGCATGCATGCGCGCATGCCGGTGCTCGGCAGGTGCCGGACCACGGCCGGAGGGAGGGGACCTGGGGGG